>ERZ506425.19-NODE-19-length-166808-cov-21.7765_pt1 | contig 166808 bp, 134 predicted proteins | sample MGYA00513667_ERZ506425 | MGnify/ENA metagenome assembly ERZ506425
GCCCCACAGGATCTCGGAGACGTCCTGGATTCTCCTGGCGGAGACGCCCGCAAGGCGCATCTCCATCATCGCCTCCTCGACGGAGCCCTCGCGCCTGCGGTAGCGCTCGATGACCTTGGTGGCGGAGGTGGCCCCGCGCAGCTTGGGGACGGAGGGCTCGAGCTCGCCGGCGCCCGTGACCAGCCGGCGCCCGTAGCGGCCGCCCCCATACGCCGTGCGCTCGTCGGCGCGCTCGTGGCGCCCCGCGTTCACGAGCTGGTCGGCCTCCTCGTCGAGCAGCGCGTCCAGGGTCTCCTCGACGGTCTTGGCCACCAGCTTCCCGACGTAGCCCTTTGTCGCCTCGCCGTCGAATGATACGATCTCATGCGGCATGGCCCCGCCCCTTTCGGCAGTTTGGTTTTGTTTGGCGACTTGCCATCCTGCCGACGCGGGGCCATGTCCCTGTTTCGGGACTGGGTCTATTCGGTTCTCAACATTTGCGAAAGAAGCTGTACGTCATCCCGGCAATAGTGATGCGAGAGTGACGATTCCTCCGCAATCGTTGCGTCTCTACATTGCGCTTGTACATTCGTGCTGAACTTCTACGGATACAAACCATGAATGTGCAAGCCGTAAATCTATACCCACTATTTGAGCGGCAGGATTATTTTCAAAACATTCAGGAAGCTATTCGCGAATCTCTTCCTAAATCGCTTCCTGAATGTGTGAATGCTTCCTGAATCATGATAAAATTTCAACAGAATAAGAACCCTAAATTGGAATGAGTAACCCGCATGGAAGCCGAACTATTGTTAGAGACGATCGCCCAGGGTGAATCTGCATCAGTCGAGTTTAAGAGGTGCGGAGCACAACCCGAGCAGGACACCTTTGAGACCATCTGCGCATTCGCCAACCACATGGGTGGCAGCGTCTACCTCGGCGTGGAAGACAATGGGACTGTTACCGGCGTTGCGGAAGGCGCGGCAATAGACATACAGCGCAATATCGCCAATGTTGTCCGCAATCCCAAGCTGTTCGATCCCGCCGTGATGCTCGAGACTGAAATGGTTGCCGTAAATGGCAAGACCGTCGTCCGCATCTGGGTTCCCATGAGTCCGGATGTTCACCGCTATAAAGGCGTCGTGTACGACCGCATCGCTGATGCCGATGTGAAGGTTAGCGCTGGTAGTCAGATTTCGGCCATGTATATTCGCAAGAGCAATCTCGAGACTGAGCGGCGAATCTTTCCATATTTGACGCTGAGCGATTTGCGTGCAGATCTTATAGACCGTGCAAGGCAGATGGCCACGGCACGGCGGCCGGGGCATCCCTGGGCGGGGTTGGATGACGAGCAGCTCTTGCGGAGCGCCCAGCTTCTGGTCAAGGACTACTCAACGGGACAGGAAGGCCTCACGCTCGCCGCCGGTCTGCTGTTCGGTAGCGACGAGACGATTGGCTCGCTCTGTCCTACTTACAAAACCGATGCTGTGGTCAGGCTGCGTGACCAGGACCGCTACGACGACCGCCTAACGGTGAAGACCAACCTCATCGATGCGTACGACACCCTCATGGGCTTTTGCGAGCGTAATCTCCCTGACCCGTTTGTTCTTGAGGGCGACACGAGGATAAGCGTACGGGGCATCGTGTGCCGTGAGCTCATCTCGAACATGCTCATCCATCGGGAGTTCACGAGCCCCTATCCCGCAAAGCTGGAGATCGACCGCGCAGGGTTGCATACCCAGAATGCTAGCAGGACGTTCTTCGAGGGAAACATTACGCTCAACGACTTTAGTCCGATGCCGAAGAACCCCTCAATTGCCAGTGTCTTTACCCAGATTGGGCTTGCAGAGGAGTTGGGCAGCGGCACGCGGAATCTATTCAAGTATGCACGAAGCTTCATGGGTGGGGACCCGACCCTCGTGGATGGAAACGTCTTCCGCGCGACAGTTCCAGACGTAGATGGAGCTTTGTTCACCGAAGCGACAGTTGTCGAGCGACTGGGGGACATTGACCAGGCCATACTGGAGCTCGCGACATCGCGACGGAGTTTTACGCTTGCGGAGGCAGCTGAGGCCGCCGGAGTCTCGAAACGCAGCGCCAGTGCTCACATATCTGCACTCATAGAAGCGGGCAAATTGTTCGGAGAGGGCTCAACGAGGAATAGACAGTTCAGGAAAGCTTAATCCTGCCACCTGTGTAATGTCAGGACCCGATTGAGGACTCGGTGATTCTTGGTGATTGAGGAATGAGACGGGATATGAAGCATCGCGTACATGAATCGATTGGCAACCTTCCCACAGTCAAGAAGCTACGGCGAGAAGCGTCGGTCTTTGGCGCTCTCGGCTGGCTGTTAAGGAACGAGGATGCTAGAAGGACTGCGCGCGGTATCACTGAAGAGCTTGACGGACTCGTTTCTCTTGTCGATGACTTCTATCGTCTGTTAGGTGACAGGAACTGGGTCTTCTCTGACGTTCTGAATCTGGACAGGATGCGCAAAGTTGTTGCACAACCTACACCCGAAGAGGCGGAGCGCGAGCTCATCGAATACCTCAAGGAAAAGGATGTGCTTCACTGGATGATTACCAGGCTGAACCGTTTTCCTGATATGCGGCCTCGTATCCCACTTCTGGAAAAGGCGGAGAGGGACTATCTCGAGGGGCGTTACTACAGCTCAGTCCTCGTAACAGTTTCCATGATGGACGGATTCGTAAACGATGCTTTCAAGGCCGAGAGGAGGGGTCTTCACACAAGGGAAGCCAAGGAGCTTCACTCCAAGGATTGCGTTGCAACCGTGTGGGATGGATTGCCTTCCGTTCAAAAGTCGTTTACAAGGTCTGTATCTGCGAGGGAGGACAAACCCGTCTACGAGGTTTACCGCAACGGTATCATGCACGGGATGATTACTGACTACGACAACGATGTGGTCGCCTCGAAGGCGTGGTGCATGCTGTTCGCCGTGGGGGACTGGGTTGATTCTGCAATTGGGGTGCGAAAAGAGGGCGAAGACGATCGCCAGAGTTTGGTTGAGACACTCAGATACCTCTCCGAGATACGAGAGCGCAACGCAGAGAATGACATAAAGCTGAATGCTTGGAAGAAGCATCAGGTGAATCTCGAACACCCCATCAGCCCAGACGATGAGGTCCTGAGAAGCTGCAACGACTTCTTGGAGGCATGGAAGGCGAAGAATTACGGCGCACTAGGGTCGTTTTTTCCAAATATCGTTGGTATGACATCCGGCAAGCTTGCAGGTCAGGCAAGGGAACTTTACTCGTCCCATCCAATTGAAAAATACAAGATTGAGGAGATAGACAGGCCTGCTGCTGCGGTCGCTCTTGCAAGGATAAAGCTCCGTTTTCAAAGCAGAATATGGACTGCGCTTATTCGCCTTTGTCGATTCAACGGAGCTGACCCAGTAGCAGAGTGGGAGCCAGGTGCATGGAAGGTGAACGGATACGGAGTCGATCCGTTTATTGATGTCAGGGAAACAGAGTCCACAAAGTAGATTCTGTCTTCTGGGGCTGCGGTGGTGATCTTGGACCAGTAGGTTCAGGAGGATCCCGTGTACAGCGTGAAGCAGAGAAAAGCGGCCATCGATACGTTCATCAGGTTTGATCACAGCTATGCCGACACGATCGCAGAGCTTGGCTATCCGTCAAGGGCAGCACTTCGCATGTGGTGGAAAGAGTACGAGAAGACAGATCAGCTGCCTCAGCAGAAGGGTAGTGTCGGAAAAGTTGGTGTAAAGGCCTCTCCGTAGCTCCTCGGCCATCACCTTGAATCGTCAATCTGTGCCCATCCTACGCCGCTTCCATCTCGTCCGCAAGCTCGAGGCTGGCGTCGATCTCCCTCTTCACCACCAGGCGCCACTCGCTGAGCCCCTCCGGCGTCGGTGGCTTCTCCGCCCCCGCGGCCCTCGACTCGTCGCAGGGCTCGCCCATCTTCCGCTTCGAGAAGTACCTTGCGTCCTGCCACTCCTCGTCCATGTCGCACGTGACCGCCCCCGCCAGCCGCTCGGGGGAGGCGACCGACGGGAAGACCTGCACCACGCGCGAGCGGCGCCTTGTCTCCCTGTTCGCCCTCTCCTGCACGTTGTTGGCACGCGGGCGCTTCCAGTGCGAGGCCGGGAAGTCGAGGTATGCCAGCGCGTCGGGCTCGGCCTCCTCGAGGATCCTCGCGGCGTCCCCGCGGCACGACTCGAGCGTCTCGATGGCCAGGCGGTAGGCCGCCCCCGCGGCGCCGGCGTCCCCGAGCCGGAAGACCGGCGCGACTATCCTCGAGCCCGACGCCGCACGCGCGCAGTCGCGCATCAGGTGCACGACGCACCGCTGCCATGCGGCGTCCTGAAAGACCTCCTCCATCGCGCGCCTGAGCTCCTCGTGGCATCGGAGGTCAACGGCTGGACTCCGGCGGCGCCGCGGGCGCGGACCCTGCGCAGGAACGCCAGCCAGGAGTCGTAGCTCTCTGTGTCCACGGCGCCCAGGCCCGGCACGCGCCGCCAGCCGTCCTCGTCGCAGCCGATGGCCGTCAACACGGCCTTGGGGGCCACGCGAGGCGCGGGCGCCCTGTCCACCCTCTGGTAGCGCCCTGTCACGTCGTCGGGGAAGAAGCTGCCCGCGCGCAGCTTCGGGGTCCCGGGGCGAGCGTGCCCACGCACGTGACGAGGCTGCGCTCCCGGTAGCCGTCCCTGCCGTTCCCGGTCGCCTCGCAGAGCTGGTCCGCCTCGGCCGACATTATCTCGTTCACGGCCGACTCGGCGAGCTGCCCGAGCAGCTCCTGCATGTTCACGAACCCGTCCTCGAAGCGCGGGATGGCAAGCGCCGCCTCCGGCGCCCTCACGTCTGCCATGTCGTTCATCGCGGTCATTGCCTTTCACCAGAACCTGTCTTGTGGTGATTCAGATTCTGGGCAATGGCCGTTCTTCCTACCTAGGGGCCAGTCCCGGGCTTACGCCAACATTCCCGACGCGATCGGAGAAGATTATGCCTCTCGATGAATAACGGGAAATTCGTGAGATGGATTCGAGAGAAGTTGACCAGGGTGAGAATGTTTGGGGAGGCTAGGAGGTCCCCAATGCGGTCACCAAGTGCGCCGACATGCGCGACATAAAACCGGCGGAGCCACTAATCGTGATTATTCCCGCGCGACGCCGAGTGCGCGCCCGCTCTTCTGGGCTGTTTCGCAGCACTACGAGACGTAGTCGGTGGCCTCCACTACCAACCTCGTACTCTCGAGATGGGAAGCTGCTGGGTCATTTGCGGAATACGCTACGATGGAAAGGGGTGACCATAATAAACGATGTTTGGGAATTTAAACTGTCATTTCTGGGTGCCGTCAGTCTTGTTTGGCTGTAAATAATCATCAATATCGTTTATGGTCAGCCTCAGTAAGTCTCCTTCCTTGATTCCACGTTTAAGGCCCATATCCTTTCTAAGTTGGATAAGAGCTTTCTCCATTTCGAACAGTAGTTCTTGCGGATTCAGATTATGTTTGGCAGATTCAGTGCGCCAATTACCCCATGCCTTGATTGATTTCGAAGAACCCCAGAGAGTAAGCTCCTTAGTAAACTCATAGTATTTGTTGGCGAGTTCCTCTTGTGTAAACTCATGCTTGGTCATGGTTTGAGACTGAAAATCATAAAACAACGAGATTAGTGACATGTATGGCTTCTCGCGGTGACTACGAAAGTACTCATTGCGTCTCATGACGCTGTTAACGATGCTACCGGAGACATAGCTGATGATAGATACCGTGGCTGTTATTAAAGCGACAATGATAGCGGAATCCAGGGTTGATAAAGACGAGAAGAACCCCAGCATCATTGGCCCTATTACGTATACAAGAGCAATGCCTGCAAATATTATCAAGAGGGTCAAGATGAGTAGCCCCTGCGCCACTTCCTTGGGCGACGTGTGACTGTCCGTTTCCTTCATAAAGAGCTCCTATTCTCCTATTCAAAGTGCAAATGATTGTTGCTGGGGAGTGCGTATTTTTGCTACCGGTGAATCTGAAGCAGCGACATCGGTATATTCTAGGCGACGCAATCCCTCATATGTTGATTGTCAAAGTTTATGCAGGAGTGGCTGCGGTGGGTCTGGCATACGCCGCGACCACTGCTCTGCGCGCCGACCGGAAAGGCACTGAGAAACAAGACGGCAGCAAAGCACTACGCCCACCTCACCCTCAAGATAGCAGGGAGATCGAGAACGGAGTCGTCGAGGGAAGGCGTCTCGCCCGGATTACGGAGGGGCTCGGCGTCAACGCCACGAGCGTCTCCCGCGAGCTGATGCGCAACCGCTCGCCCCAGCTGAAGAACCCCAACTGTTCGCCCGGGAACGACTGCGCGCACTATGAGACCTGCGGGTGCCGCAGGGTATGCGACTCCGGCACCGCAAGGAAGTGCAATGAGAGGTGGCCGAGGGCTATGAGAGATGGACATCGTTTCCTTCAAATGGATCCGATTGTCATAATCTCAGACCTTAGGACGAGAGCTGTTTTTTACTTTGGCCATCGTTCAGGCCTGCACGTTCTTCTGGGTACACCTGTTTTTTCCGATGCGATTCACTAGAATCAATGAATTTTGATTTCCAATTGCTAACAATAACCTCTGAGCCCAAATTCTGAGACCCATGCCTCTACAGATTTTGATCCATGTTTGGCTGGCCATTGAATGCTAAGCGGGATGTAGCTTTCTTTGTAAGCAGCTTTGTATTTTGACTCCCTGTAGCAACGTAATGCGGCATCGCAGAGTGCGACGCAAAGCCAGATTAAATTGACCGAGATGCGTTCATCTTCGGGGTTGTTGCCGAGGCTCCATCCATCAATGACGGGGGTGCGAGATTCAAGAAAGTCTGGCCCAACTTCGAGCGAGAATTCTCCTACATGGATATTCTTGGGGTGCTGTTGTCCTCCGGTCTGGTATTTGTCATCAATTTTCGCATCACCATTATGAAAAACTCTGCATCTCAGCGTATAGCAAGCCATGCCATCGAAGGTGGGATCTTGAATTGTGAGCTGATGACCGTTGTATGTCGATTGACAATCATGGGCATGCTGATTAACGCGAACCCAATTGTTGAACCATTTTGCGTAAGACGTGAGACTACTAGTGCCATTAATCCTTTCTGCCTTCGAGCATATATCTGGAAGGGAAAGGGCAACCCAGAGTGCAGCGGAATAGCAGCCTGCTTTAAGCGCATGGCATACTTCCAAGACAAGAATACCTATGGGACCTTCGTCCCTGTCGGTAGAAATTGATTCAGTTGTATCTGATGGAGGCGTGAACTCCTCCCCGACTGATTTGTCTGCATAGGATTGTGACTGCACCCATGTAGCTATTGACGTTGCGTCAGCAGTGCCGAGAGTCACATGTCTCTCAAGCACGGCGGCTTTCGCGTCGCCGTCATACATCCGATTGCGCGTGTCATCGATAACGTCGAGTGTTACTCCGCGCCATCCCATCCAGGAGAGGTTTCTGAAGTCTTCGGGGCGTTTGCGACTCACGCAACGCACACCATCCCATAGGCAGATGCTCCTGCCGTACGGTCCGTCGACCAGTGCCACGTGTATGTGGTCTGATCTCCATGTCGATTGCCATTCTGTGACAGGAAAATCCTTGGAAGCAACTTCGGATTCTCCAGGGAGATATTCATCTTTTACATATACGGATTTCTCGGGGTCACTTTGGTTCACTGTAGATATCTCCAAGTTTCGGGCGAACATGTGGTTGAGGTAGTAATAGCCTATGCGAGTAGGATTCCATTTCTTGTCACCATGACATTACCGTTGTCGCGCGGGGGCGCGAATGAGTTTCAAGTATGTAGTGACTGTGTTTTAAATCGTGCGAAGGATGCCGCATGGGTCATAGAGTCAAGTTAGATGTTGCACGCTTTGCTACACCTTCCTAACGGAGTTTTTATGCATCGGGGTCAATGGCTTCGGCTTTGGCCCCGGTGCATTTTCAATAGGTCGAGCGCGCACTGTTTCGAGTTCCTTGTGCAACGTTACTGAGACCACCGCATACGGAGAAGTTTTCTCGTCCCGAATTAATGTCCACTCGATGTGTCAGAGTCTTGATGGACAGGTGACGATGAGATGGCGCCTTGTTTTCGCGGGTGCTCGGAGGCGAGATCATGGCAGGTTCCGGTGAGCTTGGAAGTCTGACCGCGGCAGCGAGGTCGCTGTGGGGCAAGTCGGATTACGGCGAGGGGGAGTGCTGGCTCCCGCTGTACGTGCACCTGGCTGACGCCGCTGGGATGGCTGGCAGACTGTGGGATTGCTGGCTTCCCAAGGCTACGAGGGAGGTTGTCGCACGAGCGGATGGCGGTGAGGATGGCGGGGACGAGGCGTTGGCCAGGTCCCTCCTTGTGTTCCTTGCGGGCGTGCACGACGTTGGAAAGGCTACGCCGGTGTTCCAGGCGAAGGGCGTGCCGTTTGGCTGGAGCGATAACCGTGGCATAGCCTGGAAGCCCGAACGTGCGGGGTTCGTGCTGAATCGCGACCTGGTGGGGAAGCGGGATCCTACGCATCCAATTGCCGGAGAGCTGATTCTGGAGAAGTACCTTGCCCGGCACGTCGCCCCGGATTGCGGAGCATCCGGGGTGCGTTCGCTTTCCAGCATCGTTGGCGCCCACCATGGGAACTTTCCCGCACGGACGCGCCTGCATGACGGCAGCCATGACCTGCTCGCGCTGGGGTGGGGCGGAGAGGGGCACGAGGCCTGGGAGGAAGCCCAGGACGAGCTCGTGGGCTATGCCGCGTGGCTTGCGGGGATTGACGACAAGCGGCTTAGCCGCCTTGTGCGGCTAAGGCTTGACGTTGCGGTGGAGAGCCTGCTTACGGGCATGGTGATCATCAGCGACTGGCTGGCGAGCGACAGCGACCTGTTTCCGCTGCTCGACGTCTGCGACGTGGACGATGGCATGGACGTCGCGACGCTGCGCCGCAGGCTGGAGCGCGCCTGGGCCAAGGCGCATATTCCCGCGCCATGGTCGGAGCAGAGGCCTAGCGTGGAGCCGTTTGGTGAGTTCTTCTGCCATAGGTTTGGCCTGCCTGCCGGCATTGAGCCGAGGCCCATACAGAAGGCTGCCGAACGGGTTGCATGGGATGCGAAGGACCCCGGTCTGCTGGTGATCGAGGCGCCCATGGGCGAGGGCAAGACGGAGGCCGCGTTGGTTGCCGCGGAGCTCTTGGCGTACCGCCGGGGACTAGGCGGCGTCTGCGTGGCGCTGCCTACGATGGCGACGACGGACGCGATGTTCGCGCGCGTGCGAAGGTGGCTCGACAGGCTTCCGCGCGACGGGAGCCTCGAGGAGAAGGACATCTATCTTGCGCACGGCAAGGCGGGCCTGAACGAGGAGTTCCAGGGACTCGTGAGGGAGTCCCGGCGGCATAGGAGCCTTGTGGGAAACGCGCGCGAGGGCGATGCGCACGAGTTCGAGTCCGAGGGTGCGACGGTCTCCGCGTGGATGTACGGCCGGAAGAAGGGCATGCTGTCGAACTTTGTGGTGTGCACCGTCGACCAGGTACTGATGGGCGCGCTCCACATGAGGCACCTCTCGCTAAGGCAGCTTGCGCTGGCCAACAAGGTTGTGGTGGTTGACGAGTGTCACGCGTACGACCTGTACATGAGGCAGTACCTGGATGTGATCCTGCAGTGGCTTGGCTATTGGCGGGTCCCGACGGTGCTGCTTTCCGCGACGCTTCCGGACGGACAGCGCGAGCGCATGGTGGAGGCGTACCTGTCGGGACGAAGGCTGTCCGAGAAGGCGTCGGCGCCTGGTGGGGGAGAGCAGCATCATGTGACGAAGATTCCCGCTTACCTGAGGAAGAAGCAGAGCACGGCGGCATCTGCTGGGGCAGCGGCGCCGGCCAAGGCAAGTGTTCCGCACGTTGGGTATCCCCAGATCACCTATACGGACGGCACCAAAGCCCTGTGCGTGGGTGCGGAGGCATCCAGCCGAAGCGTGCCCGTGTCGCTGAAGTTGACTGACGACTCCGTTGACGCCTTGGTCGAGCTGCTGCGGGATCGGCTGCGCGACGGCGGTTGCGCGGGAGTGATTTGCGACACCGTGGGGCGCGCGCAGGAGGCGGAGCGCGCCCTTGCCGAGGTATTTGGCGAAGACGTTGTGACGCTGGACCACTCGAGGTTTATCGACCTTGACCGAATGAGTGCGGAGGAGGTGCTGCGCAGCGAGCTTGGTCCCGCCGCGAGTGTTGGGAATGGGCGGCGCCCGCATACGCGCATTGTTGTGGGCACTCAGGTTTTGGAGCAGTCCCTGGACATCGACTTTGACCTGCTTGTGACAGACGTTGCCCCCATCGACCTGCTGTTGCAGCGGCTTGGTAGGACCCATCGGCACAAGAGGGGAGAGGACGAGTGCGAGAGGCCCAAGATGCTGCGCGAGGCGTGCTGCTACGTTCGTGGCATCGACGCAATCGATGGCGGAAGGCCGACATTTTCCAAGGGCGTGACGAACGTGTACGACGTGGCGACGCTCATGGAGAGCCTCTCCGTGCTGGGGATGACGACCGAGCGTTCCGGGGTGGACATTCTGCTTCCGCGCGACATTCCCCATCTGGTTCGGGAAGCCTACTCCGATCAGGTCGAGCGGATCGTACCAGAGCGCTGGGGGGAAGCCTATCTAACGGCACAGCGCGACCGGAAGGCGAGAAACGACGCAAAGGTGCAGCGTGCTCGGACGTGCCTGCTGCAGGACCTTACGTATGCGAAGAAGAACGACTGGACCCTGGTGAACCTTGCGGACAAGAATTCTGTTGGGGAGGACCCACGCGATAGCGACCGCGGCAACAGGGCCGTTCGAGACACCCAGGAAACCATCGAGGTGCTCTTGGTGAGGAAGCTGCAGGATGGCGAGATCGCCCTTCTCCCCTGGGTGGGGAATGGGTCCGTTGCCGCAGGGTCCACGCTGCCGACGGAATGCGAGCCCTCGCGCGAGGAGTCTCTGCCGCTTGCCGAGTGTGCCGTCAGGCTCCCGATAGCAATCTGCCCAACAGACAAATTGGACGGTTGCATCGAGGAGCTTGAGCGTGGGTGCGTGAACTACGTGAGATGCTGGCAGGAGTCGCCGTGGCTGGCTGGGAGGTTACTGCTGCCCATGGAGGAGTCGGAGCCCGGCGTGTATGAGTGCGAGCTTCTTGGCAAACGGCTGAGGTATACCCGTCGCGGAGGATTGGCTACCGTTCAGGAATTAAACCCTTCAATTTAATAGTTGAGATATAAGATGGCACCAGAACTTGATTGGTCCCCAGCGAGTTTAGGAGGGGGTGTATTGGCAATTGATTTTGGGGCGACCCAGGTCTGGGGATGACCCGTATTAGCTTGACGGGTTGATTTGATCCCCGCATACGCGGGGCTGAAAGCTGGATGTCTATCTAATGGAAGGAGGATGCATGCAGAATCTGCAGAGGGAGGCGCACTTCAACCTTGTTAACGAGCCTTGGATACCGGTTGCCTACATCGACGGGAAGCTCGGTGCTGTCTCGCTGGAGGAGGCGCTGCGTGACGCGGGGCGGATACGAGAGATAGAAGGCGACCAGGCTCAGCAAGTGCTGCCCATTATTCGCCTCTTGCTGGCGGTGCTTTATCAATCGCAGCCGCTGTCGGATGGGGATGACGAGTCGGCCTTGATGAAGGAGTGGGCCACAATCTGGAAGAGAGGACACTTCGATCTGGAGGCAATTCACGGGTACCTCGACACGTTTCGCGACCGCTTTGACATCTTTGACGCGCACCACCCGTTCTACCAGGTTCCTGGCCTCGAGTATGCCGGAAGGGGGCCAGATGGCATCGGCGAGCTGGTGGCTGACGTACCAAAGGAAGAGAAGTTTCTCTTCTCCATGAGGAACAGGAACAGGCTCCAGAGCCTGAGCTTTGCCGAAGCCGCAAGGTGCCTTGTCTTCCAGCAGTCTTACGCGACCGCCGGCATCAAGACCCCCGTAAAGGGATACTCCGGCGCCAAGGCTGGCAAGGCATACGCGCCTAAGGGCGCCGTGGGTACGGGCATGCTTGGGGCGGAAGGCGGCATCTACCTTGAGGGGAAGAGCCTCTTCGAGACCCTGATGCTCAACTGGGTGCTGTTCGACGACCGCAGGAGCGGCGTTCCCATAGTTGGTTGCGAGGAGGACGTTCCACCATGGGAGGAGGACGAGACGACCCCCGACCACCGGGACCCACTTCCCGGGGAGCCGTACGGCCCCGTGCAGTCGTACACGTGGCAGAGCCGTCGCATGCGGCTGGTTCCCAACGACGAGGGTACGGCAGTCATCGGCGTGGTGAGCTGCTACGGTGACATTCCCCGTGTAATCGATGCCTGCGGGTCGGAGCCGATGACGGCGTGGAGAGAGAGTCAGACGCAGCAGAAGAAGCTGGGACTTCCTTACGTACCGCTCATGCCACAGGCGCACGACCCTTCCAGACAGGCATGGCGCGGCCTCGCATCCATAGTCTCCTTCAGCGGGAGGGACCTGCGCCCTGGCGTCGTCAGGTGGTTCGAGAGGCTGTGCGACGAACACGTCATTTCGCAGGACGCGATGCCCACCGTCGCAATTCACACGCAGGGAATGGAGTATGGAACGCAGAGCAGCGTGTTCTCGGACGGCATTGACGACAGGTTCGATTTGAGCGTTTCTCTTCTGGATCACGACTCCAATGAGTGCACCCGGGCTCTGGAGGTCATCGAGAAGACCGACGAGGCCGTGTCGAAACTTGTCAACTGCGTGTCGAACATTCAGCGTGCGGCGGGGGACAAGTCCTCGAAGGCGGTGGCGATGTCGGAGAGGACACGCGTGAGGGAACTGGCGTATTCGGAGCTCGATAGCATGTGCAGAGCTCGCTTGGCAGGATTCCCCTCTGGCACCGACCCTGTTAGCAAGTACTGCAAGGCGTGGAAGGACGACGTGCATCGGAAGATTCGCGCGGCAGCCAGCGAGTACGTGGAGAGCAGCGATAGGTCGTACTTTGACGAGCACGACTCCATGACGGTCGGAAGGGCCCTGGCCATTCTGTCCGCAGAGCTGAACAAGGTGCTTGGGGTGATTGGGCCTGGCCCCGCCGAGGAAGGCAAGGGCAAGGTTGGACCGCACGAGGATGCGGCCGAGTCTGAGAGGATGTGAGAGGGGTGTCCATACAGAGGTCTGCGCGCGCGATTGCCGCGTACGCGAACGGGAAGGTGCTCAAGCTGCAGTCCGGCTACCTGGCGGGACTCTCGTCGTCGAGGGCGAGCCTCGCTCGCCTGAGAAGGCTTGGCACGTCGCGGGACACGTCCTGGATGTCCATTGGCGACGACCTGTTTGAGGGATTTCCCGAGTTGAGTCCCTACGAGGAGGAGAAGGGGCTGAGCAGCGTCAAGGCGGCCCTGCGGTACTACGCGATGCTCCAGCAGTCCAAGAGTATGCCCGTCGCGGTGCTGCAGAAGGACGCGAAGCGCAACGTTTCCTTTGGAAGCGCGTGCCGAGCAATATCGCTGGAGAAGAATGGCAGCGGCGCTCCGGGGGTCCGGAGGCGCATGGCCATGGTCGAGGCAGCCAGCGACTTTGACGGGGTGCAGACCGCGATGCGAGCTCTCGTCCAGCTGATGAAGGCATCCAAGAGCGTGATCCAGCTTGACTTTGGGAGGCTTGCCTCGGACCTGTTCCAGATTCAGTTTGACGAGACCCGAAGTGCCGTGTTCATGAGATGGGCTCAGGACTACTACAGGGCGGCAGACGGGAACAAAGAAGCAACCAAGGACGAGGACGAGTAACGGAGGAAACCATGTACCTAGACGTCTACGCAATCCAGAACGTTCCCCCTTGTGACATCAACAGGGACGACACCGGCACCCCCAAGACTGCGATCTATGGTGGCTACCTGCGCTCCCGCGTCTCGAGCCAGGCGTGGAAGCACGCGATGCGCGAGGAGTTTGCCCAGACGTTGGACCCCGAGGGGCTCGGCGTGAGGACGAAGCACGCGGTTGGCCTCATAGCCGACGAGATCAAGTCCCAGCGGCCTGACCTTGCGGACGAGGCGGAAGGACTTGCCAGCGCGGTTCTGCAGGTAACGGGCGTGAAGGTCGAGAAGTCCAAGCGTACGGGCTCCGAGGCGGGTTCGGCAGTCTCGCAGTACCTCATCTTCATCGCACGTTCGGAGGTCGCGAAGCTTGCGGGCATCGCGATAGACGCGCACGAGGCGGGGGAGGACATCTCGAAGCCCACGAAGGAGCTTAAGAAGAAGGTCTCTGCCGCGTTCCACGGTGCCCAGGCGCTGGACATCGCGCTGTTTGGCAGGATGCTTGCGGATGCCCCGGACCTCAACACCGACGCGAGCTCGCAGGTGGCGCATGCCATATCGGTCGACAAGGTGACCCAGGAGTACGACTACTTCACTGCGGTGGACGACTGCTCCGCGGACGACAACGCGGGTGCGGCAATGCTCGACACCATCGGCTTCAACTCTTCGACGCTGTACAGGTATGCGACCGTCTGCCTTGACTCGCTCTCCAAGCAGCTGGGCGATGCCAGAGCGACTGCCGAGGGCGTGAGGTCGTTCCTCTCGGCATTTGTGAGGTCCATGCCCACGGGCAAGCAGAACACGTTCGCGAACCGCACGCTGCCCAGTGCCGTCCTCGTGGCACTGAGGGATGACCAGCCGGTCAATGGCGTCTCTGCGTTCGAGGAGCCGGTCACCCCGTGCGCCGGCGTCTCGATTTCCCATCGGGCGGAGGATGCCCTTGCGAGGAAGCTCGGCGAGTTCTCGAAGGCGTACGGCGACGCGCCCGTGGACTCGTGGTGGTGTGCGCTCGACGGAGGCACCGACGCCCTGCGCGAGTTTGGCAGCGAGGTGACGATTCCCCAGATGCTCGAGGAAGTCAGTGCGCGCGTACTGGATGTGGTGCAGGCCGGTGAGGAGTGATGGCAGTCCTTTTGCTTAGGCTCTCTGGGCCCATGCAGTCCTGGGGCGACTCCTCCCGGTTTGTGAGGAGGACGACGCGGACGGAGCCCACAAAGAGCGGCGTCGTGGGAATGCTGGCGTCCGCCCTTGGACGCTCGAGGGAGGATACCCTGGACGACCTGGCACAGCTTGAGTTTGGCGTCAGGGCGGACCAGCCCGGCAGTCTGATGGTCGACTTCCAGACCGAGAGGCCGTCGGAGGGGAGGGGCAAGCCGATGCCGCTTTCCTACCGCTACTACCTTGCGGATGCAAAGTTCCTCGTTGCGCTTGCTGGACCACGTGACCAGCTGGAGGCGATTGACCATGCGCTCAGAAACCCGCGTTGGCCACTCTACCTGGGAAGACGTTCTTGTCCGCCGGATGTTGCGCCCTCGATGGGCGTGACGGACCGGTACGGGGACGTCCGCGAGGCGCTTGCGGCCGAGCCCTGGATTGCGTCCAAGGGGTATCGACGCAACCACAGATGGCTGTCCGAGCTTGAAGTGGCGTGCGATGCGCGCGAGGGCGATCCCGCGGAGAGCCAGACGGATTACCCCGTGAGCTTCAGCGGCGCGGGACGCACGTATGCCAGCAGGGGCGTCTATCGCTTTAGGGTGCCTTTGGGGCAGCTTTCGGGTGCTGATCATGTGGGTGCCGCCTTTGGCAGGAGGCACGAGGTGGTGCCCCCGCACGACCCCATGGGATTCTTCTGAGAGGGGAGGACGAACCTTGTACATTTCTAGACTGCCGCTGAACACGGCGCGCAGGGACGCCGCCAGGCTGCTTGCCTCCCCATACAGGATGCATGCCGCGGTGGAGAACGCGTTTCCCCCTGGAGCGACGAGGGACTGCGACGAGGGCAGGATTCTGTGGAGGGTAGACTCGTACGGCCAGCACGGCGGAACCTGGCTTTACATCGTCAGCCCGGATCGACCGGACTTCTCGCACATCGCGGAGCAATGCGGCTGGCCGTCTGCAGCCCCCGGCGAGACGAAGGACTACTCGCCCGTGCTGGATGCGCTCGAGCCTGGTCAGGTCTGGCGCTTTCGTCTTAAGGCGAATCCGGCGAGGAAGGTCGCCGCGGACAAGGGGAGAAGAGACAACCCCAAAGTCGTGGGCACCATCCAGGGTCACGTCACGGTAGCGCAGCAGCTGGAGTGGCTGGAGTCCCGCTCCGCGGGGAACGGCTTCGAGCTTGCCAGCGAGCCCGACGGGTCGTCCTCCGTCGTGGTGTCCCAGCGCCATGCCGAGAAGTTCCGTCGCAACGACTCGCAAGTTACGATTGACACCGCGGTGTTTGACGGTGCACTGATTGTGAATGACCCGCAGCTGATGAGACGGGCGCTCTGCCACGGCATGGGGAGGGCGAAGGGTTTTGGCTGCGGCCTGCTGACAATCATGCCCGTTGGCTAGCCGCCAACGAAAACTTAAAAAATAGTTTGATTGGGAGGGGCGTCATGTCCGATTTGCTTGCCGGTATGGGGAGGCCGAGTCGGAGGGGCGCCCCTCCGCCAGACATTGTCGATTTGGTGCGCGTGGAGGACCGGATATCGTTTTTGTACTTCGAGCACTGCAAGATCAACCGTTCTGATAACGCGATAACCGTGAGGGACGATTCCGGGACGACGTACGTCCCTGCGGCGTCCGTCAGCGTGCTGATGCTTGGCCCAGGAGCCGCCATCACCCATGGGGCTGTGGTTCTTCTCGGCGAATGCGGCGCAACGGTTATCTGGGTGGGCGAGAACGGCGTGAGGATGTACGCGTTTGGCAAGCCGCTCACGCATTCGAGCGCTCTGCTGCAGACGCAAGCACGGCTGGTGACCAACCGACGTACGCGGCTCGCCGCGGCGCGGCTCATGTATGCGAAGCGCTTCCCCGGCGAGGATGTCAGCCGGCTCACGATGGCGCAGCTGAGGGGCCGCGAGGGGGTGCGCGTGCGCCGCGTGTACAAGCAGTGGTCGGAAAAGACCGGCGTGGATTGGGACCGCCGCACGTACAACCCTACGAACTTTGATGACTCGACGGAGATAAACAAGGCGCTTTCGGCCGCGCATGTCTGCCTGTATGCGCTTGCACATGCGGCGATCGTTTCTGTGGGTTGCTCGCCTGGCCTGGGGTTTGTGCACACGGGTCATGAGAAGTCCTTTGTGTATGACGTGGCCGACCTCTACAAGGCAGAGCTGTCGATTCCCGTTGCCTTCAAGACGGCGGCGGACCGACCGGAGGACATCGGCGCGGAGACGCGCCGCCGCATGCGTGACGCGGTGTACGACCTCAAGCTGCTGCAGCGCATGGTGGATGACATCAAGGACCTGCTGCTTTCCGCCGCGTCGCCCAAAGAGAAGGCGGCACTTGCGGGGAAGGAGACGCTTGATCCTGCGGCCAACCACCTTGGCCTTTGGGACGAGAAGAGCGGGGAGGTTGCTGCTGGCAGGTCCTACGGCGCGGGGGAGGCGGGTGACTGACCGTGGTTGTGGTTGTGCTGACTGCCTGCCCTGTTGGACTTCGTGGCGACCTGACGATGTGGCTGTTGGAGATATCGCCGGGCGTGTTTGTGGGGCACGTCTCCGCAAGGGTGCGAGATGGCTTGTGGGACAGAATTCTGCAATCGGTCCGGAACGGCAGGGCTATCATGGCGTACTCGTCCGACAACGAACAGCATCTGGCGTTTAGGACCTATCAGCCCGACTGGGAGCCCGTAGACTGCGAGGGCGTCGAGCTGATTAAGAGGCCCAATGGGACGGAGGATGCCAAGCTGCTGGGCATGCCGCCGACGGGCTGGAGCAATGCGAGCAAGTTTAGGGCTGCTAGGAAGTACGGCAGGTAGCCGCGCGCAAGTGACCATGCGCCCGGGATTCGTATCTGTCGTTCGCGGCCCGTACCTGTGGGTATGAAAAGTTGTAGCACCGAACAGTGGACTGAACCTTGACAACCGTATACGAATTGGACTTTACTACTGAAGCGATGCACTTCGTGAAGTGTGCTCCCCGCATACGCGGGGATGATCCCGTCGGGGTCGATACATTCGTCGGGGACCATGCGTGCTCCCCGCATACGCGGGGATGATCCTCTCTCCAAGCGCTTAGTCGTGTCGGTGAACTCGGTGCTCCCCGCATACGCGGGGATGATCCTACGAGATTCCCGCAAGCTGGATTAAGTACGCAGTGCTCCCCGCATACGCGGGGATGATCCCTGGCAACGTACAATGTAATCAACCGAGGGAAAGTGCTCCCCGCATACGCGGGGATGATCCCCGTCTGGCCAGTCATCTGTAATCTCGCCGACAGTGCTCCCCGCATACGCGGGGATGATCCCCTCAACGAGATTTTCAAGGACGCCATCGCGAGCGGTGCTCCCCGCATACGCGGGGATGATCCTCGGCATCCGTTGATGCCTTGGATACGCGATACGTGCTCCCCGCATACGCGGGGATGATCCCATCCAGGAGGATTCCGAGACTTCCACGTTCACGTGCTCCCCGCATACGCGGGGATGATCCCTATTTCGGCGGTGGCCTATCCATAGGCATTGAGTGCTCCCCGCATACGCGGGGATGATCCGGCGTACAAAACGCTACGGCAAGTGCTTCGCTGGTGCTCCCCGCATACGCGGGGATGATCCCGCTCAACCGTGGCTCTGATATGACGGCCTTTGGTGCTCCCCGCATACGCGGGGATGATCCCGCCACGGAACCACTTGATGTTCATTCTGGATAGTGCTCCCCGCATACGCGGGGATGATCCTCCACTTTACAAGCCTTCTACCTGCTGTTATGCGTGCTCCCCGCATACGCGGGGATGATCCCAGTCTACGCAGATGTGGACGAAACCGACGGAAGTGCTCCCCGCATACGCGGGGATGATCCCCAAACACATCATACGTCGAACTAACTTTTTGGGTGCTCCCCGCATACGCGGGGATGATCCCACCTCCTTAATTTTTGTTAATGCTGTGGAATAGTGCTCCCCGCATACGCGGGGATGATCCTGCCAAGCGCGAGCGCCACCCAGCAGAGGCCGAGTGCTCCCCGCATACGCGGGGATGATCCTCATATCACAGACATTTGAGGCCGTTCGCAATGGTGCTCCCCGCATACGCGGGGATGATCCCGCGTCCTCGTCCAGCCGCTCAGCGTCCTCGGGGTGCTCCCCGCATACGCGGGGATGATCCCACGAGCCTTCCGACCGTCATCCCTACGCCGAAGTGCTCCCCGCATACGCGGGGATGATCCTCTACTACGGCGACATGTCTGGCCTTGCCACGAGTGCTCCCCGCATACGCGGGGATGATCCTCAAATGCCTGACTTCACGGTTCAGGTCATCTAGTGCTCCCCGCATACGCGGGGATGATCCTCCGACGAGTTGTCGGTGGCGCTAAACCACGTGGTGCTCCCCGCATACGCGGGGATGATCCTCCTACGCGGCGGAGATACGATCCTGTCGCGCAGTGCTCCCCGCATACGCGGGGATGATCCTCCGAGTGATACGGGCCATCCCCGCGACGCGGGGTGCTCCCCGCATACGCGGGGATGATCCCATGCACGTCAGAACACGTGTAGACTATACAGAGTGCTCCCCGCATGCGCGGGGATGATCCTTCCTCGGCGATTGGGCGGTCGTAGTGTATGGAGTGCTCCCCGCATACGCGGGGATGATCCTAATACGGGTCATCCACACGTAGGTGTGGAACAGTGCTCCCCGCATACGCGGGGATGATCCCGAGTTCGTCCGCGCTGGCAAGTGCATCGCCTGGTGCTCCCCGCATACGCGGGGATGATCCCGTTGTCACGAAGAAAAAGTTTGTCTGTACGCCCGGTGCTCCCCGCATACGCGGGGATGATCCCCCGCAAGGCGCGCTAAATCGCCGTCGGTGCGGGTGCTCCCCGCATACGCGGGGATGATCCCTTTTATCATCAAAACTCAAACAACCAATCATAGTGCTCCCCGCATACGCGGGGATGATCCCGGTACCATCTTCAGCAATCCGCCCACCGCGAGGTGCTCCCCGCATACGCGGGGATGATCCCTGGAACGCCAGCAGGTCATGTTAGCCGATTACGTGCTCCCCGCATACGCGGGGATGATCCTGGAGCAGGAGAGGTCAAGGTGATAAAGTCCAAGTGCTCCCCGCATACGCGGGGATGATCCTATCAACGCCACGATTGACGGCAAGAAGGTCGGGTGCTCCCCGCATACGCGGGGATGATCCCGCCTCGATGGAGTCTCGCCCGCCGTTCCAATGGTGCTCCCCGCATACGCGGGGATGATCCCGGCGCGTCATGTGCGTCGCGTCTCCGTACCCAGTGCTCCCCGCATACGCGGGGATGATCCGAAGCGCGAGGCGGCCATCAAGGGCAACGAGAAGTGCTCCCCGCATACGCGGGGATGATCCCGCATCAGCGAGGCACTAGTCGAGTGCGGTGCAGTGCTCCCCGCATACGCGGGGATGATCCTTTTTTCAGATTCTCGCGTGCAATAGGCCGATAGTGCTCCCCGCATACGCGGGGATGATCCCGTACAGCGCGCGATTGTCGTACATGTCTTGACGTGCTCCCCGCATACGCGGGGATGATCCCTGCGAGTTGTTAATCAGGCTGTTGCTGACCTTGTGCTCCCCGCATACGCGGGGATGATCCCAAGATTGAAACGGCTTCCGCCACGGCCATTACGTGCTCCCCGCATACGCGGGGATGATCCTGACGGGAGGCGCTGCCGGATGGCATCGACGCGGTGCTCCCCGCATACGCGGGGATGATCCGGACTGCGCCCGCATGCCATCAATCGCGGGTCAGTGCTCCCCGCATACGCGGGGATGATCCCAAGCTGCTCGAAATCAACTTCCAGAATGCCCGGTGCTCCCCGCATACGCGGGGATGATCCCATGAGGATGATGAAGATGGTCGCTACCGTGTAGTGCTCCCCGCATACGCGGGGATGATCCCGGCGATTAAGTAAATCGCCCGCCACCTGCGGCGTGCTCCCCGCATACGCGGGGATGATCCTTGCTGTTAATGCGTCGCACGGATAGCGCACTTGTGCTCCCCGCATGCGCGGGGATGATCCTGGCCTTCATCGCGACGATACCAGACGCGAGAGGTGCTCCCCGCATACGCGGGGATGATCCCCTCTCCACGTACCGCTTCATCGCCGCCATCGTGTGCTCCCCGCATACGCGGGGATGATCCGCCGACTCCGAAGTACTCAGCGGCGTGGGCGTCGTGCTCCCCGCATACGCGGGGATGATCCCCGTTGCAACATGAGCAGCGACGTATTCAGCCGGTGCTCCCCGCATACGCGGGGATGATCCCGCTACCGAACGACTCACGCACTTGCCTATCGGGTGCTCCCCGCATACGCGGGGATGATCCTCCAGCGGCCCATTACATGCCGCCGAGGGCGCGGTGCTCCCCGCATACGCGGGGATGATTCCGACGCTTGCAGCCTGTTAGTGATTCGCGAGAAGTGCTCCCCGCATACGCGGGGATGATCCTCTACGCGATAATCTACGGATTCTCGCAGGATGGTGCTCCCCGCATACGCGGGGATGATCCACGGTGACGTGCGACAGGGATTCGGCCTACGTGCTCCCCGCATACGCGGGGATGATCCCTACGCTAGCGGTCTTCTGAAACATGGGATTAAGTGCTCCCCGCATACGCGGGGATGATCCCCAAGGTTACAACGACGCGGTTAACGAGAACAGGTGCTCCCCGCATACGCGGGGATGATCCCGCCAGTCGATGCGTTCAAGGACTTGGGCGTGACGTGCTCCCCGCATACGCGGGGATGATCCCATTATCGACGCGAATGGGTTCTTCAGCGTCTGGGTGCTCCCCGCATACGCGGGGATGATCCCATCAACAACGTTTGGAACATGTGCTCGAAGGCGTGCTCCCCGCATACGCGGGGATGATCCCAAAACTTAAGGTCCGACTTTTTCATGACGTCTGTGCTCCCCGCATACGCGGGGATGATCCCATGAAACCGTTTGAGCCCCATTGGTCGCGCATGTGCTCCCCGCATACGCGGGGATGATCCCCTCACCCTCGGAAAGGGCATCCCCGCGTTCTCGTGCTCCCCGCATACGCGGGGATGATCCCTAGCATGCGGCTCGCGCGTGTGCGATGTTGTGGTGCTCCCCGCATACGCGGGGATGATCCCTGCCTGCCGAGTCAATCGGACGTTCTGCAGCTGTGCTCCCCGCATACGCGGGGATGATCCCAACTTCGAGCCTGAGACGTACATCACCGCGAGGTGCTCCCCGCATACGCGGGGATGATCCCCCGTTCATAAGGGCGCATCACTACAGCGGGAAGTGCTCCCCGCATACGCGGGGATGATCCCAACACCGACGAGCCAGCAAGGCTCTCCGCAATGTGCTCCCCGCATACGCGGGGATGATCCCAACTTCGAGCCTACGACGTACATCACGGCTCAGTGCTCCCCGCATACGCGGGGATGATCCCCAGAAGGGCGGCTCCGTGCTTCTCGGCACGACGTGCTCCCCGCATACGCGGGGATGATCCCGAGAACATGAACGAGGTTCAGGGGCTTGACCTGTGCTCCCCGCATACGCGGGGATGATCCGACGTGCTCCAATCCTTAACGATGGTTAACTTGGTGCTCCCCGCATACGCGGGGATGATCCTAAAAGTGGACAAATGCGACGGCTTCACGGGCCGTGCTCCCCGCATACGCGGGGATGATCCCTCCCACTTACTTGCAGCCACCTGCTGCATGTCGTGCTCCCCGCATACACGGGGATGATCCCTTCATACCGCTCGCGCGCGCCGCGCTGTACCGGTGCTCCCCGCGCATGCGGGGATGGTTCCCACTACGATGTGAACGCAAGCACCAACGCGGGATTGATTCCGCCAACTGCAATTTGGAGTGGAGAGTTACGATACACCTACCATTAGGTATCTGCCGCCAGCAACCCAGACATAGTTTGGGGTTCGGCGCTGGTGACGCTGGTGGTGCTGGCGTGGTCGGCGGAGCTAGACGAGCGAGAGCAGCACGTATGCTGCGACGCCAGAGACGCAGCACCACAGCATGGAGCGCGTGCGCCATGCCACGAGCACGACGACGCCGGCGGCGACGATGGGCATGAGGCCGGGCCAGATGCCCGCTTCGAACATGGTAGGGGAGAGCAGGTCGTTTGCGACGAGCGCGGCGAACGCTGCCGGCGGTATGTAGCCAAGGGCCTCCGTCACGCGCGGCGAGAGCGGGCGCCCCCGGAGCGCGAGCGCCAGCAGCACGCGGCACGCCAGGATGAACGCGAACGAGGTCAGCCACAGGATCAGGAACTGGGATTGGGTCATTGGGGGCCGCCCTTCTCGCCCGTGGGCGCTTGCGCTGCCGTAGCCGTGGTCGCGGGACGCTTGTGGGTGGGCTCGCCGTGGAGCGCGTGGCGCGCGCGGGGGAGCGCGCCTGCGGCAAGGCCGGCCGCGACGCCCGCGAGAGCGGCGACGGGAACGGCGATTCCGGCGGCTCCCGCCCACTTGCATGCGGCGACCGTGAGCGCTGCCGCCGCAGCGGCCGCCGCCGTGGGGCGGGTGTGCGGCTGGGCGTAGAGCAGGTAGATGAAGAGCGACGTCATCGCGAAGCCCGCGATGGCGGAGGGGACGTTCACGACGGCTCCGAGCGCCGCGCCGGCCGCGCACGACGCGGCCCACGTGAGCTACACGCAGAGGTTGAGCGCGAGGGCGTCTTGCGCGGACCACGGGGCGCCCGACGCGAGCTTATTGAGCGTGATGCCGTACGCCTCCTCCGTGTAGCAGCACGAGATGGCGAGCGCGCTGCGCCGCCCGAAGCGCTCCAGGTAGGGGGCGAGCGAGGCGGAGTAGAGCGCGAAGCGGGTGGACACCGCGGCGACGGACGCCACGATCGAGCCCAGAGGGACGCCGGCGAGCCATAGGTTGCTCATCATGAACTGCCCGCCACCGGAAAGGAACGTGAGGGCGAGCACGAAGTTTTGGAGCGGTCCCATGCCGGCCTTCGCGGCGAGCACGCCGCACGGTAGGCCGACGGCGACGTACGACACCATGACCGGCCATGCGGCCGAAAGGACCTCCCTCCTCATGCGCACCTCCCTCTGGCTGTGGCTGCTGCTGTGGTTTTGCCCGCATCGCGGGCGGTCATTGCATGGTACGCGCGGCGCGGCGGCTGGCGCGCGAGAAGGGCCGCCTTGTTACAGGCTCTTCGCATTTTGGTGCGGCTTGGGTTTTTCTGGGCTTCTCTCCATGAGGCGCCGTTTGTACGCGGCGTGCAGAACCTGCGCGATGACTTTGTGACCTTGCGGGCTCTCCGATTGCGGATCTCACGTGGGAAAGAGGCCGGCTTGCCCTGTGGCCTGCGCGTAGAATCGTGTGCAAGCAACGGCACGGCGCACGGACGGCGCGTCACGAGCACTGGAGGCAACCATGGATCCAAACCTCACCAAGCGCAACGAGCTCTTGGCCCAGACCGTCATCAAGGGCCTTGGCAAGAGGAACATCACCGCGGAGTATGCGGCCACCAGGGAGGAGGCGCTCCAGGAGGCACTCGCGTTCATCGGCGAGGGCTCGACCGTCACCATGGGCGGCTGCACATCCGCGCGCGAGATTGGCCTGAACGACGCCCTGACCAGCGGAAACTACCACTTCATCGACCGCGACAAGACGGAGGACAAGCGCGCCGCCATGCTCGCGGCATACGACGCGGACGTGTTCGTCGCAAGCGCGAACGCCATCACGAACGACGGCGTGATCGTGAACATCGACGGCAACTCCAACCGCGTGAGCGCCATCGCGCAGGGGCCGCGCCACGTGCTCTTCATCGTGGGCATGAACAAGGTCTGCGGCGACCTGGACGGTGCCATCAAGCGTGCACGCAACGTGGCCGCGCCCATCAACGCGCAGCGCTTTAACCTCAACACCCCGTGCTGCAAGACGGGTGCGTGCGCCAACTGCAAGTCCGAGGACACCATCTGCTGCAACTTCCTCATCACGCGCTTCAGCCACCATCCTGGCCGCATGCACGTGATTCTGGTGAACGACAGCCTGGGCTTCTAGACCGGACACTGCATGAGCGCGGCTCAAACGACGCGCCGTTGGGAGAAGCATGCCGCTCACATTGGTTCGACAGGACATAACCCGCATGCGGGTCGACGCTATCGTCGACCCCACTGACGAGGGGCTCCATGCCGACGGCGGGGTATCTGCCGCGATCTTCCGCGCCGCCGGCGCCCTCTGCATGGAGGCGTCATGTCGCGAGGTCGGCCATGTGGAATGCGGCGGAGCGGTCGTGACCCCCGGCTTCGACCTGCCTGCGCTGTGGGTCATACACACGGCGGGCCCACGCTGGCCGGAAGGCGCCGTCAAAGCAGGGCATTTGGGGTACCTCAGAAGGCTTCTCGCTCGATGCTACAAGAGCTCTCTCGACCTGGCAGCCTCGCTTGGCGCGACCTCAGTCGCGTTCCCGCTAATATCGTCCGGAGCATTCGGCTGCCCAAGGGACCTGGCGATCGAGGACGCCGTCTCGGCGATACGCTCGTGGCTTGACGCAGCGCCGGATAGGCACGCGGACATGGACGTCTACCTCGCGCTCTTCGACCGCGAGTCCACGCGCGAGGCCCGCGTGGCATACCCTGGCCTCGAGGAGTACATCGACCAGCGATACGTGGACGAGGCCGAGCGTCGTGATCACAGGCGGCGGCCCAAACGCGAGAACCGCTGGCATGCGGACGCGACCTCGGGCGGTGCGTCCTTCTCGGCCGGAGACCTGCCGTCCGAGGTGTTCGACGAGCCGGTGGCCGCGTCGGCTCCCGCCGAGCTGGGCGCAGCATGCCCTGGCGACGCCGCCGCTGGGGACGAGCTGGACGATCTGCTGGCGAGCCTCGACGCGTCGTTCAGCGAGACGCTGCTTTCCATGATCGACGCGCGCGGGCTGACAGACGCGCAGGTGTACGGCCGCGCGAACCTGACGCGGCAGTATTTCAGCAAGCTGCGCTCCGGCAGGCTGAACCCCAGCAAGCGCGTGGTCCTAGCGCTGGCCGTGGCGCTGGAGCTTGATTTGGAGCAGACGCAGATGCTGCTGGCGCGCGCCGGCTATGCGCTCGCGCACAACAGCAAGTTCGATGTGATAGTTGAGTACTTTATATCGCGTCGCGTGTACGACGTCGACCGGATCAACTACGAGCTCTTCTGCCATGACCAGCAGCTGCTGGGCGTGGCATGACGAGACGGTCGGCGTGATGCCGCAAACGGCGTCCTGAACTGCAGATATGCAAGGACCTACGACGACACGTTGCGATGTAGCCTCCCAGTTTACCCATGGCGCTCCCGCGCCGCCTAGACTCGTGCCAACACGAGGCGAAGGGCGGGCAACCGCAGAAGGGAGCGCAACATGAGTGAATGCAGGTACGGGCGCTGGCAGCGTGGCGGCAACGGCGGCAGCGGGCGCAGGCGGTACGGTGGCGGACGTGACCGCGACGTGCTGGAGCTGGCCGGGCGTGTGAGGCCCGGCCTGACGGAGCTGGTCTTCGTGGTGGACGAGAGCGGTTCGATGCACGCCCTGCGTGACGACACCGTAGGTGGGTTCAACGCGACGCTCGAGAAGAACAGGCGCCTTGGTGGAGAGGCCAACGTGTCCGTCGTGTTCTTTAGCGACGAGTCCCGCGTCGCGTGCGACCGGCGACCCATCCTCGAGGTGGAGCCGCTGGGGCCAGACGACTACCAACCCGGTGGATGCACCGCGCTTCTGGATGCGCTTGGGGGCGCCATCAGGCACACGGCGCTGGTACAGTCCTGCCAGCCTGACGGATGGCGCGCGGAGCACGTGGTGGTCGTGGCCATAACGGACGGGCTCGAGAACGCGAGCCATGGCTACACGTACGACCGCGTGCGACGCATGGTCGAAGCATACAGTAGGCAGGGTTGGGAGTTCGTGTTCCTGGGGGCAAACATCGACGCGATCACGGAGGCGAGCCGGATAGGCATCTGCGAGGACCGCGTTGCCCAGTACGTGTGCGACCGCGACGGCGTTGGCCTGGCGTACGCCGCCATGGCGGACGTGACGTGCGGAGCGCGCGTTGGGAGCATCCCCTTGGATTGGAACGCCCGCGTGAACGACGACGCGCGCCATCGCGGATAGCGTCCGGGCCGCGCGCGGCGCGTACCTTACGAAGTCGTAAGGTGGCCGTAAGCAGGTCCTATGGCAGCTCCGTCGCCCCTGCGAGACCATATGGTCGTCAAAGGGAATGCGCCGCGGACAGCGGCGCGGGAAGATGGGAGCAACCATGGAAATCGCCCAGGAGTTTGTAGAGAACCTGTTGTTCGTGGCGGTGAGCGGCCTGCTGTTTCTGATCGTGGTGATCGGCGACGGATCGGACGCGATGGAGTCCAGGAACATCTTTGGGCGCCGCGACCGTCGCTATCGCAGGTACGGCCACGGGCGCAGCCGCTGACGCCCGCCCGAGTTAGCCGATGCCTGTGCGCGAAAGGCACGCGCAAGGAAAGTCACGCGCAAGATGGCGAGAAGAGCGTCCCGGCCATGGTTGGTGCCATGACCGGGGCGTTGTCTATCACGTGCCTGCCGCGCGTTCGGGGGGCTTGCGCCCGAGGCGGTTCCTACAGGGCGGCGCGGTAGATCTCTACGATGTCGTCCTTCGACAGAGGGACGAAGGAGCCCTTGCAGCCATCGGCGGCCTTCTGGGCCATGACCTCGAAGTTCTTCTCGTCCGTGATGCCCACCTCGCGAAGGGTCGCCGGCATGTGCATGGTCTGCGTGAAGAACTCGCGCGTGCGGACGATGGCCTCGCGCGCGACGGCCTCGTCCTCCGTGCCGGTGAGGCCCCAGACGTTGCGGCCGTACGTCGCGAAGAGGGCGACGGTGTCCGCGCTCAGCACGTGCTCCATCCACGCGGGCGTGAGGATGGCGAGGCCCTCGCCGTGAGTTATGTCATAAAACGCAGAGAGCTCGTGCTCCATGGGGTGGACGCACCACGCGGGGGAGCAGCCGTCTCCCACCAGGCCGTTGATGGCGTGGCTGGCTGCCCACATGAGGTTTGCGCGCGCGTCGTAGTCGTTCGGGTGGGCAAGCGCGATGGGCCCGTAGTGGATCATGGTCTTAAGCAGGGCCTCGGCCATGCGTTTCTGCACGTAGGCGCCCTCGTCCATGCTGAAGTAGTTCTCGAACGTGTGGCTCATCATGTCCGCGGTGCCGGCAGCGGTCTGGCGCGCCGGGACGGAGAACGTGTACGTGGGGTCGAGCACGGACATGGCGGGCTTGAGGCACTCGCCGGCGGTGCCCCACTTCTCGTTCTTGGTCATATCGGATATTACGGCGAACGCATCCATTTCCGAACCCGTGGCGGAAAGGGTGAGGACCGAGAAGATCGGGAGCGCGTCCTTGATGAGCCCCGGCTTGATTACGAGGTCCCACGCGTCGCCATCGTACTTTGCGCCGGCGGCGACCACCTTGGCGCAGTCGATGGTGGAGCCGCCGCCGATGGCGAGGACCATCTGGACGTCGTTCTGGTGGCACAGCTCTACGCCGCGGCGCACGGTCTGGATGCGCGGGTTGGGCTCGACGCCCGCGAGCTCGAACACCTGGACGCCGGCGTCCTTAAGGATGGAGAGCGCCTGGTCGTAGATGCCGTTGCGCTTGATGGAGCCGCCGCCGTAGCACAGGAGCGCGCGGCTGCCGTAGCTGGCGAGCTCTGCCAGGTGAGAGATCTGTCCCTTGCCGAAGTGGATGGTGGTGGGGACGTGGAACGTGAAGTTGTACATGCTGCTCCTTAGGGTCCGGCCGCGGCGCACGCCCTCGTGCCACGACGCCCGGCAGCGCGGCCGGGCTATGCCATAAACAGATTTGTTATACCCAGTTATAGAAGCAGATGTCTGCAAGATGCGCGGGCGGCGACCTTCGCGCGACGAGCGCGGGCGCGCGGGCGAGAAGCGCAGGGGTGCGGACGGGTGGCCTGCCTTTGGGCTACCTGCCCTGCGCCTGCGTCGCGGGACGCTCGTGCTCGCGGTCCTCGAACATGAGGAAGAAGGCAACAAGAAGGAACAGGCTGCTGGTCATGATTGCGTGCAGGGAGAACGCGCCCAGCAGGAAGTTGCCAAGGATCGCGCCGCAGACGAAGGTGAGGATCACGAGGTAGTACAAGAACGCCGTGCGTAGGTCGCGGTGACGGCGCTGGTGCACGTAGCTCACGAGCGCCTGCGTGCCGCTGCGCAGGTTGCCGATGCACATGGTCGTGGCGAACGGGCGGCCGTGCAGTTTGCGGAAGGCCTGCACCTGCATGCCGCAGGCAAAGGACGTGAGGCTGTTGGCGACGAGGTTGACGGAGCCCGGCATGAGCGAGACCGCGACGAGCAGGACGGCCTCCACCGCGACGACGATCTGGCGCCAGTGCATCCCGCGACCCTTGTGGAGGCGAATCTCGTGCGCGACGGCGCATCCCGCCGCGAACCCGACGATGGGGCAGAGGTAGTGCGGCACGTTCTGCCACGCGCCGGTAGAGATGTTCACGCCCAAGAGCAGGAGGTTTCCGGTCTGCGCGTTGGCGAAGACCTTGTCGCGCCCCAGGAAGGAGTACGCGTCCATGAGACCGCCGGAGCAGGCGAGGACCATTGCGAGCCAAATGGACTCCGATGTCTGGGATGCGCGCTTCCTGAGCAGGTTCATGCTTGCTTCCTTCTGCCCGCGGCGGCCACGCTTGCGGATTGCTGGCCGTCGCGGTGCCTGATGTCACGACGGATAGACAAGAAAGAAAGATACTACAATCAAGCTGAATACGGCAGACGGTAGCGAAATTGTTGCGAAAGCAGTGCCATGGCCGCCTGCGGCGAGCCGTAAGGCGCAAGGCGAGGCGTCCCTGACAGGATCGGCCTGCCGGGGGCGCATGCCTGGCACGGGGCTTCGTGCCTAGCCCGGGGCACAGGTGTTTCTCGATTGTGTTGAAGATGTTGACAACGCAACAACAGTGTCGAATCCAACCGACGCTGCTATTATGTTGACAAGTCAACAAGGGCATGCATGCGCATGGTGGAATCAGGCTTGCATCCCTGGTGGAAAGTTCCGCCCGCGAGGGCCGAGCAGGGGAGAAGAGCGTGGCTAACCAGAGGTTCGAGAACTTCGTGGGCGTGATTTATGCGCTCAACAAGGAGGTCGGACGCATCAAGACGCAGAAGATGGCGTCGCTTGGCCTGCGCGGGACCGACACCATGGTCCTGTACTACCTGGCCCATGAGGACGGGGACCTTGCGGAGGCGGACCTGGCGCGTCTGATGCGACAGGACCGCGCCGCCGTGACGCGCATCGTGTCGCGGTTGGAGGCGCAGGGCCTGATCGAGCGCGGACGCGCGAGCGAGGACGCCAAGGCGCGCGGGTCCAGATACCGTGCGCCGGTGATGCTCACGGAGGCGGGCCGCAAGGCGGCGCTCGAGATGGACCAGATCATAAGCGACGTGGTGTGCGAGGCGAGCGCGGACATAGGTCCCAAGGAGCGCGAGCGCATGTACACGTGGCTGACGCAGGTGCTGGAGTCGCTCGAGCGCATCTAGGCGCCGGCGCGGCGGCGGCCCCGCAAGCGCGGGCGGCGCGGGCCGAGCGGGCGCAGGCGTCGCAAAGACATCCGAAATACAACCTAAAGACAGGAAACCAGGGCGCGAAAGGAGCGGCCATGGCCACTCGCATCATCACGGACTCCGCATCGGACATCGTGGACTTCCCCAACCCCAACCTCACCGTGCTGCCAATGACGGTGGCGTTTGGCGACACCGTGTACCACGACGGCGTCGACCTCACGCACGAGCGGTTCTTCGACCTGCTGGTTGAGTCCGACGAGCTTCCCACCACGGGGGCGGTGTCGCCGGGCGTGTTCGCCCAGGCGTACGACGAGGCGCGGACGGCGGGGGAGGACGTCGTGGTCGTGGCGCTCTCGTCAAAGGTCTCTGCGACGTGCCAGAGCGCGCGCCTCGCGGCGGAGGGGCGAGGCGACGTGCACGTGGTCGACTCCCTCAACGCGTGCATCGGCGAGCGCGTGCTGGTGGAGTACGCTCTCATGCTGGCGGAGCGCGGCCTTCCCGCGGCGGACATCGCGGCGCAGCTTGAGCGGGCGCGCTCCCGCGTACACATGCTCGCCCTGCTGGACACCCTGGAGTACCTGCGTCGCGGCGGGCGCATTGGGTCTGCGGCAGCGGCGGCGGGCGCGCTGCTTGCGCTGAAGCCCGTCATCACCATGGCGAACGGCGAGGTGGAGCTGCTGGGCAAGGCGCGCGGCTCCAAGAACGCAAGAAACCTGCTGGTGGAGCTTGTGGGAGAGCATCCCATCGACTTTGCCATGCCCTTCTCGCTCGCATGCACCGTCGGCGGCGAGGCCATGCTCAAGAAGTACGTGCGCGACTCCAGCGACCTGTGGGAGGGCATCGTGGACGCGCTGCCCATCTGCAGCGTGGGCGCCACCATCGGCACGCACGTGGGTCCCGGTGCCATCGCCGTCGCGTACTTCGAGCGGGAGTAGCGCTCGGCCGCCCTTCTTGCCCGGATGTCCGCGCCGCGCCCGCAAGGGGTACATACTGGTGCAAGGCGTCCCAACAAGGGGGGTCCCATGTTCTTTCTGCTTTCGAACGGCCTGACGCTGTACCTTGCGATCTTTCTGGCGCTGGCGGTTGGGCCGGCCGTGGCGCTTGTGCGCTACGTCTACAACCTGGACGCGCTGGAGCGCGAGCCCGCGGGGCTCCTGCTTGCGCTCTTCTGGCGCGGGGTTGTCGCGGCGCTTGTGGCCTCCGTGCTTGAGCAGGTGGGGATGGAAGCGTTTGGCCTGCTCTCCGGCCTGGGGCGGCAGGATCCGTGGTTCTTGCTCCTTTCCGACTTCGCCGTCGTCGGCGTGATAGAGGAGGCGTGCAAGTACGTGCTCATGGCGCGCGCCACGTGGCACGACCCCAACTTCGACTGCAGGTACGACGGCGTGGTGTACGCCGCGGCCGAGAACGTGACGTACGGGCTCGCCTACGGGCCCGGCGTGCTGCTGGGCCGCGCCATGATGGCGATCCCGGCGCACATGGGCTTCGCCGTCGTGTTCGGCTTCCTGTACGGGGAGGCAAAGCTCCTCTCCGTTCGCGGGCACCGCATTGGCGCGGGGCTGTGCGTTGCCTGCGGATACCTGCTCTCCGTGCTGTTGCACGGGCTGTACGACCCCACCGCGACGCTCTTTGGCAACGGAGACGCCACGTTTCTGCTGGTGGTCGCAGTTATCTACCTGATCGTGTTCCCGGTTGTCCACACGATGGCCAGGCACGACCGCCGCTTCCTGTACTAGCGCCGCGACCGCGCTACGGCATGGCGAGCCACGTGTCGGCGTTTCTCACCTGTGCGCCGTCCGCCTTGAAGTCTCCCTCCGCGCGCTCCACCACGAAGCGCCGCTCGCGGGGGATGCCGAGCTCGTCGCCCACGCTCGAAAGGTGCCGAGAAAAGCTGGATCTGTAGGTTTTCGAAGACTTAATCTCTGCAAGCAGGCTCCCGTCGGGGTCGGTCAGATCAATCAGGTCGACTTCAACTTTGCTCTCGTCGCGATAGAAGTAGAGATCGGGCTCCCTGCCCGCGTTGAGGTGGGCTTTCATCCTTTCCTCGATTACGAGGTTCTCGAACACCATGCCTAGATACGGGCTTTTCAGCAGCTGGTCAAGCGTTCTGATACGCAGCAGGTAGCACAAAAGTCCCGTGTCATAGAAATAGAGCTTTGGCGTCCTGGTAAGTCTCTTGCGCAGGTTGGAATGATAAGGCCTCAGCCGAAACACGATGTAGCTCGATTCGAGCATTGACAGCCAGGAGCGTACTGATTCCCTCGAGACTCCGGCATCACTCGCCAGCCTGGATTCGTTGAGCAGGCTTCCGGCGCATTGGGCACACAGCTCCAGCAGGGTCCTGTAGGAGGAAAGGTCCCTCACGCCAAGGTAGCCTTGCACGTCGCGCTCCACGTACGTTCGGAGGTACGACGAGAAGAACGTGTCCTGCGGCATGTCAACGTCGTAGAGGCGCGGATATCCTCCGCGAAACATGAAGAGGTCGGTCGTCAGGTTCGCCCTTGCAGACTTCGCCTCGGAAAACGACAGGGGCAGCAGCCTCAGCATGCCGACCCGTCCAGCCAGCGATTGCGTTATCTGCTTAAGGAGAAGGAAGTTCTGCGATCCAGAGAGCACGTACTGTCCTGTCCGGTTGGTCTCGTCGGAAGCGACTTGAATCATCGAGAAGAGCTCCGGGGCTAGCTGGGCCTCGTCAATCACGAGTCGATTTGGCCTGCTCTCTATGAAGCCGACGGGATCCGCCAGGGCCTGTTGCCTGGTCTGAGGATTCTCCAGATTGACGTACTCGTAGTCGGGGAATACCTCCCGGACGAGGGTGGATTTGCCGCTCTGACGTGGACCGGTGACCGAGACTATGGGAAACCAGGTCGATAGCTGAATGGCGTGCGAGGCCATGCTTCGTGGAATCATCAGGTCTCCTCTTGTAATGCATGCCCAATTTATTGCACCTGGGATTGAATTACCGAAATTGTAAGGTAGAGTACTCCGAGATTGCAAGGTAGATAATCTCATAATTGTAAGGTAAGAGAACTCGTAATTGTAAGGTAGAAAGCTCCGAAATTGTAAGGTAGGCGGGTCCACGATCGTATGGTAGCCCAGGGTTTGGCCGAAAGGGTGTGGACCAGCTGCGCGGAGACCAGCTGCGCGGATCGGGCGTGGACCAAACGTGGAGCAAAAGAAAGCAGCCCAGAGACATAGCCTCTGAGCTGCGAATGTATGGTGGGCGTTAGAAGATTTGAACTTCTGACCTCTTCCGTGTCAGGGAAGCGCTCTCCCCCTGAGCTAAACGCCCGAATAGCTTGTCGCGACGCGACAGAAAAACACTCTACGGCAAACGCGCCGCGCTGGCAAGCGCGAATGCAAGCAAAACGATTTCTCCGCAATTCGCGAGGCATCAAAAGACGCGGGCGTAGCGCCGCCGCGGGCGCGACACCGAGCGCGGACGCGGTCCTTCTCGCCTGGCATCCTGGCGTCCCGGCGCGGTACGTGTCGATTCTGTGGCACGGCGCGCCGTGGGTGCTATGGTTGAGCGTGCGTGTAGCGCAAAGCCGTCGCGGTCGGGTGCCCCACAACGCCATCCTCCGCGACAACAGGGTGTAGTTGGCAAAGCGTGCGGTTGCCCACGGGCGGCCGCACGCTTTTTGTGTCGCGGCAGGTCCGCGGCGAGAGGGGGAGAAGAGCATGCCGCAAAACAAGAAGCAGGGACTCATCTTTGGGATTCTGATGTCCGTCACGATGGCCTACGGCATGGAGGTCTACAACGTCGCGTGGAAGATGGGCATCCCCACCATGCCGGGCGGGTTCTCGAACATGACGAACGACGTGTTCCTGGGGGCGCTCGTCGAGGCGTCGTACATGTGGCTGTTCGTGCTGCTGTTCTCGAACCTGTGGGGCACGCGCGGCGGGGCGGCCCTGGCGCGTCGCGTGGTCGATCCAAAGCGCGACGGCGCCTTTGTCCAGGGCGTCGTTAGGTCGTGCTGCACCGTGCTCGTGATGTGCCCCACCATGAGCCTCGTGGCCGCCATCCTGTTCAACGTGGTGCTTGGCGGCATGCCTGTAGCACAGCTGCCGGCGATCTGGGTGGGCACGCTCATAAAGAACTTCCCGATGGCGCTCCTGTGGAACCTCTTTGCGGCGGGCCCTGTGTCGCGCTTCGTGTTTGCCAAGTGCTTCTCGCACGTGGGCGAGCCCGCGGCGGCGACGGGTGTCGTGCAAGAGGAGCGTGACTAGACCGGCCGAGATTGGTATAATGTAACGTAAATGACGTTACATTAGTATAGACATTGAGGTAGAGAGCATGGAGAAGACGGCAACGCTTAACCTGCGCGTTAATCCCGATGTGAAGCGCGAGGCAGAGCAGGTGCTAGACAAGCTGGGTATCCCTATGTCGGTTGCGGTCACGATGTACCTCAAGCGGATCGCGCTCATGCATGGGATTCCGTTCCCCCTTACGATTCCCCCTGCGCCCAGTTCCATAGATGCGGGATCCATGAGCGACGCGGAACTGGTGGATCTTGTTGAGAGGCGCGTCTCTGCCGCGGAGTCGAAGCTTGGTACCTCCGTCTCGCAGGCGCGAAGCGAGCTGCTGTCATGAGTGACGGGCCTTCTGTGTTTGGTGTCGAGATCTCTGATGGCGCGATGGAAGACTTGAGGACGATTCAGGAGTACATTGCTGCCGAGCTGCAGTCTCCTGCTTCTGCGTGGCGGACGGTCACGGGAATACTTGATGCAGCCGACCGCTTGTCTGCTATGCCATTTCGAAATCGGGCAATCGCAAAAACAAGTCGAGGGCACGCCGTTCGTTCTGCTCATTATGGAAAATATCGCCTACTTTACCTCGTTGAAGAGGAAAAAGTCATCGTATTTGCAGTGCTGTACGACGCTTCGGATGTTGAAGGCAGGCTCGGGCAAATAATGAGCAAGAATTCTGGGCCCCTTGGCTAGGAAATCCCATCTGTGGTCGTGCCGCCCTCGCTACCAGGCCGCGAACCTCACGTTCTTCAGGGACCAGTGCACGTCGCGCACGTAGTCCTGCAGCGCGGCGCCGTCGCCCGCACGGAAGAGCCCCAGCATGTGGTGGTGCTCCTCGTTCGCGGCGCGCATGTTGTCCAGGGCCTGTGCGTCGTCGCGCGCATACGATCGCGACGACAGCTGACCCATGAGCTCGGACAGGGCCCTCTGCAGGCGGGCGTTGCCGCAGCGGTCTATGTAGCGCTGGTGAAACTCGCGCTGCAGGTCGTAGTAGCGCTCCGTGAGCCCGCCCGCGATGGCCAGCTCCATGGACTCGCACAGGAAGTCCATGTTCGCGAGGTCGTCCTCCGTCATGTGCGGCGCGGCCAACAGCGCGGCGCGCCCGTCAAGGGGGCCCAGCATCTCGAACACCTCGCGCGCGCTCTGTTCGTCAAAGCTCCGCACGCGGAACCCGCGGCGCGGCACGCCCTCCAGGTAGCCGTCGGCCTCAAGCTGGATGAGCGCCTCTCGCACCGGCGTGCGGCTCACGCCCATGGCCTCGCTCACGACAAGCTCGCCGACCTTCTCGCCCTGCGCAAGCTCCCCGCGCTCGATCTGTGCCCTCAGCTCTTGGTACACGCGCTGCTTAAGCGGCGCCAAGACGTGTCCCGCCATGGAATCCCCCTTCCGTTTTGAACGATTGTATACATGTACGGGCGTGCATGCAATGGATGTGGCAGATGCAAAGGGCCTTGTAAAACCGCTTGTTACAGCCACATTACCGCTTGAAAACAGCGCAACCCGTCTCGCTAATCCGCTTGACCGTTCACGCATGCATTTTGTATACATAAAGCATCGGCACGCGAGCAGCGCTAGAGCGAAAGGATGCCCCATGGCAAGCAACTTCACCCACGCAATCGTCAGGCGCCCGTCGCATTCCGTGATCGACGGCATCGCGGACTTCACCAACAAGGGCAAGCCCGTGTACCAGAAGGCCATGGAGCAGCACGAGCAGTACGTCGAGGCGCTTAGGCAGGCCGGCCTCGAGGTCACGGTGCTGCCCGCGCTCGAGGACTACCCGGACTCCGTCTTCGTGGAGGACGCCGCGGTCATCACGCCGAGCGGCGCCATATCAGACCGTCCGGGCGCGCCCACCCGCCGCGAGGAGGCGGCGCTCATGTTGCCCACGCTGCACGAGTTCTTCTCGAGCGACCAGGTCAAGGTCATGACCGAGCCTGCGACCCTCGAGGGCGGCGACGTCATGATGGTGGGCGACCACTACTACGTGGGCCGCTCGCGCCGCACCAACGACGAGGGCTTCCGCCAGTTTTCCGGCTTCCTTGCGGAGTGGGGCTACACCGCCGAACAGGTCCCCGTGGAGCACATCCTGCACCTGAAGACGGGCGGCACGTACGTGGAGGACGGAAACCTGCTGGTCAGTGGCGAGTTCAAGACGAAGCCGGCCTACCGGCGCGGGCAGTTCAACATTTTCGAGGTGCCGGACGAGGAAGCGTACGGCGCGGACTGCGTGCGCATAAACGACTACGTGGTGATGGCGAAGGGGTATCCGCGCGTGAGGGCGCGGCTCGAGTCCTGGGGCTACAAGATCATCGAGGTCGAGATGACGGAGTTCGAGAAGATCGACGGCTCCATCACGTGCCTGTCGCTGCGCTGGTAGCGAAGATTCGCCCCAGGGGAGAAGAACGGCTTCCTTCGTGGGCGGGCTGCCATACGCGGCCTCCCAGATTTGCGTCGCGACTTTTTTATAACGAACGCTTGTTCGAATACGCTCCGTCCGCTACAATCGTCACAAAGACGAGGTTGCGGATTGGTGGCTGGGTATGGTTGCACGCGTTCCGGAGGAAATAGAGGTCTACGGCGCCAGGGTCCATAACCTGCGCTCGGTCGACGTAAGGGTCCCGCTCCACAAGATCGTGGGGATTGCCGGGGTGTCGGGCTCGGGCAAGAGCTCGCTTGCGCTGGGGGTGCTCTACGCGGAGGGGTCCCGCCGCTACCTCGAGGCGCTCTCAACCTACACGCGCCGCCGTCTTACGCAGGCGGCACGTGCGGACGTCGACCTCGTCAAATACGTGCCGGCGGCGCTGGCGCTGCACCAGCGCCCACCCGTGCCGGGGGTGAGGTCCACCTTCGGGACCATGACGGAGGTCCTGAACTCGCTGCGTCTGCTCTTCTCGCGCGTTGGCTCCTACACCTGTCCAAACGGCCACAGGGTGCCGCCGTCGATGAACGTCGCGCTCGAGAAGCCCATGGTCTGTCCCGTCTGCGGCGAATCGTTCTACGGGCAGGGGGCGGAGGACCTCGCCTTCAACAGCAACGGTGCCTGCCCCACGTGCGGAGGCACCGGCGTCATGCGCGTGGTGGACGAGTCGACGCTCGTGCCCGACGAGTCGAAGACGATAGACGAGGGCGCCGTTGCCCCGTGGGGGACGCTCATGTGGTCGCTCATGAAGGACGTCTGCCGCGAGATGGGGGTGCGCACCAACGTGCCCTTCTGCGAGCTCACGTCCCGGGAGCGCGAGATCGTGTTTCACGGTCCGGCGGAGAAGCGCCACGTGGTCGTGCCGATGAAGAGCTCCGACACCGCCACGGAGCTCGACTTCACGTACTACTCCGCGACGCGCTCCGTTGAGAACGCGCTTGCGAAGGCGAAGACCGACAGCGCCTACCAGCGCATCGCCCGGTTCCTTAAGGAGGAGCCATGTCCCGACTGTCACGGGACGCGGCTTTCCGCAAAGGCACGTGACCCACAGGTGCTTGGCATCAACCTCGCCGAGGCTACGGAGAAGACCCTGGACGAGCTTGCCGCATGGCTTCCGCAGGTAGAGCCAAGCCTCCCCGAGGAGGTGAGGCCGATGGCGCATACGGTGATAGCGACGCTGGACGAGCCCGTCGCGCGCCTGCAGGAGCTGGGGCTTGGGTACCTCTCGCTCGACCGCGCGGGAAGCACGCTCTCCACGGGCGAGCGTCAGAGGGTGCAGCTGGCGCGTGCCGTGCGCAATCGCACGACCGGCGTTTTGTACGTGTTGGACGAGCCATCGATCGGTCTGCACCCCGCGAACGTGGAGGGGTTGCTTGGCGTGATGGACGACCTCCTTGCGGACGGGAACTCGGTGGTCGTGGTGGACCACGACGTTCGCGTGCTGAGGCATGCGGACCACCTGATCGAGGTGGGACCGGGGTCCGGTGCCGACGGCGGGCGGATCGTGGCGCAGGGGAGCGTCGCAGAGGTCGAGGGAAGCCCGTCGTCGCGCATCGCCCCCTATCTGCTGGCAAAGGAGCCCAAGCGCCTGTGTGCCGTCCGCCCGGAGGGGGAGCTCTTCTCGCTAGGCGCGATAGCGATGGAGACCAAGGCGGTCCACACCGTGCACCCGCTTTCCGTCCGGATTCCCCGGGGCGCGCTCACGGTGGTGACTGGAGTCTCTGGATCGGGCAAGACCACCATGGTGCTGGAGTGCCTGGTGCCCGCCCTGGTCTCCCGCTCGAAGGGGCAGCGGCTGCCACGGCAGGTCGAATCCCTGGACGCGGACGGCATCCAGAGGGTGCACCTGATCGACTCCACGCCGATTGGCGCGAACGTGCGCTCCACCGTCGCCACGTACTCCGGCGTGATGGATGAGCTCCGCCGCGCCTTCGCGCAGTCTGCGGGCGCGAAGGCGCGCGGACTGAGGGCAGGGGACTTCTCGTACAACACGGGGTCGCTGCGTTGCCCGACGTGCGACGGAACGGGAACCATATCGCTTGACGTGCAGTTTTTGCCAGACGTCGAGGTAACCTGCCCGGACTGCCGCGGATCGCGCTTCTCTGGCGCCGCGTGGCAGGTGAGAAGGGCGCTTGCGCGCGCCCGCAAAGACGCCTCCGCCCCCCGCGAGCATAGCCTGCCCGAGCTCATGGCGATGACCGTCGACGAGGCGCTCGGCTGTGTGGAGTCGCTCAAGAAGGTGCGCGGGAAGCTCGGCGTGCTGCACGACCTTGGGCTTGGCTACCTGACGCTTGGCGAGGCGACGCCGGCGCTCTCCGGGGGCGAGGCGCAGCGCCTGAAGCTTGCGGGGGAGATGGGCCGCGATCAGACCGATGCGCTCTTTGTGTTCGACGAGCCCACGATCGGCCTTCACCCCCACGACGTTGAGGTGCTCGAGGGGGTGCTCGACACGCTTGTGTCGCATGGGGCGACCGTCGTGGTGATCGAGCACGACCTGGACATGATTGCGAACGCGGACTGGATGATTGACATGGGACCTGGCGGAGGAGAGGCGGGAGGCAAGATCGTGTACGCGGGGACGCCTTCCGGGGCGAAGGGGTGCGCGCGTTCCATTACGGGCCGATACCTCTGACGGGCTGGGGCAATGGATCGGGGTATGCCGTGCTACATTGGCAAGCAATCGTCACGTTGGAGGGAGCGCCATGGCGTCATTGGACGAGAAGTGCCAGAGTCCCGAGGTGGAGGACGAGCTGCGCAGGCTGAGGGTGTTCGACCTGCACTGCGACACGCTGGACTCGCTGTGCATGAGGGACGTCGAGCCCTTCGCGACGCAGCTTGCGAACACGGTGGACGGAGACATGGTCGAAAACGACCTTGCGCTTGCGGCGGGACGCATGGCGAAGGCGGCGCCCGGGGGATGGACGCAATGCTATGCCGTGTGGGTGCCGGACGACCTCTCGCACACGCCGTTCACGCCGTTGGAGTTCTATCGCCACGTGAGGGACTACTTCAGGCGTCAGACGGCAGCGAACTCGTGCAGCCTCGCGCGTACCGAGGACGCCCGCAGCGCGCAGACGGCCCATGCGTGGGGGAGCGTCGCCGCGATGCTCACGGTGGAGAACGGGTCTCCCATCGGACGCGACCTTGCCGTGGTGGACGAGCTCGCGGCGGATGGCGTGAAGATGCTGACGCTCACGTGGAACGGGAAGAACGACATCGCGTCCGGCAACGACACGGCTGATGGCATGTCCGACTTCGGCCGCGAGGTCGTGCGCGCGCTGGAGGACCGCCGCATCGTGGTGGACGTGAGCCACCTGAACGACGTGGGCTTCGCGGACCTGCTGCGCGTGGCGACGCGACCGTTCGTGGCGTCGCACTCCAACAGCCGCGCCGTGTGCCCGCACCCGCGCAACCTGACGGACGCCCAGTTTGGCGAGATCCGCGACCGCGGCGGCCTTGTGGGCATCAACTACTACCGCGCGTTCGTCGCGGACGAACCCGCGGGCAGGGACGTGACGTTCGACCAGCTCAGCAGGCATATCGACCACTTCCTCTCCCTCGGGGGCGAGAAGGTCCTCGCCCTGGGCAGCGACTTCGACGGGTCGGACACCCCCGCCTGGCTCGCACGCTGCGACGACGTGCCCGCGCTCTTCTCGCGCGTCGCGTCGCGCTTTGGGCTGGACCTCGCGCGGCGCATGTTCTGCCAGAACGCGCAGGAGTTCTTCGAGCGCAACGAGACGCGGTAGCGAGACGCCTCCCGTGCCGGTCGCACGCGGCGGCGCCCGTCGTCCCGCGGGCGGCGTGGGTTGCGCCGCCTGTCGGACGGCGCTGGACGCCCCCTCCCATAAATGCTATTGAAGTAGTAGCAATTATGGCGACAGTCGGGACGGCCGTGGGTCACGTCCTGGGGTCGCCTACGTCTTGGCGGCGTCGGCCACTGCCGCGCCAACGGAGGGAGACCACCACCATGAGCAGGATCGTCATCGTCGGCGCAAACCACGCGGGCACCGCCGCGGCAAACACCGTCCTGGACAACTACCCGGAAAACGAGGTCGTGATCTTCGACCAGAACAGCAACATCAGCTTCCTGGGCTGCGGCATGGCGCTGTGGATCGGCGGGCAGATCTCCAAGCCGGACGGACTGTTCTACCAGACGAAGGAGGGCTTCGAGGCGAAGGGCGCGACCGTCCACATGGAGACCCGCGTGGAGTCGATCGACTACTACGCCCACGTGGTCCACGCGGTCGCGGCGGACGGCACCGCCATCGACCAGCCGTACGACAAGCTGATACTGGCCATCGGCTCCGAGCCCATCATCCCACCCGTCGAGGGGATGGACCTCCAGAACATCCAGCGCGTCAAGCTCTTCCAGCAGGCGGAGGAGGTCGTCCGCAAGCTTAAGGACCCTGCGATTCGCCGCGTGGCGGTGGTGGGCGCCGGCTACATTGGTGTGGAGCTTGCGGAGGCCTTCCAGCGCAACGGCCGTGACGTGACGCTCATCGACATGGCCGACACCTGCGTGGCAGGAAACTTTGACTCGGAGTTCAGCGCGCTCATGGAGAAGAACCTGGCGGACCATGGCATCGGCCTCGCCTTTGGCGAGCGAGTGCTGCGCTACGAGGGCGAGGGTGGCAAGGTCACGCGCGTAGTGACGGACAAGGGTACGCACGAGGCCGACATGGTATGCGTCTGCATTGGCTTCAATCCGAACACGGAGATGTTCCGCTACGTTGGCTTCGAGATGATGAAGAACGGCGCGCTGCTTGTGGACCACCACCAGGAGACGTCCAAGCCGGGCGTCTACGCCGCGGGTGACTGCTCCAGCTGCTTCTACAACGCCGCCGACGGCGAGCCGGCGTACATCGCGCTTGCGACGAACGCCGTGCGCTCCGGCATCGTGGCAGCACACAACGCGTGCGGTACGGCAGTCGACGGCATCGGCGTGCAGGGCTCCTCTGGCATCTGCATCTACGACCTGAAGATGGTGGCGACCGGACTTACCCAGAAGAAGGCGCTTGCCGCCGGCTACGACGCGCACGTGAGCGACTTTGCGCAGGTGCAGAAGGCGACGTTTGTAGAAACGCCGAATCCCGAGGTCAAGGTACGCATCGTGTACGACGGCACCACGCGCAAGGTGCTGGGCGCGCAGATGGCGTCCACCTACGACATGAGCGCGGGCATTCACATGTTCTCGCTCGCGATCCAGGAGGGGGTCACGATAGACCGCCTGGCGCTTCTCGACGTGTTCTTCCTTCCGCACTTCAACCAGCCGTACAACTACTACACGATGGCCGCGTACAACGCGATGCTGGGGAAGTAGGCTAGGCGCGTCCGTGTGAAAACGCCGTGACGGCGGTCGCGGATAGGCAAATCGAGCGGGAGGCCGGCATGTTGCCCGGCCTCCCGTCTTGTTGTCGTGCTACCTGCGACGCACATCGGTCGGTGATGGAAACTCACCCTGCCAACTGCGAATTTGCGAGGCTATGCCGCCTGCTGGCGAAGCATCCACAGCGTCTTGGACAGGCTTGCGATGTACTCGTCCATCTTGGCGCTCACGAGGTGGTTGGACTCCGCGTCCGCCTGGTCCTTTATCGCAGATACCTGCTCGAGGAGGTGCGAGAAGTCCTCGCGTACGCTTGCGAAGGCCTCGGCACTCGCAAGCGGTTCGTCTGCGCGCTCAGCGATGTCGGCGGTGGAGAGGACTTCCGCGAGCGACGCGATGGGCTTTCCGCCCAGCTGCAGCAGGAGTTCAGCCACGTCGTCGATGGCGGGAAGCAGCCCGTCGTAGAGTTCCTCAAGCTGGGCGTGCGCCTGGAAGAAGTCGCTTCCGGCTACGTACCAGTGCTGGTTCTGGAGCTTGTGGTACTCGACGGTGAGGTTGGCGAGAAGGGCGTTGAGCTTGGACTCCATGGTGGATCCTTTCTGTCGTGTCCCGTTTGGCTGAGCCTTTATTAGGACAAATTCTTGTTAGTGGAACTATACCCGATTGGCGCGCGGTAGTAAACAGGAATATGTCCTAATAAATTCTTCACACTCGAGTTCTTGGAAAGGTTCCCGCTAGACGCATGCGAAGTAGTTGCAAGTCCGATTTTGTATCATGCCCCCACTATTGGTGCGTCGAGAGGAGTGCGGGATGCGAGAGGGACTTGACTTCAGCACGATGGGAATCACGGACGACTTCATGTTTGGGACCGTCTTCCAGGACTTGGGTCTCTGTCGCGGGCTTGTGGAGGTCCTCCTTGGGATCAAGGTAAGGGACCTCAGGATGGTCGAGCGACAGGAGCTTGTGGACTTTGGCCCCGCGTCGAGGGCCGGGGTAGTGGATCTGCTGGTGTGGGACGTCGACGGCAACGTCTACGACGTGGAGATGCAGAACGGCGCGGACCCGGACATCGCGCTAAGGGCGCGCAGGTACCTCTCGCTGGTGGACGCGAGCCTGTTGGACCGAGGTCAACGCTTTGGCGACGCGGGAAACGTCGTCGTGGTGTTTATCTGCGCTCACGACCCGTTTGGGCGGGGATGGAAGCGCTACGACTACCCGCGGCAATGCGAGCAGGACGGCGAGCCGCTGGGAGACGGGACGAGCATCGTGTTCGTGAACGCGGAGGGCACGAAGGGCGACTTCGGCGACGGATTCGACGCGTTCATGAGCTACCTGCGGGATGATAATGTTATAGGAAGCGACTTCGTCCGAAGCGTGGACGACGCCGTGTGCGGCTTTCGCGACGACCCCAGGTGGAGGCGATTCAGGATGCTTTGGTCCGAGAAGTACCGTAACGAGTTTGCGGACGCCCGCGATGAGGGTGAGGCCGAGGGCAGGGCCGAGGGCAGGGCCGAGGGCAACAAGGAGGGCTTCTCAAGGGCCATGGCCCTGACGTCCAGACTCATGGCGGACGGCCGCGAGCGGGAGCTCGAGGAGGCAATGCGAGATCCGGAGATGATGAGGCGACTCCTCGAGGAGTACGGGCTCTCGAACGATTGCGTATGACGCTCCGCGGGGTTGAGAGCGGCGTGTGGGAGATGCGGCATGTAGGAGAATGGCGAACGATATGAGCGGGCGGGGCATCCGGAATCCGGAAACCCCGCCAGCGACTGCATCGTCCTTCTCGCCGTGAGCCTTTGCTAGATCGTGTGCGCGACCTCGTACGCGTCCCAAATGGCCGTGAGGATGTTGCCCACATGGCGTCCGTCGCCGATCTCGAACACCTCGTACCCGTGTCCGCGCAGGTCAGGTGCCATGGACGGGTTGGGCTTGAAGCCGACCGCGATTACCACGGTGTCGGCGGGCAGCGTCCTGACGCCGTCCGGACCCTGGATCACGGCGCCAGCGTCCGTCACGGAAGAGATGCGCGTGTCCGTGAGGACGGGCGTGCCGTGGTGGACGAACGCGTCGCGCAGGTACATGGCGTTTGGCAGCGGCACCGCCGGGCCGGAGCCCAGGATCTGCGGCAGCGCCTCCACGATGGTGACGTCGTGCCCCTTGTTTACGAGGTCGAGCGAGATCTCGCAGCCCACGAGGCCGCCGCCCACCACGACGACGCGCCGGCCGACGCGCTCCTCGTGCAGGAGGGCGTCGATGCAGCCGAGGGTCTTGGGGTGGTCGATGCCCGGGATGGGCGGCATCACGGCGGAGGAGCCGCTCGCCAGGATGACGGCGTCCGGCGCGAGGCCGTCGACCAGCTCCGGTGTGGCCTCGACGCCCATGCGCACGTCGACGCCCCAGTCGTCCAGCTCGCCCTGGTACCAGAGGTTGAGCTCGCGCACCTCGCCCTTGAAGTCGTGCGCACCGCCGCTGATGAGGTGACCTCCGAGCTCGTCGCCCTTCTCGAGCAGCGTGACGCGGTGGCCGCGCATGGCACAGGTGCGCGCCGCCTCCATGCCGGCGACGCCGCCACCCACCACCACGACGCTCTTGCGCACGAGCGCCGGCGTGGGCGCGTAGTCCTTGTCGCGGCCGATGAGGGGGTTCACGGCGCAGCCGCTGGGAAGTCCCTGGAACAGGCGGAGCAGGCAGCCCTGATTGCACGCGATGCAGGGGCGGATCTTGTCCGGGCGGCCGATGGCGACCTTCTTGGGGAGGTCGGGGTCGGCGAGCATGGGCCTTCCGATGGCAATGGCGTCGAAGGCGCCCTCCTCGATGTAGCGCTCGTCCGCGTCGACGTCGCCCATGCGGCTGCCGCAGATGATGGGAATGCCCACGGCCTCCTTCGCGGCGCTCCCGCTGGCGCTCATCCTGGTGACGGACCTCCTGGGCGCGCTCGTCGCTGCCGCCACGCTCGGCGTCGTTCCCGTTCCCGACCACCGCGCAAAGGGGGAGCGCCCAAGTCTCCATCCCGTCCGCAAGCTGCGCGACGGCCTTGCGGTCTTCTGGGAGGACCGCGTGCTCACGCAGGTCATCGTCTCGCTCTTCGTGTTCATGGTGTTCTTCATGTCGCTCTCGTCGTTCTATCCCCTCATGACGAGCGACTACTTTGGGCTTGGCGCCTTCGAGGGAAGCCTCGTCGAGATGGGTTGGGCCCTTGGTATGCTCGTGGCCGGCCTCGTGGTTGCGAAGGCGAACTTCGCAAACGAGGTGCGCGCGTCTTTCAGGGCGACGGTGGCGCTGGGCGCCACCTGCCTCGCCTGCGGCCTGCTGCCCAAAAGCTTCGGCGGTTGGGTGGCGTTTGCGGTGCTCTGCGGCGCGATGGGGGCAACGGCCACCTGCTACGACGTGCCCATCGTGGCGTACATGCAGAAGAGCATCGCTCCCCAGAAGCTCGGCCGGGCGTTCTCGGCGTTCCGGATCGTCTCGATGGTGTCGACTCTCGTCGGTCTTGCGGTGGCGTCGCCCGTGGCGGAGCCCCTGGCGTGAACGCATGGTTTGGCATCAGCGGCGTCGCCATCGTCCTTCTCGGCGCGGTGATGCCGGTGCTTGAGGGCAAGGCGCGCAGGTAGGCGAGAAGGACGCGCCCGCATCCCCCGTCCCCCTGCCTTACAGGTCGTCCACCAGCGCGGTCGACTTTGCGTACGCGGTCGAGCGCGCCTCGAAGAAGTCCGTCTTCACCATGTTGGCGTCGCTGTACTGCGAGACCCACGCCATGTCCGGCGGCTCCTGCGCGTGCTCCGGCCACAGCGTGCCGAAGCCCAGGGAGCTCCAGCGCAGGTTTCCCAGGTAGTGGATGTAGTCGCTCACCTGCCGGCTCGTGAGGCCGGCGATGTCGTCGCCTATCACGTACGTTCCCCAGGCCACCTCCTGGCGCACCCCCTCCACGAGCATCTGCCGCAGGTCCTCGATGGCCTCGGGCGTAAACAACCCCGGCTCCTCCTTCTGCAGCTCCAGGATCATGTTGCGGAACAGCCACAGGTGGGTGTTCTCGTCGCGGTTGATGTAGCGGATCTCCTGCGCGCTGCCGGGCATCTTGCCGTTGCGTGCGAGGTTATAGAAGAACATGAAGCCAGAGTAGAAGTACACGCCCTCCAGGATGAAGTTCGCCATCATCACGCGAAGCAGCGCGGGCGCGTCGCGCCGCTCCTGGAACTCGTTGTAGAGGTTGCCGATGAACGTGTTTCTCGCCAGGAGGCGCTCGTCGGTGCGCCACTGGTACAGGATGTCGTTGCGCTGCTCCGGGCTGCAGATGGTGTCCAGCATGTACGAGTAGCTCTGCGAGTGCACGCATTCCTGGAACGTCTGGATGTGCAGGCACAGGTTCACCTCGTTCGCGGTGACGAACTCGCCCACGTTGGGGAGGTTCGCCGTCTGCAGCGAGTCCAGAAACACCAGAAACGAGAGGATCTTGTCGTACGCGGTGCGCTCCGCGGGCGTGAGGTTGGGGTAGTCCTTCGCGTCCTGCGAGAGGTTGATCTCCTCCGGGATCCAGAAGTTGTTCATGGCCTGGCGGTACCAGTCCGTGGTCCAGGCGTACCTCACGTTGTTGAAGTCGTTCAGGTTGGTGGTGTTGCCGCCTATGAGGCGCCGCCGGCGCACGTCCGTGTCGCCGTTGGGGTTGAAGAGCGCCTTGGGCGAGAGGGGCGTGGCGTTCGTGTGCTGCATGGTCTTCCCTTCGTGTGTGGTCGTGCCTGTCGTCGCGCCGCGTGCCGGCAGGCGGGTCTAACGGCCGTGGTGGCCCGCTAGCTGGAGCAGCTCTCGCACTCGTCCACCTCGAGCGACTTGCTGCGGACGTAATAGACGGTCTTCACGCCGTCGCGCCACGCCTCGAGGTAGAGGTCCAGCACCTGGCGCATGGTGTACTTGTTCGTGATGTAGAGGTTCACGGACTGGGCCTGGTCTATGTGGCGCTGGCGCACGCCGGCCGCGCGCATGCTCCACGTCTGGTCGATGTAGTGCGCGGGCTTGTAGTACCACCACGTCCTGGGCGAGAGCTCCGGCGCGACGCGCGGGAGCATGGCGCCCTTCTTCTCCTCCAGGAAGAACTTGCGCATCACGGGGTCGAGGCCGGCCGTGGTGCCCGCGATGATCGAGGTGGAGCTCGTGGGCGCGATGGCGATGAGGTAGGCGTTGCGCAGGCCGTGCCTGGCCACGCGCGCGGCGAGCTCGCGCCACGCCGGGGAGTCGTAGCCGCGCTTGCCGAAGTAGGCGCCCGTCTGCCAGTCCGAGCCCTCGAACTTCTCGTATGCGCCGCGCTCGCGCGCGAGCTCGCACGACGCCTCGATGGCGTGGCGGTTTATGCGCTCGAACACGTCGTCCGCGAAGTCGAGGTGCGCCTGCGTCTCCCAGCCGATGCCGCGCCTCGCGAGCATGTGGTGGTAGCCGGACACGCCGAGCCCGATGGAGCGGTAGCGGCGGTTCGTGAGCTTCGCGTACGGCAGCGCATAGAAGTTGAGGTCGATCACGTTGTCCAGCGCGCGCACGGCCGTGCGCACGGTCTGCGCCAGGTACGCGTCGTCCTCCACCGGCAGCCGCCCGAGCGACAGGCTCGCGAGGTTGCACACCACGAAGTCGCCGGGGCGCGTGGTGGTGACGACCACGGTGTCGCCGTCGGCCGTCACGACCTTCTGGCTCACGCCCTGGATCTCGCTCGTGTTCTGGGCGATCTCGGTGCAGAGGTTCGAGCAGTAGATCATGCCGGCGTGCGGGTTGGGGTTCGCGCGGTTCACGGCGTCGCGCATGAACGCGAACGGGGTGCCGGTCTCCACGGCGCTGCGCAGCACCAGGCGCACGACGTCCTTCACCGTGACGGTGCGCTTGGGTATGCGCGGGTCGGCCACGCACTCCAGGTAGCGGCGCTCCCACTCCTCGCCATAGTAGTCCTCAAGCGCGTATCCGCGCGCCACCAGGATGTCGTGCGGGCACATGAGGTGCCACGGCTGGTTAAGGTCCTCCTGCGCCATGCGCCAGAACAGGTCCGGGTAGCATACCGCGGGGAACACGTCGTGCGCCTTCATGCGGTCGTCGCCGTTGTTGGTGCGCAGCTGCAGGAACTCGGGCAGGTCGCGGTGCCACGCGTCCAGGTACACCGCGACGGCGCCCGCGCGCACGCCCAGCTGGTCCACGGCGACGGCCGTGTCGTTTATCACGCGTATCCAGCGCACGACGCCGCCGGCCGCGCCTTGAAAGCCGCGGATGCTGCCGCCCTTGGCGCGCACCTTCCCCAGGTACATGCCCATGCCGCCGCCGTACTTGGACACCTGGGCAAAGTTGTCCACGCTGCGGTAGATGCCCTCCAGGCTGTCGGGAACGGTGTCGATGAAGCAGCTGGACAGCTGGTGGTGGGGCTTGCGCGCGTTCGAGAGGGTCGGCGTGGCCATGGTGACCTCAAGCCGGCTCAGCATGTCGTAGAAGCGCCTGACCCACCCCATGCGGGCGCCCGCCTCCTCGCGAAGCGCCAGGTGCAGCGCGATGCCCATGAACATCTCCTGCGGGGACTCCAGCGGCACGTGGTCGTGGCTGCATACCACGTAGCGCTTCAGCAGCAGGTCGAGGCCGGGGTAGTCCAGAAGGTCGTCGCGGCCGGCGTCGATCCACGTGGCCGCGAGCTCTATCTCGTCGCGCGTGTAGCCCTCAAGTACGTACGACCCGTACAGCCCCTGGTCCGTGAGGTAGCGGAGCTTGCCATAGAGGCCGTCGATGCCGCGGGCGCGCTCCTGCCGGCGAAGGCGCCACGCCGCCACAAGCGCCAGCAGCCTGCCCGCGATGCGCGACCACTCCGGCGCCTCGGCGCTCGTGAGCTCCACGGCGGCCCGCACCAGGGCGTCCGCCCGCCCGTCCGCCCCCATGGACGGCTTCGCGAAGCCGGAGAACTTCGCCGCGAGCGCGGAGAGCGGGTAGGTCGCGGGGTCGAACTCCCGCGAGACCCTGTCCAGCACGGCGTCGAGCGCGCGCGACATTCCCTCGGCCCCGTCGGGCGAGAAGGACGCGCCGCCCTCGCCCGTGGCCGCGTCCCGGGCGCAGGGGAACGCGAGCTCGCAGATCGCCCGCCTCGCGGCCCTGAGCTCGGAGCGGCGATGGCGGTACAGGATGTACGCCTTCGCCGCGTCGTAGTGGCCCCTCTCCATCAGGGTGCGCTCCACGAGGTCCTGGATGGACTCGACGTCCTGCGCGTCGTCCGCGCCCAGGCGCGCCTCCACCGCCGCAAGCAGCGCCTCGAGCGCGCCGGCGTCCTCTGCCGCGCCGTCGCCCACCTCCGCGAGCGCCTTTCGCATGGCGGCGCCGATCTTGCGCCTGTCGTAGGGCTCGACCCTTCCGTCTCGCTTCGTTACCACCGTCGTGTTCCCATCTGCCAGCGCGCCGTGCCGGCGCGTCCACTCGTCAGTCACACGGGGCGTCGCCCCGCAACAAATGCTATCAAACAAGTAGCAATAAAGGTGGCACAAGTGGTGGCGTGGAGCCATCTACATACCGCATGTTGTGTTTGTGAGGTGCGCGACGATGCTTGCGGGGGCGGCGGGCGTCATGTAGGCGCGCAGCCGGCGGGCGAGAAAGGCGGGACGCCCCGGCCGGCGCGTTCGCGTCCGGTCCGGGGCGTCCCTCGTCCATGGGATGTCACGGCCTGGGGCCGTCTCGCCCAGGCTACTGCTTCGGGTACTCGTAGAATCCCTTGCCCGCGTTGAGCCCCAGCTCGCCGCGGTCGATCTTCTCCTTCAGCTTTGCCGCGACTCTCGCCTGGACGGTGCTGGGGTCCTTGGTGCGCGGGTCCATGATGCCGATGTTGTACGCCGTGGTCAGGCCCACGATGTCCAGGATGCGGAACGGGCCGGCGGGTGCGCCCGTGCCCAGCGTCCAGGCGCGGTCGATGTCCTCCGGCGTCGCGACGTCGTTGGCCCACAGGGCCTCGGCGGAGCTCAGGAACGGCACGAGCATGGAGTTCAGCAGGTAGCCCGGCTGCTCCTTGTTCACGCGCAGCGGGATCATGCGGATGGACGCCGCGAACGCGATCGTGGCCTCGAACGCCTCGTCGCCGGTGCCGGCGTGGCGCATGACCTCGGCCGTGGGGTGCGACCAGATCTCGTTCGCGAAGTGCAGCGCCAGGAACTTCTCCGGGCGGCCGGTGGCCTCGGCAAACTGCGAGGGCAGCAGGGTGGAGGAGTTCGTGTCGATGATGGTGCGCTCGGGCAGGTGCCTCGCGAGCTCGGTGTAGAACGCCACCTTCTGCTCCACGTTCTCCGCCACGGCCTCGATCACCAGGTCCGCGTCGCCAAACGCCTCGTCCCAGTCCGTGGTGAGCCTGATGTTGGCGTATGCCGCCTCAACCTTCGCCTTCGCGTCCTCGCAGCTATGCGGGGTCACGTCCTCGCGCGGCATGAGGCCGTACGCGTAGGCGGCCGGGCTCTCCTTCATGGCATCGAGCGTCTTGAGGTACGTGGCGTGCAGGTAGTCGAGCTTCGGCTGGCAGCGTCCGATGGAGGCCTCCGTGCGCAGCCAGATGGTGACGTCGTATCCGCTGTACGCGCTCTGGAACGCGATCTGGCTCCCCAGCACGCCGCCGCCGGCGACGGTTACCTTCTTGATGTCCATGCGGTTTCCTTTCTGCGGCATGGCCGCCCTGATAGCAATGCTCCTCTCTTACCCAGCGGCCCACCGAGCGTTCCCAAACCGGTCGGAATCGTCGGCGGACGGTTGTTTGCGCAGGTAGTTGCGGTGCGTAAAATGCGATGACGTCCGTGTCAAATGCAAGGCCGCAAAGGCTCTGGACCGCCATCGCGCGCACCGAACGCCCGTGATCGAAAATGCCGAACGCACCCAAGGTTGACCGGCGCCGCGGGAGGCGGTATAAAGGGTGTCAACAAATTCCTAGTTAGCAAGTAGGTATTAGGCTACGGGGGTTTGCGGGGCATCGCCCCGAAAGGGTTCACGAGGGACCACGGCCAGGGCCGCGGCCGGCGCGTGGGCACGGCGACGAATCACTCTCCTCTCCCGTCGCCGGTGCTCCCCCCAGCGCGCGTGCCGGGTGCACGCCCGTAGGTCCCGGACGACAGGCGGCGCGGGTGCACGGCAGGCGACCGGGCACCCGCGCCTGCCATGTCGCGCGCGGACGCCGCCCGCGCCGCCTTGCGCCGCCCGCGCATCGCCCCGAACGGCTAGACTGGACGTTCGGTTACGGAAGGCGAGGGGAGTGCGATGGCGGCATCTGACAGGGGCGGCGCGCGTGGCAAGGCAGGGCGCGCCGCGGGCGAGAAGAGCGGGCTCATCCGGCCCAGGCAGTGGCTGGCGCTCGTGGGACTCGCGGTTGCGGCGTTCGTGTTCAACACGTCGGAGTTCGTCCCGATCGGGCTCCTCACCGACATTGGCGCGTCCTTCTCGCTTGCGGAGGAGGGCGCCGCCGTCATGATATCGGTCTACGCCTGGGGCGTCATGCTCATGTCGCTGCCGCTCATGGTGCTGGCTTCCCGCGTGGGGTTCAGGCGGCTCATGCTGGGGCTTCTGGCGCTGTTTGCGGCCGGGCAGTTCCTGTGCGCCGTCGCTCCCACGTTCTGGCTGCTGGTGGCGGCGCGCCTGGTGGTGGCGGCCGCGCACAGCGTGTTCTGGGCCGTGGTGACGGTGGTGGCCGCGCGCGTGGTGGACCCGCGCGCGTCGTCTGCGGCCATAGGGCTCGTGGCCACGGGAGGCTCCGTCGCGCAGATCGTGGGCATGCCGCTGGGGCGCGCCATCGGCCTTGCTCTGGGCTGGCGCATGACGTTTGCCGCCATGGGCGTGGCGTCCGTCGCCACGCTGGCCTACCTTGCGGTGGTCTTTCCGTCCATGGGGCCGGGGGAGCGCTTTAGGCTGTGGCAGCTGCCGGGGCTCTTTCGCAACCGGTCGCTCGTGGTTCTGTACGTGGTGGTGGTCTTCCTGGCGGCGGGACAGTTTGCGGCGTACAGCTACGTGGAGCCGTTCCTGCTGCGCGTAGCTGGCCTTCCCGCGCGCGGCGTCACGCTGGCGCTTTCCGCGTTTGGCTGCGCGGGCCTGCTGGGAAACGTGCTCTTCTCGCGCCTGTATGACGGCAACCGCCGCGTCTTCCTGGCGGCGAGCCTCCTGGGCGAGTCCGCCGCGCTTCTGTTGCTGCTGCCTGCGGCGGCGTCGCCGGCAAGCATGGTCGCGGCGCTCGTGGGGTGGGGCGCGTGCCAGATGGGCTACTGCATCGCGTTCCAGGCGGTGCTCATAGGCCTTGTGCGCCCGGAGGAGGCCACGGTGGCCATGGCCATCTACTCTGGCCTGTACAACCTGGGCATAGGTGGCGGCACGGCGCTTGGCGGCGTTGCCGCGGCTCAGCTGGGCGTCGCATCCGTCGGCGTGGTTGGTGGTGTGCTTGTGGCCGCGGGCACCGCCGTGGCGCTTGCGCTTCTGCTGCCGCGCATGCGGTGCGGCAGGGCCGGGGCTGGCCCGCGCTGACGTCTGCGTCGGCCGCCCCGCCTCGCGCGCCCACGTCCGCCGGCTCGGTCTGGCACCTGCCTTCCGCCGAGGCTACAGGTTCTTCTCGCCCCAGTCCTTCAGTTGCATGAGTATGGGCACCAGCTCGCGCGCCTGCGGCGTCAGGTTGTACTCCACGCGGACCGGCATCTCGGCGTACTGCGTGCGCCGCACCAGGCCGTCCGCCTCGAGCTCCTTGAGCGAGCTTGCCAGCATGGTGTTGGTGATGCCGAACACCAGGCGGCGCAGCTCGCCGTAGCGCAGCTCGTCCGCCTGCGAGAGCGCCACGATCAGCAGGATCTTCCACTTGCCTCCCACCGCGTCCAGCACGCGCCGCAGCGCGCAGCCAGACCCCGTGACGCTGGGGTCGGCGCTCGCGGCGCAGGGCGACACGTTCTTCACAGGTGCGCCCGCGGCGGCGCGGGCCACGTTCTTGCTGGTAGTTGCCATGGTCAGTCTTTCCTTACCACGTATATCCAAACTGCGTACTTGCTCAGGAAAACATACCACGTACAGTGGTGTCAACGACCAAGGCGCAGGGCGCCACTAAGAGAGGAGCTACCATGGAGTACAGGTTCACGAAGGAGAACTTCGAGTCCGAGGTGCTGAAGAGCGACGTCCCCGTGCTGGTGGACTTCTATGCGGACTGGTGCGGCCCCTGCCGCGCGATGATGCCGGTGGTGGAGCAGCTCGCGGGCGAGTACGACGGCCGCGTCAAGGTGGGCAAGGTCAATTCCGACGAGCAGCCCGAGCTCGCGTCTGCCTTTAACGTGATGAGCATCCCCAGCTTCTTCATCATCAAGAACGGCAAGGTCGTCGACCGGCTGGTGGGCGGCATGCCGAAGGAGACGCTTGCGCAGCACATCGACGCGCAGCTGTAGCGCATGCCGGCGCCGCGCGGAGCCTAGCGCTCCCGCTGGCTCCCGCGGCGCTCCTTCGAGGCGCGCACCAGCCGCGACGCGCTGGCCGCCACCACGGTCATCAGTCCCGCCAGGAAGAACGCCCATGCCATGGGCACGAGGAAGAAGCTCTCGTGCAGCACACCCGCAGCGTCCACGTACTCCACGGAGTTCGCCTTCACAAACACGCAGAGCGCGCCCATGACCATGAGGGCGCAGCCTATGGCCACGGTCACCATGTTCGTGCGGGCGCGGCGACCCTCGCTCCCATCGCGGATCAGCTTCTCGGCAAGCCTGCCGCCGCCCGCAGCATCCCCTCGCGCGTGGGTGCGCCAGCGGTGGCGCCCGCCTCCAAACAGCCTACATCCCCGCGGCGCAATCGCGCGCGGCACGCGAAAGGCCCCGCCGGAACGTCCGACGGGGCCTTGTCCGTGCTCTGTCCTACATTCACGCCCCCTGGGCGAGAAGTGCCGTGCCTACTGCTCGATGCGCTTCCTACGCCGTCGCGGTGACGCCGGCGAAGCTTACGGACGCGACGTCGCTCGGGTCGACCATGCCGTCGAAGAAGGAGCCCATGCTCACCACGGTCTTTCCGTCCTTCTCGCTCGAGCTCGCGGCACCGGACGGCACGGTCATGGTGGTGCCGTCCCTCATCGTGACGGTGATGTCGCCCAGGTCAAGGTACTTTGGCGACCACCTGCCGCTCGCGGGCGCCTTCTCGGTGCCGTTCACGACGTAGTCGATCGTGACGCCTACGGGCGATACGCTCACGTTCCGCACGCTGCCGTCGGTCCCGACGACCTCGAGGCTGCCCGTGGGCTTGAGGGCCACGGAGTCGCTCTCGTAGTTGAGCTTGAACTTGAGGTTCCAGCTGCCCGTGGCGATGGTACCTGCGTCGCGGTAGCCCTTGTCCTGCAGGGTGATGCCCCTGAAGCTCGTCCTCATGGTGGCGCCGATCACGTTTGCGTCCGTCGTCATCTTCGTGACCATCTGTATGGCGTTGTCGCTGGGGTCCGCGTCGTAGAAGTAGCTCTCTCCGCCCGCGCCGGATGTGCCGTCCACGCTCTGGTCGAAGTCCGCGCTCGGGGTCTTGCCGTCGATCGTGAGCGTGCCGTTCGCGTTCGTCGCGACCTTGCCCAGGGGCTTGCCGTCCGCACGACGGATGCTGTACACCACGGCGTAGTTGTGCTCGTCTCCCATGATGGCGTCCGCGCTGATGGTCACGCCGTCACTCGTGGCGACCGCGTCCACCGGGCGCCCGACCTTGTTCCTCACCTTGGTCGGCGCCGTCGAACCCAGGAACACGTCGTCGAAGGCGCTTGCCACGCTCACCAGCTGGCCGCTCGCGTAGGCGTAGCCGCCCATGCCAACGGCAAGCGCGAGGCCGGCGGCCACAGCCGCGACGGCAAACCTCGGGCGCCTGCGCGCGCCCGCCGCCCTGCCGCGGACGCCCGAGCGACGCGCGCCGCCCCTATCACCCTGCGCGGCGTCAGTCGCAGACAGCGCGGCCGAGGCCACGGCCTGGGCCATCTGGCTCATCCTTTTGGAAGAAAGAGAGACCCGATCCATCTCGTCCCGATACGCCCTCATCATGGTTTCCATCGCTCTTCTCCTCCAAGCTCTTGCGCAGCTCCGCGCGGGCGCGGCTCAGCCTCTTCGTGATGGCGGCCTCCGTCGCCCCCGTGGCCCGCGCTATCTGCCTGATGCTCATCCCCTCGTAGTAGTACAGGTACACCGCCTCGCGGTACGGGGGAGAAAGGCGCATCACCGCGGCGGTCACCCGCCCGGGAAGCTCGCTCTTCTCCACCAGGTCCTCCACCTGGGCGGACTGGTCCGCGACCTCGCCCGCCGCCGTCAGGGCGACGTTGCGGCTCCTGGCCGCGCTGCGGAGCTCGTCCTTGCAGGCGTTCGCGGTGCAGCGGATGACCCACGCCTTCTCGTGCTCCGGGCTCTCGAACGGCCGACGCCTGCATATGAGCTTGCAGAGCACGTCCTGGCTCACGTCCTCCGCGTCCTGCCGCGAGCCAAGGTAGGTGTAGGCAAGCCGCATGGCGAGGTTGCCGTACGTCTCCACGAGGCGCCGGGCCTCCCGCTGCACCTCCTCCTCGCGGCCTCTTGTTCTAGGCATGATGTCCTCTTTTCCGTTTGTGAGCGCTCGCCTACAACACGAGCGTGGGCCAAAAACCTGACGGCGGGCCTTGGGGAGGCGCGGCTCCACATTGTGCGCACGCGCCCGGGCACGGCGGCGGCGCCGCGTGGCGCGCGCCGCGGACATGGGCTATAGTTTCCAGCGTTTGCAGGAATCTGGCAGCCAGGGGTCGCATGAGGGAAAAGGTCGTGGACGAGAGGCGCCTTCGGGGCGTGGAGCTCGTGGGGCAGATCGTGGCGCACGAGCGCTTCCTGCGCTGCGAGTTCGTGGGCTGCGTCGCGGACGGGTGCTCGTTTGGGGGCTGCACGTTCGAGGAGTGCAGCTTCGTGGGGTGCCGCATAGCGGACCCGCGCGCGCAGAACAGCTTCCTGCGCGCGTGCGACTTCGAGGACTGCGAGCTTTGCGGCGTGGACTGGGCGCTCTGGTGGCCGGAGGACCGGGGCGGCTCCGCGCTTTCCGGCGTGCGCTCGTGCCGCCTGGAGCGAAACGCGTTCGACGGGCTCAACCTGCGCGGGAGCACCTTCGCGGGCAGCAGCGTGCGCAACAGCCGCTTCGACGCGTGCGACCTGCGCGACTGCGACCTGCGCGACTGCGACCTGCGCGGCTGCGACCTTTCCGGCACCTGCTTTGCGGACTGCCGCATGCAGCGGGCAAACCTCACGGGCGCCCGCGGCTACCGCCTGAGCCTCCTGCGCAACCGCGTGCAGGGCGCGCGCTTCACCTACCCGGACTGCCTGGCGCTCCTCGAGGGCACGGGCGCCGTCGTGGTGCCGGGCGAGCGCGACGCCGCGCCTGCGGACGGATCGCCTGCGAACGCAGCGCCCGCGGGCGAGAAGGACGGTCGTCCCGACGCGCCGGCATCCGCGTAGGCCACGCCCTTCTCGCCCCGCGCAAGGCGAGGCCCGGCCCCCGCGGTGGCTTTCGCGTCGCGGGGGCCGGGCCATGTGATGCCGTGGGCCCTCTGTCGGGTGCGGGTCCGCCGTGGGGCCGCGTGCGGTCGCGCCGCGGCTACTGCGTCAGCTCGAGGTACAGGTCGCGGTACTGCCTCGCGGACCTCTCCCAGCTCACGTCCTTCGCCATGTCGCGCTGGACCATCTCGTCCCAGCAGAAGCGGTTCGTGAAGAACAGCGTCTTCGCGCGGTTGATGGCGTCGTACAGCAGGCCGGCGTCGTAGCGGTCGAACGTGAAGCCGTTGCCCTGGTTGCTGAACTTGTTGTACGGCTCGACCGTGTCCTTCAGGCCGCCGGTCTCGCGCACGATGGGGATGGTGCCGTAGCGCATGGCGATGAGCTGCGTCAGGCCGCAGGGCTCGAAGCGCGACGGTACCATGAGCGCGTCGACGCCGGCGTAGATCTGGTGCGAGCGCGCCTCGTCGTACATGATGTTCGAGCAGACGGTGCCCTTGTACGCGTTCTCGTAGTAGCGGAACGAGTCCTCGTACTGCGCGTCGCCCGTGCCCAGAAGCACGATCTGCGTGTTGCCGTCAACGAGGCCGGGGATGACGGCGTTCACCAGGTCCAGGCCCTTCTGGTCGGTCAGGCGCGATATCAGGCCAAGGATCATCTTGCCGTCGTCCACCTCCAGACCAAGCTCCTCCTGCAGGGCGCGCTTGTCCTCGCGCTTCTTCAAGATCACGTTGCCGCCGTCGTACGGCGTGGCGATGAACTTGTCGCGCGCCGGGTCCCAGATGTCCACGTCGATGCCGTTCACGATGCCGCGCAGCTTCCAGGAGTGGTAGCGAAGGTGCGCGTCCAGCCCCTCGCCGTACTCCGGGCTCTGGATCTCCTGCGCGTAGGTGCCGCTCACGGTCGATATCATGTCCGCGTACGCCAGGCCGCCCTTCAGGATGTTCGCCTCGGTCCAGTCCTGCTGCAGCGCGCCCTCGTTGAAGACGTAGTCGGGCAGGTTCGTCCAGTACTTGATGGTGGGGATGTTGTACTTGCCCTGGAAGCGCAGGTTGTGGATGGTGAGGACCACCTTGGAGCGGCCGAGCTCCGTGTTCTGGAACATGGTCTTCAGGAACAGCGGCACGAGCCCCGCCTGCCAGTCGTGGCAGTGGATCACGTCGGGCGTCCAGTCCAGGAAGTTGAGCGCGGCGAGCGCGGCCTTGCTGAAGTAGCAGAACCTGGGGATGTCGTCCACCAGGTTGGTGTACGGGTTGCCATAGCTGAAGAAGTCCTGGTTGTCGATGAAGTCGTACACCACGCCGGACTCGTCCACGTACTCCATGATGCCCACGTAGAAGCTGCGCCCGTCGGAGCAAAGGTCCATGTCGAACGCCCCGCGGTACACCATCTTCTCCTGCCACTCCTGCTTGATGCAGGCGTAGCGCGGCAGGATGACCTTAACGTCGCAGTTCTGCTTCACGAGGGCCTTCGGCAGCGCGTACATGACGTCGCCCAGGCCGCCCGTCTTCACGAACGGGTAGCACTCGGACCCTATGAAGGCGATGGAGCGGCGCGGCTGGGGGAGAGGAGCGGGCTCCGGCCTTGGTGCCGGTGCGGCCTTCGGTGCCGGCTTGGCCTCGGTCTTCGGCGCGGCCTTCGACGCCGGCCTGGCCTCGGTCTTGGGCGCGGCCTTTGCTGCGGGCTTTGCCGCGGCCTTGGGAGCGGGCTTCGCAGGTGCCTTCTCGGCCGGCTTCGCCTTCTGCTTAACCTTCGTGGCAGCGGGCTTTGCGGCTGGCTTCGCCGCAGGCCTGGGCTCGGCCTTCGCCGCAGGCTTTGCGACTGGCTTCGCCGCGGCCTTCGGGGTGCTCTTTGCCTCGGACTTCGCGGGTGCCTTCTCGGTCGGCTTCGCCTCGCTCTTCTCGCCCGCGGGCTTTACGGCCGGCTTGGGATCCACCTTCGCAGGTGCCTTTGCCGCGGGAGTCGCCTTTGCCGCGGGCTTGGGGGCTGCCGGCTTGGCCGCAGGCTTCGCAGCGGGCTTGGGGGATGCGGGCTTCGGGGTTGCGGTGGCCTTCGCCGCCGGCTTCGTGGCGGCCTTGGGCTCCTCGGTCGCCTTTGGCGCCGGCGCGGGCGCCGATGCCTTGGATGCCGGCTTCGCGGCGGTCTTGGGCGACGCCTTTGAGGCTGACTTTGCTGTGGAGGAGGTCCTCTTTTTGGTAGCCATGTGCATTCCCCTTATCCGGATCAACGGTTCTGGCGGCCAAACGCGCCCGGCACCTGCCGTGGGACGGCCGCTCGCATCCCCTCCATTGTACTTAATGGCGGCGCACCAGAGGCGTCTTGGGGTTGTCTGGTGGCTGTTTGCCCCTGTGCGTAGCGCGCGCCGCCGGCCAGAAGTGCCGCATGTCGCCGCTGCGTCGCCCGGGCCTTCTCGGCGGCGTTTGGGGCCGCGTTGGGCGCTTGCGCGGGCGCGCCGCCACGCGCTACAGTGGGCGCATGGACGCGATTCTGTTTGACATGGACGACACCCTGTACGACCAGGCGCTGCCCTTCGCGCGCGCCGTGCGCAGGGTGCTGGGAGAGGTGCCGGGCGCCACGGCCGAGGGCCTGTACCTTGCGAGCCGCCGCCACTCCGGTGAGGTGTTCGCGGCGTACGCGGCAGGCGAGCGCCCGACGGACGCCATGTACGTGCGGCGCATGCAGCGCACCATGGCGGAGTTCGGCGTGTGCGTGGACGAGGCGTGCGCCCTCGGGCTGCAGCGCGCCTACACCGCGCGCGACGATGCGGGCATGGTGCTTTCCCCGGCGATGGCGTCTGCACTTGACTGGTGCCTTGCGCACGCGCGTTGCGGCGTGGGCGTCGTTACGAACGGCACGCCGGACCGGCAGATGGACAAGTGGCGTGCGCTCGGCCTGGGCAGGTGGATACGGCCGGAGCGCGTGTTTGTCTCGGACGCGCTCGGCGTGGCGAAGCCGGACCCCGCCATCTTCCGCGCGGCGCTTTCCGCCATGGGCGCCCGCGCGGCGCAATCGCTGTACGTGGGCGACGCGTTCCAGACGGACGTGGTGGGCGCCCGCGCGGCCGGCATGCGCGTGGTGTGGCTCAACCGCAGGCGCCGCGCCGTGCCAGGGGACGCCCGCGTACGGCCGGACGCGGAGGTCCGTTCCGACGAAGGGCTTCTGGACCTCCTGCGCACGTCCCTCTAGCCCTTGGCGTCCCGGCCCAAGGCCGCCTTACCCGGCCAGGGCCTCCGCCACGCGGCGGCGCAGCTCCGGCACCACGTCCTCCTCGAACCACGGGTTCCTCTTCATCCAGATCTGGTTCCAGGGCGAGGGGTGCGCCAGCGGAAAGCGCTCCGGCAGGTACAGCCGGTAGTCGCGCACGACGTCCGTCAGCTTCGCGGAGCTCTTCAGCCCCAGGTAGCGCCTCGTGGCGTACGAGTCAATCAGCACGGTCAGCCGCACGTCCGGCATCAGCTCCAGAAGCCGCGGGTGCCACTTCTGAGCAAAGCCCCTGCGCGGCGGCAGGTCGCCGCTCTTGTCGTTCCACGGGATCCGCGTGTCCTGCGCCACCCGTCCGGGCGCCTGCCCAATGATCACGATGCGCTAGGTCGCGCTCGCCGTGTACGGCGGGCCGATCCCCGCCCGCGTGTACGCCTCGTTCTGCGGGTCCGCCTTGATCGCCTCGAATATACGCCCGAACCTCTGGTCGCCCTCGCCCGGATCGCCCTGTGCCCGCCGTCCGTCTTCCTGCCGCATGTGCCGCCGCACCGTCCTTCTCGCAATTGTTTTGCGGGCCGCCCTGTGCCCGCGCCGCCTGCGGGCACGCGCCCGCGGCACCCAGTGTAGGACGCCTACGGCAGCCATTCCGTTGCAGGCGCAACGCAGCGCGCGGCCATGGGCGGCATAGGCCGCGCCGCGGACGGCCCTTGCGGGCAAGGGGGACGGCCCCCGCGGTCTAGGCCGCGCCATACGGGATAGAATCACCTCGACCACGAACATGGCGGCGCGCGGACGCCTGCGCGCCGAGGCGATGGAGGCGAGGCATGGGCGAGGTCGGGTCGGGCGGTCCGTCGGCGGGGCCGGGAGTCGCGGGCAAGTCGCGTGCGGGCGCGCCCGCCGCGCGCCGGCGCGCCGCGCATGGGGCAAACCCGCTTGCGCGGGCGCTGTCCAGCGTGTTCAACCTGCGGGCGGGGCGTGCCAGCTACCAGGACATCCGCCGGCGCTTCGTAAACGGTTCCAAGCTCAACGGCACGCACCTGTGCATCCTAATCGTGGCGATGCTCATAGCGTCCATCGGTCTGAACACGGACTCGACGGAGTGCATCGTGGGGGCCATGCTCATCTGCCCGCTCATGGGCTCCGTGCTCGCCATCTCGTACTCCGTGGCCACGGCGGACGTGCGCCTGCTGCGCGACGCGATCGTGGGCCTCCTCGTCCAGGTCTGCATCTGCCTTGCCACGTCCACCCTGTACTTCGTGCTGTCGCCCCTGAGCGGCGTCACGAACGAGCTGCTCGCGAACTCCAACCCCACGGTGTGGGACATCCTGGTGGCGCTTGCGGGCGGCTTCGCGGGTGGCCTGGGCAACTCGCGCAGGCAGGAGCCGTCCACCCTCATCGCGGGCGTCGCCGTGGCCACGGCCCTCATGCCGCCGCTGTGCGCCGCGGGCTACGGCATCGCCGCGCGCGACCCGGCGCGCTTCGCGAGCGCGTTCTACGAGTTCGCGCTGAACGTGGTGTTCATAGCGTTGGCGGCAGAGATCGTCCTTCTCATCCTGCGCGCGCCCCTGCACCGCGAGGTGGGCCCGGACGGCGTGGTCGCCCTTGAGGAGGAGGTCGCGGAGGAGCGGCTCTCGCGCCGCATGAAGCGCTTCATCCTGGTGGCGACCATCGTGTTCATGATCCCGTGCGTGCTTGCGACGGCCGACATGGTGCGCCAGGCGGCGGGCTCCGGCGCCGCGGGCGCGCAGAGCGCGGACGAATACCAGGTGGACCTGACGACGCGCGAGCTTTCCGCCGTGTGCCCGTCGCTCGTGGAGTACCGCGTGGGCACGGAGTACGTGGCCGAGGCCGGCCACGCGACGGCCACGCGCCGCGTGGTCGCCACGGTGAGGACGAGCGCGCCGCTTGACGCCACGCAGAGGTCGCGCCTGCGTGCGCTCATTCGCGTGCACGTGAAGAACCTGGACGGCGTCACGTTCGAGGTCGCCGGCGGCTAGGCCGCGCGCTCGTCGCGCGGCAGGGCTACGCGCCTGGGCCGCGCCTGGTCCGTGCGCCTGGGCCGCGCGCCTACTGCAGCAGGTCCGCGTTGTCCGGGCTCGTCAGGAACCCGACGAACGTGCGCGCCACCGCCGTGAGGCCGGCCGGGTCCAGGGTCGCGATGCCGATGGTGCGCCAGCGCGCGGGCGAGAAGGGCCTGACCTCCACTTCGAAGGCGGAGTTGCGCAGGATCAGCTCCGGCATGACCGAGACGCCAAAGCCGTGCTCCACCATGGCGAGGGCGGAGAAGTCGTCGTTCAGGGCGTAGCGCACGTTGAGCGGGCTCGGCGAATCCGCGAGCGCCGCGCGGATGTCCTGCTCGGATCCGCGCAGGGGCATGACCAGATCCTCGCGGGCCACCTGCCCCACGCTCACGCGCCGGCGCGCGGCGAGCGGGTGGTCGCGCGGGAGGATGGCCATCATCTGGTCGCGGCGCAGCGCGTGGAAGCAGAGTTGCGGGCTGCGCACCACGGACGTGAGGAAGCCCAGGTCCGCGCGGCCCTCCTGGACGCGCTCCGCGATGTCCTCGTAGCCGCCGGCGTAGATCTGGAACTCCACCTGGGGATAGCTCCTCTGGAATCGCTCGATCATGCCGGGCAGCCACTGCGTGGAGACGGACGTGAACGTGCCGATGCGCAGCGTGCCGGCGACCACGTGGTTGACCTCGTGTATGGCCTGCTCGAGCGCGCGCTGCTGGTTTACGAGCGCCTGGATGCGCGGCAGCAGCAGCCGGCCGTTCTCCGTGAGGGCGACGCCCGCCTTGCCGCGCGTGAGCAGCGCGACGCCGCACTCCTGCTCAAGCGCGCGGACGGCATGGCTCACGCCTGACTGCGTGTAGCTGAGCGACTCCGCCGCGCGCGTGATGCTGCCGAGCTCGACGACCCTCAAAAAGATCTGGTAGCGCTCCATGCCTGCGGCCATGCGTACCTCCGATTGCGTTTTTCCTGGTATGAGGGCATGCCGCGGGCGGGTGCGCGCGTCCTTCTCGCCGGGGGCGCGCCGGCGGCATAACCAGTACACAGTGTAATGGATGCAAGTACAAAGATGAAGTTAACAAATGGCTGGGAGGCGCGTAAAACTGTTCGCGGAACGTTTTTGGCGGGTGTGCTCACGGGACGGAGAGCTTGATGGAAGTTGCGCGCAGGGCGGGCGTCGGCGCAGGCTGGACGCAGAGGCAGGCGGACCTCATGATCGCGGTCATCGCGTGCGCGTGGGGCAGCTCCTACCTCATGATGCAGGTGGGGCTCTCTTCCATCCCGCCGTTTGGCATGGTGGCGCTGCGCTTTGGCATCGCGTTCGTCGCGGTCGCGGTCATCTTCCGCAAGAGGCTGCGCGAGCTGACGGCCTCCGTCGTGGCGCGCGGCGCCGTGCTCGGGCTGCTGCTGTGCGTGTTCTTCGGGCTGCTGATGTACGGCCTGAAGACGACGCCCGCCTCGACCGCCGGCTTCCTTACCAGCGCAAAGGTCATCTTCGTGCCGCTTATCGTCGCGGTGGCAACGCACAGGGCGCCCAGCCGCGCCACGCTCGCGGGCATCGGGATCTGTGTCGCGGGGCTTGCGCTGCTGACGCTGAGCGGGCCGGTCTCCCTGGGCGGCGGCGCCGGGCTGTGCCTGGCGGGCTCTGCGGTGTACGCGCTGCAGATCGTGGCGACGGACACGTTCTCGCGCTCCGACGACGCGCTGCTGCTGGGCATCTGCCAGCTGGGCTTTGCGGCCGTGTTCGGCGCCGCGTTCAACCTCGCGTTCGAGGGGCCGGTGCTTCCGCAGTCGAGCGCGGAGTGGGGCGCCGTGCTCGGCCTCGCCCTCGTGTGCAGCGCGTTTGGCTTCGCGATGCAGCCGGTGGCGCAGAGCCGCACAACCGCGACGCACGCGGGCCTGCTGTTCTCGCTCGAGTCCGTGTCCTCCGCGGTGCTCTCGTTCGTGTTCCTGGGAGAGGTCATGGCGCCCCAGTGCTACCTGGGCTGCGCGCTCATCCTGGCGGCCGTGCTTCTGAGCTCGCTTGCGGACGGCGGGTCCGAGGCCAGGGACGTCGCGGCCGGCGTGCCCGCGTACTCCGCCCCCTCGCACGGCGGCATCGCGCGCGGCCTTGCGATGGCCCGCGCCCACGCGAAGCGCGCGCAGCAGTAGCGCTCGACGCGCCCGCGCGGCGCCTGCGATGCGCGGAAGCTGTCGCGATGCGCGGAAGCTGTCAGATTGTGGTGCCTCGCACTACGGAATTGCCCGCTCCCGTCAGATAGTGGTACCACTATCTGACGGGAGCTATTTCTGTCAGTTGGTGGGGTCGCAGCGGCACCACTTTCTGACAGGAGGCGATCCTGTCAGATAGTGAGGCTTCCGGGCTCACCACTTTCTGACAGGAGGCGATCCTGTCAGTTAGTGAGCCGGCCATGGCGCCACTATCTGACAGAACACGCCTCTATCGCATGCTTCTGTCAGTTGGTGAGCCCACCGCGGCACCACTAACTGACAAGAGCAGCTTCTGTCAGTTAGTGAGGCCATTCGGGACGCCACGGGCCGCCGGCACCGCCCGGCGCGGCGGCGGGAGGGAAAGCGCAGCATGGACGCAGGCGTACGCAGGGTCATGGGGCTCATCAGCGAGATGAACGTCAGGTACGTGGTGCCGGTCTACCAGAGGCCGTACTCGTGGGGAGAGGAGCAGTGCCTCAAGCTGTGGGACGACATCCTGGCGTGCGGGCGCTCGCGCGAGCAGATGCACTTCACGGGCTCCATCGTCACCATGCAGGACGGCACCGCCTCGCCGCAGGGCGTCGCGTCGCTCGCCGTGATCGACGGCCAGCAGCGCATCACCACCATCGCGTTGCTGCTGGTGGCGCTCGCGCGCTACGCGGACGCGCACGAGGCGGAGCGTCTGCCGTTCTCGCGCCAGGAGATCCTGATGAGCGGCTACCTCACGAACCCGTTCCGCTCTGGCGACGACCACTACAAGCTCACGCTTTCCAAGGGCGACCGCGCGACGTTCCGCGCCGTGGTCGACCACCTGGAGCATCCGTCGCGACCCGCTCCGGAGGGGCCGTCCAGGATCCTGGACAACCTCGCGCTCTTCGAGCGGCGGCTGGACGCGCTCGCGGACGTCGCGCTCGTGTGGGAGGGGCTGCGCCGCCTGGAGGTCGTGTCCGTGACCATGGCGCAGGGGCGCGACAACGCGCAGCTCATCTTCGAGTCCATGAACTCGACCGGCAAGGACCTCAGCGCCGCGGACCTCATCCGCAACTTCGTGCTCATGAAGTACCCGCTGGACCGCCAGGCCCAGGCGTACCAGACGTACTGGAGGCCGCTCGAGGACGTGCTGGCGCCGCTGGGCGACGAGGGTGCGTTCGACGACTTCGTCCGCTGCTTCTTCCAGATGGCCTACGCGCCGGAGCGCCTGGGCGACGCGGACCTGTACCAGGTGTTCAAGCGCTACGTCAGCGCGAACGCGTACGACGCGAACGATCGCATGGGCTTCCTCTGCCTTCGGCTGAAGGACTTCGCCGGCTACTACGTGGACGCGGTGCGCGGCGGCCTTTCCGGTGCGGACGCCGCGGACCCCGTGGCCAGGAGGACGTCGTTCCACCTGGCGGCCGTCGCGCGCCTCGGCGGCGCCGCGGCGCGCCCGCTCGTGCTGGAGCTCTTCCGCAGCTGCCGCCGTCGCGAGTGCACGCGCGAGCAGCTGGCGGACATGCTCGGCGTGCTCGAGTCGTACCTGCTGCGTCGCGCGGTGTGCGACTGCGAGGGCAGCGCGCAGGAGCACTTCCTGCGCCACCTCGTGGCCAAGCTCGCGGCGGTGCGCAGCGCGGGCGAGAAGTACTACGAGTCCTACGTGGCGCTCTTCCTTGTGGAGGAGGGCACCCCGCGCCGCTTCCCCACGGACGACGAGTTCCGCCGCGCCCTCTTCACGCGCGACTGCTTCGGCTTCGCGCAGGCGCCGTTCCTGCTCGCGCGCTTGAACGCGCACCTGAACGCGCACCTCGCCACGGGCGACGGCTCGGACGGCTCGGCGACGGACTCGGCCGCATCCGCCGCGCAGGCGGGCGTGCCGGGATCTGCCGCGGACGCCTCCGCGCTGCCGGAGGGCTGGGGCGTGGAGCACGTCATGCCCGTGGGCGCGCTTGCGGACCCCGCGTGGGCGCAGGCGCTGGGGCAAGGCGCCAGGCTCGCGTTCGAGCGCGGCGTGAACGCGCTCGGCAACCTCGCGCCTTCCGCGTACCCGTACGACCTGCAGGACGGCACCCTCGCGCAGAAGCAGGGGCGCCTCGCGCGCGACGCGCAGGGGCGTCCCGTGGACGTGCCGCTCTGCCGCGACGTGCTCGCCGCGAAGTCGTGGGGCCCCGCGCAGATAGAGGCCCGCGGCCGCGCCCTCGCGGACGTCGCCGTGGGCGCGTGGCCGCTGCCGCGCATGGACGCGGCCGCGCTCGAGGCGTTCAGGCCGTCGCGCCGCGCGGCGCAGGTGAAGACCGTCGCGTGGCAGGACCTGGTGGACGCCGGCGTCGTGCAGATGGACGACGTGCTCGTGAGCGCGAGCCCCATGTACCCGGGACGCGCGACCGTCACGTCCACGGGCAGGATCATGCTCGCCACCGGCGAGACATTCGACGAGCCCACCGCCGCCTACGAGCGCTTCCTCGGCTCCGTCGGCGCGCACGAGACGGGGCTGAACGGCTGGACGCACTGGCGCTTGGGCGAGGGCGGCCCGCTTTTGGACCAGCTGCGCTAGGCGCGGGCCCGGGCGCCTTCGGGCGTCTGCTGCTTTTTTGTTACCCGCGCGCAGGCGCCGCGGCGCCCGGGACTGCAAAGCGCTAATCTGTGCTAGTAATCGTGGCAGGGCACGGCGATGCGCCGGCACACGGGACGCGCGCACGCGCGGCAGAGGGGGACCATCGACATGGGTTATGACGAGCGCTTTGGCCTGCGGGCGACCGTGGGGGAGGACGACTCGCTCCACGACGAGTGCGGCGTGTTCGGCGTGTGGGCGCCCGGCCGCGACGTCGCGAGGATCACGTACTTCGGCCTGCACGCCCTGCAGCACAGGGGGCAGGAGTCCGCGGGCATCGCCGTCGGCAACGGGAAGTCGGTGCTCGTGCGCAAGGACCGCGGCCTCGTGAGCCAGGTGTTCACGGACGCGGACCTCTCCGCGCTCTCCGGCAAGGCCGCCATCGGCCACGTGCGCTACGGCACGGCGGGCGGAGGCGGCTTCGACGCCGCGCAGCCGCACTTCTCGCTCATAGACGATGTCACGATCGCGCTCGCGCACAACGGCACGCTCGTGAACACGTCGGGCGTCCGCCGCGAGCTGGTGCAGATGGGCGTGCCGTTCCGCTCCGAGACCGACTCCGAGGTCGCGTGCGAGCTCATTGGCTACTTCACGAAGAAGTCCGGCCACCTGCGCGTGGGCATACGCCACGCCATGCAGATGATCGAGGGCGGCTACGCCATGGTGCTGCTGCGCGAGAACGCGCTGTACGCGTTCCGCGACCCCAACGGCATCCGCCCGCTGGTCATTGGCGCGCTCGGCACGGAGGGCTGGGTCGTCGCGAGCGAGACGTGCGCCCTCGACATCGTGGGCGCGACGTTCGTGCGCGAGGTGCGCCCCGGCGAGATCGTGCGCATATCCGACGGTGGCATCCTCTCCGAGCAGGGGATCGAGCCGCGCCACGAGGCGCAGTGCATCTTCGAGGACGTGTACTTCTCGCGCCCCGACACCGTGGTGCGCGGCCGCTCCGTGTACTCCATGCGCTACGAGATGGGCCGCCAGCTGGCGCGCGAGGCCCCGGTCGACGCGGACCTCGTGATCGGCGTGCCGGACTCCGGCATGCCGCCGGCGGAGGGCTTCGCGTCGCAGAGCGGCATCCCGTTTGGCGAGGGCCTCATCAAGAACCGCTACGTCGCGCGCACGTTCATCCAGCCCACGCAGGAGATGCGCGAGATGGGCGTCCGCATGAAGCTGAACGCGCTTTCGGACAACGTGGCCGGTCGCCGCGTGGTGATGGTGGACGACTCCATCGTGCGCGGCACCACGTCCAAGCAGATCGTCCGCATGCTCAAGGAGGCGGGCGCCACGGAGGTCCACGTGCGCATCAACTGCCCTGAGGTCGTGTGGCCGTGCTTCTATGGCATCGACACGGACGTGCAGCGCCAGCTCATCAGCGCAAACAAGGGCGTGGACGAGGTGCGCGACTACATCGGCGCGGACAGCCTGGCGTTCCTCTCGCTCGAGGGGCTCAGGCGCTGCGTGCCGGAGTGCGGCTACTGCGACGCGTGCTACACCGGCCGCTACCCCGTGCGCATCCCGGAGGCGTTCTCGGCCGGCAAGTTCCTGGACGGCTTTGCGCCCACGTTCCCGTACGACGACGGCGAGGAGGCCAGTGTGCCGCCCGTGGCGGACGTGCGGATGGACGCCCCGCGCGACTAGCGCGACTATCGCGACCAGCGCGACCAGCGCCCGGACGACCTGCCCATGACGCCCGCGGGCAGAAGGCGCGGGCCGAGGGCGCGGGCGAGAAGGACGGCGGCGAGAAGAACGGCAGCCCCTGCGGGCGCGGCCACGGGGTCGCGCCCGCTTCTTGGTGGCGGCCCCCGTTGCGCAGGCGCGAGGCCGCGGCGTTTCTCGGCGTTTCTCCCCTGCGTCGCCCACATGTGAGGACGCGGCTTTTCTCACCTATCTACCTGCGCGTATTTCGATTGCGCTACGTGTGCGCTACCCGTTCGTGTCAGGGTCATTATGATTTTGGCAATCGGGCCCCTCCGGGCGGGGCCGGCCGTAAACTAAGCTGGACCACATCTGCCACCCATGGCACAGGCGAGAGGAGACCCGATGTCAGGCCATGATTCCCAGGAGGCCGCCCAGATGCCGCGGACGCGCCGCGGCGGGGAGGGATACGAGCCCCAGGGGCTGTACAGACCGGAGTACGAGCACGACGCGTGCGGCATCGGCGCGCTGGCGAGCCTACGCGGCGAGCGCTCGCACGCGATGCTCGACGACGCGCTCGCGGTGCTCATGAACCTGGAGCACCGCGGCGGCAAGGGCCTGGAGAAGAACACGGGCGACGGCGCCGGCGTGCTGCTGCAGATCCCGCACCGGCTGTTCCGCAGGGAGGCCCAGCGCGAGGGCCACATCCTGCCGGCCGAGGGCGACTACGGCGTCGCCATGCTGTTCTTCCCGCAGGACGCCGAGGGCTACCGCGACGCGCGCCGCGTGTTCGAGGACGGCTGCGCGCAGGAGGGCGTGCCCCTGCTGTTCTGGCGCGAGGTGCCCGTCGACCCGCACGACCTGGGCGACACGGCGAACCGCTGCCGCCCGCACATCGTGCAGGCGTTCCTGGGCAGGCCCGACGCGACGGCCGCCGGCCAGGACTTCGAGCGCCAGCTGTACGTGACGCGCCGCGTGGTCGAGAAGATGGCCGAGCAGGAGGGCGCGCTTGCGGGCAAGACGTTCTACGTGTGCTCCATGAGCGCCCGCACCATCGTGTACAAGGGCATGCTCGTGGCGACGCAGCTGCGCTCGTTCTACCGCGACCTGGGCGACGCCTGGGCCGAGACGGCCATCGCGCTCGTGCACTCGCGCTACTCCACGAACACGACGCCGAGCTGGGAGCGCGCGCACCCCAACCGCTACATCATCCACAACGGCGAGATCAACACGCTGCGCGGCAACGTGAACGGCGTCCGCGCACGCGAGCCCGAGCTGTACTCGCCCGTGATGGGTGCCGAGCTCAAGAAGGTCATGCCCGTCATCAGGAGCGAGGGCTCCGACTCCGCGGTGCTCGACAACGTGCTGGAGTTCCTCGTGATGAACGGCCGCTCGCTGCCGCGCGCGGTCTCGATGCTGCTGCCCGAGCCGTGGGACAAAAACACCCAGCTCTCCCAGGAGCGTCGCGCGTTCGGCGCGTACCAGTCCATGCTGTCCGAGGCGTGGGACGGACCCGCCGCCATCGCGTACACCGACGGCCACTACATGGGCGCGGCGCTCGACCGCAACGGCCTGCGACCCGCGCGCTACTACGTCACGCGCGACGACCGCCTCATCCTCTCGTCCGAGGCGGGCGCCTGCAACATCGAGCCGGAGGACATCGTCCAGGCCGGCTCGCTCGGCCCCGGCCAGATGCTCCTCGTCGACCCCGACAAGGGCCGCGTCGTATGGGACGACGAGCTGAAGGATGCGCTTGCGCGCGAGAAGCCCTATCGCGATTGGGTCGCGCAGGAGACGCTGGGCGTGGACGACCTCGCGCCCGCGGCCGAGGGCGACGAGGAGGGCGAGGCCGCCGACGCGCAGACCCCGCTGCCGATCCGCCTGGCGCGCCACGGCTACCACTTCGACGACGTCGAGGAGGCCATCGGTCCCATGGCCGTCACGGGCAAGCGCCCCGGCGCCTCCATGGGCGCAGACATGCCGCTCGCCGTGCTGTCCAGGCGCTCCCGCTCGTTCTTCGACTACTTCAACCAGCTGTTTGCCCAGGTCACGAACCCGCCCATCGACGCGCTTCGCGAGGACTTCGTCACGTCGTCCATCCTGTACCTCGGCAATCACGGCAACCTGCTCGAGGACCAGCGCAGCAGCTGCCGCCTCATCAGGCTGAGGACCCCCATCCTCACGCAGGACGAGTTCAACCGCATCCTGCACGTGGACATGGTCGGCTTCGGCTGCCGCCGCTTCGTCGCGTCGTTCGACCGCGACGGGGGAGAGCACGCGCTCGCCGAGGCGCTCGACCGCCTGAACAACGAGGTGGAGGCCGCGGTCCGCGAGGGCGTGAACATCATCGTGCTCTCCGACCGCGTCCCGGACGGGCAGGTGCCCGTGCCGTCGCTCCTCTCGCTCGGCTCCGTGCACAGTCACCTCATCAGGCGCGGCCTGCGCATGCGCGGCGACATCGTGGTCGAGGCCGGCGACGCCATGACGCCGCACGACTACGCGTGCCTCGTTGGCTACGGCGCGTCCGCGATCTACCCGTACCTTGCGCACCAGCTCATCCGTGAGATGTCCGCGGACGGCCGCATCAAGGTCGACGCGAAGGCGGGCGTCGAGAACTACAACAAGGCGCTGACCGCCGGCATCGTGACCATCATGTCCAAGATGGGCATCTCGACGATGCAGGGCTACCACTCCGCGCAGATCTTCGAGATAATCGGCCTTGCGCCGGAGGTCGTGAGCGGCTGCTTCGAGGGCACCCCGAGCCCGGTGGGCGGCCTTACCATGGACGACATCCAGCGCGAGTGCGAGGGCCGCTACGACGAGGGCGAGGCGCAGCGCAGGAGCCCGTCCCCCGACCAGCTGGCGAGCTCTGGCATCACGAAGTGGCGCCCGCTGGGCGGCGAGCAGCACATGCTGACCCCCGAGGTCATCTACCTGCTGCAGCGCGCCGTTCGCGAGGGCAGCTACGACCTGTTCAAGCAGTACAGCGCCGCGCTGCACAGGCCCGGCCGCTCCATCGTGCTCTCCGACCTTCTCTCCTTCGTGCCCCTGGCGTCCGGTCCCGTGCCGATAGACGAGGTCGAGCCCGCGAGCGAGATCGTGAAGCGCTTCACGAGCGCGGCCATGTCCTACGGCGCCATCAGCGAGGAGGCCCACAAGGCGCTCGCCATCGCGATGAACCGCCTGGGCGGCAAGTCCAACACGGGCGAGGGCGGCGAGAACCCCATCCGCGAGACGACGCTGCCGAACGGCGACTCCACGAACTCCGCGATCAAGCAGGTCGCGTCCGCGCGCTTTGGCGTGACGAGCCGCTACCTGCGCAGCGCGAAGGAGATCCAGATCAAGATGGCCCAGGGCGCGAAGCCCGGCCAGGGCGGAAACCTGCCCGGCAAGAAGGTATGGCCGTGGGTCGCGGAGGTCAGGAACTCCACGCCCGGCGTCGGCCTGATCTCGCCCCCGCCCCACCACGACATCTACTCCATCGAGGACCTGGCGGAGCTCATCTTCGACCTGAAGAACGCGAACCCGGACGCGATGGTCTCCGTGAAGCTCGTGAGCGAGGCCGGCGTCGGCACGATCGCGACCGGCGTCGCGAAGGGCGGCGCGGACAAGATCCTGATCTCCGGTGCGAACGGCGGCACGGGTTCCGCCCCGCGCGACTCCATCTACCACGCCGGCCTGCCCCTGGAGCTTGGCCTTGCCGAGACGCAGCAGACGCTGCTCCTGAACGGCCTGCGCTCCCGCGTGGTGGTCGAGGCCGACTCGAAGCTCATGGACGGCCGTGACGTCGCGATCGCGTGCCTCCTGGGCGCCGAGGAGTTTGGCTTCGGCACGCCGGCGCTCGTCTCGCTTGGCTGCCTCATGCAGCGCGACTGCCAGCAGGACACCTGCCCCGTGGGCATCGCGACGCAGAACGCGTGCCTGAGGAAGCGCTTCGCGGGCAAGCCGGAGCACGTGATGAACTTCATGCTGTACACGGCCGAGGAGCTTCGCGAGGTCATGGCGAGCCTGGGCTTCCGCACCGTCGAGGAGATGGTGGGCCACGTGGAGTGCCTGCGCCAGACCGGCGTCGAGGACAACTGGAAGGCCTCGAGGATCGACCTGAGCCCGATGCTCCAGAAGGTCGAGAACGACCTGGGCAAGTCCTTCCCGGGCGCCGAGGTGCCGCACTTCGTGCCGAGCATGGCGCCGGACGTGGGCCTCGACCGCACCCTGGACGCGACCCTGCTGATCCCGTACACCAAGGAGTGCCGCGCGACCATGGGCCGCATGCACTTCTCGGTGGACATCGCGAACGTCGACCGCTGCACCGGCACCATGCTGGGCTCGGTCATCACGAAGGAGCACCCGAAGGGCCTGCCCGACGGCTCCATCGAGATCGACTGCGCGGGCTCGGCCGGCCAGAGCTTCGGCGCGTTCCTGCCCGCGGGCGTGACGCTTAACGTCCACGGCGACGCGAACGACTACTTTGGCAAGGGCCTCTCCGGCGGCATCCTGACCGTGGCGCCCGCCGAGTCCGCGACGTACAAGTTCGACGAGAACGTGGCCGTGGGCAACGTCGCGTTCTACGGCGCGACCGCGGGCAAGGGATTCATCAACGGCCTTGCGGGCCAGCGCTTTGGCGTGCGCAACTCCGGCGCGACCATCGTGTGCGAGGGCGTGGGCAACCACGGCTGCGAGTACATGACGGGCGGGCGCGCCCTGATCCTGGGCCCCGTGGGCGTGAACTTCGCCGCGGGCATGAGCGGCGGCATCGCGTTCGTGTACGACGAGAGGCACGTCCTCTCCGCCCGCGTGAACCGCGACATGGTGCTCCTGGAGAAGCCGACCGAGGACGACCTGGAGTACGTGCGCGCGCTCATCCGCGAGCACGCGGACCGCACGAAGAGCCCGCGCGGCATCAAGATGCTCTATCAGTTCGACGACATCAAGGACGACTTCGTGAAGGTCATCCCGCGCGAGTACAAGCGGGTGCTCGACCTCACTGCCGAGGCGAAGGCCGCAGGCATGAGCGACGAGGCTGCGGCCGAGCACGCCTTCGAGGTCATGAGGGAGGGGATGTAGCCCATGGGCCAGGTAGGAGGATTCCTCGAGCACGGCCGCAAGGAACATGGCCAGCGCCCGATAGCCGAGCGCGTGCACGACTACGACGACCTTGCCGTGACGCTGCCCGCCGAGGAGCAGCGCGTGCAGGCCGGACGCTGCATGTACTGCGGCGTTGCGTTCTGCCAGACCGGAGCCGGCTTTGGCAAGGCGCGCACGAGCGGCTGCCCGCTGCACAACCTCATCCCCGAGTGGAACGACCTGCTGTGGCGGGGCCTGTGGGACCAGGCGGCGGAGCGCATGGCGCTCACGAACCCGCTGCCGGAGTTCACGGGAAGGGTCTGCCCCGCGCTGTGCGAGGCGGCCTGTAACCTGGGTCTGCACGACGACCCCACGACCATCCGCGACGACGAGCGCGCCATCAGCGACTGGCAGTGGGAGCACGGCGGGCCGAAGCCCCTGGCGCCCGCGCCTGAGGGCGCTCCGCTCGTGACCGTGGTGGGCTCCGGCCCCGCGGGCCTAGCCTGCGCGTGGGAGCTTGCCCGCCGCGGCCTGCGCGTGCGCATGGTGGAGAAGAGCGACCGAGCCGGTGGCCTGCTCATGTACGGCATCCCGAACATGAAGCTCCCGAAGGAGGTCGTGGAGCGCAGGATCGACCTGATGCGCGAGAGCGGCATCGACGTGGAGTGCGGCGTGGACGCGTCCGACCCCGACGTGGCGGCGCGCCTGGCGAAGGAGAGCGACGCCGTCGTGCTGGCCGCAGGCACGGGCAACGCCCGCACGCTGAGGGTGCCCGGCGCGGACCTCGACGGCGTGACGCTTGCGGTGCCGTACCTGACGGCGCAGACGAAGGCCGTGCTGGACGGCGGAAAGAGCGCCATCAGCGCCGAGGGCAAGGACGTCGTGGTCATCGGCGGCGGTGACACCGGCACCGACTGCGTCGCGACGGCGCTGCGCCAGGGCGCGCGCAGCATCATGCAGCTGGAGTTCCTGCCCGAGCCGCCCGAGAAGCCGCTGCCCACGAACCAGTGGCCGGAGTGGCCGATGGTCAAGAAGACCGACTACGGCCAGCAGGAGGCCATCGAGGAGTTCGACGCGGACCGCAGGCTGTGGGCCACGGACACGCTCGAGGTCCTGGGCGAGGGCTCGGTCGAGGGGCTTAAGATCGTCTCGCTCGACTGGTCGAACGGCAAGCCCGAGCGCAAGGAGGACAACGTGCGCACGCTGCCGGCGCAGCTGGTAATCCTGGCCATGGGCTTCGTGGGCCCGGAGGCGAGCCTCGTCGAGGCGTTCGGCGGCGGCCTCGCGAAGCAGGGGAGGCCGCTTCCCGTTGTCGAGGGCAAGGGGCACGGGCTTTCCGGCGCCGACGGCAAGGCGCGCGTGTACTGCGCGGGCGACACGAGGAACGGCTCGACCATCGTGGTGAACGCCATATCGGACGGCCTTGCCTGCGCGGCTGAGGTCGCGGACGACCTGCTGGGGTAGCGGTTGCGCGCTCGATGTTGACGTGTGTTTAGTGGGGCGGTCCAGGTATGAGCCTGGGCCGCTCTTTACGTGTTTGAGCAGTGCAATGCGAGCTGAAGGAGGAAGGCCCCTCCTCAAGCGACGTCGCTTGAGATTGTGGGCCTCAATCGGCGTCGCTTGAGGTTTTACAGGGGCGTGCCTACGGAATGAACATGGACCGTGACCGTGCAGGGGACTGATAAAAGGGCGACCCCCGTCTCGCATCGGGCTGCGAGACGGGGGTCGCTTGTGCTGCTGGGCTGACCGAGGGTCGGGGTTTCGTCGCTACACGTAGAACAGCATGTCGTTGTAGCTCGGGACCGGCCAGTAGTCCTTGCTGGTGACGGTCTCCATGGCGTCGACGGCCGCACGAAGCTTGTCCATGAGCGGCAGGACCTCGTCGCGGTAGGCGTCGTCCTCGGCGGCGACGTCGTCCAGCCCGCGCGCCTTCGCGTTCGCGGCCTCGAGCTCGTCGGTCGCGGCCAGGATCGCCGCGGAGCCCTCGCTCAGGGCCTTGACGGTAGCCTTGTCGGCCGCGGCGTCCACGCCGATCTCGGCGCGGGTCGCTACGCTCGTCGCGAGGTCGCCGGCGTACGCGCTGATGGCGGGCAGGTACATTGTGCGGGCCATGTTCACCATCGTGTTGGCCTCGATGTTGAGGAGCTTCGCATACTGCTCGGCCTTCGCGACGTAGCGGGCACGGGTCTCAGCCTCGCTGAGGACGCCGTACTTCTCGAAGAACGCGATGTTCTCGGGCTTGACGATGCTGGGGATGGCGTCCGGCGTGCTCTTGAGGTTGGGCAGGCCGCGGCGCTCGGCCTCCTTCTCCCAGTCCTCGGAGTAGCCGTTGCCGTCGAACAGGATGCGCTCGTGGTCGCGGAACGTGTGGCGGACGAAGCGCATGGCAGCGGTGGTGAAGTCCTCGTCGGAGTACTCGTCGATGTAGCTGACGAAGCGCTCGCACTGCTCCGCGACGGCGGTGTTCAGGACGACGTTGGGGTCGGAGAGGTTCTGCTGGCTGCCGCACATGCGGAACTCGAACTTGTTGCCGGTGAAGGCGAACGGGGAGGTGCGGTTGCGGTCCGTGTTGTCGCGCAGGACGTTAGGCAGCGCGGGGACGCCCAGGTCCATGCGAGCGCGGTCGTGAGACTCGGGCTGCTCCTTCTTGATGAGCGCGTCCACGATCGGGGTGAGCGCGTCGCCCAGGAAGACGGAGATGATCGCGGGAGGCGCCTCGTTAGCGCCGAGGCGGTGGTCGTTACCGGCGGAGGCGACGGACGCCCTCAGCAGGTCGGCGTGGTCGTCGACCGCAGCGACGAGAAACGCGAGGAAGACCAGGAACTGCAGGTTGTCCTGGGGGTCGTCGCCCGGCTCGAGCAGGTTCTCGTTGTCAGCGGAGACGGACCAGTTGTTGTGCTTGCCGGAGCCGTTGACGTACTCGAACGGCTTCTCGTGCTCGAGGCAGGCAAAGCCGTGGTGGGTCGCGAGGAGCTTGAGCTTCTCCATGGTGAGGAGGTTGTCGTCGATGGCGAGCGAGCCCTTCTCGTAGATGGGGGCGAACTCGTGCTGGCACGGCGCGACCTCGTTGTGCTTGGTCTTCAGGGGCACGGCGAGCTTCCAGAGCTCGTCGTCGACCTCCTTCATGAACGCGTTGACGGAGGGGCGGATGGTGCCGAAGTAGTGCTCCTCGAGCTCCTGGCCCTTCGCGGGCTCGGCGCCAAACAGCGTGCGGCCGGTGAGGACGAGGTCCGGGCGGGCCTTGTAGTCGTCCTCGGTGATGATGAAGTACTCCTGCTCCGGGCCGATCGTGGTGTAGACGCGGCTCGGCTTCTTGCCAAACAGGCCAAGGACGCGCTTCGCCTGCTTCTCGAGGGCGACCTCGGAACGCAGCAGCGGGGTCTTCTTGTCAAGCGCCTCGCCGGTGTAGCTGATGAACGCGGTGGGGATGCACAGGACCTCGTCCTTGATGAACGCGGGGCTCATGGGGTCCCACACGGTGTAGCCGCGGGCCTCGAACGTGGCGCGCAGGCCGCCGGAGGGGAAGCTCGACGCGTCGGGCTCGCCCTGGACGAGCTCCTTGCCGCTGAACGCCATGAGGACGGTGCCGTCGCCGTTGGGGTTGATGAAGCTGTCGTGCTTCTCGCTCGTGATGCCGGTGAGCGGCTGGAACCAGTGCGTGAAGTGCGTGGCGCCGTGCTCGAGCGCCCAGTCCTTCATTGCGTGCGCGACCTCGTTGGCGATGTCGAGGTTGAGCTCCTTGCCCTCGTCGATCACGCGACGAAGCTCCTTGTAGGTGGGCTTCGGTAGTCGCTCCTGCATGTCCTGGTCGGTGAAGACCAGGCTGCCGTACTCCTCGGTGACCTTGTCCTTAGACATCAGTCCTCCTCTGCAAATTCGACTGGGCCGCGTCCGCGGACCCTTCGTACATATTGCATGATAGCGGGGACTGGTTGCATTTGAATTTCCCCAACGTGACGGTTACGAATGCGAAACCGTTTCAAAACCATTGCCCGCGCCGGCGTCCGCGCGTGCGTGCGCGGTCCCGACGCGGGCCTGGACCTTGTAAAAAACGTGCATGTGCGTGGGCGAGAAGAGCGTGGCGTCGCGCCTGCGGCCCTAGAGCCCCGCGAAGTGGTCGCGCGCAAATCCCATGGGTTGCACACACTCGAGCGTGCCGAGGTAGTTGCCCTCGCGGTCGCGCACTGCCATGTAGCGCACGAGCACGGGCTCGCCCTTCTTCTGCATCCACACGCCGACGGAGTCTCGCTGGCCACTGCGAAGCATGTCTATCACGTTTCGAACCATGTACTCGACCTTCGGCGGGTGGCACGACCACACCTCGCGCCCGAGCGCGCTTGCAGGACGCTTGAAGAGCTTCAGCTTGCCGTCGTCGTTCCAGTAGCGGTTGGTGTTCTTCTCGTCCACAAACGTGAGCTCCATGGGGATGGTGTTCAGCACGGCATCCAGCTGCGCGGCAGAAAGCGTGCCCGTGGGAAGCGAGACGTCGCCGCCGTCCAGCGTCGCGCGCGCGTCCAGGGAGGCCGCGTACTTCTCGCCCTCGCCCCAGCGGCTGACCTCGGAGGGGTCCACCATGCAAAGCTCGTAGCCGCGAAGGTCGACGTAGGCCTGCAGCCACTCCTGGTCCGTGAAGCACCGCACGCACAGCGGGAACAGGATGTTCGCCTCCTTGTAGCACATCTCGTCCGCGCGACGGACCACGGCGGCGGCGCGGTCGCGCCACGAGGCGTCGCGCGCTTCCGGCGCGGCCGCCACCAGGGCGCGCAGCTCGTCGCAGATTTCGTCGTCCACACCCCACATCACGTCCGCGGGGCCGGAGTAGCCGTGGCGCACCTTCAGCACGGGGTACAGCAGGTCGCCCTTCTTGGCGTAGTGGCCGCCCGCCTGGGCGAGAAGCGCAAGCTCCTTTGCCGTTGTCTCGTCGTCGGCCGCGTCCAGCGCCTGCTGCGCCGCGGCGACCTGGCGCGCGATGGCCTTGTTCTCGAGCGAAAGGACGTTCACGGGGTGGCCTTTCAGCGCCGCGAGCACGCGCGTCTTGAAGTCGCCCTCGCCGGTGCCGCCCGCGATGGACTCCATCACCGCGGCCTCGGCGTTCGCGATGCGCTCCTCGCGCGTGGCGCCGTGGAACAGCGCGGAGTGCACGTCGCACAGGCGCTGCACGTCCTCCACCTTCGCGCCGCCCTCGATCAGGCCCTGCTCCGCGCGGGCGATCTCCGCCGCGTCCACGTCGCTGAAGTTCGCCACGAACTCGCGGCGCACGCTCTTCAGGTCCTCGCCGGCGGAAAGGCGGCTCACGTAGCTCGAGAGCAGGCGCGCGCGGCCGGCCTCGTCCGTCGCGACGGCGGCGGGGCCCGCGTCCGTGGCGCCGTCCGCGGCACTGGCGGCCGCGTCCTTCTCGCCCGCGGGCGCCTGCTCTTGCGGCGCGGCGTCGGGTCTGCCCGTGACCTCGAAGCTGGCCGCCTCGAGCGCGTCCACCACCTTGGCGAGGTCGATGCCCTTTATCTGGGCGCCCCGGGGGATGGTCATCACGCGGCCCACGGTCTCGAGCGCCATGGGCTTCGCGATGTCCGCAAAGCCCAGGTCCCTCATGATGGTCGCCACCTCGGGGTTGTCTGCCACCAGGTCGCGCACGGTGCGCGAGAGGTCGATCGTCCTTGGCATGGTTGCTCCTATCTTGCGCCGGCCCGCCGGGGCCGGCCGTGCCGTCACCTTGCGCCGCCGTTGTCGCCGGCGCCTTTCGTGCCCCCGATGGTAGGGGAGGCGCCGCCCCGCGGCTGTTGCATCTGCAACGCGCGCGATGTGTTGGAAAAACCGTCACAATTGTTGCGACGCCCGCGCCCCCGCGCGTTTCGCTATGCTCTAGGGTGCAAGAGTTTCAGTTGTGTTACATGTGAGGTCGTGATTCGAGGATGCGGGGATTCCTGGTTCTGCTGGCGGTCGCGCTCGTGGCGAGCGCGTGCGGGTTCAAGAGGTACGTGTGGTTCATCTCCATCGGCTATGGGGTGGCCGTCGCGGCGATCGGCGTCGCGCTGCTCGCCATGTTCGGCGCGCGCTCCGGCGTCGCGGAGGTGCTGCAGGCGCTGCTCCTGGTGGCGTACGGCTGCCGCCTCGCCGGCTACCTCGCGTATCGCGAGCTCCGCAGTCGCAGCTACAACCAGAAGATGAAAGGCGAGGTCAAGGGCAACGACAGCGTGACTTTGGGCGCGCGCCTCGCCATCTGGGGCGCGGCGGCGCTCTTGTACGCGTGCCAGACGTCGCCCGTGCTCTTCCGCATGGCCGCTCACGCCCGCACGGACGTCCTCCTTGTGGTTGGGCTCGCCGTGTCCGCCTTCGGCCTCGCGTTCGAGACCACGGCGGACGTCCAGAAGAACGCGGCCAAGCGCAGGAACCCGCGCCGCTTCGTGGACACCGGCCTCTTCCGCATCGTGCGCTGCCCCAACTATCTGGGCGAGATGCTGTTCTGGACCGGCGTCTTCGTAAGCGGCGTCGGCGTGTACGCCGGCATCGCGCAGTGGGCGGCGGCGCTCGTGGGCTACCTCGGCATCGTCTACGTGATGTTCGGCGGCGCGCGCCGCCTCGAGATCCGCCAGAACCGCAGCTACGGCAAGGACCCCGCCTACCAGCGCTACGTCCGCACCACGCCGATCATGCTGCCGTTCGTGCCGCTGTACTCCGTCGAGAAGCACAAGTGGCTCGTCGCGTAGGCGCCTCGGCCCCGGACGTCGCCTGCGGTCCCTAGCTATATAATCTTCAGGCCCAACACGCATGCGATGCCGCGGCCAAAAGGCGCCGTGGCAGACGGGAGCAGAGACATGTCAGACAGCACCACCAGGCCCGCGGCCGCGACGGACGCGGCGGCAGGCGCGGGCGAGAAGGTCGTGGACGTATCGGTCGAGCTCGCCCGCACGCTCGAGGCGCAGCCCAAGGTCGAGGGAATCCTTCGCGAGCTCGGCTTCGAGGAGCTTCCCGGGGACAAGACCATCCTCGAGGTCTGCACGGACGCCGGCGTCGACCCGTCCATCGTCACGCTCGCGCTCGCCGCGGAGGGCTTCGAGACCCGCGGCTACGTGAGCGAGGACGGCGGCGTCGCCGCGAAGACGTTCGAGAACGTGCTGAGCGCCCTGTTCGACCCCACGAGCACGCTCATGCCGAACGCCTCCCCGTCGCAGGTGCCCATGCTCAACCACATGGAAGCGGCCATTCGCCGAGCGCAGGACAGGGGAGACCTTCCCAAGGAGTAAGGTCGACCACATGTGTGTGGGCGCCGGCCGGCTCGGGCGGCCCCGCACGACGGCACGAATCCGCGGCACGAGCCCTGCGTCGCGGCAGAAGGGAGCAGCACCAATGCAGAAGAACATGACCCGTCGCGAGGCCCTTGCGACGCTGGCCGGCCTTGGCCTCACGGGCGTCCTCGCCGGCTGCGGCACGGGCGCAAGCGACTCGTCCGCGTCCGACTCCTCCAAGTCGGGCGGCGCCAAGGCGTCCAAGGCCAAGGCGTCCAAGGCCAAGGCGTCAGACGACGTCGTCGTACGCGTCGCGTCCCTGAAGGGGCCAACCACCATCGGCCTCGTCAAGATGATGGACGCGACCTCCGGCATCCCCGCCGACGGCGTGGCGCTGCCGCAGGACAACTCCGCGAAGAAGGGCTCCGGCATCCAGTACGCCTATGCCGTGAGCGCGTCTCCCGACGAGCTCCTTCCCCTGATCGTCCAAGGCAAGGTCGACATCGCGTGCGTGCCGTCCAACGTCGGCAGCGTCCTGTACAACAAGACGGAGGGCAAGATCCGCGTGATCGACGTCAACACGCTCGGCGTGCTGTCCGTCGTCACGGGCGACTCCTCCGTCAAGGGGTTCGAGGACCTCGCCGGCAAGACGGTCTACGTCTCGGGCAAGGGTTCGAGCCCGGAGTACGTCCTCGACTTCCTGCTGGGCAAGGCCGGCATCGCAGACAAGGTCACGGTGGAGTGGAAGAGCGAGCACGCGGAGGTCGCCGCGGTCCTCGCGTCCGACCCCACCGCCGTCGGCATCCTGCCCCAGCCGTTCACGACGGCGACGCTCGTCCAGAACGGCTCGCTCAAGGCCCCGGTCGACCTCACGGACGTCTGGAAGAAGTACGCCACCGACGGCAGCGAGTTCGTGATGGGCACCACCGTCGTGCGCGCGGAGTTCGCCGACGAGCACCCCGCGGCAGTCGCAGACTTCCTCAAGCGCCACGCCAAGTCCGTCAAGCAGGCCAACGCCGACCCGAAGGCGGCCGCGCCCCTCGTGGTGAAGGCCGGCATCGTCCCGAAGGAGCCCATCGCGGTCAAGGCCATCCCGCAGTGCAACGTCGTGTGCATCACGGGCAAGAAGATGAAGCGCGCCCTCGAGGGCTACCTCAAGGTGCTCTACGACGCCAACAAGGCGTCCGTCGGCGGCGCCCTTCCCGCGGACGACTTCTACTACCAGCAGGCCTAGCGGGCAGGTCGCGTGACCCGTCGCCCCAGCGACATACTCAAGAGGCTCGCCCCCGTCGTGCCGTGGATCGTGGCATGGCAGGTGGCGAGCCTCGTCGTAGGGAGCTCAATCCTCCTTGCGGGCCCCGTGGACACGGCGCTCCGCCTTCTCGCCCTTCTGGGCGAGAAGGACTTCCTCGCTACCGTGGGCTTCTCGCTCGCGCGCATCGCCCTCGGCTTCCTGCTCGCGTTCGCGCTCGCGGTCATCCTCGCGCTTGCGGGGCGACGCCATCCGCTCGTTGACAGGCTCCTCGCCCCGGGCGTCTCCGCGCTGAAGAGCGTGCCCATCGTCTGCGTCATCGTCCTCCTGCTCATGTTGGTCGGCTCGCGGAGCGTCTCTGCCATCGCCGTGTTCCTCGCCGTGTTCCCGGCGGTGTACTTCAGCTGCCGCGAGGCGCTTGCGCACGTCGACCCCAAGGTGTCCCAGATGCTGGGCGTCTTCGGCGTCGCGCCCGTGCGCCGGTTCCTCGCGCACACGTGGCCGCAGGTGCTGCCGTACCTCGTGGGAACCAGCAGGAACGTCTGCGGCATGGCCTGGAAGGCCGGCGTCGCGGCCGAGCTCATCGGCAGCCCCATGGGGTCTATAGGCGAGCGCATCTACAACTCAAAGCTCCTGCTCGACACGGCGGGGCTCTTCGCGTGGACCATCGTGATCGTCGCGGCGTCGTGGCTGTGCGAGCGCGCGTTCGTCGCGGTGCTCGCGCGCACCGGCTCGTGGGCGCGGCGCCTGAGCCTGCACGTGGGCCGCCCGCGGGGCGCCCGTGCCCAGGCGGGCGTGCGGGGGCAGGCGGTCCGGGCGGCTTCGGCCGGCCCGACGATCCTCCTTCGCGACGCGTCGATCGGCTACGGGGGGACGGTCGTGGCGTCCGGGCTGGACCTCGAGGTGCTCCCGGGCGACCGCGTGCTGCTGGCCGACCGCTCCGGCGCGGGCAAGACCACGCTCCTGCGCACGGTCGCGGGCTTGCAGGACGTCCTTGCCGGCGCGTGCAGGCGCCCGGTGCGGCCCACCATGGCGTTCCAGGAGCCGCGCCTGGTGGAGGAGATGTCCGCCGTGCAGAACGTCCTGCTCGTGACGGGGTCCGTCCGCGACGCGGCCGCGTGCTCGCTCGTGCGCTCGCTGCTGCTCGAGCTTCTGCCGGAGACCGCGCTCGATGTCCCCGTACGCGAGCTCTCCGGCGGTCAGCGCCGCAGGGCGGAGATCGTCCGCGCGCTTGCGGCCTCGGGGGACGCCGTCCTCCTGGACGAGCCGTTCTCCTCGCTCGACGCCGCCTCGCATGCGCGGGCAGCGGCGTTCGTGACGCGCCGCCTCGACGGTCGCGCGCTCGTGGTCGCCTCGCACCTGCCCGACGACGTGCGACTTCTGGATGCCACGTCCTTCTCGCTTGAAAACAGCAGGTAAGGGAACGATTCCTTATTGTTCTGACGTATCGAGAGATGCGTTCGTTCCAGAAATTGTGATGTTCGGTCCAGTTGGCGGAAAGTGTTCCCTACGTGAACGGCGCGTGTGGCGTCTATGTAGCCACTTATTGCCGCGGTTCCTTTAGGGTATCTTCTTTCGGTCGCCAACAGGAAGGAACGACCATGTGTATGATGCTTGGCATCGATACCAAGGAGCCCGTTAGAGCGAACGAGCTGATGGGTGCCCTTTATTCGCACGGCAACGAGCACCCCAACGGCTGGGGCCTCGCGTACCTGCCCGCAGGGGACGGCGTGCAGCCTACGATCATCCGCGAAGCACAGAACGCGGCCGTGAGCGAGCGCGTGCAGGCGATCCTGCGCGAGCCGGTCATGACGGCGCACCTCATAGCACACATCCGCCGCGCTTCCGTGGGGTCCACGGCGCTGGAGAACTGCCATCCCTTCTTGAGGGAGGACCGCGCGGGCAGGCGCTGGGTGCTCGCGCACAACGGAACGCTCTTCGACCCGCGGAAGACCGTCAACTACCTGGGCGAGCGCAAGGGCTCGACGGACAGCGAGGCGATTCTGCCGTACCTGATGGACGCGTCCAACACCGCGGACGGCCAGGGGCTTGGCGAGGAGGGTCGCCTCGAGGCCATCGACCGCGCCGTCAGCGCGCTCGCGCCCGGAAACAAGCTGAACCTCCTCTTCACGGACGGGATCCACACGTTCGCGTACACGAACGACGCGAACAGGACGCTCTGGCGCCTTCGCCTTGAGGACGGTTGGGCGTTTGCGACCGCGCCGCTCGACGAGCGCGATTGGAAGCCGATGCCCGTGTGCCAGCTCCTGGCCGTGCGCGACGGCTCCGTCGTCTTCGAGGGCAAGGTGGGCGAGGGCGCCTTCACCGCCGACGAGGCCGAGTACGAGAGCATGATCGAGCACATGAGGGGCTAGGCGCCCCAAGTCGCCTCCGCGCGACGCCTGCGTCGGGCGATGCGGTACGGCGGCGCGCCACACAAAGCGATATTGAGAAGGCGACATCGTGGCCGGGCGTCCCGCGGGGCGTCCGGCCACCCCTCTAGAAGTCGAGGTCGGAGTCCTCTTTCTCCAAGAGCGCGCGTGCGACCTCCTGCCCCTCGATCGCCTCGCGCAGGCGCCTCTTGTAGTAGTGCTGTCCGTCCGCGATGTCGATGCGCAGGCCGACCTCGGCGTCTTGGAACAGCTTCAGCGCGCGAAGGGGGTTGGGGTCGATCCCCCACCTCTCGCACTCCGGGTCGACGAGCAGCTGCGCGATGCGGACGGCCGGCTGTGCGCGCTCCACGACGCCCTGGGAGAGCTCGAGGCTGCGCTCCCAGAGCATGTGGGCCCTGCGCATGTCGCGCTCGACGGCCTTGCCGTGCGCATACATGTCTCCCAGCTTGTACGCGGCCTCGACCGAGGGGGCGAGCGAGTAGCACTCGTACGCCTTCTGGAAGTCCGGCTTGCCCGTGCGGCCGTACTCGTAGATGTATCCCAGGTTGATGAGCGACTGGAGGTTGCCGTGGTCCACGGCCATCTGGTAGAGCTCCTTCGCCTTGGCGAAGTCCTGCTCGAAGAAGTCGCCGAGGTAGTAGTGCGCGCCGAGCGCGTTCATGCACGCGTCGCTCCCAAACGCGATGCCGACGCGGTACCCCGCGAGGAGCACGTCTTCCACCGAGGGGTCCTGGTCGAGCGCCTCCAGCACGTCGTCGTATCGGCGACCGCGGGTTCGCGCCCCGCCGTGGCGCGTCGTCTGGTGCCCGCCGGGTGCCCCAAACAACAAATCGCGATTTGCTGTTTGGCGATGCGTGGGTCGGCGGTCGCGTGCGGAGTTTCGGGACGAGGGGCCGCGCTGCGGCAACGAACGAGGCGGCCTTGCCGCGCGGGCCGGGCCGGCGCTAGTTTCGTGCGTCGCGCCAGGCCACGTACTTCTCGAAGTAGATCTTTGCGAGGGCGGCGCACGGGACGGCGACGAACATGCCGACGACGCCTCCCACCTTGCCGCCGACGACGAGGGCGACTATCACGAGGATCGGGTGCACCTCGACGGAATCGGCCAGGATCTTGGGGTTCACAATCTGGCCGTCCACGAACTGTATGACGGCGAGCACGACGACGGCGAGCGCGAACGTGCGGACGTCGCCCGCGACGAGGCACGAGACCGCGGTGGACGCGTACGCCACGATGGGGCCGACGTAGGGGATGAGGTTGCCGATGCCCGTGGCGAGTCCGATGAGGACGGCGTAGCGCACGCCGACGAGCTCGAGCGCGATGGTGACGGCGACGCCCATGAGCAGGGCGTCGATGAACTGCCCGCGCATGTAGCCCGCGAACGCCCGGCGCACGTCGAGCGCGAACGCGTGCAGGTGGCCGTAGGCGCGCGTGCCCATGAGGGAGCGCAGCGTGCGGTCCCAGTACGTGGCGAGGTTGTGCGCGTCGATGAGGAAGTAGACGCAGAATATGACCGCGAGCACGCCGTTGGCGACGAAGTCCCTCACGGCGCCGACGCCGTCGGTCACGGTCTGGCCGAAGCTCGCGCCCGAAGTGCCGAACACGCCGGCGACGGCCGACGCGGCGTGCTCGAGCTCCGCCCTCGAGAACCCGAGCGTGGCGGCGGCGCGCGCGATGCCGTCGTAGGCGCGCGACATGCTGCGGGCGACGTAGTCCGCGAGCTCCGCGAGGTTGCCGAGCGAGACCGAGCGCACGCTGTCCGTGACGAAGGCGAGAAGGACGGAGACCACGACGGCGAGGACGGCGACCGCTAGCAGCACCACCGCCACGACGGAAAGCGCGTGGCGCGCACGGTCCGCCGACGAGAGCGGGCGGACGCGCGAGAGGAGGGCGTCGAACTTCTCGACCGCGGGCCAGAGCAGGCAGGCCGCGAGGCCTCCCACGACGAGGGGGTTCACGACCGCGAGGACCCACGCGCCCGCGCCGGCGAGCGCGGAGAGGATCTGCGGCAGGTACACGCCCACGTTCGCCACGACCGCGAGCACGAGCGCCGTCGCGATGACGTAGCGGCTGATGGTAGAGTACCTCTTGTCGTCAAGTCCGAAGCGGCTCATGGGGGTCTCCGTGTCTGTGCGCGGGTGGTCTGCGTGGCCCTGCAAGCATACCAAGGGAGGGCGCGATGCCGCTCATGTTCATACTCTCGCCAGCAAAGCGCATGGCGGAGGACGGGGGCGAGCCGCTGCCGACGGCGGAGCCGGCGCTCTTGGACCGCACGCGCCACCTTGCGGACGTCATGCGGCACATGCCGCCGGCGGAGCTCCAGGCGCTGTGGCGCTGCTCGGACGCGATCGCGCGCGACATGTGCCCGCGCCACGCGCGCATGGACCTGGACGGCCTGCTTGCGCGGGGGAGCTCCGCCGCGGCGTCGTACCAAGGCATCGCCTACCAGCACCTTGCCGCGCAGGTGATGGACGCGGGGCAGCTGGCGTACCTCCAGCGCCACCTGCGGATACTCTCCGCGTTCTTTGGCGTGCTGCGTCCGCTGGACGCCGTGGTGCCGTACCGGCTCGAGATGGCACAGCGCCTTGCCGTGCCGGCCTGCCCCGGGCTGGGGCTTCCCGCCGCGGGGGACCTGTACGCGTGGTGGGGCGACTCGCTGGCGGCGCGCCTGCGGCAGGAGGGCTGCGACGCGCTGGTGAACGTGGCGTCCGCGGAGTACGCGCGCGCCGTGGTGCCGCATATGGGCGAGGTGCCCGTGGTGACGTGCCGGTTTGGGCAGGTGCGGCCGTCGGACGGCGCCTTCGTGCAGCGCGCGACGGAGGCGAAGGCCGCGCGCGGCGACTTCGTGCGGTGGTGCGCGGAGCGCGGCGTTGAGGACGTGGGCGAGCTTGTGGGGTACCGCGGCCGCGGGTACGCGCTGGACGAGTCGCGCTCGACGGCGGACGCCCTGGTGTTCGTGCGGTAGCGATGCGGTGGGATGGTCGCATGACTGATACGTTGGAAAAGCGGGGCGCAACTGCCGCTCGGGCGCACAGGGGGCGCGTGGTTGCAGGTACCGTCATGGTGCTTGCCGGGGCGAGCCTGTGGGGGCTCTCCGGCACCGTCACGAAGCTCCTCATGGACCGCACCGGCACGGGCGCCGTGTGGCTCACGGACGTGAAGATGCTCCTGGGGTCCGCCGTGTTCTTCTGCTGCGCCGCGGTGGCGACGCCCGACCGCCTGCGCGGGGCCCTCCGCGCGCTGGCGCGTCCCGCGGAGCTCGCGCGCGTGCTCGTCATGTGCGTGATGGCCTACCTGGTGCTGAACGCGAGCTACTTCGCGAACGTCGCCGTGACGAACGCGGCGACGGCCACGGTGATGCAGAGCCTGGGCGCGCCCATGACGCTCGCGGTCATATGCGTGCGCGAGCGGAGGCTGCCGTTCGCATCGGAGGCGCTGTGCTTCGTGCTCGCGGTGGCGGGCACGTACCTCATGGCGACGGGCGGCAACCCCACGACGCTCGTGATGCCCGCGGCCGGCCTGGCGCTGGGCCTGCTCACGGCCATGGGCCAGGCGTCGGAGTCGCTTCTGACGGAGGGCTACGTCAGGCGCTGGGGGAGCCTCGTGGTGAACGCGGTGGGGTTTCTCGTGGCGGGCGCGCTGCTCCTGCCGGTGGCGAGGCCGTGGGTGCCGGGCCCCACGCTCGCGTACCGGCCGCTGGACTGGGCCCTTCTCGCGTTCTCCGTGCTCGTGGGCACGTTTGGCGCCGGGGCGCTGTTCATGGCGGGCCTCCACCGCGTCGGTCCGGTGCGGACGACGCTTTTGAGCACGTCCGAGCAGCTCACGTCCGCGGTGAGCTCCGTGGTCCTCACGTCCACGACCTTCTCGCCCGCGGAGCTCCTGGGCTTTGTGCTCATCACCGTCATGGTGGTCGTCACGGCGTAGACTGTGGTGGGCTACCGCTGCGGCGAGGGGAGGCGCGCATGACATACCGGCCAAGGCCGTGCCACGTGGACGTGGCCGGCCTCCCGCGAAGCTACGTGTGCTACGACCTCGAGACCACGGGCCTGGGTCCGGACGCGCGCATCGTGGAGATCGGCGCCGTCCGCGTGATCGACGGCTGGGAGGACGAGAAGTTCGACACCTTCGTCGCGCTCCCCGCGGGGGTGCGCATGGAGCCGGGCGCCCGGGCCGTGAACCGCATCACGGACGCCATGCTGGCAGGCGCCCCCGACGAGGCGGAGGCGCTTGGGGCGTTCTGCCGCTTTGCGGAGGACTTCGCGCTGGTGGGGCAGAACATCGCCGCGTTCGACAACGTGCTCCTGGAGCGCGCCGCCGCCCGGCAGCGCGTGGCGTCGCCCACGCGCAACGGCTTCGTGGACACCATGGTGCTCTATCGCGAGCTGGTGGGAAAGCCCGCGAGCCTCGCAGCGATCTGCGGCCACTACGGCGTGAGCAACCCGCAGGCGCACCGCGCGTGGGCGGACGCCGTGGCCACGAGCGACTGCTACCAGGCGATCCTTAGGGACGCGGGCTCCCGCCGGCTGTGCGTGGGGGACCTGGACCAGGGTCCCAGGGGAGAAGAGCTTGCCGGCGAGCTGCTGTGCTTCACGGGCAACAGCTACGAGCTGCCGAAGCGCGACATGGAGGTGATCGCGCTTCTGCATGGCGCCCGGCTGAGCAGGGGAGTGACGAGGCGCGTCACCATGCTGGTGGAGCTTGACCCGGCGGCCGGGCGCGAGACCGCGAAGCTGCGCCGCGCACGCGAGCTGGGGACGCCCGTCGTCCGCGGCGAGGTGCTGCTCGCCCGCCTGGGGCTGACGGCGCGGGACCTGCGCAGGTAGCCGCGCCGCGCCCGCGAGCGCACGGCGGTTCCGCGGCCGGGGCGGCGCGTCCTTCTCGCCCGCGCAGACCTAAGCGCGTGCGGCATAGGTTTTCTGTTTTGCCGCGTATACGATATCTTACTTGGGGTATCCACATACCTGTACACAACGGGGCGGCGCCGTGCGCTTGCGGCGCGCGCCCGGACTCTATATGCCGCGCGCGGAAGGGAAGCCTGCCATGAAGCAGTTCAAGACCGAGAGCAAGAAGCTCCTGGACCTGATGATCAACTCCATCTACACCAACAAGGAGATCTTCCTGAGGGAGCTGATCTCGAACGCGTCCGACGCCCTGGACAAGCTGAGCTTCGAGGGCCTGACGGACGAGTCGAAGCGCGTGGACGAGGAGCTCGCGATCGACCTGTCGTTCGACAAGGACGCCCGCACCATCACTGTGGCGGACAACGGCATCGGCATGACGGCGGACGAGCTCGACAAGAACCTGGGCACGATCGCGCACTCCGGCTCGCAGGAGTTCAAGAGCCAGAACGCGGACGCCCAGGGCGACGCCGTCGACATCATCGGCCAGTTTGGCGTGGGCTTCTACTCGAGCTTCATGGTCGCGAAGCGCGTGCGCGTCGTGAGCCGCGCCCTTGGCGAGGACGTCGCGCACTCCTGGGAGTCCGACGGCGTCAGCGGCTACTCGATTGACGAGGTGGCCGAGGCCGACCTGCCCGAGGCCCTGCGCGGCGAGCGCGCCCACGGCACGCAGATCACGCTGTTCCTGCGTGACTCCACGGAGGAGGACGACACCGACCAGTTCCTGAGCGAGTGGAAGCTCCGCGAGCTCGTGACGCAGTACTCCAACTACGTGCGCTACCCCGTGCGCATGATGGTGACGAAGAGCCGCCAGAAGCCGGCGCCCGACCCCAAGCCGGACGACTACAAGCCGGAGTACGAGGACTACCAGGAGCTGGAGACCCTCAACTCCATGACGCCCATCTGGAAGAAGCGCAAGTCGGAGGTGGAGCAGAAGGACTACGACGAGTTCTACACCTCCACGTTCCACGACTGGGAGAAGCCGCTGCGCACGCTGAGCTTCCACGCCGAGGGCGCCATCAGCTACGACGCGCTGCTGTTCATCCCGAGCGTCGCGCCGTTCGACCTGTATAGCAAGGACTACCAGAAGGGCCTCGCGCTGTACAGCTCCAGCGTGCTCATCCAGGAGAAGTGCGCGGACCTGCTGCCCGACTACTACAACTTCGTGCACGGCATCGTGGACTCGCCGGACGTCACGCTGAACATCAGCCGCGAGACGCTGCAGCAGAACTCGCAGCTCCGCGCCATCGCACGCCGCATCGAGAAGAAGGTGACCGCCGAGCTCGAGGACATGCGCGACAACGACCGCGAGGCGTACGAGAAGTTCTTCAAGAACTTTGGCCGCGGCCTGAAGTTTGGCATCTATAACAGCTACGGCTCGAAGGCCGACGAGCTGGCGGACCTCCTGCTGTTCTGGTCCGCGCGCGACGAGAAGATGGTGACGCTCAAGGAGTACGTCTCCGGCATGGCCGAGGGGCAGGAGAAGATCTACTATGCCGCCGGCGAGACCCGCGAGCTCCTGGCGCAGACGCCTGCCGTGAGGAGTGCGCTTTCCCACGGCTACGACGTGCTGCTGTGCACGGAGGACGTGGACGAGTTCATGTTCCAGTTCCTGCGCAGCTACCACGTGGACGCCGTCGCGGGCGACTCCGAGCACAAGGGCACCGAGGCCCGCGACCTCGAGCTGCAGAACGTCGCCGACGCGAACCTCGACCTCGCGAGCGAGGACGAGAAGAAGGAGGCCGAGAAGGCCACCGAGGAGAACAAGGACCTGTTTGGCGAGCTGAAGGACGCCCTGGACGGCAGGGTCGCGGACGTGAAGGTCTCCGCGAACCTGGACGAGGACACGCCGGCGACCGTCACGGCCGAGGGCCCGGTCTCGCTCGAGATGGAGCGCCGCCTGCAGCAGTCCCCGGAGGCCGGCCAGGCGCCGAAGGCGAGCCGCGTGCTGATGCTTAACGCGAAGCACCCGGTGTTTGGAAAGCTCCAGGCCGCGAAGGGCGACAAGGAGCGCCTTGCCCTGATGGGTGACATCCTGTACAACCAGGCGCTTCTGGTGGAGGGCCTGCCCGTGGAGGACCCGGCGAAGTTCGCGCGCGAGATCACGGAGCTCATGTAGCGCGCGCCGTACGGGGCGGGCGAAGGCTCGCTCCGGTGACGTAATGAGGCTGTAACAAAGGAAGATTCGTCCGCAAAGGCGGCCCTGGCCTGCAAGGTGCAGGTCGGGGCCGCCTTTTGTGGCTCTTCTCGTCAGTTTTTTTACTTGAAATCTCCAAGTTTAGTGCAAGATACAGATAAGTAACACGCCTGCAATGATACTATCAGGTCCATTGTGCCTTTAGGCCGTCCGGATAAGGCGGGCGACGGGGGCGCGATGACGGCCGCCTTGAACCCAGGGCTTGACGGACTTGGGGCCACGCGACCGTTTCAGAGGGCACCTCCTGCATTGCAGACCGAACCCGCGAGCTCCGCGGGCGACTTGTGCGCGAAGGGGGCGCTGGGACACCGATCAAGGAGCACCAATGGCACGGTTCGTCTGGTACATCACCAAGCGAGTCTTGAACTACGTAGTGATGATCTTCGTTGCGACGTCGCTCACGTACTTTCTGGCCTCGTCCTTCATGAGCCCGCGCTCGAACTACGAGTCGCGGACGCCCCGTCCGCCGCAGGAGTCGATCGAGGCGTCGCTCGACAGGGCGAACCTCAACGACAAGACGCCCATCATGGAGCGCTACCAGAAGTGGCTCGGCGGCATCTTCACCAAGTTCGACTGGGGCATGACTCCCCAGGGCGGCAGCGTCAACCAGGAGGTGTCGGGACGCATCGGGGCCTCCGTCAAGCTCATGCTGTTCCCGACCGTGCTGTCCATCGCGATCGGCGTCAGCCTCGGCGTCTACACGGCGCAGCGGCAGTACCACTGGCAGGACAGGTTCTGGAGCGGCGTCGCGTCGGTGTTCCTGGTCATACCGACCGTCGTCCTCGCGATTCTCGTCGTGTTCTTCGCGATCGAGATCAACAGCGCGGCCGGAACGCGCATCTTCTACGTCACGGGCCTGCAGAGCTACACCGGCGGCAACGTGTTCCTTGAGTTCTTGGACTTCCTGCAGCACATGATCCTGCCGACCATCGTGCTCACCATCATCTCGGCCGTCGGCTACCACCTGAACCAGCGCACGTACCTCCTGGACGAGATGCACGCGGACTACGTGCGCACCGCACGCGCGAAGGGCCTCACCCGCAAGCAGGCCATCCGCAAGCACGCGCTGCGCGCCTCCCTCATCCCCACGTCCGTGAACGTCGCGTTCTCCATCGCGGGCATCTTCACCGGCGCCGTCATGACCGAGAAGATCTTCGCCATCCACGGCCTGGGCGAGTACTTCATCAACGCCATCAACGGCAACAACATCCACGGTGCCGTCGCCGTCGCAGCGTTCAGCGGCGTCTGCACCCTGGCGGGCGCGCTCCTGGCGGACCTCTTCGCCGCAGCGCTCGATCCGCGAATCAAGATGAGCTAAGGAGATGGCAATGGAAGAGCAGAACGAGAGCAGGAAGCTCACCAACGCCGAGCTCGAGCTTCAGGCAGACGCGGCCGGCGCCGGCGAGGTCAAGCGCATCAGCTACGCGGGACTCATCGCCCGCAGGTTCTTTAGGCAGAGGAGCGCCATCGCAGGACTCATCGTCCTGGGCGTCATGGTGTTCATCGCCGTCGTCGGTCCCATGGTGTGCCCGTACGACTACACCGAGCCCGACTTTGCGGCCATCAACGTGCCGCCGAACGCCCAGCACTGGTTCGGCACGGACGGCGGAGGCTTCGACCTCTTCGCGTGCGTCGCGCACGGACTGGGCCGCTCGCTCGTGATCGGCATCTCCTACGCGCTCCTCACCATGGTCATCGCCGCGGTCATCGGCACGGCCATCGCGTACGTGCGCGGCTGGGGCGAGAAGGTCGGCATGTGGATACTCGACATGCTCCTCGTCATCCCGAGCTTCCTCCTGGTCGCCATGATCGTCCGCGCCGCCTCCGGCGCGACCGGCTGGCTCGTCCTCATCCTGGGCCTCACGGCGTTCGGCTGGATCGGCTACGCCAGGACGCTGCGCACCATGGCGCTGTCGCTGCGCGAGCGCGACTACGTCAAGGCCGCGAAGTACATGGGCGTCCACCCCATGAGGATCATCGTCCGCCACCTCATCCCCAACCTGGGTTCCATCCTCGTCATCGACACCGTCCTCGGCGTTATCTCCGGCATCAACTCCGAGACCGCGTACAGCTTCCTCGGCCTCGGCATCAAGTCGCCGGACACCTCGCTCGGCCTCATCCTCTCGCAGGGCTCCTCTGCGATGCTGTCGGGTCCCTGGATCGTCCTCATCCCGTCGCTGGTCCTCGTCGTCCTGTGCGTGAGCATGCAGCTCATCGGCGACGGCCTGCGCGACGCGTTCGACCCCTACTCCCGCGCCGCGGGCTCGGTCGACGACGATACTGACGACGACGGCGACCAGAAGTAAACGGAGACACCAATGGCAGAGAAGAACGAAAACACCATGGCCGCGGACGAGGTCCTGCGCTACGAGCTCCTGGAGTCCAACGGCCCCAAGGGCGCGCCGACCGGCGAGCCCGTCCTGAGCGTCCGCGACCTCCACGTCTCGTTCAACACCGAGGCGGGCGTCGTGCACGCCGTCCGCGGCGTGAACTTCGACCTGTGGGGCGGCCGCACCCTCGGCATCGTCGGCGAGTCCGGCTCCGGCAAGTCCGTCACGGCCCTGTCGCTCATCGGGCTGCTGGACGACAACGCCCACGTCACCGGCTCCATCAGGCTCAGGGGAGAGGAGCTCCTCGGCAAGACTGACGAGGAGATGTCCGAGTACCGCGGCACGAAGATCTCGATGATCTTCCAGGACCCGCTGTCCGCGCTCACCCCCATGTTCTCCATCGGCGACCAGCTCGCCGAGGCGCTGCTCATCCACAACCCCGGCATGCGCAAGGCGGACGTCCGCAAGCGCTGCATAGAGCTCCTCGAGCTCGTGGGCATCACGGACCCCGAGGACAGGCTCGACGCCTATCCGCACGAGTTCTCCGGTGGCATGCGCCAGCGCGTGGTCATCGCCATCGCCATCGCGAACAACCCGGACATCATCATCGCGGACGAGCCCACCACGGCGCTCGACGTGACGATCCAGGCCCAGATCCTGGACATCCTGAAGGTCGCCCAGCGGGAGACCGGCGCGGCCGTCGTGCTCATCACCCACGACCTCGGCGTCGTGGCGGGTTCCGCGGACGACGTCATGGTCATGTACGCCGGGCGCGCCGTCGAGCGCGCGAGCATCGACACCGTGTTCGCGAAGCCCTCGCAGCCGTACACCATGGGCCTGCTCGGCGCCGTGCCGAAGCCCCACGTCGCCGCGACCACCCGCCTCGTACCCATCAAGGGCAACCCGCCCTCGCTCGCCGCCATCCCGACCGGCTGCCCCTTCCACCCGCGCTGCCCGATGGCGACCCCCGAGTGCGCCCAGGCCGAGCCGGAGCTCCTGCCCATCGAGCCTTCCGAGGGACACCTCGTGTCCTGCCACTGGATGGACAAGATCCGCGAGAAGGGCCTCACGTTCGAGGACGTCTATCCCGACCTCGAGCCGCTGAATCCGAAGTGGGCGGAGGTCCCCCGCGACCAGCGCCCGGTCGTGCTCGAGGTGAAGGACCTCGTGAAGACCTTCCCGGTGCAGGGCAAGGGCCTCATTCGCAGGAACAAGGGCACGATGACCGCCGTCGACCACGCCTCGTTCAAGATCCACGAGGGCGAGACGCTCGCGCTCGTCGGAGAGTCCGGCTCGGGCAAGTCCACGACCCTCATGCAGATCATGGACCTCGTGAAGCCGGAGAGCGGCAGCATCACCGTCCTCGGCAAGAACACGGCGGACCTCAGGAACAACCGCGAGCGCCGAGAGCTGAGGCGCGACCTGCAGGTCATCTTCCAGGACCCCATGAGCTCCCTCGACCCGCGCATGCCCATCTACGACGTGCTCGCGGAGCCGCTCGAGGCGCAGGGCTGGAAGAAGGGCGACATCAACAGGCGCATCGGCGAGCTCATGAGCCTCGTCGGCATCAACCCCGACTACGTCGACCGCTTCCCGTCGCAGTTCTCCGGCGGCCAGCGCCAGCGCATAGCGATCGCGAGGGCGCTTGCCACGAGCCCGAAGATCCTGCTTCTGGACGAGCCTATCGCCTCGCTGGACGTCTCCATCCAGGCCGGCATCATCAACCTGCTGGAGGACCTGCAGACCGAGCTGAAGATCAGCTACCTGTTCGTGGCGCACGACCTCGCGGTCATCAGGCACATCTCGGACACCGTCGCCGTGATGCACCTGGGCAAGATCGTCGAGTACGGCGAGACCGAGGACGTATTCACGAACCCGCAGGACCCGTACACGAAGGCCCTGCTCTCGGCCATCCCCATCCCGGACCCGAAGGTCGAGCGCACTCGCGAGCGCCTCGTGTACAGGGACGGTGAGCTCGTGAGCGCGTCGAGCCTCACTCGCCGTGGGTAGAAGCCCTAGGTGACGCTCTGGTCGAACAGGTAAGAATAGAAATGAAATGCCCTTCTCGCGAAGGCAGCTTCATGCATGTCGCGAGGTTAAAGGGCTGATGAGAGGCACCTTGGCGATTGACCGCTAAGGTGCTTTTCGTTTGCACAATAGCGTAATTTTTTCCATTTCTCTTTCAAATATTGGTATGCTTAGTGCTAGTTTCAGCTTGCGCGTCGCACCATGGGCGCGCGTAACTGCAGGCATGCATAGAAGGAATAGGGAGATTCGATATGTCCATGTCCAACCTTTCCCGTCGCTCGTTCTTTGGGCTGAGCGGCAGCGCGGCCGCGATCCTGGGCCTCGGCCTCGTTGGCTGCGGCGGGGGAAGCGACTCCTCCGACGGCGCGAAGGCCGTCTCCGCGGAGCCCCAGAACGGCACCCCGGCGAACACCCCGCTCGACAAGCTGCCGCTTCCCAAGAAGGGCAAGGTCTACAACAACCCGCAGAAGCGCGACAACGTGAAGGACGGCGGCACCCTGGTGCTCCCCTCCGGCGAGATCGGCCCCGCCTGGAACTACCTGTCCGTCGACGGCAACACCCAGGAGATGCACGCCCTGTGGGACTTCTACATGCCCACCTACATCTTCCTGACCGACGCCACCGCATCCAAGTTCGAGCCTAACCCGGACTTCATCACCGAGGCCAGCACCGACGAGAAGGACGGCAAGCAGGTCGTCCACTACAAGCTGAACGACAAGGCGCGCTTCAACGACGGCACGCCCATCGACTACCGTGCCTACAAGGCCGTCTGGACCGTCATGAACGGCTCCGACGAGCACTACACCCCGGCTGCGACCGACGGCTACGACCGAATCGAGTCCGTCGAGCGCGGCGACACCGACTACGACGTAGTCATCACGATGAAGGACCCGGTCTATCCCGCCGAGCTCCTCTTCACCTACGTCCTGCACCCGGACGCCACGGACTACGACAAGTACAACAGCTTCAACAACAACCCGCACTCCGACGACTGGGGCTACGGCCCGTACAAGATCGAGTCCTTCGACACCACGCAGTGCAAGTTCGTCCCGAACCCCAACTGGTGGGGCGACAAGCCAAAGCTCGACTCCGTCACCTTCAAGCAGATGGACTCCCAGGCGCTGTTCAACGCCTTCAAGAACGGCGAGATCGACGCCACGGGCAGCGCGCAGAGCGGATCGAAGGAGATGCTCTCGAACTTCCTGGACATGAAGGACGCAGAGGTCCGTCGCTCCGACTCCGCCGCCGTCGCGAACATCGAGGTCAACAGCACCCGCGGCGTACTTAAGGACAAGGCCGTTCGCAAGGCGTTCACGCAGTGCCTGTACATGCCGACGATCCTTTCCGTCGTCTACCAGGGCGTCAACTGGAAGGAGGAGACCCCGGGCTCGCTGCTGACCCCGATCTGGGCCGACGGCTACGAGAACTGCATGCCGTCCGACGTCTCCGACCTGAAGGACGCCGCGTCGCACACCGCCGCCGCGAAGAAGACCCTCGAGAAGGCCGGTTACAAGCTCAAGGGCGACTACTACGAGAAGGACGGCAAGACGGTCTCCTTCAGCTTCACCACGTTCGGCGACTCCAACACCGTCAAGAACCGCGCCGCCGCCATCATCAAGATGGCGAAGGACGCCGGCATGAAGGTGAGCGAGGACAACCACCCCGCGTCCGAGTTCTCCGACGTCCTCACCGGCGGCAACTGGGACGCCACCCTGTTTGGCTGGGTCTCCACGGCCACCTCTTCCTGGAACGGTCCGCAGATCTACGGCAAGGACTCCGCGTCCAACTTCACGCACCTGGGCTCCAAGGAGCTCGACGAGGAGCTTGGCAAGGTCATCGAGATCGAGGACCACGACGAGCAGATCAAGGCCCTCAACAAGGCCGAGAAGAAGGCCATGGAGTCCTACGGCTTCATCCCCGTCTACGCCGGCGCAGACGTCGTCGTGACGAAGAAGGGCCTTGCGAACTACGGCCCCGCCCTGTACCAGAGCGTCCGCTCCGAGGACATCGGCTGGCAGAAGTAGTAGCGGCGACCTGCGCCCGGGGCGTCGCGGCCGGTGCCGTGACGCCCCGGGCGACGACATGCGCGCCCCCAATGGGGAGCCCCCGCCTCGACGCAGGCGGGGGCTCCCTTTCGCTTGCGCGGAAGGGGCTGCGGTGCCCCGGGGCGCGGGTGGCGGACGCCGCCCGTGGAATGACGCGGCGCGAGGCATCGTCGTGCTCTAAACTAGTCAACCACGCGGCGTGCCACGGGCCGACGGAGAGGGGAGCCACATGTCGAAGCGACTGAAGATCACGATCGACGGGCAGGCGCTGTACGCGGACCTGTGCGAGGGCGAGGCGCCGGGCGCCGTCGCGGCGCTCGAGCGGGCGGGAGGCTTCGAGTCCGTTCTTTTTGCGGCCGACGTATGCTACGGCGAGCTCACGTTCGCGACCCCGGCGAGCGACTACTGGGACGAGCAGAACGTGCGGGAGGAGACGCTCCCCGGTGACGTGACGTTCTACAACGACTGGAGCGCCGTCTGCATCTTCACGCAGAGGATGGAGCAGTTTGCGCCGGGGGCGAAGATAGCGCAGGTGAGGTCCGACGACCTGCCGGCGTTCCAGGAGCTGTACGCGAGGGTGTGGCGCCGCCAGGGCGCGCACCTGCGCTGCGAGGTGGTGGAGCGCGACGACGCCACGGGGACGGAGCGGCACCTTGGTCCCGCGACAACACCGAGGCGCGTCGCCGCGCCCGCGGTGGCGCGCTTCGAGGCGCTGCTGCGCGAGATATGGCTCGAGCGCCCCGTCGAGCTTGACGACATGGTGGAGCGAAACGCGACGACCGGCCGCGAGCTGGGCGTATGGGCGTATGCCTGGGGCGAGCTCGTGAACCTCTCGGACATGCTCCTCGTGCTCATGCGCATGGCGCGCCAGAAGAACGGCGGCGTCAGGACCCTGCGCGCCGTCGCGGCGGAGCAGTGCCGGTTCTTCTCGGACGTGTTTGGGAGCTCGGCGCACATGGTGGACACGCGGCTGATTCTGGCGGAGGCCGCAAGCTACCTGGAGGGCGCGGAGACGTACGAGGCGTTCGTGGAGCTTGCGCGCGCGGTGCAGCTGTGGGTGCTGCAGATGAGCTTCTGGTGCGACATGGAGCTGCCGTGGGACGTGATGAGCAGGACGTTGCACGAGGCGTGGAACCCCGACGTGCCCGCCGCGGGGGAGCGATGCGGCAAGCCCGGCAAGGGCGGAGGGCGCAAGGGGGAAGGCAAGCCAAGGAAGCGCAAGAAGGATAAGAAGCACAGGGGCAAGAAGGACAAGGGCGCCGGGAAGCGCAAGGACAAGGGCGCCGAGAAGGGCCGGAAGTCCAGGGTGAAGGCCGGCGAGGGCCGCAAGGCACAGCGCGACGGCGCGGAGGCGGGAAGGTGACGAGGGCGTCTTCCGCGGAGGCACGGCGCAAGGGGAGGCCGACGGCGGGTCGCGTGATACACGGGCAGGCCACGGACGAGGGCATGGTACACGACCACGCGTACCACGCGTGCGAGCGCAAGCGGCGCTTCGAGTCGAAGGCGGAGGCCCAGAAGGCCGCGAGCCGCGGCTCGAGGCGCAAGGACGCGCCGCAGCTGTACGCGTATCGCTGCGAGCTGTGCGGCGGCTGGCACCTGACGCACCGGAAGCCCCGCTAGCAAGCTGGTCGCGGCGTTTCCGGAGGGTTTCCGAAGGCACCCGGGAAAAGTTAAATTCCACGCCGTCGCGACGTATCGATTGCGCGCGAGTGGGTAGACTAACAGCAGTTACAGAAGGACGTCGGAACGTGAGCGGCGGCCTCGAGCTTTGGAGGCGAGTCCAATGGGCCTAGATGAATGCCATCCAGTGCGTCTGCCCATGGACCTCTAGCCTCTTTTTCATGCGGTAGCGTTTGGGCACCGCGGTTTTGGTCCAGATTGTGGGCTTCGAGCCAGGATCCGGAAGGCAGACGTGCGGGCGGGCCACTCGTCAGGCTTCGCGCTTGCCCGAAAGATGGCGAAACGGCGTGGCACGCCTTGACCCTGTAGGGATTCTTTGCGAGCCTGTAGCTGGCTGCGAGGGCGGCCACTCGCTCTGAGGGATAGGATCGCGTCCCGCGCGTCGCGGGGCTGGCAAGAGGGTGAGACCAAAGTTCTGATTAAGCCGGGCAGGGGCCCGGGCTTTCCCGCAGGAGGTGCCGCACCCCGGTAGGGGGGCGGCCTATCAAGGAGGGATACCACACTAACGGTCATGCGGACTGGCTCCGCTAGATAAGAGGTTAGGGGCGAGAAGGACACGTTCTTCTCGCCCCTTTTTATGCCGTGACGCCTTGCGTTTTTTGGGGGCGGACTCAAAATGATGGGAAGGACGAGATTGCCCGCGCCGCGTGCGCGGGCGTGTGCATAGGAGGGTCCATGGCTCGGACGGACTGGTACAAGGACATGGTCTTCTACCAGATTTGGCCGCGCAGCTTCTGCGACGGAAACGGCGACGGCGTGGGAGACCTGTGGGGCGTGCTGCGGAAGCTGGACTACGTGAAGTCGCTGGGCGTGACCGGGATCTGGTTCAGCCCGCTGTACCCCTCCCCGAACGCGGACTTTGGCTACGACGTGAGCGACTACCGCGACGTCGACCCCGCGTACGGCGACCTGGACGTGTTTGACCAGGTGGTTGCAGCCGCGCACGAGCGCGACCTGAAGGTGGTCATGGACCTGGTGATAAACCACACCTCCAGCGAGCACGAGTGGTTTAGGCAGGCGCTGGCGGACGCGGACTCGCCGTACCACGACTACTACTTCTTCCGCAAGGGGGGCGTGGACCGCAGGGGCCGGCGCGTGCCGCCCAACAACTGGGACAGCCTGCTTGGCGGGTCCGCGTGGGAGTACGTGGAGTCGCTGGACGAGTACTACCTGCACACGTTCGACGCGGCGCAGCCGGACCTGAACCTGGACAACCCCGCCGTCCGCGACGAGGTGGAGGGCGCGATGCGCTTCTGGCTGGACCGCGGCGTGGACGGCTTCCGCGAGGACGTGATCACCTTCGTGAGCAAGCCCAAGGGCCTGCCGAGCGACGTGCTGGGGCTGCCGGGCGCGCGCGGGCTGCGCCTGTACAACTGCGGGCCACGCCTGCGGAGCTACCTCATGCAGTTCCGCCGCGACGTGCTGGACTCACGCGACTGCGTGGTGGTGGGCGAGGCGCCCATGCTCGGCGCGCGCAAGGCGCTGGGGCTGACGGCCGCCCGCCGCGGCGAGCGCCCGCTCGATTTGGTGATAGGCTTCGACCACATGCAGGCGGACTGCCTGTACACGGAGTATCTGCCGCGCCCGTTCTCGCTGCGCAAGCTGAAGCGCGCGTACGCGCAGTGGCAGGAGGCGCTGGGGGAGCGCGGCTGGTGCGCGCTGTACCTCGAGAACCACGACCACCCGCGCGTGGTGAGCCGCTACGGCAGCAAGGCGTTCCGCGCGGAGTCCGCGTCGTCGCTCGCCGCGAGCTACCTGTTCCAGAAGGGCACGCCCTTCGTGTACCAGGGGCAGGAGCTTGGCATGACCAACGTGAGCTTCGACTCCATCGACCTGGTGCCGGACCCTCAGGCCCACGCGCACTACCGCCGCATGGTCGAGGGCGGGAAGTCCCCGCAGGACGCGCTTGCCCTGGTGAACCGCGTCGGGCGCGACAACGCGCGCTCGCCCATGCAGTGGACGGGCGAGAAGGACGCGGGCTTCTGCCCGGGGGACGCCCGGAAGGCGCCGTGGGTCGCCGTGAACCCCAACCACGTGGAGGTGAACGTGGCGGCGGAGGACGAGGACCTGATGTCGCCCCTGAACTTCTATAGGCACGCCATACGGCTGCGCAGGCTTCTGCCCGTGGTGCGCAGCGGCAGGTACCACGAGTTCAAGCGCGCGAGCACGAGGCTGTACGTGTACGCGCGGGAGTCCACGTGGTCGCGGCTGCTGGTGATGTGCTCGTTTTCCGACGAGCCCGTGACGTTTCGCGTCCCGAACACGTACGGCGACCTGGGCGACGGCGTGCTGGCGCTTTCGAACTACTACGTGACGGATTCGGAGGCCGACGACGCGAACCAGCTGACGCTGCGCCCGTGGGAGACGCGCGTGTACGTGTTCGGCCGCGACGCGGTGCTCGTGGACTAGCGGCCGGCGCTACTTGAACATGTTGCGCTCGGCAAACTCCGCCTGGACCGTCTTGAACATGAGGTCGACGTCGTCGAGGCCCAGGTGGACCTCCGCCTCGTCGCCGGAGAGGACGCCGCGGCGCCTTGCCCAGCTCTCCAGCGCGGCGGGGCGCGAGTCGTGCGGGAGGGTCTTGTAGTCCGGGTCCACGCGACGGCAGATGTCGCGCGAGTCTATCACCACGATCTGGCCGGCCTTGCGCGCCTCCGCGTAGCCGTCCAGGTGCAACGTGAGCCACGAGTCCTCGAACGCGGCGTTGTGCGCCATGATGGGGAACGCCTTGAACGCCGTCAGCAGGGCCTCCTGCTCGCGGCGGGCGTCGCGGAACGCCGGCTTGCCCGCGAGGTCGTCCCACGTGATGTGGTGGATGTCGCTCAGGGGGACGCCCGCCTCCTGGTACAGGGACGGTATGCCGAAGTACGCGGTGTGGCCGTCGTGCGGCTTCGCCTTGGGCGCAAGGTCCATGAACTCCATGCCCAGGTTGATGATGTAGCCGCGGTCCGGGTAGCGGTCCGTAGTCTCGAGGTCGATTCCCATGACGGGGCCGCTCACCGGCGCCTCCGTGTACGCGACGCCCAGGTCCTGCAGCAGCGGACCGGCCGACGCCGCGACGTCCGCCACCGGCCTGTGCTGCATGGCGGCGACCGAGCGCACGAGGTCCTCGTCCGAGAGCCTTCGCGCGAGGCTGAAGTCGTTGGAGTCGTTGCGCAGGCGCGCCGCGCCGTACTTGTCGCAGATGACGCGGTTCTGATCGGCCAGCGACTGGATGAGCGTGAACGAGAACGGCTCCTGTCCCGCCGGCGCGCCCTTCCAGGCGTCGAGCAGCAGGCCGATCGCCTCCTCGTTCTTGCGGCGCTCGTCCGTGAGGGACTGGTCGTCCATGAGGAAGCCGGGAAACGCCAGCGCGTTTGCGTGCTCGATGGCCTGTGCGAGGTTCATGCGTTGTCCTAACGTGCGACGGTGAGGCTCTGCCGGCCGCGCCTCCGTCGCGGCGTGGCGGGCCGGCCTCCCTAGGGTAGCAGTTTAGCGCGACGCCCCGAGGCGGGCGCCCGCGGCAAGGGCCGAGAAGAGCCGCTCCGCCGTCTGGGCATAGAGCTCGGTGGCGTGGGCGAGCGCGAAGTCCAGGGTCATGGGACCGCACGCGGTGGGGAAGACCGCCGTGACGCCCGCCGGGGGCACGGCGCCGGGCTCCACGGAGCCCACGACGGCCACGCACGGCACGCCCGCCCGGGCGCACGCGGCGGCGATGCCGGCCGCGACCTTGCCGTGCGCCGTCTGGGCGGAGCTCAGCGTGCCCTTGAGGGAATCCGATGCGAACAGAAAGCGTGGCACTGCGCCTCCTTTATGTGCGCTCGAGCGGGTGCGGCCGCGCGCCCTTCTCGCGCGCGTCCCCACCCATGGTAGCGCGCCGGGGGGCGAGGGGCGCGGATGCGCGTATACTCGACTGGTCACACGGACGTCTGTAGGACTTGGCAGGATGGGAGCGGCTATGCAGGGCGATACGCTGGGCGAGGAGACGCGGGACCTGGGGGAGGCGCGGGAGCGCGAGGTGACGCGGGAGGACGTGGCCACGTCCCGCGAGCTGGTGGAGTTCATCCGGCGGAGCCCGAGCATGTTCCACTCCGTCGCGACGATCCGCGACTACCTTGACCGCGCGGGCGCGACGTACCTGCCGGAGGGGAAGGCGTGGCGCCTCGAGCGCGGCGGCACGTACTATACCGTGCGGAACGGCTCGAGCCTCATCGCGTGGCGCGTGGGCGCAGACCTGGACCGCTACCACTTCCAGATGTGCGCCTCGCACACGGACTCCCCCACGTACAAGGTGAAGTCCGTGCCGGAGCTCGCGGGCCCGGGCGAGTACCTGCGCCTGAACGTGGAGGGCTATGGCGGCATGATCGACTCCACGTGGCTCGATCGCCCGCTTTCCGTCGCGGGGCGCGTGCTGGTGCGCGAGGGCGACGCCGTAAGGAGCCGCCTGCTTTACGTGGACCGCGACGTGCTGCTGATCCCGAACGTCGCCATCCACATGAACCGCGACGTCAACAAGGGCGTGGAGCTGAACCGCCAGGTGGACCTGTGCCCGCTTGTGAGCGCGGGCGCGCTTCGCCGCGGCGACTTCGACCGCATGGTCGCGCGCGAGCTGGGCGTGGACGCCGCGGACGTCGTGGCGAAGGACCTGTTTCTGGTGAACCGCCAGGAGGGGCGCGTCTGGGGGTTCGCGAACGAGTTCGTGTCCTCGCCCAAGCTGGACGACCTCCAGTGCGACTTCGTGTCGCTGAAGGCGTTCCTCGCGGCCAGGAACCCGCACGACGTGAGCGTGCTCGCGTGCTTCGACAACGAGGAGGTGGGCTCCAACACCAAGCAGGGCGCGCTCTCCACGTTTCTGGCCGACGTGCTGCGCCGCGTGAACGCCGCGCTGGGCAGGGGCGAGGAGGAGCTGCTCCGCGCGCTTTCCGCCTCGTTTTTGGTGAGCTGCGACAACGCCCACGCCGTCCACCCAAACCACGGCGATAAGACGGACGAGGGGAACCGCGCCCTCATGAACCGCGGGATCGTCATAAAGGAGGCCGCGAACCAGCACTACACGACGGACGCGTTCAGCCGCGCCGTGCTGAGGGAGGTGTGCGCCCGCGCGGGCGTGCCCGTGCAGACGTTCGCGAACCGGAGCGACTCCGCGGGCGGCTCGACGCTGGGCAACCTCTCGAACATGCAGGTGAGCGTGCACGCCGTGGACTTTGGCCTCGCGCAGCTGGCCATGCACTCGAGCTTTGAGACCGCGGGCGTTAAGGACACCGCGTACGGCATCCGCGCGCTCACGGAGTTCTACGCCGCGGACATAGAGGTGGACGGGGCCGACGGCTTTCGCATCGGCCGGTAGCGCGCGCCCTTCTCGCCCTGCGCGCCCCGCCGGCGGGCGTCGGGCTTTTCTATAGGCCCTGGCCTTCAGGGCGCGCCGCGTGCCGCGCGGGTGGTAACCTCGACTGCGTAAAAGATTACGAGAAGTGCGAGGAATCCCACCCATGAGCGAACCCCAGACCCCAGAGAGCCGCTGGTTCACCTACGACGTCGTCGCAGAGGACCCGACGACGCACGCGCGCGCCGGCGTGCTGCACACCCCCCACGGCGACGTGCCGACGCCCATCTTCATGCCCGTCGGCACGAAGGCCACGGTCAAGGGCATCCTGCCGTCCCAGTTGGAGCGGCTGGGCGCCAAGATCGTCCTGGCGAACACGTACCACCTGGCCAACAGGCCGGGCGAGGACCTCGTGGCCGAGATGGGCGGCCTGCACGAGTTCATGCGCTGGGACCGCCCGATCCTCACGGACTCCGGCGGCTTCCAGGTGTTCAGCCACGGCGAGTTCACGCGCCTCACGAACGACGGCGTGGAGTTCAGGACCGTGGACTACGACGGCCGTCACGTGTTCTGGACGCCCGAGAAGAACATGGAGATCGCGCAGAAGCTCGGCGCGGACATCGTGATGCAGCTGGACCAGTGCCCCGGCTACCCGTCGCCGCGGCCGTTCGTGGAGCGCGCCGTGGAGCTTTCCAGCATGTGGGCCGAACGCTGCTTCAGGGCGCACACCCGCGCCGACCAGGCGCTGTTTGGCATCGTGCAGGGTGGCATGGACCTAGACCTGCGCCTGAGGTCGCTTCGCCACCTCGAGGAGTGCGGCGACTTCCCCGGCTACGGCATCGGCGGCTACTCCGTGGGCGAGGACCACGACACCATGTTCGAGTCGCTGGCGCCGCTCGCGAGCGAGTACATGCCCAAGGGCAAGCCGCGCTACCTCATGGGCGTCGGCAACCCCACGACGCTCGTGCACGGCGTGGAGTGCGGCATCGACATGTTCGACTGCGTGCTGCCCACCAGGACCGCGCGCATGGGCTCGGCGTTCTCGAGCGAGGGGCGCCTCAACTTCCGCAACGCCCGCTTCACGCACGACCACGGCCCCATCGACCCGGACTGCACCTGCCCGGTGTGCACGGGCGGCTACACGCGCGCCTACATCCACCACCTGGTGAAGCAGAAGGAGATGGTGGGCTCGATCCTGCTGTCGCTGCACAACGTCTACTACCTGCTCGAGCTCATGCGCCGCGCGCGCCAGGCCATCGTGGAGCACCGATACGGCCAGTTCGTGAGCGAGTGGGACCAGCTTCCGGCCGCCCAGGACTGGTAGGCCGCCCGGCAAGTGGGCTATTATGGACAAGTTGAATAAATCGGGGGCACGCCCCCCACAGACAGAAGGCTTTGCTATGGCTCGAGAGAAGAAGAACTCTGAGTCCCTCTCCGGCGTCGACCGCTGGAACGCGACGGAGGGCGCGGCTCGTCCCAAGGCCGCGCGCAAGGGGCGCCAGGGCAGGAAGTCGGACCCGCGCCGCAGGCGCTACGCGTCCACGCTCGTGGTGCTGCTGGCCGTGCTCGTGGCGTGCGTCATCGCGTTCACGCCGGTGGGCGAGAAGATCACCCAGGGACTCGACATCCGCGGCGGCGTGTCCGTCATCATGACGGCGAGCAAGCCGGACGGGTCGGCCCCGTCCGCCGACGACATGGCGACCGCGACCACCATCGTCCAGAACCGCGTGAACTCGCTCGGCGCGTCCGAGACCACGGTCCAGAAGCAGGGCGACAAGTCCATCCTCATCCAGATCCCCGGCGCGACCGACGCGAACCAGGCCATCAAGACCATCGGCCAGACCGGCCTTCTGGAGTTCGTGCGCCTGGACGAGATAGGCGACGCGGACGCCCTCGCGAAGATCAACGCCGGCACGGAGGACGTGAAGCTCAAGAGCGGCACGTACACGCCGTTCATGACGGGCTCGCACATCGACTCCGTGCAGGTGGGGCAGTCCGGCAACTCGCTGTCCGGCGACTACGCCGTCAACATCAAGCTCGACGGCACGGGCAGCAGGAAGTTCGCGGACGTCACGGGCGAGCTCGCCCCCACCAACGGCCGCATCGCCATCGTGCTGGACGGCGTCGTGAAGTCCGCGCCGGCCGTCCAGAGCAAGATCACCGGCGGCGAGGTCTCCATCACCGGCAAGTTCACGCTCAAGGAGGCCCAGAGCCTCAAGACCGTGCTCGACTCCGGCTCGCTCCCCGTCACCCTCAAGTACTCCGAGAGCCGCGTCGTCGGCCCCACGCTCGGCCAGGACTCCCTCACCCAGGGCGTCGTCGCCATCGCGGTGGGCGTCGCGATCGTCGTCGTGTACCTGTTCGTGTTCTACCGCGGCCTCGGCCTGCTCACCCTGGGCTCGCTCGCGGTGTTCGGCATCGTCTACCTCGGCATCCTCGCCGCGCTCTCGCACTTCGGCCTGTTCGCGCTCACGCTGCCGGGCCTCGCCGGCGTCGTGCTGACAACGGGCTCCGCCGCGGACTCCTCGATCCTCGTGCTCGAGCGCTTCCGCGAGGAGATCCGCATGGGCCGCGGCGTGCGCGCCGCGTCCGTCTCCGGCGCGAAGCACGGCATCATGACGTCGCTCGACGCGGACGCCGTGCAGCTCGTGACCGCCCTCGCGCTGTTCCTCTTCGCGATCGGCTCCGTCAAGGGCTTCGGCCTCACGCTCGCCCTCGGCATCGCCTGCGACGTCATCACCATGTTCTGCTTCAAGGCGCCGGCGCTCCGCCTGCTCGCCCTCGGCACCATCGAGCGCCACCCCGTCTTCTGGGGCGTCGACCAGGACCTCGCGGAGGCAAAGCGCAGGCAGGATGCCCAGACGAAGAAGGGAGGTGTCCGGAATGCGTAGCCACTTCGCCCACGAGATTCCGTTCATCCAGCACAGGAGGCAGCTCCTCGGGCTGTCCGTCGTCCTCGTCGCCCTGGCCGTCGTGGGGCTCGTCGCGCGCGGCCTCGTCTTCGGCATCGAGTTCCAGGGCGGCACCGAGATAGACTTCACCAACACCGGGAGCGTCACCATCGCCCAGATGAGGGACGCCCTGTCAGACGCGGGCGAGAAGGACGCGAGCGTCCAGACCACGGTGAGCGACGCCAAGAGCGGCTTCCTCGTGCGCACCGGCACGACGGACCCCTCCACGGCCAACAGGCACGCGGCCGCCGCGGCGAAGGCGCTCGGCCTCACGTCCAAGAACTACACCGTCACGACCATCGGCCCGGACTGGGGCTCGGACGTCACGCGCTCCTCCGCGCTCGCGTTCTGCATCGCCATCGCGCTCATCATCGCGTTCGTCTCCGTTCGCTACGAGTTCAAGATGTCCATCACGGCCGTCGTCGCGCTCCTGCACGACCTCGTGATTACGCTCGGCGTGTACGCGTGGACGCAGACGCCCATCACGCCAAACGTCGTCGCGGCGCTCCTCACCATCATGGGCTACTCGCTCTACGACACCGTCGTCGAGTTCAACCGCGTGAACGAGAACGCGAAGCAGCTGAGGGACGGCGTGCACCGCACGTTCCATCAGATCACGAACTTCTCCATCAACGAGGTCATCGTCCGCACCATCAACACCACCATCACCACCGTGGTGCCGGTCGTCTGCATGCTCGCGCTCGGCGGCTCGACCCTGAAGGACTTCGCCTTCGCCATGCTCGTCGGCGAGCTTCTGGGCACGTACTCGAGCTTCGCCGTCGCGAGCCCGCTGCTCTCCATCTGGAAGACGAGCGAGAAGAAGTGGAAGAGGCTCGAGGAGAAGTACGGGTGGGACGCCGTCGCCACCCCCTCCGAGCCCGTCGCCGTCAAGGACGCTGAGTAGGGGTGCCCGGGCTCGCTGACAGCCGCAGGTGGGACATCCTGCCAGGGGACGCTTCCGCGGAGCGCGCCCTCATGGAGGGCTGCCACGTCCCGGCCATCGTCGCGAGGACGCTCGCGGCCCGCGGCATCGTGACGGTGGAGGAGGCCAGGCGCTTCCTCACGCCGTCGCTCGAGCGCGACTGGGCCGACCCGCTGCTCATCCCCGGGATGGGCGAGGCGGCGGATCGCGTGGAGCGCGCGCTCGACGCCGGCGAGTCCATCGCGGTCTTCGGCGACTTCGACGTGGACGGCATGTCCGCGACCTGCCTTCTGACGCTCGCGCTTCGCGAGCTCGGCGGGAAGGTCCAGCCGTACATCCCCAACCGCTTCGGCGAGGGCTACGGCCTCTCGCGCGACGCGCTCGCCCGCGTCATCGAGGGCTGCCATCCGGACCTCATCGTCACCGTGGACAACGGCATCGCGTCCAGGGCCGAGGTCGACTGGCTTAAGACGCAGGGCATCGACGTCGTCGTGACCGACCACCACGAGCCGGCGGAGCTCGTGCCCGAGGGCGTGCCCGTGACGGACCCCAAGCTCGAGGAGCACAACGTCTCGCGCGAGCTCGCGGGCGCCGGCGTGGCGCTGAAGCTCGCGCAGGAGCTCGGCCGCCGAAAGGGCGCGCCAGGGCTGTGGCGCGCGTACACGGAGGTCGCGACCCTCGGCACCATATCCGACATGATGCTCCTCGAGGGCGAGAACCGCGCCCTCGTGGCCGACGGCATCGCGTGCATGCGCAACACCCGGCGCCCGGGCATCGTGGCGCTCGCCGCGACCGCCGGCGTGGACCTTGCGACCATCACCTCGGACGACCTGCCCTTCTCGCTCGTACCGCGCCTGAACGCGGCGGGGCGCATGGGCACGACGGACGTCGCGTTCGACCTGCTGCTCACGTCCGACCCCGCGCGCGCCGCGCAGCTGGCCGCCCGCCTGGAGCAGGTGAACACGGAGCGCCGCGAGATCGAGGCGCAGCTCACGGACGAGGCGATGGCGAAGGTCGAGGCCACATACGACGGCGGCCGCGTCATCGTCGTGGGCGGCGAGGGCTGGCACGAGGGCGTGAAGGGCATCGTCGCGAGCCGCATCACCAACCGCTACCACGTGCCGGCGATCCTGTTCTCCATCTCGGACGGAATCGCCCGCGGCTCCGGCCGCTCCGTGGGCTCGGTCGACCTGTTCCACGCGGTGGAGCAGTGCTCGGACGAGCTCGTGCGCTTCGGCGGGCATGCGGGCGCCGTCGGCGTCACGTGCGACGCCGCGGGCCTCGACTCGTTCAGGCAGTCGCTCGAGGACGTGATGGACGCGCTCCCCGAGGAGGAGTTCGAGGACCGCGGCGAGGTAACCGCGCTCGTGGGCCTGGACGAGATGACGGTCGCGAACATCGACGCGCTCGAGGTGATGCAGCCGTTTGGCCAGGGCAACAAGAAGCCGCTGTTCGGCACGCGCGGCGTCACGATGCGCAACCGCGCGAAGGTGGGCGGCAAGGGCAACCACCTGCGCTTCGTCGCGACGGACGGCGTGAGCAGCGTCGCGGCCATCATGTTCCGCACGCCGCACATCGACCGCGCGGTGGACTGCGACGCCGCGGTCGACCTCGTGTTCGAGCCCGTGAGCGAGACGTGGCAGGGCAGGACGAAGCCAAAGCTCATGGTGCGCGACATCGTGTACCGCGACCCCGTGCCCGACGCGCCCGCGGACGGCGGTGACCTCGCCGACGAGCTCTTCTCGCGCGCCGGCGAGATTCTCTCGCGCGACGAGTACGCGGGCGTCGCCGAGGCGAAGTGCTTCTCGACGAAGGTCGTGGGCGTGAGCTTCGACGACCGCCAGTCCGCCGCGGCGTCGCTTGGCGGGGGAGAGGAGCTTGCCCTCGTGCGCCAGAGGGAGAACCCCGCCGACGAGAACGCCATCGCCGTGACGACGGCGGACGGAACGCAGGTTGGCTACCTGCGCCGGCAGATCGCGGCGGCGCTCGCGCCGCTCATGGACGCGGGCGCCACGTACGCCGCGCGCGTGAGCGAGGTCACGGGCGGTACGGGGAAGAAGCCCTCGCGCGGCGTGAACGTCGTGGTGGAGCGCACGTCGGCCGCCGACGGCGACGAGGACGCGCGTGCGACGGCCAGCGCCGTGCGCGGCTACCTCGAGACGCTGTCCGAGGCCGAGCTCACGGAGGAGCTCGGGCGCACCATGATCGGCGAGCACGAGCTGCTCGACGCCCAGAGGCTCGCCCTCGAGCAGCTCGGTCGCGGCGCGTCCACGCTCGCCATCATGGCGACGGGACGCGGCAAGTCGCTCATCTTCCACATCCACGCCGCGCGCGAGGCGATGCTGCGCCACCGCGCGAGCGTGTTCGTGTACCCGCTGCGCGCCCTCGTGGCGGACCAGGCGTACCACCTGTCCGACTCGTTCGGGAGGCTGGGCATGACCGTGCGGGTGCTCACGGGCGAGACGCCGCTGGACGAGCGCGCCCGCACGTTCGACGCGCTCGCCGCGGGCGAGGTGGACGTCGTGCTGACGACGCCCGAGTTCCTCGCGATCCACCGCGACCGCCTCGCCGCGGGCGGAAGGGTGTCCTTCCTCGTAATCGACGAGGCGCACCACGCCGGCGAGGGCGGCCGCGGCGCGTACGCGCAGATGCCGCAGGTGCTCGATGCGCTCGGCCATCCCACGACGCTCGCGGTCACGGCGACGGCGACGGACGACGTGGCGCGCCGGATCTGCGGCCTTCTGGGCATCGCGGAGCAGGACGTGGTGGTCGACCGCTCCGTCAGGCAGAACCTGCACGTGCGCGACCTGCGCGAGCTCCGCGACCGCGAGGCCGTGCTCGTGAACGTGGTGTCGTGCGGCCTCAAGACCGTGGTCTACGTCAACTCGCGAGAGCAGTCCGTCTCGCTCGCGCGCATGCTCAGGCAGCGCGTGCCAGAGCTCGCGCACCGCATCGCGTTCTACAACGCCGGCCTCTCGCGCCAGGACCGCCTGCGCGTGGAAGGGGCGTTCCGCGCCGGCGAGCTGTGCTGCATCGTGAGCACGAGCGCGTTCGGCGAGGGCGTGAACCTGCCGGACATCCGCAACGTGATGCTGTACCACATGCCGTTCGGCGCGACGGAGTTCAACCAGATGAGCGGCCGCGCGGGCCGCGACGGCGCCGACGCCCAGATCTACCTGCTGTTTGGCGCGCGCGACGCACGCATCAACGACAGGATCGTCTCGTCGGCGGCACCGGGCCGCGACGACCTCGTGAGGCTGTACCGGGCCCTGAGGAGCCTGGCCTCGCAGGCGGCCGCCGAGGGAGGCGACGGGTCCTTCTCGGCGTCCAACGCCGACATCGCGCAGTTCGCACTCGACACGGACCCGCGCTCGCGCCTGGACGAGAAGGGCGTGTCGTGCGGGGTGTCCGTCTTCAGGGAGCTGGGGTTCCTCACCACCTCCGGATACGGTTCCGCTCGCCGAATAGCGATGGTGGATTCTCCGCGCAAGATGGAGCTTGGCGACTCGATTCGCTATCTTGAGGGGCTGCGCTCGCGCGAGGCGTTCGCAAGATTCTGCGAGTGGGTCCTGGGCGCGGACGCGACCGAGCTGCTCGAGCGCATCAACAGGCCCATCACACCCGGCTTCGGCCACGTGGTGGGCTAGTCGTAACCGACGAGAGGGGTTTTCATGGGAGAGACTTCCGTGGCCACGGGGGAGCCCAGCCGACGAAGGAACGTTCCCCAGGCAGACAACTGGCGCATCCTGCGCAGCACCTGCGCCGAGTACCTAGACGCCGACGGCCTCGCGAAGGTGGAGGACGCGTACAACTTCGCGGCGGATTGCCACCGCGACCAGCGCCGCCGCTCCGGCGAGGCTTACATCAACCATCCCGTCGAGGTGGCGTTCATCCTGGCGAAGGACCTGCGCATGGACGCGGACCCCATCTGCGCCGCGCTGCTGCACGACACGGTGGAGGACACGCCCGTTACCCTGGACGACGTGCGCGAGCGCTTTGGCGACACCGTCGCGGAGCTCGTGGACGGCGTGACGAAGCTCACCTCCATCAGCGTGAGCTCCATGGACGAGAAGCAGGCCCTCACGCTGCGCAAGATGTTCCTTGCCATGTCTAAGGACATCCGCGTCGTCATCATCAAGCTCGCGGACAGGCTCCACAACATGCGGACGCTCGCCGCGCTGCCCCCCGACCGGAGGCGCTTCAAGGCGCGCGAGACCATGGACGTGTACGCGCCGCTCGCGGACAGGCTCGGCATCAGCTCCATCAAGTGGGAGCTGGAGGACCTCGCGTTCTTCTACCTCGAGCCGGACGAGTACGAGCGCATCGCGCGCATGGTGCAGGAGACGCGCGCCCAGCGCGAGCAGAACACGCACGAGGCGATCCGCGTGCTCGACGCGGAGCTGAAGCGCGTGGGCCTCTCGGGCTACCAGATCACGGGCCGCCCGAAGCACCTGTGGTCCATCTACCAGAAGATGACCCGCAAGAACAAGGAGTTCTCGGACATCTACGACCTCATCGCGCTGCGCGTGCTCGCGTGCTCCGTGGGGGACTGCTACTCCGCGCTCGGCGCGGTGCACACGCTGTGGCACCCGCTGCCCGGCCGCTTCAAGGACTACATCGCGATGCCGAAGCCCAACGGCTACCAGTCGCTGCACACGACGGTCATCGGCGCGGACGCCCGTCCGATCGAGATCCAGATCCGCACGTTCGAGATGCACGACCGCGCGGAGTACGGCATCGCCGCCCACTGGCTGTACAAGAAGGCCGGCAACTCCGAGGGCGCCATGTCGAGCTCCGACAGGGACATCGACTCGCAGATCAACTGGATCCGTCGCAGCCTGGACTGGGCGACGGACGACGAGATGGGCGATGCGACCGAGTACCTTAACAACCTGAGGGTCGACCTGTTCGAGGACGAGATCTTCGTGTTCACGCCCAAGGGCGACGTCATGAGTCTCAGGCGCGACTCCACGCCGCTCGACTTCGCGTACGCCGTGCACACGGAGGTGGGCAACCACTGCGTTGGCGCGAAGGTGAACGGGTCCGTGGTCCCGCTGACGTACCACCTGGAGAGCGGCGACCGCATCGAGGTCCTGACGAACAAGAACTCGAAGCCAAGCCGCGACTGGCTCAACATCGTGGCCACGCCGTCCGCGAAGGCGAAGATCCGCAAGTACTTCACCACGGCCACGAAGACCGACGATGCCGAGCAGGGCAGGAGCGACGTCGCGCACGAGCTTCGCAAGCGCGGCCTTGGCATAAACACGCCCCGCACGGCGAAGGCCATAGACGAGGTCGTGCGCCAGCTTGACTACGTGCGCGTGGACGACCTGTTCGCGGCCGTCGGAAGCAACAAGGTGTCGTCCAAGCAGATAGCGAACCGCATCGAGGCCGCTCTTGGCAAGGACGGCGCCGAGAAGCAGACCGAGCGGCAGAAGGATGCCGCGAAGCAGCAGGCGATCGAGGAGGACAAGCCGCTCGCCCCGCTTGCCGGCAACTCGCGCTCGCTCGCGAAGCGCCGCCAGGGCAACAACTGCGGCGTGGTGGTGAAGGGCGACCCGGACCTCCTGGTGCACCTAGCGCACTGCTGCAACCCCGTCGCGGGCGACGACATCGTGGGCTTCGTGACGCGTGGCAGGGGAGTGTCCGTCCACCGCGCCACCTGCCCCAATGTGAAGGGCCTCATGCAGCATCCCGAGCGCATGATCGACGTGGAGTGGGACACGACGGGCGCCACGGAGTTCCAGGTGGAGATCGTGGTCGAGGCCACGGACCGCATGGGGCTCCTGAAGGACGTCACCATCGCGATCGGCGACTCCGGCGGCAACATCCTCTCGGCGGCGACGCAGACGGCGAAGTCCGGCGCCGCACGCCTGAGGTTCCTGATAGCGATTTCTGACGCATCGCGCCTGGCCCCGCTTCTGGCGACGGTCGGCCGCGTGCCGTCGGTGTACAGCGCCCGCCGCATCCTTCCGGGCGAGGGCGCCAACCAGATGAAGAGGAGGGTCTGATGGCCTGCGGAGAAGAGCACGACCACTGCTGCGGCAATCACAGCCACCAGGGCGACGCCGGATGCTGCGGCGGCCACGACCACGACGGCGGCTGCTGCGGCGGCCACGACCACGACGGCGGCTGCTGCGGCGGCCACGACCACGACGGCGGCTGCTGCGGCGGCCACGACCACGACGGCGGCTGCTGCGGCGGCGGCTGCTGCGGCGCCGACGACCGCGACCAGATCGCCATGTTCGTCGTGGGTCCCATCGAGACCAACTGCTACGCGTACGTGTCGCAGGGAGAGTGCCTCGTGGTCGATCCGGGCAACTCCGGCAAGGCGATAGCGGAGCACCTCCCGCCCGACGTGACGGTGCGCTACATTGTCGCGACCCACGGCCACGGCGACCACGTGGGCGGCGTCAAGGCCCTGAGGGAGGCCACGGGGGCGAAGTACGCGATATCCGCCCGTGATGCGGAGCTTGCGAAGCACGCGGGCGAGAAGAGCGAGCTCGGCCGGTCGTACGACGACAACGCCCCCGACCCCGACCTCACGCTGTCGGAGGGGGATGTTCTCAAGGTCGGGACCGCGGAGTTCAGGGTGCTGGAGGCGCCGGGCCACACCCCGGGAGGCATAGTTCTTCTCGGCGGCGGATCTGCGGAGCACGTCTGCTTTGTGGGGGACACGCTGTTTAAGGGATCATGCGGGAGGACCGACCTCGCGGGCGGGAGCCAGGAAGACATGGCGCGCACGCTTGCGCGGATCAAGCGGGAGATTCCCTCGCACACCAACGTGTTCTGTGGTCACGGCGACCCGACGACCATGGAGGACGAGCTTGCGCAGAACCCGTACCTTCGCTAATTGTGACGGCGGCCTCGCGGAAGCTCTGGTATAGTCTTTCACGCAGGCCGCTTGATTGCCCGAGTGGCGGAATTGGCAGACGCGGCAGACTCAAAATCTGCTACTGGCAACAGCGTGTGGGTTCGAGTCCCACCTCGGGCACCATCTTTTACCAGCGGATATTTCTGTATTGAATAATTCGGCAGGCCTGGTTCCATGGCCATTTGGCCATTCAACCAGCGTCAGCCTGCCTGTTGCGTGGACCGTGCATCCGCCCCGTCGCCTCCTCCATCGCGGAGACGTCGGGGCGGTTGTTTTTTGCTCGCTCGTATGCTTGGAGCGCTTGCAGCCTCTGCCTTCCCGTTCACGTGCGGCGCGTGTACGCAACCATACATCCACAACCATCGCGCGGCTCCCCTCGTTCGTGAAAAAGCTGCACGCGCCGCCCGCTCGTCGTGCACGTCTACACGGACGAGCAGGTGATCGTCCTGCGACGCGGGGCGGGCGGCTGGTCGGTCGCGGACCGAGTTGAGCACGGCATGGGCCGCGTCCCGATGGAGCCCGTCGCCTACCACCCGACGCTCGAGCGCCCATTCGGGCGCAGCCGCATCACGCGCACCGTGATGGCGCTGGTCGACGACGCGCAGCGCGAGATGATGAACATGACCGCGGCCGCGGCGTTCGCGGCCGCCCCTCAGAAGTTCCTCCTCGACGTCGACAAGTCGACCGGGAAGAAGATCGCCGAGAGCGGGTTCGACGCGTTCATCGGCTCGATCTTCACGGCGACGGCGAACTCCAAGGGCCGCAAGCCGGACTTCGGCCAGCTCGCGCAGCTCTCCATGCAGCCGCACCTCGACTACATGCGCTCCCTCGCGTCGCAGTTCTCGAGCGCGACGGGGGTGCCGCTCTCGTCCCTCGGCGTGGTGAGCGACAACCCGTCCTCGGCCGAGGCCATCTACGCCTCCAAGGAGGACGCGGTGGTCGACATCCAGAGCTTCGTCGACGGGTGCAAGCGCTCCGTCGGCACGGTCTGCGACATGGTGCTCGCCGCGGAGGGCGGGCGCAGCCTCGCCGAGCAGAGGGCGCTGGGCCTCGCGGTTGACGTGCACTACCGCAAGCCGGACCGCCCGAGCACGGTGAGCCAGTCGCAGGCGATCATGAGCCAGGTGCAGGCGATCCCGTGGCTCGCCGACTCGGACGTGGCCCTGCGCGAGCTCGGCTACGACGACGAGCAGGTGCACCAGCTCAGGAGCGACAGGCGGAAGTCCCAGGCGCTCAAGGGCGCCCAGGCGGTGCTCGACAGGAACCAGGTGACAGGTGAGGATATCCCAGGGCGAGCTGGACAGGTACAGGGCGCAGATAGCGTCGAGGCAGGATGACGCGCGCGCATACGTGCTCGCCCGCCTGCGGTCGGAGGCGCGCGGCCTGACGGTCTCCGAGGCGCGCGAGGCGTCGATAGGGATCATGCGGGACTGCCTGTCGGTGTACGGCGACAAGGCCCAGGCGCTCTCGGCGGAGATGTTCGACGAGATATGCGAGGCCGAGGGGATCGACGCCGACCCGGGCGAGATGTTCGACGACGTGATCGACTCGTCGAGGCTCGCCGGCAAGGTCCACTACTACGCCGGCAAGCTCGTCGACGGCGACTGGGGCGGGTACGCCGGCTCGAACGCCGACCTCGCCGCCTACTACGTGCACCGCTCCGCCCTGGAGAACATGGCGCGCAACTGCCACAAGAACGGCGTGAGGTACGCGCGCGTCCCAACGGGGAGAGAGACGTGCGCGTGGTGCTACATGCTATCTTCGCGAGACTTCGCCTACGCCAGCGACCAATCAGCGGCGGCGGCATCTCACGATGGGTGCGACTGCGTGATCGTCCCTGGCGTAAAGGGCGTCACGAAGATAGACGGATACGACCCAGATGGCATAAAGAGCCGCATGGGCGTCATCGAGAAGCACACCGGGCTCGAGTTCGGCGACGACCGGAAGCAGATGGACGCCCTGACGCGAGAGATGAAGGCGTTCGACAAAGGATGGCTATATCGAGGGGCACCGACGGCAGGCTATTCGGCATCGGCGCAACTAGGACATAACGCTAGGGGGAAAATAAAGATATGCGACAACGAAGACCCGTCTGCCCTAGCGTCAGAGCTGCGCCACTACGAAGAAATCTTGAGCAAATCGTGGGAAGAATTCTCTCGCAAAGGGAAGACGGCCGCTGCGTATAGAAGCGAATATGCGGAAAATATATCAGGCATCGTGCCTGGAATGCTTTTTGTTGAGGACTTTTGCCATCTTGAGGCGAAAGAGGTGCAAGAGTCCGTCTGGCTCGCGAAAAGCGGTCACCTCGTGCTGTTCAGGAACCCTGAGATGCACATGAGATTGGATAAGAACACTTCAGACATTCTCGTTGATGGCGAGACGTGCGATTTTAAGAAAATAACCTCAAACAACATTTCGAAGATGGTAAAGCGGATAACGTCGAAGCTCGATAGGCAGGGTCCATACTTCATGGTTGATTTGAGCGAGAGCGATATTAACGCCGACGCGGCAAGAAACCGACTGCTTAACCTAATCGACGGCGAACAGATAAAGGGCATCTACCTGGTCGCTGACGGACAGCTGGAATTCATCGGTAAATAATAACCGGAGGATTGCCCAGGCGCTTAACCCAGGCTTTCTCCGGCAAACTCAGTGTATCACACCGCGGCCTGGCGGAATAGGCAGACGCGCGCGCCCCAGGAGCGCGTGGGGTAGATCCCCGTGCGGGTTCGAGTCCCGCGGCCGCGACCACTTATACAGAATTTCCCGCTAGTTCAAACGGTGAGAACTCACGGCTCTGGTCCGTGCGATCGGGGTTCGAGCCCTCGGCGGGAAGCCATCGACAACCTGGGGCGCCGCACGGCGCCCCTCGTCATATTCGCGCCCCGCACGGGGCACAGGAGCGCCGCACGGCGCAGATTGGAGCCGGAAATGCCGAACGAGCAAAGCGAGGAACCAAGCCAGGAGCCCATCCAGAACCCTGGAGCGGAGCCGTCCGCGGAAGGCGGCACCGACTGGAAGGCCATGGCCCGCAAGTGGGAGCGCCTGGCGAAGTCGAACTCGGAGAAGGCCACGGCCTACGACGAGCTCCAGGAGCAGTCCAAGAGCGAGCTCCAGAGGGCGCAGGAGAAGGCAAAGAGGGCCGAGGACGAGCTTGCCGAGCTCAAGGCAAAGGCCGAGCGCGACGCGGCCCGGGCGAAGGTCGCCAAGGAGACCGGCGTGCCAGCAGAGCTGATCTCTGGCGACGACGAGGAGTCCATGCGAGCGTTCGCCGAGGCTGTCGCCAAGTGGGGCAAGCCGTCGAGCGCGCCGCGCACGCGCAAGCCGGGGAGCTTCTCCGCCGACGCCGGGGACGGCAGGGACGCCGCGAGGCGAGAGCTCGCCCGGCAGCTGTTCGGCTCCGGAGAGTAGGAAGAGCACTAGCAACGCAGATTGGAGCGGAAAATGCCCGCAATGAACACACCGAAGATCGTCCTGCCCGTCGAGGTCGCGCAGGACATCCTGCGCAAGGCGCAGAACAACTCCACCATCCAGGCGCTCTCCCCGAGCACCCCGGCGCTCTTCAAGAACGTCGAGAACGCGGTGTTCACCAAGGAGCCCGAGGCCGAGTCGTCTTGCTTCTAGAGGTGGTGCGTCCGCGGTCGATGCCGGTGCGTCCGTGCACAGGTGGCAGAGCGACGACTTGAACGCGAACCAGAAGCTGCCGATCGTGCAGTTGGAGCAATGTCTGATCTGCATTAGCAGATGTCGTGGTATTGTGAAGTGGCTGTTTTGGACAGGTTCTGCTTGTCCGCAGCGGGGTGATGAGGTATCCTATTCCCTGTGTGTTGCAAAGCGGGGCTGTGGCCCCCACCTACACGGCGCCTCGTGGCTGCTGTCTGGTCAGACAAAGATTCTTAACCGCCATAGGCGGACGTTGTCTCCTGGACGCATGTCATGCGCCAGGAGTTTTTTTGTTGCGACGGATACGTCGCAGATGAAGGGAAGGTGTCAAAGATAGCCAAGAACCAGGGTCCTCGCATCAATGACGAGATCACCGCACGTACTTGCCGTCTGATTGGCGTCGATGGCTCCCAGCTTGGACTGTTCGGCATTCGCGACGCGCAGCGCATCGCTGACGAGCAGAACCTCGACCTCGTGGAGATTGCTCCTAACGCGGAGCCTCCCGTATGCAAGGTCATGGACTATCGCAAGTTCAAGTACGAACAGGACCGCAAGGCCAAGGCCGCGCGCAAGAAGCAGGTCAAGGTCGAGGTCAAGGAAATGAAGTTCAGGCCCAAGATTGACGTGGGCGACTATACGACCAAGAAGAACCACGTCATGCGCTTCCTGAAGAAGGGTGCTCGCGTCAAGGTCACGATCATGTTCCGTGGCCGCGAGATGGCTCATCCGGAGCAGGGCCTCAACGTCCTGAATAGGCTTGCGGACGACCTGAAGCCGTACGCGACGGTCGAGCAGAAGCCTAAGATGGAAGGTCGTAACATGCACATGCTCGTCGCCCCGATCAAGGGCGCCTTCGACGAGAAGGACCTCGAGGACGACAGCGAGAGCGAGAAGGAGAACTAGCATGCCCAAGATGAAGACTCACAAGGGTTCGGCAAAGCGTTTCCGCCGCACCGGCACCGGCAAGATTATGCGTGCCAAGGCTTTTAAGAGCCACATCCTGACCAAGAAGTCCCAGAAGCGCATCCGCGGCTTCCGCAAGGAGGCGGAGCTTGCTCCGGCCGACGTGAAGGTCGTTTCCCAGCGCATGGGTTCCAAGAACTAACGAGGCGCGCACGCGTCATTTGAATGCATTTTCCAAGGAGTTGATTAGATATGGCACGAGTCAAGCGCGCAGTCGCCGGCCGTAAGAAGCGTCAGACCCTGGTGGAGCGCACCAAGGGCTATTACGGAACCTCCTCCCGCACCTTCCGCGGCATGAAGGAGCAGTCGCAGCACAGCGGCCAGTACGCGTACCGCGACCGTCGTAACAAGAAGCGCGACATCCGCGCCCTGTGGATTCAGCGCATCAACGCAGCTGCCCGCATGAACGACCTTTCCTACAGCAAGTTCATGCACGGCCTGAAGCTCGCCGGCGTCGAGCTCGACCGCAAGGTCCTCGCGCAGATCGCCTACGAGGACGAGGCCGCGTTCGCGGACCTCGCAGAGGTCGCGAAGAAGGCCCTCGCCGAGTAGCCTTCGCACGCAAAGGTTGATGGGGTCCCACGGAGAAGTCCGTGGGACCCCTTTCTTGTACGCGTGTATCTGGCGCCGGCGCCTGGTGAGGCTCGTGCGTGATGCGCGTGGCGGTGGGCGACCGGGCTACGCACCCCGTTCCGGCGACGCGTCGTGGCTCGCGTTACGGTCCACCTTGCCATCATGCGCCTGCTGCTGGAGCTCGTCCTGGCCCTTGCGTCGGACGTGCTCGATGGCGTCAGAGAGCTCCTCGGGGCCCTCGAGGGCCTCTTCGAGCCCCGATAGGTCGCCCTTCTCGCCGAGCGCTCCGTAGAGCTCCCGCACCATGTCGAGCGTGGCCTGGCCTCCGTCGGCAAAGCCCTCCTCGTACTCGGACCTCAGGATGCTCTCGAGGGGGCCGTGGAGGCTGTTCTCGAGGCGAACGGCATCCAGGGCGAACCCTGGCTCGCAGAACGGGAAGAACGGGCCCGTGGCGTCGTCGGGAGGCTCGAGCCCCTGGTCGCCCGGGTTCGCATCGCCGGTGTCGATACGCGAGAAGGCGTCGTCGGGCGCGCCGTCCCCGCGGAACAGATTGCGCGCTACCTCCCGGCGAAGCTGGTGGCCCAGGAATGCCGAGAAGAGCCTCTCGTCGTGGCCGAGGACCTCCCGGAAAAGCTCGTGCTGCGCGGTTACTGCCATGTCTTGCTCCCTCCGTCGTCGCTTATGGTGGGAACAGGCTATTACTTGGGCCTGGCAGTAGGCTTCCTTTGGGTCGCAGCTGGCTTTCGCACTGCGTCATGTCTTGCATAAAGCGAGGTAGGAGGCCTACTAGTGGTGCCTGTGAAGGCGCTTGGCCTGGCGCTCCTCGAACTTCTCCTCTTCTTCTACAAACTCGGGGTCTTGGGGGGACACGAGCTCGTCGTCACCGGTCTTGGGATCGGTGTGGTGGAGGAGCACCGGCCTGAAGAGGTGAAGCTTGCCCGCGATGAGCGCGGAGACGATGAGGAGCGCCGCGAAGATCGCGATGCGGGGCATGACGGAGACCTGGGTCATGAGGAAGGTCCCGAGGCAGAGCAGGGCCGTCCACGCGTACATGATGAGGACCGCCTGGCGCTGGTTGAAGCCCTCGGCGATGAGGCGGTGGTGGATGTGGCCGCGGTCCGCCTGGCCGATGCTGACGTGGGCGCGCTTGCGGCGGACGATGGCCGAGAACGTGTCGATGATGGGGATGCCCGCGATCACGAGCGGGACGATGATGGTGGTGAGGCCGGCGACGCGCGTGACGGAGAGCATGGAGACGATGCCGAGCGTGTAGCCGAGCAGGAGCGATCCGGAATCCCCGAGGAATATGCTCGCCGGGTTGAAGTTGTAGCGCAGGAAGCCGAGCGTGGCTCCGGAGAGCGCGATGGCGAGGGCCGCGGCGTCCGTCCTGCCGGACATGACGGAGAGTATGAACATCGTGAAGCTTGCGATGCAGGCGAGACCTGAGGCGAGCCCGTCGAGCCCGTCGATGAGGTTGAAGATGTTCACGTACGCGACGAGGTAGACGATGGTGATGGGGTAGGTCCAGATGCCAAGGTAGAACGCGCCCTCCGTCGCGGGGTTCACGATGACGCCGATGACGACGCCGGCCGCGACGGCAAAAAGCGATGCGACGACCTGTCCGAGGAGCTTTTGCAGGGGCTTGAGCTGGAACACGTCGTCCAGGACGCCCGTGAGGAATATGGCTACGAACCCGCAGACAAGAAGCTTGTAGTTGACGTTCTGGAGGAAGGGCGCCGGCATGAGCACCATGGGCCAGCCGAGGAACTTGGTGCCGAGGTACTGCACGACAAGCGCCGCGATGATGCCGGTGAAGACCGCGATGCCGCCCATGCGCGGAATGGGGCGCGTGTTGATCCTGCGCTTGTCGGGATAGTCGACGGCGCCGAGCCTCCAGGCGACGCGCCTTGCGAGCGGGGTCGTGACCAGTGCCGCCAACAGCGCCGCGACGAAGAGGCAGAGGTATGGCAGCCAAGGCCGATACATGCACCCTCCTCCCGTTTTGGCACCGCCAGAAACAACAGTTAACATGGCAATGATACAGGATGAGCCCGCACGACGGGCGCGCGGTCCACAAATATGAAAAAGGGCCCCCGAAAGCGGAAGGCCACAATTCCTAATGTTGGCAGGATGGGGCTTCAAGTCAAGACTGTTTTTTCGGCGGCGGTCCCGTATAGTCATAGGTGTCGTTCCCCTGCGGACACAATTGGGTGAACCGACAAGCGTTTTGAGGGAGCTCAGATATCGTTCCTAGTACAGGCATCCTCCGTTGCTGAGGAAGCTGGAACAGACGACGAGGGCACCCACCTGAGAGAGGTGGGTTCATTTCGCAACCGCAGGGGGCGACTTTTTCTTGCCGAGAATGTGACGAGAAAATCGTTCGAGATTTAGGGTTGACACGGACGTGGGTTCTTGCAACAATACTTCTTGCGCGAATTGCTCTGGGGATGTAGCTCAGCTGGGAGAGCGCTGCCTTCGCAAGGCAGAGGCCGAGGGTTCGAATCCCTTCATCTCCACCATTTGGAACCAGTGCCCGGATGCATTGCATCCGGGCTTTTTTATATGCGAGGACTGGATGGAAATCGGCTTTGGCATGTACGACGGCTGCGAGCTGTGCCCAAGGAGGTGCCATGCGCGCAGGTCTTCCGGACGCGCCGGCCTCTGCGGCGCGACGGCCACGCTGAGGGTCGCGAGGAGCGCGCTCCACTTCTGGGAGGAGCCGCCCATATCGGGGGAGTCCGGGTCCGGCGCAATCTTCTTCACGGGATGCCCCCTGAGGTGCGTGTTCTGCCAGAACCACGAGATATCGCAGGAGGGCTTCGGGCTGGAGGTTACGTGCGGGCGCCTTGCCCAGATGATGCTCGAGCTGAAGGCGCAGGGCGCGAACAACATAAACCTCGTGACGCCGATGCACTTTGCCCCGCACGTGAGGAAAGCGGTGCTTGAGGCAAAGGCCCATGGCATGGACCTGCCCATCGTATGCAACACCTCTGGCTACGAGAACGCGGAGGTCGTGCGGGCCATGTCCGACGTCGTCGACATCTGGCTCACGGATTTCAAGTACGCGTCGCACCTCGTGTCGGGGTCGCTGTCCGCGGTGCCGGACTACCCCCAGAGGGCCGAGGAGGCTCTCCGGGAGATGCTTGCCGCCGTGAGGGCGGCGGGCGGGCGCAGCGAGGACGCGCGCGGCATCATGCGGCGCGGCATCATCGTGAGGCACCTGGTGCTGCCGGGGCACGTACAGGACTCGCTCGCGGTGCTGGACCGCGTGTGGGAGCTGTGCGGCAACGAGGTGGACCTCTCCGTCATGAACCAGTACACGCCCAACGAGGGGTGCAGGCTGGCCGGGGGAGACCTGGCGCGCGCCGTGACGGACGAGGAGTACGAGGCCGTTCTCGACCACGCGGACGACCTTGGGTTCGAGCGCATGTGGTGGCAGCAGGGCGGCACGGTGTCCGAGAGCTTCGTCCCGGCGTTCGACGCGACGGGTGTAGAGGGCCCGGAGCTTTCCTGCGAGGACGGGGGCGGGCCCAAGGCGCGCGCCTAGCGGGCGAGAAGGACGAGGCGGCCGCCCGGTGGCGGCTCGTGAGCGAGGAGCAGACATGACGGCAGAGAACGGCGGACTGAGCGACGACGAGCGCAGGGAGCTCGAGGAGCTGCGAGCCGAGAAGGCGCGTCGCGACCAGGCGCGGGAGGCCCAGCGCGAGCGCGCGGAGCTCCAGAGGCTGAAGGCGGAGCAGGAGCGCACGCGCGCGGAGGCCGAGCGGGACCGCAGGACGCGGGAGCTTCGCGAGAGGAACGAGAAGCTCATGGAGCCCGACGACGACCTGAGGATGCCGACGGGACAGAAGGTGGTCCTTCTCGCCCTGGCGGCCATCGCGGTCGCGATCATGCTGGTGATGACGCTCGGCCGCTAACGTGCGGGCCCGTTCGTCGCGTGAGTGGTACCCTTCTGTCGTTGGGCTATGTCATGGGACAACCAAGACGGAGGAGACCGCAATGGCACTGACGGACGCGACCAAGCCGACAGACGTGGCGCTTAACACCGACCTGTACGAGCTGACGATGGCGCAGGGGTTCTGGGAGTCAGGACTCGCGGACGCCGAGGGGTGCTTCAACGTGTTCTTCCGCGACGCGCCGTTTGGCGGCGGCTACGCGGTGGCGTGCGGCATGGGGCAGATCGCCGACCTCGTGGAGAACTTCGTGTTCGAGGACGACGCGATCGAGTACCTCTCTGGGGTGCAGGCGCCGGGAGGCGGCCCCATGTTCAAGGAGGGCTTCCTGAGGTACCTGCGCGACTTCCGCATGAGGGTCTCCGTGTGGGCCGTGCCCGAGGGCGAGCTCGTGTTCCCACGCGAGCCCATGGTGAGGGTCGAGGGCCCGCTGATCGACTGCCAGCTGCTCGAGACCGCGCTGCTGAACCTCGTGAACTTCCAGACGCTCGTCGCGACGAAGACGGCCCGCGTGGTCCACGCGGCGGAGGGGCACCCCGTTTCCGACTTTGGCCTGCGCCGCGCCCAGGGGCCGGACGGGGGCCTCGCCGTGGCCCGCGCGTCGTACATCGGCGGCGCCAGCTCCACCTCGAACGTGCTCGCGGGCAAGATCTACGGGATTCCCGTGTTTGGCACGCACGCCCACTCGTGGGTGATGACGTTTCCGACCGAGCTCGACGCGTTCCGCGCGTTCGCGAAGACGAGCCCGAAGAACTGCGTGCTGCTGCTTGACACGTACGACGTGCATCAGGGGATAAGGAACGCGATCACCGTCGCGAAGGAGATGGAGCAGGCAGGCGAGCGCTTGGCCGCCATCCGCATAGACTCCGGCGACCTCGCGAAGCTGTCGAAGGAGACGCGCGCCGCGTTTGACGAGGCCGGCCTCGACTACGTGAAGATCTCCGTGTCGAACGACCTGGACGAGTACACCATCCAGTCGCTGTTTGCGCAGGGCGCGCCCATCGACTCGTTCGGCGTGGGCACGAAGCTCGCGACGTGTGACCCGCAGCCCTCGCTCGGCGGCGTGTACAAGCTCTCTGCGACGCGGGCAACGCCCGACGACGCGTGGGACCCCGTCATCAAGCTGAGCGAGATGGCGTACAAGCGCACGATCCCCGGCGTGCAGCACATCCGCCGCTACTACGACGAGGCCGGCTGCCCCATGGGCGACATGATCGTGGACGACTCCGTCAAGGGCGACGACGACGCGACCATCGTGGACGTGCTGGACGAGCTCACGACGTACGACGTGAGCGGCGGCACCCCCCGCGAACTGATGGAGCAGCTGGTGGAGAAGGGCGTGCGCACCAAGGACCCGGACACCATCGAGCAGGCGAAGGCCCGCTGCCGCGAGGCGCTCATGCACCTGGACCCGTCCGTGAGGCGCTTCCTCAACCCGCAGATCTACCCCGTGGGGCTGGAGCGCGGGCTCGCGAGGCTCAGGAGCGACCTTGCCCGGGCCGAGCAGAGGGACTCTGGTCGGAGGTAGCGTCCTTCTCGCCCGGCGAAAACAGTCGCATACGCGTTGCCTTTCTTGGAGTGCCGCACATGGGTGCGGCACTCTGCTAGACTATCCACAAAATGTGTCTCAACCCAAAGGAGAAGGAGCCAGTATGCCGGAGACCATAGAGGAGCTTGTCAAGCAGGCGATCGCCGCGGCGCAGTCCGCAGGCGACCTGCCGGAGTTCGAGGTGAAGGAGCTCGGCGTCGAGCGTCCCGCAGACACGACCAACGGCGACTGGAGCACCACCGTCGCGATGCGCTCCGCGCGCCTTGCCCACATGGCCCCCGCGAAGATCGCGCAGGCGATCGTCGCCCACATGCCTAAGAGCGGCGCAGTCTCCAAGGTGGAGGTCGCCGGTCCCGGCTTCATCAACTTCTACCTGAACGCCTCCGCGAACAACGAGGTGCTGCAGGAGGTGCGCGAGAAGGGCGCCGACTGGGGCAGGAGCGACCTCGGCCACGGCCTGAAGCTGAACTACGAGTTCATCTCGGCGAACCCGACCGGCCCCCTGCACGTGGGCCACGGCCGCTGGGCGGCGCTTGGCGACTCCATGTGCAACGTGTTCGACTTCACGGGCTACCACGTTGACCGCGAGTACTACATCAACGACCACGGCTCGCAGATGGACGTGTTCGGGCGCTCCGTCCAGAGGCGCTACCTGCAGCTTGAGGAGATCATGCGCGAGGACGCCTGCGACCTGGACGCCGCGCACGACAAGCTGCTCGCCGACCGCAAGGCCTACGTCGAGGACGAGGACGATGAGCACCCCGAGACCCACCCGTACATGGACGCCTTCAACGAGGAGCTTGGCGGAAACTCCTATGGCGGCGACTACATCGTGGACATCGCGCGCGAGTTCGTGGCCTCCGACGGCGACAAGTGGGTGGACGTGCCCGTTGAGGACTCCCTGGAGCAGTTCCGCGAGCGCAGCTACAAGTCCATGCTCGCACGCATCAAGGCGACGTGCGACGAGGTCCGCTGCCCGTTCGACCTGTGGTTCTCGGAGCGCTCGCTCTACGTGAAGGACGAGTCCGGCACCTCGCAGGTCGACCGCGCGTTCGACAAGCTCGACAAGATGGGCTACCTGTACAGGACCGACGACGGTGCCCTGTGGTTCAAGTCGACCGCCCTCGGCGACGACAAGGACCGCGTCCTCATCAAGTCGAACGGCGAGTACACCTACTTCGCGTCCGACGTCGCCTACCACTGGAACAAGTTCCAGCGCGACGACTACTCCATCGACCTGTGGGGCGCCGACCACCACGGCTACATCGCCCGCGTCACGAACGTGTGCGACGCCCTTGGCTACCCCGGCAAGTTCGAGGTCGACCTTGGCCAGTTCGTCAACCTGCTGAGGAACGGCGAGCCCGTCCGCATGTCCAAGCGCAAGGGCACGATGATTACCTTCCAGGAGCTCATCGACGAGGTGGGCGTCGACGCGACGCGCTACACCCTCGTGTCCAAGTCCTCGAACCAGACCATCGACTTCGACATCGAGGCCGTGAAGCAGCGCAACAACACGAACCCCGTGTACTACGTCCAGTACGCGCACGCGCGCGTCTGCTCCATCCTGCGCAAGGCCGCTGGCGTGAGCGAGGACGAGGCGCTCGAGCTTGGCATGGAGAAGGTCGCCCAGAGGGCCATCGGCGACTCCGTCGACCTGTCGCTTCTTACCGACCCGACCGAGGCCGCGCTCGCCCGCAAGATCTCCGAGTTCCCCGACCTCGTGGCTGGCTGCGCGCGCGACCGCGCGCCGTTCCGCCTGACGCACTTTGCCGAGGAGCTTGCCGGCGCGTTCCACGGGTTCTACGCGAACTGCCAGGTCCTTCCGAGCGAGGGTCGTCCCGTCGACCCCGAGGTCTCGAAGGCCCGTCTCGTCGCATGCGACGCCGTGCGCATCAACCTCGAGGTCGCGCTCAAGCTCATCGGCGTGTCCGCACCGGACGTAATGTAGGCAAGCTAGCGCGTGACGTTGCCGCATTTATCTTTCTAATTGGTAACGTTACGGGCACGATTGTTAAGTTTCCGTACGTCGCTTAATTTCATGTTGTATCGTGTGGGCAGCGATGGCCCATGCGCGAGGTGCGTCCCATCGGCTAAGATGGGGCGCACCTTGCCATAGGCGAGCGCAGCAAGTAAGCGACACAGAGAGAGCTGTAGGTCTCACATGGACGCACGAGAATACTTGTCAGTCCGCAAAGCGTACAACCTCGTTAGGCAGAATGCGGACAAGCCCGAGAGGCTGTCCTTCTCGGAGTTTTCGATCCTTTGCAGGCTCGCGAACTGCGAAGGCGGGATGCGTACGTCCGACATAGCGGATTACCAGCACGTCCTGCGTCCCACCATGACGCACAGGACGAAGCACCTCGCGTCGATGGGCCTCATCGAGCGCGAGCAGGGCTCCGACGACAAGCGAAACATCTTCTGCACGATATCGTACAAGGGGCTCACGGTCGCGGACGGGCTGTGCGAGGCGACGCGATCGGCCATCCGCCCGCAGGAGCCGCTCTCGCGCACGACGGCGAGCCGCATCCGCGCGTACGTGGACGCCATGGGCTCCCTGAACTGCGACGCAAGCGAGCTCATACTGCTTGGCATCTACGTGCTGGACGGGGACGAGCACACCATCAGCGCGCTGGTGGATGCGCTTGGGCTGCTGCAGCCGACGGTCTCGATGTCCGTGGCCGCGCTCGAGGGCGACGGCTACGTGCAGAGGATCGGCGACAGCCGCCACGGGTTCCACGTGGGGCTCACCGAGACGGGCGGCGAGGCGGCGCGCGGCATCGTGAGCCGGATAGGCGAGCTGGTAGTGAGGCGCCGCCGCAGGCTCAAGGCAGAGTAGCAAGGCGCCAGACGGCAGAAAGCGAAAGAGGCACGGTGATGCGGGGTCCTTCAGGAGGGCCCCGCTGTTTGTGTGCGGCCGCAGCCACGACGTCACGCTCTTCTCGCCCGCAGGGCGTGCATAGGTGCCCCCATGTGCGCGTGCGGGGAATTCCGTTGCGCAAAACGGGTTGTCGAGGTTGTGTTTCGCGGGGGAAATGGTATAGTGAAGCCAAATTTGCGCATGGTCGCATTCTTTATCTCGCGCACAAGCCTCACCACTTAAACGGAGCCAAGGTAGCAGGCCTCAGGAGCACTGAGGTGGCGTGTCTGCCTGCGTTTGGGCTCCAATCCCACCGAGGCCGTGGTCGCGCAAGGAGACTTTAGAAAGGTCCTTAATGGAGGAAGACAACCAGCCCACCAGCATGCCCGTGCCGCAAGAGGGCGAGGCGGCGGCACAGCCCGTCGAGGAGAAGCCGCGGCGTCGCAGGCGCGTCACGAAGAAGGCCGCGGAGGGGGACGTCCAGCCGACGGCCAACTCTGAGGAGGCCGCGCAGGCGCCGGAGGGCGAGAAGCCCAAGCGCACGACGCGGAGGCGCGCCGCAAAGAAGGCGCCCGCGGAGGGCGAGCAGCAGAAGGCCGCGGACGAGTCCAACGGCCAGGCGGCGGAGGGCGACGCCCCCGAGGCGGAGAAGAAGCCCGCGCGTCGCCGCGGACGTCCGCGCAAGGCGGAGTCCCAGCAGGCACAGGCCGAGGGCGCCCGGGCGGAGGCCCAGGGCGAGGGCGAGGCGCCGAAGCCGCGCCGCCGTGGCAGGAGGCCGAAGGCGGCGAAGGATGCCGCGGAGCCCAAGGCGGAGGCGTCGCCCCAGCAGGAGACGCTGCCCGTAGCGGCGGGGCTTTTGGGCGCGCCGGCAACGACGCTTGCCGAGGCGGACGCCGCAGCCCACGCCGATGCCCACGCAGACGAGGCCCGTGCCGCACGCGAGGGCGCGGACCAGACGTCCGCAGAGGCGAAGCCCGCAGCCCGCGACGCGGGCGAGAAGGACGCTCGTGACGAGCGCGAGGACGACCGCGAGGAGCATGGCGGACGTCGCCGCAGGCGCCACAACGGCCGCTCCGAGGCTGGGTCCGGCGGAAGCGGCAACGGTGGCCGCGACAACAACCAGAGGCAGGGACGCAACCAGCGCCGCCGCAACCGCAAGGGCAACCAGCGCGAGCAGAACGTGGAGCCCACGCTCTCGCGCGACGACGTGGCCCAGATGAAGGTGGCCGAGCTCCGCAAGAAGGCCGCAGAGCTCGGGATCGACTACGTGGGCCTGCGCAAGAAGGACCTTGCGGAGTCCGTGTACGAGGCCGCCGCGCTCGCGGAGGGCTTCAGGCCGGTCGAGGGCGTGCTCGAGTTCCAGAACGAGGGCTACGCGTACGTCCGCACGGGCAACTACATGGCCGGCGACTCCGACGCCTTCGTGCACCAGCAGATGATCAGGCAGTTTGGCCTGCGCCCGGGCGACCGCGTCAAGGGCAGCGTCGCGCCCGCGAAGGCCGGCAACAAGTACCCGCCGCTGCACGCGATCGAGACCATCAACGGCCGCGCGCCAGAAGAGATGAAGTCTCGTCCGCGCTTCCGCGACCTCACGCCCATCTATCCCAACGAGCGCCTCGTGATGGAGCACGGCAAGGACTCCATCACCGGCCGCGCCATCGACCTGGTGGCGCCCATCGGCAAGGGCCAGCGCGGCCTCATCGTGTCGCCCCCCAAGGCCGGCAAGACCACGGTCCTGAAGAAGATCTGCCAGTCAATCGCCGCCAACAACCCGGAGGTCCACCTGTTCTGCCTGCTCGTGGACGAGCGCCCGGAGGAGGTCACGGACATGGAGCGCTCCATTAGGGGCGAGGTCGTCGCGTCCACGTTCGACATGCCGGCCGCCAACCACACCTCCGTGTCCGAGCTGGTGATCGAGCACGCGAAGCGCCTGGTCGAGATGGGCGAGGACGTCGTGGTCGTGCTCGACTCCATCACGAGGCTCGCCCGCGCCTACAACCTCGCGGCGCCCGCCTCCGGCAGGATTCTCTCGGGCGGCGTCGACTCCGCGGCGCTGTACCCGCCCAAGAAGTTCCTCGGCGCGGCGCGCAACATCGAGAACGGCGGCTCGCTCACCATCCTCGCGTCCGCGCTCGTCGACACCGGCTCCAAGATGGACGAGGTCATCTTCGAGGAGTTCAAGGGCACCGGCAACATGGAGCTCAAGCTCGACCGCGACCTCGCCGACCGCCGCATCTTCCCGGCAATCGACCCCATCGCCTCCGGCACCAGGAACGAGGACCTCTTGATCGACCCCAACCTCCAGCCGTTCATCTGGGGCATCCGTCGCCTGCTCGCCAACATGAACAGCACGGAGCGCGCCGCTACGGCCCTCGTGCGCGGCCTGAAGGCGACGAAGGACAACGAGGAGTTCCTCATCCGCTCCGCGAAGAAGGCGCAGCAGACGGAGTTCGTCGGCGTGTAGCCTGCCCCGTCAGGCCCCTCGCCGCAGGCGAGAAGGGCTGCGCCACGTACGAGCCAAAACGCCAGGGCGTCCCTGCCAACCACGGCCGGGGCGCCCTTCTCCTTTGGGTCGCCGCGGGCTAACCGGCCGTCGTGCGCTAGACCCCCGGTGCGTTTCGCATGGGCTCCCACAGGCCAAGGACCATCTCCTCAAGCTCCATCGTCACCGAGGCGGGGAGGATCTTCGTGATCACGTGGGCCGCCTTCATGTCGAGGGAGGGTATGCACAGCGCGCGCCCGAGCACGGCTGCGCGCAGCGCCCGGCGGACCACCTTGTCGACGGGGCTGAAGCCTATGCGGCACATCTTGCGCGCGACCTCGCCGTCGTTTGGCTTGTCCAGGAAGCCGGTCCGCATGAACTTGGGACACAGCGCCGTGATGTGGATGCCGGAGCCCGAAAGCTCGTGGTCGACGGTTCGCGAGAAGTCGAGCACGAACGACTTCGTCGCGGAGTACACGGAGAGCCTGGGCTGGGGGATGACGCCGGCGATGGAAGCGAGGTTGACGATGCGCGAGCCCGCGGCCATGTGGGGGAGCGCGAGGTAGCACATCTCCACCACGGCCAGGCAGTTGAGCCGGACCATGTCCGCCGTGTCCTTCTCGCTTACGGCATGAAAGTCCCCGAACTTGCCGAAGCCCGCGCTGTTGACGAGCCACTGGACGCGCGGCTCCTCGCGGGAAAGCTCGCGCGACACCTCCTCGAACGCGGAGGGGTCCGTGAGGTCGAGCGCAAGCACGCGCGTGGGCGTGTGGCACGCGGAGGCGACGTCCTCAAGGACGGCCTTGCGGCGCGCGATGAGCCAGAGCTCGTCAAGGGGGCCGCCCGCGCCCGCGTCCAGCTGACGCACGAACTCGCGCCCCACTCCCGACGACGCGCCCGTCACGATGGCGATGCTTTTCATCTATCTGCTCCTAAGATTTGGCCCTGAGCCTTGAAAAACCCGGGGGTTTGGCTAATATCGAAACCAGTCTGAGGTACTCTGCCTCGACTGCATACTACGACGGTATACGAAGATAAGACGAAGCAGGCCGTTGTCTCCGCCAATGGACGCGCAGCGTGGCTAAAGCCACCGGCGTCGCTGACGGTTCTTCGATTCCGCGTGTGATGTATCGGGCACGGCGCGGGAGGTGCAGGGATGAACAAGGCAAGAAGGAACCCGGCGGTGGTTGCGGGGCTTCTTGGCGCATGGGGCGCGGTCGTCCCACAGACGGCCCATGCGGCGACCCTGGCCGACCTTGGCCGCGACGTCGCGGGCAACCCCGTTGCCACCTTCGCCCTGGGCGTCGCCTGCGGTGCGGCCGCAACGAGCGTCGTGGCACTTCTCGCCCGGGCGCACGCGCGCAGGGAAGACGCCGAGAAGGACGAGCAGGCGGAGGAGCCGACGGCCGTCCTGGGTGCGAGGGGCGCCGTTGCCGCGGACGCCGCGGTCGCGACCAAGGTCCCGGCTGCCCCCGCGGCGCAGGCGGAGAGCAACCAGCCGGCACAGCCGGCCGCGCCCGCGCCGTCCCGCAGCTACGCCGCGCCGAAGATGGCGGAACCCGCCGGCCACTACGTGGGCGTCATGCCCGTCAGCGGCGCATACTCCGTGGACGAGACGATCGCGCGACCCGTGAACGCGGCCATCGCCGCGCGCGTGCCCGCCGTGGACGAGGAGTCCGCGAACGAGAACGACTACGTGAACGTCGCCGAGCGCTACGTGAAGCACGAGACGCTCAGCGCCCGCATGGCCGCCCGCGCCCGCGGCGTGGCGAGCGTCCTGCACGACCGCCTGGGGGGCGACAAGTTCGAGGGGCTTCCGATCATCGAGCGCGCGGACGGATCGGTGGGCGACGTGGGCACGAGCTGGTGGAACGAACGCCTTGGCGAGTCCGTGCGCCTGGTGGGCGCGCCGGACCAGCTGGACTTTGCTCCGAGCGTAAACCAGACGGCGGACTCGCTCGAGATCCCGGCGTGGATGGACCCGGCGCCGCGCCGCGCCGTCGCGGCCCAGGCGGAAGCCGCGCGGGGCGAGGGCGCTGATGGCCGGAAGCTCACGCCCGCCATGGAGTTCGCACGCTCCCGCGCCGCGCGCATTGCGCGGAGCGTCCCGGAGGTGTACCAGGGCAAGTATCCCGAGCGCCGCGACGCGGACGAGCTGGACCAGGGCGACCTGTGGGAGACCGCGCTCGAGGCGATGGACGAGAACATCGACCGCGGACCGCGCGTCCCGGCCTTCAACGACGTGGTGGGCAGCGCCGACACGATCGACGACCCGACCGGCCTCGAGGACCCGACGAAGTTCATCCCGTTCCGCACTCCTGCGGGGCATCCCGAGGTGGTGGACACCGAGTCCTACATCGACTACCTGATAGACGACGAGTTCTCGCGCAACAAGAGCCAGGCGGCCCGCCGCTCCTCGCGCGAGTACCTCCACGTCATCCAAGGCGGCAGTCAGAGCATGAAGTCCACGGCGAAGCTGCACCGCACGCGCCAGCGCGGCTCGCAGGCGGCGTACAAGCCACGCCACATGGCGAGCATGGTAAGGGAGGCCTAGCGGGTGGCCGGCGGCAGGTCCGCGCACGCGCCGCGCGCCGCGGTCGCGTGGCTCGTGGTCGTTGTGCTGTGGCTCGCGTTCGTGTGGGGGCACTCGCTCGTGCCCGGTCCCGCGTCGACGGGGGAGAGCAACGTGGTGATGCACGTGCTGCGCCCCGCGTTCGAGGCGGCGGGCGTCACCGATACGCACCAGATGACGCACGTCATACGCAAGTGCGCGCACTTCCTGGAGTACGCGATGCTCGGGCTGCTGTGCTCCGGCCTGCGCACGGTGGCGCAAGGCGGCTTCATGCGGGCGTCCTACGACGTGGACGCGGCCGCGATGCGCCTCGTGAAGCTTGGCACGACCGCGTGCTGCCTCGCGCCCGTGGCGGACGAGACGATCCAGATGTTCACGCCAGGCAGGTCGAGCCTGCTCACGGACGTGCTGATCGACCTTGCGGGCGTGCTGTTCGGCACGCTCGTCATGCTGGTGGCGCGGCGCCTGGGGCAGCGCCGGGGCTAGCGACAAGATGGCTGTTGTCGGGGGGACGCGGGGACGACCGCGTCCCCCCGCTTTTCTCACCGCGTTATCGTGCACATGTTTCCAAACTGCTTCAAATGTTGCAGACACGATAACCATCGGCATCTTTCGGTGACTCGGAGCACCTAAAGGCTTAAGTTTGGTTCAAGCTAAATGATGCCTAGAGGCACCCTTAGTAAAGATGGAGGTAATAAAATGGCAAACAACATCACGAGGCGCGACCTCTTCAAGGCGAGCGGTACCACCGCCCTGGGCCTTGGGGTAGCCTCGCTCATTTCCGCCTGTGGCTCCGGTTCCGGCTCTGACTCCGCCATCTCCGGCAAGACCCTGAAGGTCGGCCTCATGGGTCCGTACTCCGGCGACGTCGCCCAGTACGGCCTCGCCGTCCGCAACGGTGCCAAGCTCTACGTGAAGCAGTTCAACAAGAAGGGCGGCACCAAGTCCGGCAAGAAGATCTCCCTCATCGTCCAGGACGAGAAGGGCGATGCCACCGAGGCCGTGAACGTGTACCAGAAGATGGTCGAGGACAACGTGGTCGGCATCGTCGGCGACGTCACGTCCACGCCGTCCATCGCCGTCGCGCAGGCTTCCGTCAGCGACAACATCCCCCTGGTCACCGCCTCCGCCACCGCGGCCGACTTCATCAAGTACGGCAAGAACGCGTTCCGTGCGTGCTACACCGACCCCTACCAGGGCAAGCTCATGGCCGACTTCGCGGCGCAGCAGGGCTACAAGACCGTCTGCACCATCTATAACTCCGGTGGCGACTACGAGAAGGGCGTTAACGACGCGTTCGTGAAGGAGGCCAAGAAGAAGGGCCTCACCGTCGCCACGCAGGAGAGCTACTCTGCCGGTGACGTCGACTTCAAGGCGCAGCTCGCGAACATCATCGCGAAGAAGCCGGACGCCGTCCTCTCGCCGAACTACTACCAGGACGACGGCAAGATCGTCACCCAGGCGCGTGAGCTCGGTTACACGGGCGTCTTCCTGGGCGCCGACGGCTGGGCGAACATCGTCGGCGGCGACGAGGACTACGCCTCCGGCAAGGACCTCGAGGGCTGCTTCTACGACACCTCGTTCGTCTCCGCGAACGATGACAAGCGCGTCCAGCAGTTTATCAAGGATTACAAGGCCGAGTACAAGAGCGACCCGACGAACTTCTGCGCACTGGGTTATGACGCCGCGATGATCCTGCTCACCGCCATCGACAAGGTCGAGAAGGACGGCGACGCGAAGGACTACGAGGACTACAAGCAGAAGGTCATCGACGCCATCGCCAAGGGCAAGGTCGAGGGCGTCACCGGTACGATCAAGTACGACGGCACCGGCGACCCCGTGAAGTCGACGCTCATCATCGGCTTCAAGGACGGCAAGGAGTACATCGAGACCACCCTGTAGGAATGATCTCTTAGGTAGTCGCTTTGGAGGCGCCGGGGGAACTCTCTCGGCGCCTTTGGGGTACGGGGCACGCAAGAGACCCCCGGTCCCGAGTCAGTAACCGAACCAACGAGCTGGTACACGAGAGGAAGTGTTTGCCGTGACGTTTTTAACGCAGTTGCTGAACGGATTGCAGCTCGGCAGCATCTATGCGCTCGTCGCCCTGGGCTACACGATGGTGTATGGCATCATCCTGCTCCTTAACTTTGCCCATGGCGACATCATCATGGTCGGCGCGTACATTTCTTGGATCGTCATGGCGAAGCTGGGGATGAACCCCGTCATCGCCGTCATTCTTTCGGTCGCGGGGTGCACGCTGCTCGGCGTCCTCATCGACAAGGTCGCGTACGCCCCGCTGCGCAACGCACCGCGCCTTTCCATCCTGATCACGGCCATCGGCGTCTCGTACTTCCTGGAGAACGGCGCGCAGCTCGTCTTCGGCGCGGATGCCAAGGTCGTGCCGGCCTTCATCAGCATCTCGAACATCAAGGTCGCGGGCATGAGCCTCTCGCTCAACGCCATCCTCACGATCGTCGTGACGGCCATCTCGACCGCGGTCCTGACGTTCCTCGTCCAGAAGACGAAGCTCGGCAAGGCCATGCGCGCGGTGTCCGAGGACATGGGCGCCGCAAGGCTCATGGGCATCAACGTCAACACCACGATCTCCTTCACGTTCGCCCTTGGCTCCGCGCTTGCGGGCATCGGCGCGGTCCTGTACAGCATGGCCTACTCCCAGGCGACGCCGACCATGGGCATCATGCTCGGTACGAAGGCGTTCGTCGCGGCCGTCCTCGGCGGCATCGGCTCGATCCCGGGCGCCGTCATCGGAGGTCTGCTCGTCGGCTTCGCAGAGGTGTTCGTCTCCGCACTGGGTCTCTCCGTGTGGAAGGACGCCGTCGTGTTCCTGCTCCTTATCATCGTGCTGATCGTCAAGCCCACCGGCATCCTCGGCCGCACGATGAGCGAGAAAGTGTAAGGAGGTCGTCGTGGAAGAACTCAAGAACGAGGAGAAGCCCATCATCTCTGCCGGCGCTCCGAAGGGCTCTCGTCCTCGCAAGACCATATCCGTCGGAAAGCGCTACATCATCAACACCGTGCTCGTCGTCCTGTTCCTCGCGATCGGCGACATGATGGTGGGCCAGGGCATCATCACCCGCTACCAGACGTCCGTGCTCGAGCAGGTGGGCATCTACATCATCATGGCGGTGTCGCTCAACATCGCGACCGGCTACCTCGGCCAGCTGCCGCTTGGCCACGCCGGCTTCATGTCGGTCGGCGGCTACTCGTGCGCCATCTTCATCACGCGCATGATGCCCGCCTTCGGCGTCACGATGCGCGACTTCGTGCTCGGCACCCCCGCCGCGTCGCTGCTGTTCGTCGTCGGCCTCGTGTTCGGCGGCATCTGCGCGGCCATCTGCGGCATCATCATCGGCATCCCGGCGCTGCGCCTGAAGGGCGACTACCTCGCCATCATCACGCTCGGCTTCGCCGAGATCATCCGCGTCATCATGCTCAACATCGATGGCGTCCTCGGATTCGAGCTCACGGGTGGCGCGAAGGGCCTCACGGGCATCCCCGCGTACACGAACTTCCTGAACACGTTCGTCGTCGTGGTCATCTCGCTCTTCCTCATCCACACCATGATGAAGTCCCGCCACGGCCGCGCGATCCTCGCCATCCGCGACAACGAGATCGCGGCCGAGGCCTCCGGCGTGAACACCACGTACTACAAGACGCTCGCGTTCGTCGTCTCCGCGTTCTTCGCCGGCATCGGCGGCGGCCTGTACGCGGGTTGCATCGGCGTCATGGCGCCTGCGAAGTTCGGCTTCATGAAGTCGATCGAGATCCTGGTCATGGTCGTCCTCGGCGGCATGGGCTCCATGCTCGGCTCCGTCCTGTCCGCGACCTTCCTCACGATCCTGCCCGAGGCGCTGCGTGCGTTCGCCGACTACCGCATGGTCGTCTACGCAATCGTGCTGATCCTCGTCATGATCTTCCGTCCGCAGGGCCTGCTCGGCACGTACGACTTCTCGCTCGGCAACGTCCTCGAGAAGATCGCCAACCGCGAGTTCCCTTGGAAGAAGAGCACGACCGCAGAGGAGGTGGAGTAGCCTTGACCAGCGAAGAGAAGAAGCGCCGCTCCGTCCTGGTGCAGATGGAGAGCCCCAACCTCATCCCCGAGCGCGACCTCGGCAAGATCCCCGTCCTCGAGGCGAAGCACCTCGGCATCGACTTCGGCGGACTCACGGCCGTCGACGACTTCAACATCGCCATGGGCCGCACGGAGATCTCCGGCCTCATCGGCCCCAACGGCGCCGGCAAGACCACGATCTTCAACCTGCTCACGAACGTGTACAAGCCCACGCGCGGCACCATCCTCGTCGACGGCTACGACACGGCCGGCATGAGCATGGTCCAGGTCAACAAGCTCGGGGTCGCCCGCACGTTCCAGAACATCCGCCTGTTCAGCCAGATGACCGTCGCGGAGAACATCCTCGTCGGCTTTGGCAACTCCATGAGCACGCACCTCGTGACCGACCTGCTCCGCCTCCCGAAGCACTGGTCGCAGGAGAAGGAGTTCCGCGACAAGGCGATGGACCTTCTCGGCATCTTCGACATGCAGAAGTTCGCGGACACCCAGGCAGGAAACCTCCCGTACGGCGCGCAGCGCCGCCTCGAGATCCTGCGTGCCCTCGCGACGCAGCCGAAGGTCCTGCTTCTCGACGAGCCGGCCGCGGGCATGAACCCGAACGAGACCGAGGAGCTGATGGAGAACATCCTGAAGATCCGCGACGAGTTCCAGATCGCGATCCTGCTCATCGAGCACGACATGTCCCTCGTCATGGGCGTGTGCGAGGTCGTCGGCGTCCTCAACTACGGCAAGATCATCGCAAAGGGCACGCCCGAGGAGATCCAGCAGGACCCGAAGGTCATCGAGGCCTATCTCGGCAAGCAGGGGGTGAAGTAATGGCGCTTCTTTCCGTCAAGGACCTGCACGTATCGTATGGCGCCATCAAGGCGGTGCAGGGAATCTCGTTCGAAATCAACCAGGGCGAGATCGTCACCCTCATCGGCGCGAACGGCGCCGGCAAGTCCACCACGCTCAACACGATCGCGGGCATCATCAAGCCGGACGAGGGCTCCATCGAGTTCAAGGGCGAGAGCCTCGTGGGCGTGAAGGCCCACAAGATCGTCGAGAAGGGCCTCGCCCTCTGCCCGGAGGGACGCCGCGTGTTCGCGCAGATGACCGTGGCCGAGAACCTCGAGATGGGCGGCTACACCCGCTCTGACGCGGAGAACTCGGAGACGCTCGAGATCGTGTACGAGCGCTTCCCGCGCCTGAAGGAGCGCATGAACCAGACGGCAGGCACGCTGTCCGGCGGCGAGCAGCAGATGCTCGCCATGGGCCGCGCCCTCATGAGCAAGCCCGAGCTCCTCATGCTGGACGAGCCGTCCATGGGCCTCGCGCCCATCCTCGTCGAGGAGATCTTCGACATCATCCGCGCCCTGAACGAGCAGGGCACGACCATCCTTCTGGTCGAGCAGAACGCCTCCATGGCGCTGTCCATCGCGGACAGGGGCTACGTGCTCGAGGTCGGCCACATCAGCAAGACCGGCACCGGCGCGGACCTGCTGCACGACGACGACGTCCGCAAGGCCTACCTCGGAGGCTAGGCTCCGCGCGTCGCACGAAGGCACGCCGCCACGCAGGCTAGCGAGACAAGAGAACGGGCGCCCCTTGCGGGACGCCCGTTCTTCTCGTGTGACGGCACTTTTGATGCCTGTGCGGCCCGGCGCACACAACGAGGCGGCACTCTCCGGCGCTACAGCACCTCGACCGAGGTGCCGCGCGAGTTCGCGGCAAGCACGCGCACCCAGAGGCCGTCCACGTGGTTCTCGACCATGTTCGAGACGGACGCGGCGACGCGCTCCGCGGCGTCGCGCCCGTCCGTGATGGCGAGCATGGTGGAGCCGGAGCCGGAGATGAGGAAGGCGGCGCCGCCGGCCGCGAGCGCGGTGCGGCGGATGGGCTCGTAGTCCGGGATGAGGGTCGCGCGGTACGGCTCGTGGAGGCGGTCCTTCGCCGCGGCGGAGAGGAGCTCCGCGTCGCCGCGCCTGAGCGCGTCCACCACTGCGACGCAGTGGCCCATCTGCCACACGGCGGTCTGGACGGAGACCTCCTTCGGCATGACCTTGCGCGCCTCTGCCGTGCGGACCTCGTACGGGGGCGCGATGGCCACGAACGTGAGGTTGGGCGCGATGTCGAAGCGCAGGGAGCGCGTGCGGCCCTCGTCCACGAACGAGCTCACGAGCCCGCCCATGAGCGCCGGGGCCACGTTGTCCGGATGGCCCTCGATCCTGGTGGCGAAGTCGAGCGCGGCGTCTGCGTCGAAGCCGCCCGCATGGAGCACCTGCGCCGCGACGACGCCCGCGACGACGCAGGTGGAGCTGGACCCGAGGCCGCCGGAGAGCGGCACGGGCGAGTCGATGGTGATGTGCAGCGCGTGAGGGCGCTGGTACAGCTCGCGGCAGGTGTCGAGGTAGCTCGTCCACACGAGGTTGTCCTCGCCGCGGAAGCGCTCCTGGCAGCCGTCGATCAGGAGCCGGTCCGACACCTCGAACGTGAAGCTCGCCGTGAGGTCGAGCGCGAGCCCGAGACAGTCGTAGCCCACGCCCACGTTCGCGGACGTCGCGGGCACGAGCACGCGGAACCTGCGCGGCGCCTCGTTGCCCTCGGCCCCGCGGTCCTTGGTCTGGTCAGTCATGAGTTGAGCCCCCAAAGGGTCGATGCGTGCGGACGTTAGGCGAAGATGCGGTGGCAGGAGCCCTCGACGAACGCCGTCATGGCGCCCATGTCGCACACGTCGGTGTGCAGGACGGGGGCGTTCCTGAGGCCGGAGAGCTGCGCCGGCGCCGCGACGCCCGTGAGGCGCTGCAGCTCGTCCATGCACGCGAAGCCGTCGAGGCCGCTCACGTCCGTGCCGAGCGCCGCGAGGACGTCCGCGGAGAACTTGTACGGGCTCGCGGTGGACAGGCACACGCGCTGGCGGCCATCGGGGGAGAACCTGCCCAGCACGTGACGCGCGACGGCGGTGTGGGTGTCGATCAGGACGTGGTCCTTCTCCCACGTGTCGCGGATGGTCTGGCGGGTCTCGTCGTCCGTCGCGAAGCCGCAGTCGAACGTCTGACGGAGCTTTGCGAGAAGGTCCTTGGATATGGTGTAGTAGCCCTTCTGGGCGAGGTCGGCCATGTAGCCCGCGACCATCTGGCAGTCGCCGTCCGTGAGGTAGTACAGCATGCGCTCGAGGTTGGACGACACGAGGATGTCCATGGAGGGCGAGATGGTCTTGACGAAGTCGCGACGGCGGTCGTACGTGCCGGTGGTGAGGAAGTCCGTCAGGACCTTGTTGCTGTTGGACGCGACGATGAGCTTGCCGACGGGAAGCCCGAGGAGCTTTGCGTAGTAGCCGGCGAGCACGTCGCCGAAGTTGCCGGTGGGCACGCAGAAGTCGACCTCGTCGCCGATCACGATGGCACCGGTCTGCACGAGCTGGGCGTACGCGGAGATGTAGTACGTGACCTGCGGGACGAGGCGGCCGACGTTGATGGAGTTCGCGCTCGAGAGCATCACGTTCTGCGCGGCGAGGCGCACTGCGAGCTCCCTGTCCGCGAAGATGCGCTTCACCTGGGTCTGGGCGTCGTCGAACGTGCCCCTGATGCCGCAGACCGCGACGTTGTCGCCGGTCTGGGTGACCATCTGCAGGTGCTGGACGTCGGAGACCTTGCCGTCGGGATAGAAGACCGTGACGCCCGTGCCCGGCACGCCCGCGAAGCCGGCGAGGGCAGCCTTGCCGGTGTCGCCCGACGTGGCGGTGACGATCATGACGTTGCGTCCCTCTCCCTTGCGCGCGACGGACATGAGGCGCGGCAGCATTTGCAGCGCGACGTCCTTGAACGCGCAGGTGGGACCGTGGTAGAGCTCGAGCAGCCAGTCGGTGCCGAGCGGGGAGAGCGGCGTGACGGCCGGCGTGTCGAAGTTGTCGGCGTAGGCGGCTTCCACGCACGAGGCGACCTCCTGCTCCGTGAAGTCCGGCAGCAGGGTGCCGAGCACGCGGCACGCGATCTGGTGGTAGCCCTCCTGGCACACGGCCCGAAGGTCCAGCTTGTTGCGGACGGCGTCGTCGCTCACGTAGAGCCCGCCGTCGGGCGCGATTCCCGCGAGGATTGCTTGCTTGCTTGTTACGGCTTCGCTATCGCTGCGCGTGCTGTGATAGAAAGTAGTCATCGTGGCGCTCCTTGCCTCGGATTGGCGGCACTACATAACGTATGATAGCTGCAGCCGGCATCGGGCCGTTCTAACGTCACACAACAGAAAGATTGGATAGCCATGAAGATCGCCGTACTGGGCTATGGCACCGTCGGAAAGGGCGTCGACCGCATCATCTCGGAGCGCGTGAGAGGCGTGGAGGTCTCTCGCATCCTCGAGCTGCCGGACCGCCTGACCGACCCGCGCATGACGTCTGACTATGCAGAGATCGTGGAAGACGACGACATAGAGGTCGTCGTGGAGTGCATGGGCGGCCTCGAGCCCGCCCACACGTTCGTCCTGGACGCGCTCGCGAAGGGCAAGAGCGTCGTCACGTCCAACAAGGCCGTGGTCGCCGCCTACTTCGACGAGTTCGTTCGACAGGCGAACGCGACGGAGGCGAGCCTGCTCATCGAGGCGTCCGTGGGCGGCGGCATCCCCTGGATCGCCTCGATCGAGAAGGTGCGCCGCATCGACGAGGTCACGTCCTTCTCGGGCATCATGAACGGCACGACGAACTTCATCGTGGACGCCATGGTGAAGGAGGACGCGGACTTCGACCAGGTCCTAGCGGAGGCGCAGGCCTTGGGCTACGCCGAGCGCGACCCGTCCGCGGACGTCGACGGCGTGGACGTCCGCAACAAGACCATCATCACCGTGGGCGTCGCGTTCGACACCGCGTGCGAGAAGGACATACCCACCACGGGCATCAGGACGCTCACCAAGGGCGACCTCGACGCACTCCGCGCGCTGGGCAGGGGAGTGAAGCTGCTGGGCCGCGGCGTGCAGCGCGAGGGCGGCTATGCGGCCGCCGTCGAGCCCGTCGCCGTGCCCATCGAGTCGCTCGAGGCGAACGTGCCCTCCAACTTCAACCTCATCTCGCTGGACGCCACCACCGTCGGGCCACTCAAGTTCTACGGCCAAGGCGCCGGCATGCTGCCCACGGGCAACGCCATGGTGCAGGACGTGCTGGACTTCGCGGCCGGACGCCGCCCGCGCTACGACTTCTCGCGCGGGCTCGCGTGGCGCCCGGAGCTCCTCACGTCCGACTACGTGTTCCGGACGAGGGCAGAGCTAGACGGCGCGGAGCCGTTTGGCGAGGGCATGGTGGTCGTGCGCGGACTTTCCGCGGTGAAGGCGCGCGAGGTCTTCGAGTACGCAACGAGCGTGGACGCGACCAGCTTCATGGCGGCGCTCCCGCAGGAGGGCTAGCACATGATCAAGGTATCCAAGTTCGGCGGCTCCAGCGTCGCCGAGGCGAGCCAGTTCAAGAAGGTCAAGTCCATCGTGAAGGCGGACCCGGACCGCAGGTTCATCGTCGTGTCCGCCGCGGGCAAGCGCTTCAGCGGCGACAACAAGCTCACGGACCTGCTCCTTCTGGTGAACGCCCACATCGAGTACCATGTGGACTGCACGTCGCTTCTGAAGACCATCGAGCAGCGCTTCGTGGACATCAGGGACGAGCTCGGGCTGAAGTACCCCATAGAGGAGAAGTTCGAGGAGTTCTCCTCCGTCGTCTCCAGCCTGTCGCCGGAGTACATCGTGTCGAGGGGCGAGTGGTTCACCGGCCAGCTCATGGCCGAGTACCTGGGCATCCCGTTCGTGGACGCCGCCGACGTGATCGTGTTCCACCACGACGGCACCGTCGACATGGAGCGCACGGCCACCCGCGTGAAGGACGCCGCGGCGCGCCTGGGCGGGTTCCTGCTGCCCGGCTTCTACGGGTCGACGGTCGACGGCACGTTGAAGCTCTTCCAGCGCGGCGGCGGCGACATCACCGGCGCGATCCTGGCGCGCTGCCTCGACGCCGGCGTGTACGAGAACTGGACGGACGTCTCGGGCTTCCTCGCGGCCGACCCCCGCATCGTGGACAACCCCCGCTCCATCCACCGCATCACGTTCGACGAGATGCGCGAGCTCTCGTACATGGGCGCCTCCGTCCTGCAGGAGGAGGCCATCTTCCCCGTGCGCGAGGTCGGCATTCCCATCCAGATCAAGAACACGAACGACCCGTCCGAGCAGGGCACCGTCATCCGCGAGACGGCGACGGAGCACGAGCGCGAGCACCTCATCACGGGCATCGCGGGCAAGAAGGACTTCATGGCGATCCACGTCCAGAAGGCCCACATGTCCAACTCCGTGGGCTTCGTGCGCCGCGCGCTCTCCGTGTTCGAGCGCTATGGCGTCTCCGTCGAGCACATCCCCACGGGCGTCGACTCCTTCGGCATCGTCGTGAACGGCGCGGACGTGAAGGACACGATCTACTCGATCGTGAACGACCTCCGCCAGGAGCTGAAGCCGGACAGCATCAACGTGATCGACAGCCTGGCGCTCATCTCCGTCGTCGGCCGCAACATGAGCCGTCGCGCCGGCACGTCCGGCCGCATCTTCGGCGTGCTGGGCGAGGCGGGCATCAACATCCGCATGATCACCCAGAGCTCGCAGGAGATCTCGATCATCCTCGGCGTCAACAACTCCGACTTCGCCCGCGCCATCAAGGTGATCTACGACAACTTCGTGGAGTCGGAGTACGTGAGCCTGGACGAGAAGAACTAGACACCACGGGCCGGGATTCGCACGTGGTCCCGAGCCCGGCACCTGCGTTTCTCGCCGTACGAGAACAGTGAGGAGACTTTCATGGCAGACAAGAAGGTCGTCGCGATACTGGGGGCAACCGGCGTCGTCGGCACCCAGATGATCCAGTGTCTGGAAGAGAGGGACTTTCCCGTGGAGCGGCTCGTGCCGCTTGCGAGCGCCCGCTCCGCCGGCAAGACCGTGAGGTTCAACGGCGAGGACGCGACCGTGCTCGAGGCGACGCCTGACGCGTTCGACGGCGTCGACATCGTGCTGGGCGCCGCGGGCGACGCCCAGGCGAAGGAGCTCCTGCCCGAGGCCGCGGCGCGCGGCGCCGTGTGCGTGGACAACTCCCACGCGTTCAGGCTGGACGCGGACGTGCCCCTGGTCATCCCGGAGATCAACCCCGAGGACATTGCGAACCACCCCAGGAACATCATCGCGAACCCCAACTGCGCCACGATCATAGGCCTCGTCCCCACGTGGCCGCTTGCGCAGAGGGCCGGCCTCACGAGGCTCATCGTGAGCACGTACCAGGCCGCCTCCGGCGCCGGCATGCCCGGCCTTAGGGAGCTGGAGCGCGAGAGCCGCGTGCTGGCCGAGGGCGGCGAGGTGGGCGACACCGCGCCGTTCGCCTACCAGCTCGCGTTCAACCTCATCCCGCAGATCGGTGGCTTCAAGGAGGAGGCGTACACCTCCGAGGAGCTGAAGATGCAGAACGAGGGCCGCAAGATCATGCACATGCCCGAGCTCCGCGTCAACTGCACCTGCGTGCGCGTGCCGGTCATGCGCTCGCACTCCGAGTCCATCACCGTCGAGTTCGAGCGTCCCATCACGCCGGACGAGGCGCGCGAGGTGCTTGCCGCGGCGCCCGGCGTCAAGGTGGTGGACGACCCCGCGAACCTGCGCTACCCCATGCCGCTCGACACGTCCGACCAGGACCTGGTGTACGTGGGCCGCATCCGCCGCGACCTTTCCGCACCGGACGGCGTGAACGCGCTCACGTTCTTCTGCTGCGGCGACCAGATTCGCAAGGGCGCGGCCACCAACGCGGTGCAGATCGCGGAGCGCCTGCTGTAGCGTGGCGCACCGTGGCGCGGCGCCCGCGGCGACCGCGCAAGGCTTGCAAGAGTAGGGGGCGCCATCTGGCGCTATGACAAAGAGGGGACGGGTCGAGCGGCCCGTCCCCTCTGCATGTGCGTACGTGGAAAAGGCGATGGGGGCGAGAAGGACGCCCGCTCGCGGCGGAGGCCATCCCTCTTGCGCGCCCTAGTCCTCCGCGTTGGCGAGGAACCTCTTGGTGCGCTCGTCCGTGGGGTGCACCAGGACCTCGTCCGGCGTGCCCTCCTCCACGATCTGCCCGTCGAACAGAAACGCGATGCGGTCGGACACCTCGCGCGCGAAGCCCATCTCGTGCGTGACGATGCCCACGGCCATGCCGTCCTTCGCGAGCCTGCGGATGAGGCGGTGCATGTCCTGCGTCAGCTTGGGGTCGAGGGCGGAGGTCGCCTCGTCGAAGAAGATGACCTGCGGGTTCATGCAGAGCGCGCGGGCGATGGCGACGCGCTGCTGCTGGCCGCCGGAAAGCTGGTCGGGCACCTTGTCCGCGTGGTCCGCGATGTCGAGCTGCTCCAGGAGCGCGCGGGCCTGCCCCTCCACCTCCTTGGGGTCGCGCTTCTGCACGACGATGGGGGCGTCCATCACGTTCTTAAGCACCGTGTAGTGCGGGAAGAGGTTGTAGTTCTGGAACACGATGCCAAAGCGCATGCGCGCCTGGCGCATGGCCGCCTTGTCGTAGGTGGTCTTCTCGCTTCCGGGCTCGTTCGCGCAGACGCGGACGTTGCCGTAGGCGAGCTCGCCCGAGTCGAACGTGTCGAGAAGGGCGAGGCAGCGCAGCATCGTGGACTTGCCGGCGCCGGACGGTCCTATGAGCGAGACGACCTCGCCGTGGCCGATCTGGAGGCTGACGTCGCGGAGGACCACCTTGTCGCCAAAGGACTTGCGCGCGTCCTTCACGTAGACGGCGGGAAGGCCGAGCGCGGACGTGAGGCTGATATCGGGGCGCGGCATCTCGCGCAGCTTGGGGTTAGTCATGGTAGTAGTCCATCCTCTTCTCGATCCTGCGCATGATGAATTCGATTACCAGGCACGTGACCCAGTAGATGGCGGCCGCTATGGCGAACGGGACCATGCTGCGCTGCGACGCGACGAGCGCGCGGCTGGTGGTGAACATCTCCGCGACGCCGATGGAGAACGCGAGGGAGGTGTCCTTCACCAGGGTGACGACCTCGTTGCCCATCGCGGGAAGGATCCTCTTGAACACCTGCGGAAGGATGATCCTGAAGAACGTCTGGCCCTTGGAGTAGCCAAGGACCTGAGCCGCCTCGTACTGGCCGCGCGGCATGCTCTGGATGCCGGAGCGGTAGATCTCTGCGAAGTAGGCCGCGTAGTTCACGATGAACGCGATCATGACGGCCACGAACATGTAGTCCGGCCCCGTCTGCTGCCCGAAGAGGTAGTAGGGGATGAAGAACACGGCGAACATCTGCAGCATGAGCGGGGTGCCGCGCATGAGCGAGATGTAGAGGCCCACGAGCCACGAGAGTGGCCTGAACCGGGAGAGCCTGCCGAGCGCCACGACGACGCCCAGGGGGATGGCCCCCACGAGCGTGATGGCGAATATCTGGAGCGACACGACGTAGCCGTCCAGGAGCATGCTGGTCATGGTCGAGATATCCAAGTTGCTTACCGCCTTGTGATAGCTGGTTTGCATGGCGAACACTATGGTATGCCAGGAGGGGACGCACGTCCCAGATGGCAAAAAGTCGGCGGCCACGGGGGCCGCCGACCGGCAGGGCATCTATTCCGTGGCTAGAGCACCCAGAGGTCGTACGACACGCCCTGGTCCGCGTACTTCTCGCACATCTCTTTGACCTTGCCCTGCTTGTCGAGCTTCTTGAGGTCCGCCTGGACGGTCTTCGCGAGCTTCTTGCCCTCGTCGGTCTTCGCGAAGCCGACGGCGAAGTGCTCGGAGTTGAGGGCCTCGTCGAGGATGGCGAACTTGTCCTTGCGGTCGCCGATGTTGTACACGGCGACGGGGTAGTCGACGGCGACGGCGTCCACGGAGCCGTTCTCGAGCATCATGAACGCGGTGTTGTAGTTGTCGATGGTCTGGAGCTTCTTGAACGTGCTGCCGAGCTTCTCCTGCGAGCCGTCCTTGGACAGCAGGTCGAGCGCGGCGGAGTCGGCCTGGGTGATGACGTTCTTGCCCGCGAGGTCCGCAAGGGTCTTGATGCTGGAGTCCTTGGGGACCACGATCACCTGGCGGTTCTCCATGTAGGGCTTCGTGAACGCGTAGTCCTTCTCGCGGCCCTCGATGGTGAAGCCGTTCCAGATGCACGTGATCTGGCCGCTGTTGAGCAGGCTGTCCTTGGCGTCCCACGAGATGGGCGTGGGCTTGTACTCCCAGCCCTCCATCTTGCAGACGGCCTTTGCCAGGTCGAGGTCGAAGCCGGTGTACTTGCCGTCGTCGCCGACGTAGCCGTACGGCGGGAACTCCTGGTCGAAGCCGACGACGAGCTTCATCTTCTTCTGCGTCTTGGTGGCGGTGCCGCCGGAGCCGCATCCGGCAAGGCCTGCGAGGGTGGGGGCGGCGAGGGCCGCGGCGGAGAGCTTGAGGAACTGACGACGATCCATGGGATACCTCCGGGCATCGTGGCGTGCGATAACGAGAGCCGCGCATTCACTTTAGCGCGCTGCAGTAAGCATAGGCCACGCGGATGGGGGCTTCAAGTTGCGTGCAGTTAAGAGTCTGTTTCGCAACGGGGCGGCGCGTGCGGCCGGGGAGGCGAGGGGGCGGCGCCGTGCCAGAGGGGCGGCATTGTGACGCACGTGGGGCCGCCGCGGGCGAAGGCGCGGGACCTTCTCCACCTTGTCTCCATTTTGTGAAGGACATCCTGAGCCATCTACGTGCGCGTTTGCGGCAAACCAGGCACGGGATAAAGAATTTTCCAAATTCACCCTTGCGCGGACCGCGCAGTTTAGGCATTATAACAAAGCGCGTTGCGAGCGGGACCTGATGGTGGGTGTAGCTCAGTTGGCAGAGCGACGGACCGTGGCTCCGTAGGTCGAGGGTTCGAGCCCCTCTACCCACCCCATTCCAAGCGCAGCGCAGGGACGTCAATGGGTCGTTAGCTCAGTTGGTAGAGCAGGGGACTCTTAATCCCAAGGTCGAGGGTTCGACCCCCTCACGACCCACCATTGACCTCTTCTCTGGCACACGCCAGCACACATAGATGGGTCGTTAGCTCAGTTGGTAGAGCAGGGGACTCTTAATCCCAAGGTCGAGGGTTCGACCCCCTCACGACCCACCATTGACCTCTTCTCTGGCACACGCCAGCACACATAGATGGGTCGTTAGCTCAGTTGGTAGAGCAGGGGACTCTTAATCCCAAGGTCGAGGGTTCGACCCCCTCACGACCCACCATCGCAAACGCAAGCCCGGCGCATCCGCGTCGGGCTTTTTTGTGCTCGGGACACGCGCTATGCCGGGCTCGAGCCCAGCGCAAGCGCCTCCGCCGCGCCGCGGCTCGCGGCGTCCGGGTCCAGCCAGCGCCCGGGGCCGGCCAGGCGAAGCCTTCCCATGCCGCCGGTCTCGAACTCGTACACGCGGGGCTGGCCCGTCGGGACGTTCACCTTGCGGATCTCGTCTGCGGACACGCCCTCTATAACCTTTATGAGCGAGCGCACCACGGAGCCGTGCGTCACCACGAGCACCGTCTGCCCCAGCAGCAGGGGCGGCGTCACGTAGGCGCCCCAGAACGGCTCCAGCCGCGCGATCACGTCCCTCAGGCACTCGCTGCGAATCTGCCGCGGGTCCGTCGCGTCGAGCCCGTCCTGCGAAAGCGTGCCGTAGCGCGGGTCGCCTGCCTGGAAGTACGGGGAGGCGGGGTCGATCTTGGGCGGTCTCACGCCGAAGCTGCGCCGGTACGCGTTAAACAGCTCCTCGCCGTACGCCTTGCGCATGTCGGGACGCGTCTGCCCCTGGAACGCGCCGTAGTGGCGCTCGTTCAGGCGCCAGCTGCGGATGACGGGCACCCACAGGCGGCCCACCTCGTGCAGCGCGATGTCCGCGCTCACGATGGAGCGCTCCAGAAGCGACGTGAACACCGCGTCCGGCTGGATGCCGGCCTCGCGCATGAGCCTGCCCGCCTCCGCCGCCTGGGCGCGCCCGCGCTCCGTCAGCGGAACGTCCACCCAACCCGCGAAGCGGTTCACCCGCTTGTCCGTCCACGCGCTCTCGCCGTGGCGCATGATCACCAGCGTCGCCGTCGCCATGGCAGCCTCCTCGCACCGATCGCCCTGCCTGCGCTACCCTAGGGCGAGGGTAAGGCGGGCGCGGCGCCGCACGGGCGCGGCGCCCCAGATTTCACCCAACGCGCACGACGGGCGCGACGGGCACGAAGGGCGCGGCGCAACGGGCCGAGCCGGGAAGGGGACTCCGCATGGACGGCGATGGGACGCGCGGGCGCAAGCGCGAGCTGCGCCGCCACTACAAGGAGGTCAGGAGCGCCCTCGGCGAGGACGGCCGGGCGAGAAGGGATGCCGCCATAGCGGGGCGCGTCAAGCGGCTTCCGGAGTATCTGGCCGCAGACACCGTCCTCACGTACCTGTCCGTGGGCGACGAGGTCGACACCCGCGCGCTCGCGATCGTGCCGGGGCTCTCGTTCGACGAGCGCGGCTATCGCATGGGCTACGGCGGCGGCTTCTACGACGTCTTCCTCGCGGACTTTGCGGGCGTCTCCGTCGGCCTCTGCCGCGAGCCGCAGATGAGCGCGGTGGGCGCCCTCGCGCTCGACGGGCACGACGTCCCGGTCGACGTCGTGGTGACGGAGGGGCGCGTCATTCGAACGTCCCGCTAGGGAACCGGCGAAGGGCGCGGCTCTTCTCGGCCGCCCGAATTGCGAATATTCGATATCCGCCGCTCGATCCTCGGCACAAATGTCCCCTCGAACGCGCACAATGGGGTAACGGTCAGTTCGTCCCGTGAGACCCGGTAACCGTTGGAGCTCGACCGCTCCAAGAAGCGAAAGGAAGCGCCGAGGATGGCAAAGTCAGACATCGAGATCGCGCAGGAGGCAACGATGCTCCGCATCACCGAGGTGGCCAGGAAGGCCGGCCTCGGCCCGGAGCAGCTCGAGCTCTACGGAAACTACAAGGCGAAGGTGGACATCCACGCCTTCAGGGACAAGCCCATGAAGGGCAAGCTCATCCTCGTGACGGCCATCAACCCCACGCCTGCGGGCGAGGGCAAGACCACCACGTCCGTCGGCCTGCAGGACGCCCTGTGCAGGCTCGGCAAGAACTCGATGCTGTGCCTGCGCGAGCCCTCCCTCGGCCCGGTCTTCGGCATCAAGGGCGGCGCCGCCGGCGGCGGCTACGCGCAGGTCGTCCCCATGGAGGACATCAACCTGCACTTCACGGGCGACTTCCACGCAATCGGCGCCGCGAACAACCTGTGCGCCGCCATGCTGGACAACCACATCAAGCAGGGCAACTCCCTCGGCATCGACCCGCGCCGCATCGTGTGGAAGCGCTGCGTCGACATGAACGACCGCCAGCTTCGAAACGTCGTGGACGGCCTCGGCGGCGTCGCGAACGGCATGCCGCGCGAGGACGGCTTCGACATCACCGTCGCGTCCGAGGTCATGGCCGTGTTCTGCCTCGCGACGGACCTCATGGACCTCAAGGCGCGCCTCGGTCGCATGGTCATCGCGTACACGTACGACCGCAAGCCGGTCACGGTCCACGACATCCACGCGGAGGGCGCGATGACGGCGCTCCTGAAGGACGCCATCAAGCCCAACCTCGTCCAGACGCTCGAGAACAACCCCGCGTTCGTGCACGGCGGCCCGTTCGCGAACATCGCGCACGGCTGCAACTCCGTCGAGGCCACGACGACGGCGCTCAAGCTCGCGGACTACGTCGTCACGGAGGCCGGCTTCGGCGCGGACCTTGGTGCCGAGAAGTTCCTGGACATCAAGAGCCGCTACGCGAACCTCCACCCCGACGCCGTCGTGCTCGTGGCGACGGTGCGTGCCCTCAAGTACAACGGCGGCGTGCCGAAGGCGGTGCTCACGGAGGAGAACCTCGACGCCGTGCGCGCCGGCCTTCCCAACCTGCTGCGCCACGTCTCTAACATCAGGGACGTGTGGGGCCTGCCCGTCGTCGTCGCCATCAACGCGTTCCCGACGGACACGAAGGCCGAGCTCGACCTCGTGGCCAAGGAGTGCGGCAAGCTCGGCGTGAACGTCGCGCTGTCCGAGGTCTGGGCAAAGGGCGGCGAGGGCGGCGAGGCCCTCGCGAACGAGGTCATCCGCCTGTGCGACCAGCCGAACGACTTCCGCTTCGCCTACGACGTGAACGACAGCATCAAGAACAAGGTCGAGGCCATCGCGACGAAGGTCTACCACGCGGACGGCGTGGACTTCACGCCGAAGGCGGCGCGCCAGATGGCCCAGCTCGAGGAGCAGGGCTTTGGCGACCTGCCCATCTGCGTCGCGAAGACCCAGTACTCCTTCACGGACGACCCCAAGCGGCTCGGCGCGCCCGAGGGCTTCCGCATCACGGTGCGCAACCTGAAGGTCTCCGCGGGCGCGGGCTTCATCGTCGCGCTCACGGGCGACATCATGACCATGCCGGGCCTCCCGAAGGTGCCGGCCGCCGAGAAGATCGACGTCACGCCCGACGGAAAGATCGTCGGCCTGTTCTAGCCGCGTCCTTCTCGTCCGTACAACCAATCTGACCTGCGGGGTGCCCGATGGGGCACCCCCTCATGGGAGTGCGCATATCGTGCAAGAGAGGCCCGAAGAGAGGCTTGTGGAAAAGAGCTGCGCCCGCTTTGCGGAGGAGCTTGCAGCAAGGAGCCCCGTGCCCGGGGGCGGTGGCGCCGCGGCGTACGCGGGCGCGCTGGCCGCCGCGCTGTGCTCCATGGCCGGCCAGTTCACGCTGGGCAAGCGCCGCTACGCCGCCGTCGAGGCGGACGTCCGGCGCATGGTGGAGCAGGCGGGCGAGGTGCGTCGGCGTCTGGTTGAGCTCGTGGACGAGGACGCCCGCGGCTTCCTGCCGCTTTCGCGCGCGTACGCGCTGCCAAAGGACGACCCGGCGCGCCCGCAGGCCATCCAGGACGCGACGCGGCTCGCGTGCGAGGCGCCGCTCGTGGTGATGGGACAGGCGTGCCGCGCCATCGAGCTTCTGGAGGAGATGGGCGAGAAGGGCTCGGCCCTGCTCGTGGCAGACGTCGGGACGGGCGCGCACCTTGCCCGCGCCGCGCTGGAGGCCGCGAGCCTGAACGTGTTCGTGAACGCGGCCGCGCTGGAGGACCGCGCGTGCGCCGAGGACCTGGAGGCCCGCTGCGACGGCATGCTCGCGGCGTACGTGCCCCGGGCTCAGGCGCTTGCGCGCTCCGTGAAGGACCGCGTGAGGGGAAGGGGATAGTCTTGGCGGAGTTGCTGAAGGGGGCGCCCGTCGCCCGCGCCCTCACGGAGGAGCTGGGGGCGCGCGTGGCGGCCCTTCTCGCCCGCGGCGTCACGCCCGGGCTCGCGATGCTGCGCGTGGGGGAGCGCCCGGACGACCTCTCGTACGAGCGCGCCGCGCTGAGGCGCTGCGAGAAGGTGGGGATCGCCGTCCGGCGCGTCACGCTGCCGGCGGACTGCACGCAGGCGGAGCTGGAGCGCGCCATACGCGACGTCAACGCGGACCCGTCCGTGCACGGGTGCCTCATGTTCCGCCCGCTGCCGGCCGCGCTGGACGAGCGCGCGGCGTGCGCGGCGCTCGACGTGGCCAAGGACGTGGACGGCGTCACCGCGGGGTCGCTCGCGGGCGTGTTCGCGGGGGAGCCCGTCGGGTTTCCGCCGTGCACCGCGGAGGCCGTGCTGCAGCTGCTGCGCCACCACGGCGTGGCGCTCGACGGCGCGGACGTCGTGGTGGTGGGGCGCTCGCTCGTGATCGGGCGGCCGGTGTCCATGCTGCTACAGGCGGCAAACGCCACCGTGACCATGTGCCACACGCACACGCGCGACCTTGCGGCGAAGTGCGCCGCCGCGGACGTCGTGGTGGTGGCCGCCGGCCGCGCGGGCACGTTTGGCGCACGCTGCGCGCGCCCAGGCCAGGTCGTGGTGGACGTGGGCATCAACTGGGACGAGGGCGCGCAGCGCCTTGTGGGCGACGTGGACTTCGACGCGGTCGAGCCCATCGTGGGCGCGATCACGCCCGTGCCCGGCGGCGTGGGATCGGTCACGACGGCCTGCCTCGCGAAGCACGTGGTGGAGGCCGCGGAAAGGACGGTTGGATAGATGGTGCCAGAGACGACCTCGTTTCGCGCGGCGCGGCCCACGGGCGAGAAGGACCGCTACGGCCGCCCGCTGAACGACCAGGGCTTTGCGCCCATAGACAAGCCGCGGGCGGAGGCCGCCGTGCGCGAGTTCCTGCTCGCGATCGGCGAGGACCCGGACCGCGAGGGCCTCAGGGGCACGCCGGAGCGCGTGGCGCGCGCCGCGGAGGAGCTATTTGGCGGCATGCAGGAGGACCCCGCCGCGCACCTGCGCCGGCAGTTCCAGGAGGACCAGAACCAAGAGATGGTCGTCGTGCGCGACATCCCGTTCTCTTCCATGTGCGAGCACCACATCCTGCCGTTCGAGGGGACGGCCAGCGTGTGCTACATCCCGCGCAGGGGGCGGATCACGGGGCTTTCCAAGATCGCGCGCTGCGTCGTGGGCTACGGGCACCGCCTGCAGGTGCAGGAGCGCCTGACCGCGCAGGTGGCGGACGCGCTCATGCGCGAGCTCGACCCGCTGGGCGTCGTGGTGGTCATGCAGGCGGAGCACACGTGCATGACCATGCGCGGCGTGCGCGCCGCAGGCTCGTCCACCGTCACGAGCGCCGTGCGCGGCGTGTTCAAGGCAGACAGCAAGACGCGCGAGGAGGCGCTCAGGCTGCTGAGGGGCTAGCCCCGCGGCCGGCGCCGGCGCGCAAGAAGGAGCACATTCCACCATGTACCAGGTTCCCTTCCAGATACCTTCCCTTGGCTACGCGGGCGCGATGGCGCGCCTCGCCGCCACGAAGCGCTTTGGCATCCAGCCCATGCTCGAGAGCGTGGAGGACATGCTCGCAGAGCTTGGCAACCCCGACGAGCGCTTCCAGAGCGTGCAGATAGCGGGCACGAACGGCAAGACCTCGACCGCGCGCTTCACGGCGGCGATCCTTGGGGGAGAGGGGCTTCGCGTGGCGCTGTACACCTCCCCGGAGCTCGTGAGCATGACGGAGCGCATGGAGGTGGCGGGCCATCCCGTGAGCGAGGAGCGCTTCGCGCGCGGCGTCGCGGCCGCCGTGGCCGCCGGCGAGCGCGTGAACGCGCGCCGCGAGGCCGCGGGCGAGCGCCCGTACGACATCACGGAGTTCGACGTGCTGACCGTTGCGGCCATGGTGGTCTTCGCCGAGGCCGGCGTGGACGCGTGCGTGCTGGAGTGCGGCATGGGCGGCCGCTGGGACGCCACGAGCGCCGCGCACAACATCCGCTCCGTCGCCATCACGGGCATCGGCCTGGACCACATGCGCATCCTGGGCGACACGCTCGAGAAGATCGCGGGCGAGAAGGCCGCCATCATCAAGCGGGGCCGCAGCTGCGTATTGGGCGTGGGCACGGCGACGCCGGACAGCGTGGAGGACGTGTTTCTCGCCCGCTGCGCGGAGCAGGGCGTCACGCCGACGCTGCTGAGGCCGACCGACCCTGCAGACGCCGCGGGCGAGATGCATCCCGGCGTGCCACGCGCGCACGAGGGGCTGCCGCACGCGACGTATCGCATAACGCGGCGCCCGGACCGCATAGGCGCGCCGCTTGTGGTGGACGTGAGGACGCCGGGCGCGGACGGCCGCGCGTACCGCGAGCTGTCCGTGCTGAAGCCCGCGTACCAGGCGGCGAACCTCGCGTGCGCCGTCACGCTGGCGCAGCAGTTCCTCGGGCGGCCGCTGGACGCCGAGGCGCTGTTCCAGTCCCTCGTCACGTGCCCGACGCCCGGTCGCTTCGACCTGGTGGTGCCGGACCCGCCCGTGCTCATCGACGCATGCCACAACCCCCAGAGCGTCCAGACGTTCCTGACGGCCGTCCGCGGCGTGGACCCCAACGTGGCCACGCGCCCGGCGCTTCTGTGCGCCGTGCTCGCGGATAAGGACGTGAGGGGCATCGTGGGCCTGCTCGCGCCGGAGTTCCCGCGCGTGTACGTGACGCAGACGTCGTCCGACCGGGCGCTTCCGGCCCGGGACCTTGCCAGCGTCTTCGAGGAGTGCGGCAGGCGGCCGGACGCGGTCTTCTCGTCCGTGCGCGAGGCGAAGGACGCACTCTCGGGCACGTCGTACGTCGCGTGCGGGTCGATCACGACGGCCGGCGAGGTCGCGGCGCTGCTCAGGCCGGGCGTGCAGAACGCGGCGGGCCCCGTGCGGCCGCACGCCGCGCCGGACCATCATCCAAGGGTGCAGATTTTCGACGACGCCGCGGACGACGGGAGGGACTAGCGTGTACCAGCTGAAGACGGAGGCGAGCTTCGACGGCGCCCACTTTCTGACGGACTACCACGGCAAATGCGAGAACCTCCACGGCCATCGCTGGCGCGTGGTGGTCTACATCAGGAAGGCCTCGCTTGGCACGGACGGGACCGGGCGCGACATGGTGCTGGACTTTGGCGAGTTCAAGCGCATCGTGCGCGAGGAGGTTGCGCGCTTCGACCACATGTTCCTGGTGGAGGAGGGCTCGCTGGCGCCGGAGACCGTCGCGTGCCTGCAGCGCGAGGGCTTCACCCTCAAGATGCTGCCGTTTCGCACCACGGCGGAGAACCTCGCGCGCAACTTCGCGGAGGTCCTCGTTGGCCGCGGGCTGCCCGTGAGCCAGGTGGACTGCTACGAGACGCCGCTGAACTGCGCCACGTACCTGGTGGACGAGTAGCCGCGGGTCCGGCCGGTCCGCTTGCGCGGCCGCGGGCGTGCTCTTGGGCGATGGCGCAAGCCCACCACTTTCTGACAGGTCGCGCTTCTGTCAGAAAGTGGTGGGCTTTTCGGGCTCCAGGGGCCCTTTGCGCATCACTACCTGACAGGTCGCGCTTCTGTCAGTTAGTGGGTGGATTTCGAGGCAAACGAGGCCGTATGTCCCTCATTACCTGACAGATCGAACAACTGTCAGGTAATGAGGTCCGCAGGATTCCAACTATCTGACAGGTCGCGCTCCTGTCAGATAGTGGGCGGCCCCTGGCACTATCGGCCGCGCGCTAGCCGCGCCTGCCGCCGCGGTCGCCGGGATGGCGGCTCAGCTTCTTCGCGGCAGAGCGCTTCGGCTTGCCGCCGGGGCCATAGGGCATCGCCTCGTCGCGCGGGGCGTTCCGGCGCCTCGGCTTCCGGGGCGTGCGCGCGGCCTTCGCGGCCTTCGGCGCCGTGCCCTTCGCCTTCGCGGCCTTCGGCTGCGCGGCGGCGTCGCCCTTGGACCTGGTACCCTTCGGCCTCGCGGCCTTGACCTGCGCGCCGAGCGACTCGGCCGCCTGCTCGCCGGCAGCACGTCGCGCCTCGCGGCGGGCGGCGCGCTCCTCGGCCATCTTCTTGCGGGCCTTCTTGCCGGGGAGCTTCTCGCGCGGGTCGCGCGCGGGATCAAGCCGCAGCGGCTCCGCGCCCAGGTCGATGCCCTCGGCGCGTGGGTAGTCGGGCACGACCTTTCCCATGAGCGCCTCCGCGTCGCGAAGCTCCAGGTAGTCGTCCTCCGTCACGAAGGTCAGCGCCCAGCCGGACTCGCCGGCGCGCCCGGTGCGGCCAATGCGGTGGATGTAGTCCTCCGCGTCGCCAGGCACGTCGAAGTTCACCACGTAGCGCACGTCGGGGATGTCGATGCCGCGCGCAAGGACGTCCGTCGCCACCAGCACGTCCACCGCTCCCTCGCGGAAGCTCCGCAGCGCGTTCTCGCGCTGGCGCTGCGTGCGGTTGCCGTGGATGGGCGCGCACGCAAAGCCCGCCTTGCGCAGCTTGCGGCAGATGGCGTCCGCGCGATGCTTGCCGCGCGTGAACACGATGACGCGCTCGGCGCCCTCGCGGCGCAGCACCTCCGCGAGCACGGCGTTCTTCGCATCCGGCGAGACCCCCAGCGCAAACTGCTCGATCGTCTGCGCCGGCGTGCCCTTGCGCGCGATCTTCACGTGGGCGGGGTCGCGCACCAGCGAGCGCGTGCTTGCGATGGCGTCGTCGTCCAGCGTGGCCGAGAAGAGCAGGGTCTGCCGCTCGGACGGCGTGCGGGCAACGATCTTCTTCACGGCCGGCAGAAAGCCCATGTCCAGCATGCGGTCCGCCTCGTCCAGCACGAGCACGTCCACGTGGTCGAGGCTCGCGTGGCCGGAGTCCAGAAGGTCCTGCAGGCGGCCCGGCGTCGCCACCAGCACGTCGCAGCCGCGCGCCAGCGCCTGGTACTGCGGCTCGTACGCGACGCCGCCCACCAGCGTCACGGTGCGGTGCCCCGTGTGCGCGCAGATGGTGCGCGCGACGTCGTCTATCTGCTGCGCAAGCTCGCGCGTGGGCGTAACAACCAGCATGAGCGGACCCTCGCCCGCGCCGGCCTGCCCCAGGCGGCTGAGCGTGGGAAGCAGGAACGCCTCCGTCTTGCCGGTGCCGGTCTGTGCCGCGGCCAGCACGTCCCTGCCCGCAAGCACGAGGGGGATGGCCTGCGCCTGCACGGGGGTCGGCTGCGTGTGGCCCATCTCGGCCACGGCGTCCAGCACCTCCCGGCTCAGGCCCAGCTGGTCAAAGGCCAAGGTCTTCTCGCCCGCGGGCGCCTCCTGCGCCTCACGAACGGTGGCCGCGTCCGCGCGGTCCTTCTTTTGGTGATGGCGGTCTGCCAATATGCACTTCCAATCAAATCTGTAAATGATGCGTTGGCATCGTATCCGCAAACGGCGCCCACGAGTCCGTCGGCGGCGCATCTACCAAATAAACCCACGTCGTGCCGTCCGTCAGGCGATACCATTGAGCAATGTGCCAGTGGCGTCGCAACAAGGGAGGAGCCTGCATGGACGGCGAGAAGGACGAGTGCTGCCGGGCGGATGACGCCCGCGGGCGCGAGACGGGTGCCGGCGCCGCGGAAGACGCGGCGGCGGGCGCGGACGGCCGCGAGACGGCGGGATCGCCCGACGGGCTCGAGCGCATCCGCGAGCTTCTGTGCGACGACGCGCGCCTGGTGGAGCGCGTCGTGGGCGAGACGCGCGTGTGGGACGGCAAGATCTTCCGCGTGCGGACGCTCGACGTGGCGCTTCCCGACGGCACGACGGGGTATCGCGAGGTCGTATGGCACAACGGGGGCGCAGGCGTGTGCGCCGTGCGCGACGGCAGGATGTGCCTGGTGCGGCAGTACCGCGTGGCCATGGGGCGCATGAGCCTGGAGATTCCCGCGGGCAAGCTGGACGCGGGGGAGGACCCCGCGCACTGCGCCGCGCGCGAGCTCGCGGAGGAGACGGGGCTCGTGGCGCAACGGCTCGAGTTCGTCGCGCGGGCGGCTGGCTCGATCGGGTTTACGAACGAGGCCACGAGCGTCTTTCTGGCGCACGGGCTCTCCGCCGGGACGGCGCGGCCGGACAACGGCGAGTTCGTGGACGTGGTGTGGCTCCCCGTGCGGGACGTGCTCGCGGCGGCGCGCGCCGGCCTCGTCCAGGACGGAAAGACGATCATAGGGGCGCTTGCCGCCGTGGAGCGCGGCCTGGCGTAGCGCGGTCGCGTGGCATGGCCGGCGGCCGCCTTGTCTGCAGTTTGTCTGCAGGCGTCGGTACGGCGGCAACAAAAAAGCAGGTCGGCGCCACATGGCGCCGACCTGCCGTCGCATTCTGGTGCTCCCTAGGCGATTCGAACGCCTGACCTGCGGTTTAGAAGACCGATGCTCTATCCAGCTGAGCTAAGGGAGCGCGTAGTCGATAGTAGCACGAAGTGGGCGCGCGCGGCCGGCTCAATCGCCAAGAACGTGGGCGAGAAGGACGCGGGAAGGCCACCAGAGGGGCGCGGCGCGTGCCGCAACATGTGGGCGTCGCCTGCCGAGTTGACCACTAGTCCGTGTACATGCCCTTCTCCGATTCATCGCGGCTGTTTGCGAGATGTTGGCGAAAACGCGACGTTTCTGGCCTATTGTTGAATGCGATGTAGGGTTTTAGCTTTTTTCACGATGTCGGGACAGGTCGTTTGAGTCATAATGTAGCAAAATTGTGTGCTGGAAGGAGCCTACGTTGATTTACACCGTAACTTTGAACCCGGCTATTGACTATGTCATGCATCCGCTGACGCTTGACATGGGCTTCACGAACAGGTCCTCGAGCGAGGAGCTGTACTGTGGCGGAAATGGTATCAATGTTTCAACTCTGCTCAACGAGCTTAAGGTAATCAACGTCGCCTTCGGCATCGTGGCCGGGTTCACCGGCGACTACCTGGTCAAGACGCTCCAGAAGAACGGCATCTCGTCCAACTTCGTGCGTCTGGACAAGGGCTTCACCCGCATCAACGTAAAGCTGAACGGCATCGTCATGACGATGGTGAACGGCATGGGCCCCAAGATCTCCGAGAAGAAGGTCGACGAGCTGCTCGAGCGCATCGACTACATCGGCGAGGGCGACACGCTGGTCCTGACCGGCTCCATCCCGAAGTCGCTGCCCGAGGACATGTACAGCATCATCATGAAGAGGCTGAAGGGCCGCGGCATCCGTTTCGTCGTCGACGCGCCCGGCCAGCTGCTGCTCGAGTCCCTGGAGGACGAGCCGTTCCTCATCAAGCCCAACAACCACGAGGTCGGGCGCATCTTCGACGCGCGTCCCGAGACCCCGGAGGAGTGCATACCCTTCGCGAAGGAGCTGCACGAGCGCGGCGCCCGCAACGTCATCGTGTCCTGCGGCGGCCACGGCTCGCTCCTGTACGACGAGAAGGGCGAGGTCCACACCGTCCCGACCGCGAAGATCCGTCTGGTCAACGCGACCGGCGCGGGCGACTCCATGGTCGCCGGCTTCGTGGCCAAGGTGCAGGAGGGCGCAGACTACGAGACCGCGCTCCGCTTCGCTTCCGCCTGCGGCACCGCGACCGCGGCGAGCAAGGGCATCGCGAAGCGTGCGACGATCGACCGCGTCTACCAGAACCTGAACGAGATCATCGCGAAGCAGGGGAAGTAGCGCGAGAAGAGCCATGTTATCTGGCGGGGGCAAAGGGGGAGCTCCCGCCAGACGTATAGGTGCATGGGATACCTGGCAATGCAAATGGGAGGTTTAGATGTTCGAAGGCGTAAATGCTTCTGACGGCTACGGCATTGGTGTCGCACAGGTTGCGGTCGCACCCGACCTGTCCTTCACCCCGACGAAGCCCGAGGATCCGGAGGCCGAGAAGGCCCGCTACAACGAGGCTCTCGCGAAGTTCATCGACCAGACGAACAAGCAGATCGAGCGCATGAAGCAGTCCGTCGGCGAGGAGGCCGCCGCCATCATGGGCGCGCACATCGAGTTCGCCGAGGACGAGGGAATCAAGGACATGGTGAACGGGTCCATCGATTCCGGCATGTGCGCCGAGCAGGCCGTGAGCGAGGCCTACGACATGTACTTCAACATGTTCTCCAACATGGAGGACGAGCTGTTCCGCGAGCGCGCGGCCGACGTCGCCGACGTCAAGACCGGGCTTCTGGCCGACCTCCTCGGCAAGCAGGTCGTCGACCTGTCGTCCCTCCCGGAGAACTCCATCGTCGTCGTAAAGGAGCTCACGCCCTCGATGACCGCCGACATCGACAAGGAGAACGTCGCCGGCATCGTCACCGAGACCGGTGGCCGCACCTCCCACTCCGCCATCATTGCCCGTGCGCTCGAGATCCCCGCAGTCCTTTCCGTCGCGGACGCCACGAAGAACATCAAGTCCGGCGAGATGGTCATCGTCGACGGCACCCTCGGCAAGGTCATCAACAACCCCGAGGACGACGTTCTGGACAACTATCGCGCCAAGGCGAAGTCCTACGCCGAGGAGAAGGCCGCGCTCGAGGCCTATCGCGGCAAGGAGACGGTGACCGGCGACGGCGAGAAGGTCCTTCTCGTCGCGAACATCGGCAACCCGGACGACGCGAACGTGGCGGCGGAGCACGACGCGGAGGGCGTTGGCCTGTTCCGCTCCGAGTTCCTGTTCATGGACGCGAAGGAGCTCCCGACCGAGGACGAGCAGTTTGCCGCGTACCAGAAGGTCGCCCTGCGCATGAAGGACGAGCCGGTCATCATCCGCACGCTCGACGTGGGTGGCGACAAGGAGATTCCGTATCTCAACCTGAAGAAGGAAGATAACCCCTTCATGGGCTTCCGCGCCGTCCGCTACTGCCTGAACAATCCCGAGCAGTACAAGGTGCAGCTCACCGCGCTGCTTCGCGCATCCGCGTTTGGTGACGTGAAGATCATGCTGCCGCTCGTCACCACCCTGGACGAGGTGCGCCAGGCGAAGGCCCTCGTCGAGGAGTGCAAGAAGGAGCTGGACGAGCGCGGCGTCGCGTACAACAAGGACATCGAGGTCGGCACCATGATCGAGACGCCGGCCGCGTCGCTCATCGCCGACGACCTCGCGGAGGAGTGCGACTTCTTCTCCATCGGCACGAACGACCTCATCGGCTACACCATGTGCGCCGACCGCGGCAACGACCGCGTCTCTTACCTGTACACCGTGTACCAGCCGGCCGTCCTGCGCTCGCTGAAGAGGATCATCGAGTCCGGCCGCGAGAAGGGCATCATGGTTGGCATGTGCGGCGAGGCCGCGGCTGACCCGCTGCTCATCCCGGTGCTGCTGTCCTTCGGCCTGAACGAGTTCTCCGTGTCCGCCCCGTCGATCCTGCGCACCCGCAAGATCATCTCCGAGTGGACGAAGGAGGAGGCAGACGCCCTGACCGAGAAGGTCATGAAGCTGAAGACCGCCACCGAGGTCAAGGTCATGCTCCAGGCTGCCCAGAAGTAGGCAGAGCGAGGCTGCAACCTCTAACGCAAACAAGGGGGACGTCCGGAAGGGCGTCCCCCTTTTGCATGCAAGGCTTTTGGGGTCCGAGGGCGGCTATGCAGGTGAAACGGTTGATAGCCTACTATTGCCAGCCGTCTACCATGTGGGCGCCATGAGCGTAAGCGAGCGCGGCCGAACCTCTACGTCGTACGTGCGCCCATGGAGCGGCTCGCCGTCTGCCTGGCATGGCGGCTCGCGCTCGAAAAACTCGACGTGCAGGCGCCGGATTCTCCTTGTGGCGATGGCGCGCGACCCCACGTGCCTGCCCGTGCGCGCAAGGGCAAAAAGCGCGAGGACATGGGGGAGCGCGGGCACGCTCACGTTGTAGCAAAGGTCGAGGCTGCCATCGTACGGGTCGGCGTCCGGGCAGATCCTGAAGCCGCCGCCGTACGTGGGACCGTTCTGCACGGCAAACACGATCGAGTTGAGGTGGACGTCCTTCTCGCCGTCCATGGTGACGCGCGAGGGATAGCCTGACGCCTCGCCCCTGACCTTGGAGAGGATCTTGATACCTGACGTCGCGAACAGCCCGGATCCCTTCTGGTGCGTCTGTGCGGCGCGGCGGTCGGTCGTGTCGAGGGCGATGGCGGCGTCGAGCCCAAATGAGAGCGTCTGCACGAAGTAGGCGGACTCGCCGGCGTCGCTTGCTACGTGGCCAAGGTCAAGCTCGCGCCTGTGCCCGCGCAGGATCTGCCCAAGGGCTGCGATTGGATCGTTTGTGGCGGCACCGATGGTACGCGCGAAGTCGTTTCCCGAGCCGACGGGGACGACGGCAAGTGCCGGCCGCTCGTGCGGCGCCACGGACATGAGGCCGTTTGCGACCTCGTGGATGATGCCGTCGCCGCCAAGCGCGACGACCGTGTCGAAGCCGGCGGACTCCCGCGCCATCCGCATTCCGTCTCCTGGCGCCTGGGTAAGGCGAAGCACGAAGCTGTCGGTTGCGTTAGCGTAGGACGAGAAGAACCTCTTTACGCGCTCGGCGGCTGCGGCTCCGTCGCCGCTGTGTGCCACCGGGTTCGCTATCACGAGCGTCCTGCCAAGGCTTTCGTTCATGTTGGTTCGACTCCCATCCATCGCCTTGTAAACAATCTAGCGCCATTGGCATGCGTTGGCAGGGGAGGGCGGGACGAGGATGCCGCGTTGCGCGGTGGGTGGTGGGACCGGACAAAAAAGAAGGCCACGGGATAACCCGTGGCCTCATGTGCAATGGAGCGGCGGACGGGACTCGAACCCGCAACAGGCAGCTTGGAAGGCTGCTGCTCTACCAATTGAACTACCGCCGCATATGGTCGGGGTGACTGGATTCGAACCAGCGACCCTCTGCTCCCAAAGCAGATGCGCTACCAAACTGCGCCACACCCCGGAGCCGCTCTGAAAGTATAGGGTACTGCGACGGTTTGGGCAACCGTCGATTTGACTAACGGCACAACTGGTTGAATCGTGGGAGGGCATTTCTATGCGTCTTCGTATCGCGATGACTAGTGATGATGATTCGTCATGTACTCGTGCATAGCCATCATGAGATAGTAATCTTCGTCATTCCTTTCCGCCTTGGCGCGCTCCTCTGGCGTCATCTTCTGACGTTCGCGTGCGCGAGAGTTTGCCGCAGCCTGAATCAGTCCGATAAGAAGGCCAATGCCATAGAGCACGAGAATCAGGATGCATACGCCGTAGAAATCCATGATGTCGCCCCCCTCTTCGCCCAAGCTGTCCGATGTCCGCCTCATCGATGATGATACCCAGAAGGCTAGCGCGAACAAGCCACGTTAAAGAATCGCTGTTGAATGGTGGGGCATTTTCGTTCTACTATTCTACTTTTAGTCACAGCTAACACCAATCGGAGTCTTTAGATTACAATAGAAAATGACAAACGGTGTTTTTAGCAAGCACAGATTTGTAGAACATACGGCAAACGGTGGATTTTTCGACAGTTGGGTCGTCATGAAGTATCGCATCGAAGAAGCGCGCAGGTCACGTGGTTGGTCGCAGGCGGAGCTTGCTCGCAAATCTGGACTCACACAGCAGGCAATTCAACGGTATGAGTCTGGCGAGCGCGAGCCAAAGGTCAGCGCAGTTGTCTCTATGGCCGCTGCCCTTGGTGTAACGATTCCCTACCTTCTCAGTCTGGATGGAATAAGCACCGATGCCGCTATGACCGACGATGAGAAACGCCTTGTTGCTCTGTATCGCACGACGGACGCGCGCGGAAAGTGTGTGATCATGGCCGTTGCCGAGTCTCAGATGAACGTTGCGGGATCGAAAGACTAGGTTAGGAAATGGTCGGCAATGACATACGGAGAGGCGCTTAGAAGAATCCTGTACGATTCCCACGTATCGCAGGCGCAGCTTGCCCGAACAATTGGTAAATCAAACTCCTACGTTTCGCAGCTTTGCAAGGGAAAGGGAAAGGTAAAGGAGCCATCTGTATCGCTTGCGTCTTCAATTGGGGATGCTCTTAATACTGATGCGCGGACGTTTCTTGATCTAATGCACTCTGATAGCCAAGGCTATGAAGAAGTTGCGGAGGTGCATATGGACTCCAACGATTACAACTCGATAGGCTTGCGTATAGCTTCAATGCGAGGGTTTCGTAGGCTCACGCAGGAGCAGCTTGGAGACTACGTGGGCGTTACTAAGCAGACGGTGAGTGGTTGGGAGCACGGTAAGCGCACCCCCGATTCTGGCATGCTTGCGGAGATATGCCGTGCGCTCGATTGCAGCGCAGACTACATAATCGGACTGTCTGACACACCTAGCGGCCACTTCGCCGGTCACGCGTAACATCTAGAGCGCTAGTTCTTTCATTGGATACAAATCGGATGGAGCCCCTTCGTGTTAAGCGCAATCAATGAAAACATCCACAAGCTTCGTGTCATCGCAAACATGAATCAGGAAGAGTTCAGCGAAATCGCTGGCGTAACACGTGGAGCTATATCTCAATGGGAACGTGGCAACGCAATACCGCGCATGGAAGCAATACAACGTCTGTCCGAATACTTCGATATCCCAAAGTCGTGGATTATTGAGGACGGCGGTATGGACGGAGTGACCCATGGCGTCACTGGTAAGCTTTACCGCGCGTACCATGGCGAGCCAATCGAACTCTCGAACGATGAACGAAAAATGATAGTCAAACTTAGGAATTGCCCGGATGGCATTCGAGAGGCTATAGACACCATACTAAACGCGACTGTTTAGCGGCGCCCGAAGTATTGGATACAAATTGGATAGAGTTGCCGAGGAAGACGCAGCGAAGGCTGATTCCAAAGCTGTGATAAGCGAATCGGGGGCGTTGCAAGGAGCTGATGTCGCAAATCAACGAGTTTGAGAGCGGAGACGGATACATCCGCTACAAGAGGTGACAGAGCGCCGTTGCGAGCGAGAGGGCAAAGAAGAGCGACCCCGTAAAGCACGTTATAAGGTCGGGAATCGCCCTCACAGTTCTCTCTCTTGGCGCAATACCAAGCTGTGGAATCGTTTCAACCGCCGTCTGCTCGTGCATCTGGCTTGTGCAGCAGTTCGCGTTTAGATTCGGCGGATGACGTACAGTTTCTTTCGCACTTTTGAAAACCGGATAGCCGCATAAAGAGGC
>ERZ506425.21-NODE-21-length-161965-cov-18.125_pt1 | contig 161965 bp, 140 predicted proteins | sample MGYA00513667_ERZ506425 | MGnify/ENA metagenome assembly ERZ506425
GAACGTAGTACTCACCAATAAATAAGCGTCAATACGGTGCTCCGTTGACGCTTACAAAGTATCGGGAATTTTCCAGACAATCCTGATAATACGCTTATGAACATTACAACACGCTCATGCGGAACCTGGATGGGGGAAGGAACGGTGAAGCTGTTAGCGAATGACTGGCGTTTGTATAAACGCCGGTCATGATGAATGATATTTCAGAATATACCTCGGGCTAAAATACCGGGACAGAGATCAGGCATGATTAATCTGCAGCATTTTTAATAACAGAAGTACTGAGCTTACTTTACCTTTGATGATGGAATAGTTATTTCCGTCGGTACTTATTTTTCCCTGAAATAATGTCACGGATGTTTCTTCCTGCTGATCCTGCAGGCGCAGTCGTAAGGTCATATTTTTAATGAGCTGAGATCCGGGTGGCAAGGGGTATTTGCTGTCAGATACTGGGCGACTGAGTCTGATGTGGCGCGTATACAGCCCGTTTTCGTACAGGGTGGCCTCTGTTATGGTGTCAGTGACCAGCATGTGGGAGACAATGCTGTATTCTTTTTTAAAGCACCCACCAGAAACGGTGATTGTAATGATAATGGTCTTCTCGATCGAGATGTAAATACCCGTTTCGTTATACTGTCCGTATCGGAACCATGAGAACTCAGTTTGAGGTGTACTGGCAATAGCGGACACAACCATTTGTTCTTTTTTTAAGCAGCCATCTGATGATATTTTTCCCTGAAGGCTGCCGGGGAGATATTCCCCAGACGAGAGTGACGACGCTGACGATTGTAGAAAATCTCAATGTATTCCCGTATTACTGAGATGGCTTCATCCCGGTTATTAAAACGATAGTGGCTCAGGCTCTCATTTTTCAGCGTTCCCCAGAAGCTTTCCATCGGAGCGTTGTCGTAACAGTTACCTTTACGCGACATTGATGTTTTCAGACCAAACTGCTCCTGTATGACCCGGTAATCGTATGCGCAGTACTGTGAACCTCGATCAGAGTGGTGGATTAGCCCGGCAGGTGGGCGCTGGCTCCTGAGCGCCATAAACAGGGCTTTACCTGTCAGCTCTTTTGTCATGCGCTCTCCCATGGCGTAGCCGACAATTTCGCACGTATAAACATCTTTGATGCCAGCGAGGTACAACCATCCCTCCTGTGTGGCAACATACGTCAGGTCCGCCACCCAGACCTGATTTGGTGCTGTAGGAGCGAACGTCTGGTTCAGCAGATTTGGCGCAACTGGCAGATTGTGGTTCGAGTTCGTAGTCGCTCTGAACTTGCGTTTCTGCTTACAGCGTAGCCTTAGCTCCTTACGAAGACGTGCCAGTCGGTCACGACCAACGATGATGCCATTCTCTGCCAGCTCCGTCTGGAGCCGCCGGGTTCCATATGTTTCGCGAGTGCGGATATGTGCCACCTTAATCTCCAGTTTTAGCCGCTCATCACTTTGTTTTCTGTCTGAGGGTTCATGCTGTACCCAGTTGTAATAACCGCTCCTGGATACACCAAATACCTGACACATCGCTTCAATGGGAAATTGTTGTCGCCATTGTTCGATTAACGCGTATTTTTCAGCGACTCCTGTGCAAAATACGCGGTTGTAGATTCAATCTGTCAATGCAACACCCCTTTCAATTATCTCTTTCGGTGTTTTGAACTTCAGTGTCTTTCTCGGTCTGTTGTTTAGCTGAGCAGCAACCAGATCTAGTTCATGTTGAGTATATTGGGCAAGACATGTCTTTTTAGGAAAGTACTGCCGAATTAGCCCATTTGTGTTCTCATTTGTTCCCCGCTGCCAAGGACTCTGAGGATCGCAGAAGTAAACTTTAACGCCGGTGCTGACAGTAAATTCTAGATGTCTGGCCAGTTCCATTCCTCTGTCCCATGTCAGTGATTTTCTGAGTTCTGACGGTAAACTCAGGAATTTGTCGGTAAGAGCCTGATTTACTGAGACAGAATCTTTGCCCCTGAGTCTAAGGATGATCGTATAACGTGATTTTCGGTCTACAAGTGTGGCTATATGAGAGTTTTTTGTACCTGAGACTAAATCGCCCTCCCAATGTCCCAGAGAGCGTCTGTTATCGATATTTCGGGAACGTTCGTGAATTGGTGTTCCGTTCACTATGTTAATCGTACCTCTTTCGCCTTTGCGGGTATGACGCCTGCCATGGCGAAGGCTATGCGACCGTCGCAGATGCTGTATATTCAGGTGGTGTAGCGCTTCACGGCTACGAAAGTACAGCGTTTTATAAATTGTCTCAGGTGATATTCGCAGCGTTTTTTGACGTGGTTTTGTTCGCCTTAACCATCCTGATATTTGCTCTGGAGACCATTTCATCTCCAGCTTTTCCAGAACAAGCTTTCGCAATGGTAAATTTTGATCCAGTAAGCACGGTTTTGGCCTTTTCGCCATTCTGTTGGCTCGGTTATTAGCATCAACAGCTTTGTAATAGCGTCTGCCCCGATTACGCTGAACTTCACGTGAGATCGTCGAAGGACTGCGATTCAGCGCAGTAGCTATCGCACGAATGCTCATTTTGGCTGACAAACCAGCTCGTATCTCCTCGCGCTCAGACAGTGTCAGGTGAGCTACAGCCCGCTTACGCTCATGGGGTTTTATGCCGCCAGTATCCCTTAACATAGTGAAGATCGTTCCGGGTTTTGAACCCAGGATATTCGCTATTTCACTGAAGCCTGTTCCGTTCTTCCATAGTTCAAAAACAGAGGCTTTTTCCTCTGCTGTAAATGTTCGTCTCATTCAAAAAACCTCCGCAACCCCATGTTTTCACATAACTGTTGCGTTGACCAATTGAATCTACAGTTGCTTTTTTTAATATATCTCGCTCAAGGCGAGCTTCATTTAACGCCTTACGCAGTTGCAGAATTTCAGATTCCAGTTCAGCCACCGTGCGGGAACCAGGAGTACCGAGCCCTTTTCTGGCGGCGGTAACCCATTGTCCTAAAGTGCCTTCAGGAAGAGATAATCGGGAAGCGCCTTCACTGATCGAAAGTTGATTTTCAAGAACCGTTCTGACAGCTTCGGCTTTGAACTCTTTAGAGTAACGTTGGGTTTTTCTGCTCATTATTAGCTCCTTCTGATGCCATTCTATTTCAGGAAGGAGTGTCCGTTAAACTCAGGCTACCTCAGTTGCATTCCAGCCATGATCCAGAATATGTGCATTTTTTTGCCTGATAGTTTCTTTTTTTATTCGCTCATGTTTAAGGCATAACAGGCAGATAAATAATGTCAGAAAAAGAAAGCTAATAATGAGAGCAAGAGCGATATAGTCTGTCACAGGGTAATACATATTCTCTCCGGTAGAAGAAGGGCCGCAAACGCGGCCCGGGCTGTTATCAGAAAGAGTAACGGAAGTTGGCGTTGATCGCGTTATCCACGTTGTATTTACCAAATGCCGATTTCTCAAACTCAAGACCGAAGCGAAGATTATCGCGAATTTCAGCGTTGAGACCAACATTCATGAGCATACGACCGTCTTTTTCACCTTTGATACGTTTCTCACCGGACGCATCACGCAGTACGGTTTCACCGTTGGCAAACAGGTCAAACTGGTAGCCAAGGCCGGCGCGGGCTGTGACTTTCCAGTCCTTACCCGAGAAGGATTTACCCACATCAACACCGGTACGCCCAATCAGCGGATTAAAGTCCTTATCCTTCATGGTGAGGTTCATTCCCTGGTCCTTCCAGGAGAACTGTTTCCCGGATACAGCACCGTAAACAAGTTCCGCCTGCGGCTCAATCCATGCAGAGTCAGTTACATGGTAACGGTAACCGACTTCCGCACCGGCATACCAGGAGTGGGAGCTGTAGTCTCTGGTGCCAAGGCCGGCGAAAGTTGCGGTATACTCGTTGTCATGGTGAACGTACTTACCGATGAGGTCGATATATGCTCCGGACTCAAACATGGCAGAGGCATAGAGACCGGCACCCACAGACTTCGTTTCACCACTGAAGGCATCACTGCCTGCATGGCTGTCGGTATAGGTCATGGTCACCCCGGTGAAGAGGTCAAGGCCATCGAGTTCATGTTTGTTATCCGCACCGACCTGAACGTGGGTGTAGTTGTCACTGAATCCACCGCCGGCAGACCCGGTTCCGCTCATGATTCGGGCCCATGCACCGGACTCACCGTTAATGTCACGCAGATCACCCATACGTTTGTTAAGGTTGTTGACCTCAGCAAGGAAGGCTTTATAGCCGCCTGACATCAGTAATGTTGCCTTTTTAGCCGCATCGGCGTTGGCCACAGATTTATAGCCGATCAGAGTCCATGTTGCTTTGTCTGTATCGTTCTTTTGCTCGATAACCGGTGTTACATCACTGAAGCCAATACTCCGAGTCGTAGCTTTAAAGACATCTACTGCAGTTCCTTTTGGTGCGCTGACCAGATCGATATTCAGTCCGTTGCTGTTTCCATTTTTCTCAATGAAGTCGACTAACAGAAGGTTGTTTTTACCAGACAACGATTTATTGACAACAAGCTGATCTGCTTGGGCCAGATTTGCACGCAGCACAAATGCACTGTCATCTATAGTAAGGTTGTCCACTGTAAGGGTTGTAAACTTCCCATTATCACCAGTAAAACGCACCATACTGTCTTTTGTTTCTAGACGATTAATTGATGACTGGCTATTTAGATGCCAGATCGCATTATTCATGCTAACTGTAGCTTTGGGGGCTGTTATTGCGCCTCGATAGGCGGTATCAAAGCCATACAAAAGAGTCTCTGCCCATGCCTGATAAGCAGACGATATAGTCGGTGTTTCAGTTTCAGGCTGTCCCAGAGTAATGGTTGCTGCATCATCAGCATAAATATTTCCGGTGACAGATGCCATATTTCTGGCAATGAAATTTGCATTTCCACCACTCAGCCTGAATCCATCAGCAGCGTAGTGGAGACCCGGCGTTACAGTTTTACTATTCTGTTCAGGGATTCCCATCATAGTCAGCTCACCGGAGATATCAATACCTTTTGTTGTGAACATGGAATTTTGTGCTATAACTTTTGCTCCTTTATCTATACTTATAGGAGTATTATTCAGAAAGGTTGCACCATTAAGTGTAACTACAGCTTGATCACCTATGGCTATTTGGCTGTTATGTGCAGTGATGCCACCTGTAAATTTAGTTTCTCCTATGGATAGATTAGTACTGATAGTTTGTTTGAAGTCAAAACCATTATTAGTAATATTTTTCCCTGCAAGATTATCAATGTAAGCATTTTTATCGCCGATTGTGATAGCTGATTTATTTGCTGATATATTTCCTTCAACATTGGCATTGCGTGATATTGAAAAGTCAGCATTGTTCAGGTGTAATGTATCAAATTTAAACACCCCGGTTTTCCAGTCTGGCTGATCAAATGAGGTCTGCTGATTATTACTTTTGTGATCAGAATTGAACTTTTTATTATATGAACTCTCTGTTTCTTTCAAAACGGTGACCCAGTCCGTTCCACAAAGAAATACCAGGGAGCAATGATTCGCTGTGCTTCTGAATATTGCATGCTCTGTTGCATGGCCTTGCATGGTAAGACTGGCATTACTGACTTCAACATCATTTTTTGTGTTGACACTACCATCCAGAATTAATTTTGCATTAGTTTTCTTATCCTGAGAATTAATATTGTGCGTTAGTTTTATATTGCCATTTATGTTCCCATGATATATGTAGGAGTCTTCGTTATTGATTGCCAGAACGGCTTCTTTCGTTGTATCTGAGTTAGTTATTGTTGTTCCATCGTCAGTGGCGGCAATTCTAGTAAAAGTCTGATTGTGTCCATTTAAATCTAGCGTGCCACCACGTTTAGTAAAAAATATCCCCGCATATTGATCATTGCCAAGGGAATTATCTTTATTTAGTATTACCTTACCATTTCCGCTTGCAAGGTATATATTGTTAAATGTTCCTTCTTCATTAAGAATAACATTTCCTTCACCTATCTTTATATTTGCCCCCTGTTTTTTTTGAACATTCAGAGTACCGGGGCCTATTTTGTGTAAAACATCATCACTGGAATACAATGCATTCCAGTTTACAATGCTTTCTTTTCCGATATCAATTCCTGCTCCTTTAAATGTAAATCCCTGACCGTTTATGTTATATTCATGGCCTTCGTCAAAGATAATACCACCGCTACCAAAATCCAAATTATCCTTAAACAGGACATTTCCCCCATTTGTGAACACAATATCTTTGTCTTTAGTTATTTTTTCTTGAGTACCAGTGGTATCTGCATTGTTTTGGTGTAATGTTATATCTGTGTTTTTTATGGTTACATTATTGCCATTCAGATTTATTTTATGACTATAGGTATCTTTTAACTCACTAACCAGTTTATCATTGTATTTTGTTATCCATGTCAGTTGGTCACCATTAACGCTGGCAATACCATGGGTTGTTCCGACTAATACCCATTTTTCTAGTTTGTTATCATATAAGTATGCTCCAGAGCCGCTGTCTCCGAATATTTCAAGATTACGAAATGTTTTATCATTTTTATAAATCATCATGCCGTATGAGTCCCATTGGGTGACCTCAAATAGACTAGCACTTAACAGATCATGGCTATATGCTGAATTTGTTGAGATTTTGGATTCACCATTAATAAATGATGTTCCTCCAGAGCCAGCACGAAAACCTATGATTTTTTTTGAACCGTCAGAAGTGACTATACCGTAGCGTTCTAATGCATCAGAATATGTTGTAGGGTTGGTCTCTGCCGGGGTGGCACCTACTGTTTCCACAACAAATTTATTTAACCTCTGAATCTCAAAATCATTGGAATTTCTTCTGTCAACAACCTTGTAAGAAGACTGAGCGTAAACCTGAGTTTCTGCGGCCTGAGGGTTCTTTTTGTTATGTGCAACAGTAACACTATAAGAACCTCCTATTGCGGTAGCTGCGCCACTCGCTGCTGCACCAGAAAAATCCGGAATTGAGAGATTATGGAAAGAGAATTTATCTCCGTTTTTTAAAGTGATTGTTACGTCTGTTGCTCCGGGCTGGAAAATACCTTTATTTTGTGCAAGATCAAGATAGTCTCTCGCCCATACATTTGATATATCAATATTTGCTGCATTTACTGTACCGGCAACAGCCAGAGACAACATTGTTGCTACAAGTTTTCGGTTTGTTTTACCAGAAACTCTTTTCGCTAATTCAGAAACAGCAATGAGTCCGCCAGTGGCAGCACTATATTTAAGGGAGTATATTTTATTCATATATTCTCTCAACTCATTTATTGAATGAACAAAGTATTAAGAATTAAAATTATTAGTAACGGTTGGTTACTAACAGCTTGCTAAAAGTAACAGTTCTATATTGTAAATATGTGACAATGTTCTCATTAATGATGAGAGATTATGTGAATCAATACTAATTGATCGTTAATTGATCGTTTTTTGTTTTTTTTTGCCCAATGTGGGGAGGGGTAATGTTTAATATTTCGATATGATCGAATATCTGTTCGCATGGAACATCGTTCAGTGATTCACGACGAATTAGCGATCGACCACGATGCGATTTTGCAGTGTGCCGAAGAAGTTCTCCATCGCTGCGTTATTCAGACCGTTTCCTTTGTGCGGCATATTTTGTGCTACTCCATGGGGCTTTAACTTTGCCTATAGCCTGCCATTCGATATTGCCAACCCTGATCCGTATGTAGCTACGGGGCATCCTCCGGGCCGGGCACTGACAATGCATCGTGCACCATCGTATTAACAATCTCCATTACCGGACTTTATGACAGGCGCAGGAGAAAATCTCCCGGTTAAACTGAACGGAGAACCAGCGACAGGTACCTCTTTTTACCCTGTAGCAAGTACTCTATAACATACTCCCCCATTTTTCGTTGGCCTTCATTGCAGCAAAGTTCCGGCTCAGGATATTGGGCGCAGATCATCCTCCCAGGAATTTCAGGATCTGCCAGACGGTGCTGAGACGACGCTTACTTGTAAGGTTAGTTTTCAGACGGACAATGAAATGAGGATATGCGATAAATTTCAGTCAAAGATCCATAAAACAGACATAATGTTATTCAGTGGTGAACAGTCCATTCCGGAGACGGAATATCTTGTTAAGGCTGTATATTATACTGGCTGTAAACAACATGGCCACCAAGGACCATGTTGTTTACAGCATACCCTTGTTGCAAAAGCATCCCCGTCAGAACAGCACAGAGTAGTTCAGACCAAAGGTTCGGCCCCTGCCTTTGTAGTCGTACAGTGACGCTGGGCCGTAACCCGGGCTGTAGTACAGTGGTGCACGCTGCCCCCAGACAGTGGTGTAGTCACGGTCGAAGAGGTTTTCAATGCTGAAGCTGAGTGTACCCACCGGAAGCTGATAACTGCCGAGCAGATCCACGGTGGTATAGCCATCGACCTTGTAGCCCTGCGCGTCGCTCACGTCAAAGGAGGTGGTGCTCTGCACGCGCAGACTCCACGGGTCCGGTGCCCAGCCAATGTAGGCTGTCGCTTTTGATGGGCTTGCTGTCTTCACATCGTATTTCTGCCAGGTACCGTTCACTTTCGACTCAGTTTTCAGCACGTTGAAGTTCACTCCGGTACTCCAGTCAGTATCAGGAATCAGGTAGTCCACCGCACCTTCCACGCCGTAAATACGGCGTTTGTCGTCCACCACGCTGATGGTCAGATCTTTATTCGCCACCACGCTCTTATCAGAAATCGAATAGTAGGCCGCGATTTGGGTGCGCAGATTATTGCCAGTAAAGCGCCAGCCCAGCTCATAAGAATCGACTTTCACGCCTTCCAGCTTGCTGTCGCTGACGTTCACACTCTTTGTTAGAGGAAGATGGCCGTTCACTGCAGCACCATAGATGCCGCGACCATAGTATTTACCCGGGTCCGGCAGCTCCACGCCCTGGGAGAAGTTGAGCCATGCCTGCTGGCGTTCGGTGATGTGCATCAGCAGACCGGCGTTGAACAGGAAGTTGTCGTAATCGACTGAGCCGCCAGGAATGGCGTCGGCGGATGTAGCCTTCCCGGCGGCAATCTGCCGTTGCTGCGCGTAGCCGATGAAATCATCAATCTTGTTTTCAGTGTACTGATAGCGTACGCCACCGTTGAGGGTAAAGAGATTATTGATGTCATAGTCTGATTGCAGGAAGGCCGCCAGGTTGGTGATGTCATACGACGGATAGCGCCCGGTGGTGTAAATCTTCTTGTTGTTCAGCCCTCCGGAAGCGCTTGCCTGAGCCAGGTCGAAGAACATCTGGTTGGAGGTAAAGCGCTCATGATCAGCATCCAGCCCCCAGGTGATTTGCCAGCCGTCCATCGGTTTGCTGTTCAGAGTCAGTTTCATGCCGTACTGGTCGGTGTCCTGCTGTGACGAAGAGAAAGCCGTCACCTGTTTGTTCGCATTTACCGTCGGGAACGGGTAGAATCGCAACGACTCATCGCGGTAGTAAACCTGACCGACCAGCTCCTGTCCCAGAAAAGCGCTGTCAGAGTACTGCAGGCTGATCAAATGCCGCTCAGTGCCGGGAATACGGTCGGAATTCAGCCCGTTACTGACGAATGGCGTGCTGGTCCCTCTGATGGCAGAGAAGCCTTTCCCGAGATTAAGCCCGTAATCGTCGTCGCCCTGGCTTTTATAGTACTGTGTGATCAACTGAAGCTGCCGGGATTCATCGATGTTCAGCGTACCGGTTCCCATGATGTCCAGCCGATCGGAGTACTGCAGGCCGGTCTGGGTGTTATCAAGCAAGGTGGCATCGCCGTTACCGTCAAACCAGCCGCCAAATTTCTGATATGCCACGGAAAGACGTCCGGAGATATGCTCATTTCCGCCGGAGACAGCTCCGGCAATGCGTTCATCGTGATCTTTACTGCTGCTAAAGCCACTTTTGGTGCCAGCCTCAAACTCCATCATGGTTTCCGGCTGGCCTTTTTTGGTCACGATGTTGATCAGGCCACCGGTACTGCCGCCGCCGTACAGGGACGTCGCACCGGAGATCACTTCAATATGGTCGATATTAAAAGGATCTATAGAGTCCAGTTGTCGGCTGTCGGTACGTGAAGAGTTGAGACGCACGCCGTCAACCAGCACGACCAGCGGGCGGCCACGCACATTCATACCGTAGTTGGTGCGGCTCCGGCTGCTGACGTCAAGGCCAGGGATCAGCTGAGCCAGTGCGTCTTTAAGCTCTTTGCCGCCCTGAATCTGCTGTTCCAGTTCGGCGTTTTCGATAACCCAGGTGGTTTGCGCCATCTCCGCTACGGTGCGATTGCTGCGGTTGGCAGACACCACGAACGTTTCATCATCGGTTTGTTGAGCGACTGCTGGCGCCATCATGGTAAGAAGCAGTGGGTTGAGAGCCCAAAGCGTATACTTTTTGCTTATCATCATTATTCCTCCATACGGGCGGAAAAAATCAGCCCAAAGATGCTGTGTAGCGAGTTAAAGAAGCAGCCTCCGGCTGCGTTTTCCCTAGGTGCCGCTGCGCCACTGAATCAGGGCGGGCGGCATACTGAGATCGAATAAATCACGTCCCATTACGCGATTAAGAATACGTGCAGATCTCCATGCCATCAGGCTGAGCTGGGGTTCGGCGATGCCATGGGTTTGCATACTGGCGTTGACCACGAAGATGTTGTTCTCTTTCGGGCCACTCCATTCCAGAGTGAAGTCATCACGCACTTTAAAGGTGTTCTTATCGTGCATGGTGATCAGGGGCATCAGTGAGGGAAGTATTTGTGGCAACGCAGAACGGTAACCTGTGGCGAAAATCACCACATCACTTTCCAGGCTCTCCCTGCCCTGATCCAGATGATGCTCCATCAGCAACTTCCAGCCAGGACCACTACTTTCCAGAGTTGTTACCGAGCGGCTGGGTAGCAGACGGATATTTCTTGGTTTTCTCAGAACTTCAAAACGGTGGTACAACTCACGATAAATGGTCAGTAAAGAATCGGCAGTGATGCCATCCGATGTCATTTTCTGCTCATCCAGTAACTGATGGCGAATATCTTCCTCCAGTCCGGAGAAGCCTGAAATATATTCAGGTGTAAAATACTCATCAGCAAAAGCAGCCTCATCCAGTGCGTTAAAATTATTACGCCGGGAGACCCAGTTTATTTCCGCCGCTTCTCCCCATTCCCCGCGTAATGCATTAAGGAACAGGTCTGCACCACTCTGTCCTCCACCAACCACGGTTATCCGTTTTCCACTAAGGTCCGGCCGACGAAGATTCATTTCACTGGCATGGAAACAGGATTGTGTCATATGCTTCACACAGGGTGGTAAATAAGGTTGTTTTCCTGTACCAAGGCAGATATTGCGGGCAAAATATTCTCCCTGGCTGGTTTGCACCAGAAACAATCGACGTTTTTTATCGAAATCAATGTTTTCAACGGTATGACTGAAATACAGGTTATTCATATCTTCAGCAGCCCAGCGGAGGTAGTCAGAAAACTCTTCACGGGATACTGTACGTAGTCTGCTTGTAAGGAAGCGATAGAACTTTTTGTGCTTCACCAGATAGTTAACAAAACTGTAGGGATTTGTAGGTGCAACAGCACTGACCAGATCTTTCAGAAAGACGGTCTGCATATGACAATCCGGTACCAGCATACCCGGATGCCAGGAAAAATGAGGATGTTCATCAAAGAAGAGACAGTCCAGTTCTTCGATCTGATGTGACAACGCAGCAATGCTGAGATTAAATGGCCCTGTCCCTACACCAATAAAATCGACACTTTTTTTCATGATTCATATTCCTGAGTTACCAGCCACAGCGGATTTTGCAGATCCTCAAGGTAATTCGGCAGCATGCGGCTGCCGCCATCCAGATCAGGCCAGGTCAGTTTTACCGGGTTCAGCACCACGCGAATGATTTGTGGCCTGAAAAGTGAGAAAAGCGCAAAACGCTCTGACATTTGTGGATGTTTTTTCATGTAATCACTCAACACTGCTGCCAGCAGTTGATAAAATCGCCTTTCAGGTACGCCAAGACGAACCATCAGTGGCGAAATAAAACGCAGTACTGTCACGAAGTGACCCGTCTGCAAATCATGGATTAAGTAGTCCGCACTCAGGCGGGATGTAACATCACGAACCTCCTGAGGCAAAGAGTCCATTTCGGGGAACTCTTCTTTCACCAGTCGCATATCGCCCTGGAAGTCTTTCAGCAGAACACGCTGTGGAACCCCCTCTTTCATGGCGAGAGTTATATTTTGTCCATGTGCAATAAGCGCGACACCGTAGCGGCAAAGCAGGTGATACAGAGGAACCACGACCACCCGGAACAGTTGCGTAAGCCAGGTTTCAGCGTCCAGCCCGGAGCGGTCTATATATGCGCCTGCCAGCGGCTGATTGTTTTCGTCGCACTCCATCAGTGTTGCCATCAGAACCGGACTTTCATCCGGTTTCAGCCAGCGGCACGGATTCTCCCGCCAGATAACACCAAGCATTTCCTGGTAGCGATAGGGAGCCCGGGCAAGCGCGGCATAGCCTTCATGGGAGACATAGCCTGCAGCCGGTTCACCAAGTATCACTGCGCCGCTTTGCACCAGGGTGGCGTCGGTCGCAAAAACCTGTTGTAGCCAGCGTGAAGCCAGTGGTCCGGCAGCGATGTATCTGCCAGGGATCCCCCGGTAGCATGAGGTGTTGTAGATGGTCAGCGGCAGCTTGATATCCAGCCCGCCCCGGCGACTGGCGTTGGTCAGGGTACGCAGCGACTGCTGGGCGAGCCACTGGTCGCCAAACTCGCCGAGAGACACCATCCTGCCTTCGGCAAAATCAGCGATGAAGTCGGTAGCGATTTTTTGCTGCCACTGCCACGGATGTACCGGCAGCGGCAGCCAGTTGTGATCCAGTCCGTTTTCCTGCCAGACCTGACTGAAGCGTGTAAACTCCTGCGGATCCATTGCGGCAGTCAACAACTGCTGAATATCCAGATCGTTATCGCAGCGCCAGATCATATGTTCACGTTTTACCGCCAGCCAGTGCAGTCTGAAGGTGTTGGTATACTCTGGCGCATATCGTTCCAGCGCCTCTTTGCCCCAGCCACGGCGACCTTTATTAAAAACGAATTTAGGATGACCGCTCAGCAGGCATTGCAGACGATCGGCATCAAGATTAATCAGGTCACTGGCACTCAGTCCGCGACGGGCCTTCAGCAGTTGCAGGTCGCCCAGTAGCGTGGCATACAAATCCTGCATATGCTCTGCAACAGTGGCATCACTCATTGACAGCACCGGCTTTAGCTGCATCAGCAGCGTCTGCGCCAGTACTGGTTCGTCCGTGCAGCGCAACGTTTGGGCATCAATCCACAGCCAGCCCCAGATACCACGTTCAGCGATGAAGCGCCATTGTGCTCCCGGCAGGTTAATGCAGTAGTGGTCATCGCCCTGAGATTCCGCGTGGAAAACCTGCTCATACTCCATCTCAGACAACATTTTTGCCACCAGCCGACGGTTAACAAAATCCCAGTCCTTGTGATTCATTACAGACCGACCTCCGTGAAGAAGTGATGACGATCCGCCATCACCATGCGCGAGCGCTTATGTGGGAAGTCGAACTCTTTAATTGTCCGGTATCCCGCAGGCTCAAGATGGCGGAACAGGCGCAGGTTATCGGTGCGTGGCTCCAGTACTGTGCGCTGCGTACGGGGCTCATCCAGCAGCAGGTAATGTGTCAGCCCGCGCAGCCAGCTTTGCACATAGTGGGCCCCGCGCCATTGCTGTTCACCAACCAGCAGATGCAGGCCACGGTCAAAGGGCTGCCACGAATAGTGACGACCAATGCGGTCTTCCGCCGCCCAGTAGATTTCGAAATAGCTGAATGGCCGATCGTCGAAGCACCCAATCAGCGGGAATGCATGTTTACCGGTGAGCTGGCGCTCCAGATAGGCGGTCTGTACCTCCAGTGAGCCACTTTGCTCCCAGAAATACTCAACGCGCGGATCATTCATCCAGCGGGTGAAACGTTCTGCATCAGAAACGGGATCGGCAATGCGGAAACTCAGCATCCTGCGAATACGTGGATCGTAACGGCGGTAAACCTCACCCTGTGGACGGGGTGGGCGCTGCGGGAAATAAATCTCACGCTCTGCATCAAAAACCATTTCACCGGAGGCCCGGTTTGCCGGTGAACTCAACCATAACGGTAACTGCCAGAAGGCAGTACGATGGATAATGTCGCTTTTTACCTGCCCAAAAAGCGTCAGCGCCTGTGGCTCCTCACGCCATTCGGCCCAGGGGAGAGCCACTGCTGACAGTTGTGGAGCGGCGATAAATATCTGATCCAGCGCATCGCACAGCCACCCTGTCGGCAGCTCCCCGGGACAGTGCAACACCGCGCTATTGTCCAGTCCCCAGCCAAGATTCAGGGGCTTGTCGAGTTTTTCACAGCGCAGTCCATATCTGCTGTGAATAATGTTTGCCTCAGACATTCAGACCTCCTGAGCCTGCAGCGGGTTAGCGAAATCGAAATAGATCACCGAAGGGTCAACAATGGTGTTCTCGTTATGATCGTTCAGATAACAGAAAAAGTTACCTTTTACGTTCCAGTACGGACTTTCCAGCACGTAGTTGAGACAGGTTTTATGAGTCACCTGATCACGCACTTCAGCCAGCGATGCTCGTACACGAGCCATCAGATTCGATTCGCTGTCCAGCCCGGCAGCCCCCAGCGCAGCGGTCACAGCAAAAGTGGAGTTAACCAGCAGGTAATAAGGGAAATAGCGCAGCAACTGCTCATGGGTGAAAATATTTTCCGCCTGCGCCTCGCCAATAGAATCGAGCCAGTCTGTCGCGTGAGGCATAAAAGCGCTGCCCTGACAGTCACGGTAAATAAATCCGACCGGCAGATCCCCAAGCATCTGGACAAGAATATTTTGCTGATGCGCCAGCAGCACCAGGCCGTAATCCGCTTCAGCCGTAAACAGCGGCTTTAGCACTTGCTGACAGTATGCATCGACCCATGCATGGGCGGCCTGTTGCACAGTGATACCGAGGCGATCGCTCAGGCGTTTTACCGCCGAAACCAGCAGCGAATCACCGCCATCAGGTGCGGCCTGAGTCAGGGAGACCAGTACGTTAGTCTGGCTTTTCGGCTGATCCACCAGCAGATTTTCACGCAGGGCAAACAGACTTTCCTGCATGATGTTGCCGTTAAGATCGCGCAGCCCGGCCCAGCCATCCTCCTGCATTACCCGGAAAGTCGGGAAGCGGACCTGTAGCATCTGCCAGCCGTCGGTTTGAGCCAGGCGTGCCAGGCGCATCCCACGCTTCACTTCTTTCACGGACAGAGTACGGATGGAGTTGGTCAGCCGTACGCTCAGGGAGAACTTGATCATATCGCGGCTGGTGGCACAGTAGAGGGAACGGGAAGAGGTGGTCGGCAGCCACGACGTGCCGGCCTCACCTAAGTCTTTAATCAGCCCTTTAGCAACAAGTGCCTGGCACCACCCCTGCTGCAAAAGATATTCCCCCTGCCACGGGTGCAACGGGAACAGCCATTGGTTGTCACTTAATTCGTTGAGTAACTGAGGCGCATTCTCTGCGGCAAATCGCGTCAGCCGCTGTTGAAGGTTGAGATGCAAACTTTCACCGGCGATTTGCGTTTTATCCACCGAAAACCACCGCAGTGGGAAGTGGGGTGCCATATCAGGCAGGTAGCGTTCAGCCTCCCGCCGGTTAAACGGTTCATGAGACTTAGGCGCAGGGTGGAAAGCGTGTCCTGTCAGCAGCGCCTGCTCAGCCTCGCCAAAATTCAACGCTTTTTCACGCAGAGCGGCCCAGTCATGACGGGCATCAATTGCCTGTTGCGTATGGACATGGCTTTCCAGCACGCGCTGGTGGAAAGTTTCGCAGAGGGGAACGGGCAGAAACAGTTGATGGCGTAGCTTATCAATAATAAGCCGGGAGAGAGTGGTAAAGTCGACAGGATAACTGCCTGATGCCGTGACCAGACGTGCAGGAAATGCAAAGCGGTGATGCTGGGTTGGGGAGAAATAAGCCACTCTGAAATGGAGCGATTTCTGCTCATCCAGCGGGATGAGCAATTCGTCTGGCGGGTATTCTGTCAGTTTCCAGTCTGTGGTTTCACGAATCAGTGCATTCAGGAAGCACTGCGCAGCCACATCTGTGGCTGGTTTTTCAGAGGGCAGGGTCATAGTCAAACAGCTCCCACACAGCAAAATAATAACAATTATGTCAATAATGATTCTCATTATCAATAATAAATGTTATTGTCAGATAAATTAATTTTACAAATAAACACAATTAATACATGGAGTTGAAACATTATAATGTCACCAGGGATCGAAGATACGCCCCAAAAACCACTGTCCTGCTGGCCACTTGCGTTCAGTGCCGGGCTTCTCGGTATCGGACAGAACGGTCTGCTGGTTGTGCTCCCTGTTCTGGTCATACAGACAAATCTGAGTCTGTCTGTATGGGCTGCCCTGCTGATGCTTGGCTCAATGCTGTTTCTGCCATCGTCCCCGTGCTGGGGAAAGCAAATTTCCCGTACTGGCAGTAAACCTGTGGTGTTGTGGGCTCTGGGAGGATATGGCATAAGCTTTACCCTGCTAGGGCTGGGAAGCGTGCTGATGGCTACCAGCGCCATAACAACAGCGGTGGGACTGGGAATATTAATCATCGCCCGGATCGCCTACGGGCTGACCGTGTCGGCAATGGTGCCAGCCTGTCAGGTCTGGGCATTGCAGAGAGCTGGAGAAGGGAATCGCATGGCCGCTCTGGCAACCATCAGCTCCGGCCTGAGTTGCGGCAGGCTATTCGGGCCGCTGTGCGCGGCAGCAATGCTGGCCATTCATCCTCTGGCGCCACTGGGGCTGCTGATGGCAGCCCCAGTGCTGGCGCTGCTGATGCTGCTGCGGTTGCCCGGCACACCACCACAGCCCACACCGGAGTGCAAGAGCGTCAGTCTGAAGCGGGATTGTCTGCCTTATCTGCTTTGCGCAATATTACTGGCTGCGGCGGTGAGCATGATGCAGCTTGGACTTTCGCCTGCCCTTACTCGCCAGTTCGCCACGGATACCACCGCCATTAGCCAACAGGTGGCCTGGCTGTTGGGTCTGTCCGCAGTAGCTGCGCTTATCGCGCAGTTCGGGGTACTCCGTCCGCAGCGCCTGACTCCGGTGGCCCTGCTCCTGAGTGCCGGAGTGTTGATGAGTGGTGGTCTGGCTATCATGCTCTCCGAACAGCTATGGTTGTTTTACCCGGGCTGTGCAGTGCTGTCATTTGGAGCAGCTCTGGCAACACCCGCTTATCAACTTCTACTGAATGATAAGCTGGCTGATGGCGCAGGCGCGGGCTGGCTCGCTACCAGTCACACACTTGGCTATGGACTGTGCGCTTTGCTGGTGCCGCTGGTATCGAAAACAGGTGTCGCAATCGCGCTGATTATGGCAGCATTATTTGCAACTATATTATTTACCATTGTGTCTGTATTTATCTGGCATTACCGTACTATCAAATAAAGATATGATCATCACCTTACTGGAGTAAATCAGAGGATATGAGAGAGGACCTGCGTCTGATGAAAACATGTCAGGCAGTGTTCTGGCTTGCTGCCCCCGCCTGGTTTACGTTACGCCCTTAGCTACCTGGCTAAACAGGATCAGAAAGAACACGGTATTATTCTGATGCGTAGCAGACTTCCCGAAAAAAGTAACCGCGGCCGACCACGACACAACTGAATTACAGCTGTATTAGAATTAAGTTTCCGTAAGTTGTTGGGAGGTGCTTGAGTTAATAGGCAGCAGAGGGGGCGCTGTAATCAGTGTAGGGGACCCGAATTTCTGCTGTGGTGCTTCAGTGGTTCGGATACAGGTAACGAATATGGTTCATAAATCTGACAGTGATGAATTAGCAGCACTGAGGGAAGACATCACTTGAAGCTTATGGGATTGAATGGCGACGTAAACCGCAGAGTCCTGTGCAGTGCGTTTCCGTATTATCCACGGATGAGAAAGTTGCGTTATTTCGTCGGTTGTTTCGTGGGCGTAGTGATGTATGGGGCCTTCGATGGGAAAGTAAAACTAGCGGAAAATAAAAGTACTCGCCTGCCTACGGACCTTTTTACTCAGGGTATTTTTGTTTTCCATAACGTTGCGTATTAACATGAAGGAGAACGAGGGGGATTAGGTAATCTCTTTCCATGAAAATACGCAAACGTTCATCACCGAAGTGAAAAATCAGTTTTTGATATTTAAATAATTTTTCAAATCATATTTCAGCAGGACACTACCAGCACCTAACAGCAGCACATCTTTGATGACAAAACTGTCAACTTTTCCCAGTTGTGGTAACAGACTTAGTGTGACTAAACCTGTAACAATAACGATAATATCTCCCAGTATGCCAGCAGCAGGCCTGAAGAAGCCGATACTCAGTGCTAGAAAAGTGATAGTTTCTACTATGCCGAGGAAATAGCTCCCCCCATGAACACCAAACATAATGTACAGGATATTCAGCCACGTGGGAGAAATCAGGGGCTTGAGGGCCATCACTTCAAAATCAAACCATTTATAGGTCCCGAAGAGCATAAATATTATAATAACAGACAGGCGAAGAATAACTATGTCATAATCTGATTTAATGTAAACATTAATAAATTTTTTCATTTCATTCTCCGGGTGGAAAATTATATGCACTAAAAAGGATTAAGTACGGGTATCAAGCATTTTAATTAAAGCGTTAACGGTTCCTGAATAGATATCATGTGGTGGAAGTCGATTTAACATCAGTGCCCCCTTTAGTGTAGAACAGACTATAACGGCGAGCTCATCCGGAAGAAGAACTGTTTTGAACTCTCCACTATTCTGCCCGGAGGTGATAATATCTTTAATCATCTGTATCTCCTGATGTGCCAGTTGACTTACAGCCTCCTGTAATTCAGGAGAAAACTGATGGCTGTCGGATAGCATGGCATAAATACCGCACATTTCCCCTCTTTCAGCACAACCAGCAAATGCATCAAGATATGTCCTGAGACGTTGTACACCTGAAGAAACATTATGGAGAGTTATATTAAGTCTATCAAATACTTCTGTTTTGTATTGGCAGTAGGCTATACCAAGATCAGTTTTCCTCGGGAAATGGTGATGAATACTGGCTTTTCTGATACCAATTTCTTTTTCCAGATCTGCGTAACTGAACCCCAAAAATCCGCGTTGCTGGATCAGAGTATCCGTTATGCGAAGTATATTCTCATAAGTAGACACGGCTTTACCTGTTATGTATTAAAGGGACTATTATACATATTTTAGCGATAGATAATGGCAGTTCCATCAAGTTTATTTTTTCCTCCCAATGAAGTGATTCGGAAATGAGAACCTCCTGCCTGCTCCGCTTTGTCTTTAAGCGCAGTTGCCACCTCTTCTGGTGTATATAGATTACCAACAGAAATATAGTCTGACGGCATCAAACCAACAACGTCCTGACGATTAATTTCATCTGCAGCAGTTGCGTAGCCTGTCAGAATGAGACCAAGGGCGACAATGGTAGTGCAGATAACATAATTCATGAGCAATTTCTCTTTATGTTTGCGATACTACACATGCTACCTTCTGATTGGTAGGCTTGCAAGATGGATTTATTTAAAATAAGAGGGATGATTTGTATCAAATTGTTTTGTATTTTTGTGTTTTGTATCACTGAGGTGAAGTTGTAAGATCTGGCCCTCTGCGAGGTTGGCTCTGTCGAAAGGAACAGGTGACGAGAGTTAACATCGTTGCCTTGGCTGCATGGGGGATATGTAGCTACCCCCTGATATTTCCGCCACGGAAGCCAATATGAACAACAATAACAATACGCCTCGTTTCCAGTATGCTTCATGTCGGATATTTTGTAAGCGCTATGTACTTCCCGGGACGCTTATCTTTTAGCCGTAGCTGGTAGTGCAATAAAAGCCTGGCAGCAATCCAGGCCTCTACGTTCTAAGAATCAACTGTCAGTGCAGAGGAATGCGCACGACGCTCTCGTTGTTATTGGCTTTTGCCGTCGCACCGTCGTTTTTCACGGTGACAAACAGCGCGTGCGCTTTGCTATCCGTCTTATATCACTGGTGCTGACAATGTGGATGAGGTCGCCTTTAAAAAAGGACATCGTTATATAACGGTGATCTCCGATCGCGATGGTCGTGCGCTGGCCTTAACGGACGATCGTGGCACAGAGAGCCTCGCCGGCTATCTTCGCACGCTTACTGACGGGCAGTTGCTGGCTATCAAAACGCTCTCAATGGACATGAATGCAGGCTATATAAGAGCAGCGCGTATCCACTTACCCTGTGCGGTTGAGAAAATCGCCTTCGACCGCTTCCATGTAGCAAAGCAACTTGGCGAAGTGGTTGATAAAACCCGTCAGAATGAACATCCGCACCTCCCTGTTGAAAGTTGGCGTCAGGCAAAGGGGACCCGCTTCCTGTGGCAGTACAGCGATAAATGGATGACCAAATCCAGGCAGGAAAAGCTGATATGGCTGCGTGCACAGATGAAGCTGACAAGCCAGTGCTGGGCGCTGAAAGAGCTGGCAAAGGATATCTGGAACAGGCCATGGAGTGAGGAAAGACGTAATGACTGGGAGAGATGGCTGGCTCTGGCGGCCAACAGTGACGTTCCTATGATGAAAAACGCCGCGAAAACGATAGGAAAAAGGCTTTACGGGATCCTGAATGCCATGCGACACCGTGTCTCAAACGGAAACGCGGAGGCGCTTAACAGTAAGATCAGGCTACTGAGGATAAAAGCCAGGGGATACCGAAATCGGGAGCGCTTTAAGCTGGGCGTGATGTTCCACTACGGGAAACTGAATATGGCGTTCTGAGCCTTCCCACCATGATCAGGGAAAACCCATGTATCATCAGGTTATTATGTGAGCTGGTAAATCAGATTTTGCATGGACTGAAATCATGCTGTTATTTAGGGATAAAGAACCGGCTTTTTGTCCCGCCCCCTCGCCATTAATGAAAAAAAGAATGGAATGCTCCCTCTGAGGAGAAGGGCAGTAGAAAAAAGAACCCGCCAGCAAAAATATTGGGGATGAACAGCTTTCGCTACTCAGATTGCTGGCGGGTATAGTTCCTCATGAAATAAAAATACTACATAATCCTTTTAATGCAAATGATAATCATTGTCAATTGTTTGTGCGTGTTTTCTTCATACATGATTGGTAGTAAAGGTGATTCAGGCTATCAGTTTTTGCTGATGATCTTTTTATCTATAGAAAACATCAGCCAAGCTGGTTGGTTCAGTAACGCTTTCATCTTTGAGCATTTTATAAAAAATTCTTGAATTGTTAAAATAGATTAAAGTCTGGTAACAGCAAAAGTTAAACGAGAAATCAAAAGGAGGTCCCAAATCTGAAAATGAAGCATCTGCGTGATGATGTTGCAGCGGGACGTCGTCGGCTGTATATCAGAGCAATCTGTCCATCCCTGCGTGAAGCCCCGTTACTTTATTCGTACCCCTTATAATGGGGTGTTAGCCAGCCAGACCCGGCATGATTACTGTGAACCGCCCCGGGAATCCTGGAGACTAAATTCCCTGAGAAAGAGGTAAACAGGATGACTAAAAATACACGTTTTTCCCCCGAAGTCCGTCAACGGGCAGTTCGTATGGTTCTGGAAAGTCAGGACGAATATGACTCACAATGGGCGGCAATTTGTTCCATAGCTCCAAAGATTGGCTGTACGCCAGAGACTCTGCGTGTCTGGGTTCGCCAGCATGAGCGGGATACCGGGGGCGGTGATGGTGGGCTCACCACCGCTGAACGTCAGCGTCTGAAAGAGCTGGAACGTGAAAATCGTGAACTGCGCCGCAGTAACGATATCCTTCGCCAGGCTTCCGCTTATTTTGCGAAGGCGGAGTTCGACCGCCTCTGGAAAAAGTGATGCCACTGCTGGATAAGCTGCGTAAGCTGTACGGGGTCGGACCGGTATGCAGTGAACTACATATTGCCCCGTCAACGTATTACCACTGTCAGCAACAGCGACATCATCCTGATAAACGCAGTGCCCGTGCGCAGCGCGATGACTGGCTGAAGAAAGAGATACTGCGCGTATACGATGGGAATCATCAGGTATACGGTGTGCGTAAAGTCTGGCGTCAGTTGTTACGGGAAGGAATCAGGGTAGCCAGATGTACAGTGGCGCGCCTCATGGCGGTTATGGGACTTGCCGGTGTTCTCCGGGGTAAAAAGGTCCGCACTACCGTCAGCCGGAAAGCCGTTGCCGCAGGCGACCGCGTAAACCGTCAGTTTGTGGCAGAACGTCCTGACCAGCTGTGGGTGGCTGATTTTACTTACGTCAGCACATGGCAGGGCTTCGTCTATGTGGCGTTCATCATTGATGTGTTTGCCGGATACATCGTGGGGTGGCGGGTCTCATCGTCTATGGAAACGACATTCGTGCTGGATGCTCTGGAGCAGGCGTTATGGGCCCGTCGACCGTCCGGCACAGTCCATCACAGTGATAAAGGTTCTCAGTATGTATCGCTGGCCTACACACAGCGGCTTAAGGAAGCCGGATTACTGGCATCAACAGGAAGTACAGGCGACTCGTATGACAACGCGATGGCGGAGAGCATCAATGGTCTTTACAAAGCGGAGGTAATACACCGTAAGAGCTGGAAAAACCGTGCAGAAGTGGAACTGGCCACACTCACGTGGGTGGACTGGTATAACAATCGACGATTGCTGGAAAGGCTGGGCCATACTCCTCCGGCAGAAGCAGAAAAAGCTTATTATGCTTCCATCGGAAACGATGATCTGGCAGCCTGAGTTCACAGATAAAACACTCTCCAGGAAACCCGGGGCGGTTCAAGGGCCTTTCGCTGAGAGGCCCTGTTTACACAATTAAATAAATCGAGCCCGACCAACAATTTTGACGTTGACAGCAGGATTATTGAGGGGTAATCAATGTGTTCTTCGGCAGCGATTACGGTAGTGAACGGACCTGCTGTCTGAATGGTATCGATCCGCAAGCGTATCTGCGCCATATTCTGTGCGTACTACTGAAATGGCTAATGGCAGTAAAGAGAGACTTTACATATAGTTGCATAAAGCAGGATTTTACGACTAGTCAACATTTTTTATAATTCTTCAGGTTCAGAGTATCTGACATACAGGTTATGTATTGGGGAGACATTTAATGTTTGGCCATCTGCTACGATACTTTAGTTTCTGTAAAAAAGATTTATTAGTATTTCATCCTGAATCTGATTATTCAGATAATTTACGTAAAGCCTTCTCTTTTACAAAAAGGCTGGGATTTAATGAAGAATGGAATGGAGTCACAAAAAACAAAGAATACGATTATCAGGATGTATTCAGTCATGTCTGTCTGCAGTCTGGTGTGACAGACTTTTCCGCTTCAGCAGGACAATGCTTAAAGTGGAGTCATTATTTTCAGCCATATTTTGAGAATATCCTTGAATGTCGGGTATGGGTTACCGTCGGACAACTCTGGAAACAGGAAAGATTTATTTACAATCCGTCAGTTGCGGATTTTCAGCGCTGGTCTGAAAAAGGGATTCAGCCTGAAGATTTCAGACATCACTCGGGGTTTAATTTTCATGCGTGGTTGACGACGGAAAATGGTGTGATTGTGGATGTTTCCTTTATGAGTACGTTATCGCGGCGATTACCTGAACACCTGAGTGAAGTCAGTGGAAGTGTGATTATTGGCCCGCCAGAGACGGTTCTTCCTGAGCATAAATATGTTCCCATGATTGTCGGCCAGAGGATTGTTGAGAAAATAGAAAAACGCTCTTTCATTGATTTTCTGGCGCACGACGATATTGATTTATATACAGTGCCTGCAATCTTGGTTCCGGTATGGAAAGAATGTTAAAGCACGGAATAACACTATGCACTTACCGCTTTCCGGAACTCAGCTTGTTACCTGAGCGGTCAACAGAGCAGTCTTTTAGTGTTTGCACTTGGTTGCCACTAAACCGGAGTCATTTATCAGAAGTATATTTTCATGGAAGGATATTGTCAGCGCCAGTGATATAAGACAGTAATGCGGATAACCGTCCCGCATAAACACCACCCAGATTTCCTCAACACTGGTCACGGTGACAAGCGCACCATGATCGTCTTTGTATCGCTGATTGACTTTCGGTAATGGAACATCTTCTGACATAAATTTTAGTACGGTAACAGTTAACTAAATTTTCATGTGGTAGCACTGAATCAGGAGACTGCGTTTCCTGATGTACGCTGTTAATTTTCTGTTTTTACAAAACATTTTCCCCTTCTTCCTGTGTATTTTATTGCGTTCCTCCTTTCATGCCCTTCCCATATCCTGAAACTCACTTAAATGCTGTTGAATCGTCACGCATTGCAATTTTCAATGACTGAAATCAAAAATTGCTACTTTTTAGGCTAACCAACTGTATTAAAATCATTCATCGGAATAATTTCCTGCACTTTTCCATTAATTATGGTTATAAGTTTTTCGATATACTGTTTTTTGCGATATATATCAGAATAAAGATCTGTTCATTTGCGTTATATCGATCGATAAATCTGTCATATTGCTGTCGTTCAGATCATTATTCTATAATGATCAAAATTAAGTCAGCTAAAAATTGGCAGATTTATTACTCAGCATTCTGGTACCGGTTGATTGACGGGAAATATACGCATCTTCAGGCGAACACCCTGACGAATTCCGGTACCGGGCGAATCTACGGCGATGCTGTTGGTGTCAGCGCTGCCACATTTAATAATCTGGAAGAAAATGGCGTGGCGGCGACGCTGGCCGGGCGTGAGCGTGTGGACTTAGGGGTACAGACCCTGAATAACCGGACGCACAGCCTGATTTACAGTGCAGGTGATATGCATACTGGTGGCATGCTGGATGCGAATGGTGCCGCCACGGGGAAAGCCGGTGTACTGAATAATCACAGTGCCACTATTGAAGCCGCCGGATATTGGTGGTAGGTGATGAAGTACTGACTCGGGAATGACTCTCGGATGATTCAGGTTCTGATTCGCTGTCAGCCCGCGTAGTTGCTGGTCTGGCTGATTTCCTGTCGTCAGACGTTCAATGCCCGACTGCAGGTTATAGTCTGGTACACGAACACCTGACGACAGGTATCACTTACTTGGATAAGGTAAATCCCTCAAGAGGCAGCAACTACCTTGAAAAACGCCGCGGTAATACGCAGGCAGACGTGTCAGAACGTCTGTTAGCTAGGCATGTGGCTCCAGACCATTGCGTTTTGCTGTTTCCAGAAGGCTCATTATCTGTGCTGTGTGGTTCCCGGCCATCAGTGAAGCAGCGAATAACTGGGCCTTTCGTCCCATAACGACCGGGCGGATGGCACGCTCGCAGATAGATGCCTATTAATTTACAGCCCCCTTAATATACATCATGCTACTGAACTGAAAATTTTTGTGAAAATGATTCTCCCAAAATATTATTTAATATCAATACGTTTTGATGCCCTTGTTGCAACAAGGGCATTCTTTTATAAAAATAATATGATGTGAATTATGGCAAAGGAGCTAAACCTAACTCTTTTAGAAATTCGTTATATTTTTGAGTTGCTGATTTTATCTGATTATCCAGAGAAAACAGCTCTGCATGTACTGCAGTAAGATTGATTTCTTCTTCAGGTTCAGCTGTGCTTACATAGCGTGAGATGTTTAAATTAAAATCATTTTTCTCAATCTCTTCCATGCTGACGCGACGTGCGTAGCGTGGTTCCTCTTTGCGGAACTTGTAAGCATCAATAATTTTTTTTATATGATCAGAAGAAATCTGATTCTGCCGTTTACCCTTATTAAAGTGTTCTGCTGCATTGATGAATAATATGTCGTCAGGTTTTTTACATTTTTTAAGCACCAGAATACATACCGGAATACCAGTAGAGAAGAACAGATTTGCAGGCAGACCAATTATCGTATCAATATGCCCATCCTTCAGCAGCTTCGTGCGTATACGTGCTTCAGTACCGCTCCGGAAAAGTACACCATGAGGCAGGATGATTGCCATTACACCATCTTCTTTTAAAAAATGGAATCCATGTAAAAGGAAAGCGAAGTCAGCAGCAGATTTAGGTGCCAGACCGTAATTTTTAAAGCGCACATCATCAGCTAATGTTTCTGAAGGTTCCCAGCGATAGCTGAATGGCGGATTGGCAACAACCGCATCGAATTTGGGCATTCTGGACGGATTGGTCTCGCGTAACATATCCCAATCGTTAAGAAGGGTATCTCCGTGAAAAATATCAAATTCCGAATCTTTCACTCCATGCAGAAGCATATTCATACGTGCAAGGTTGTAGGTGGTGATATTTTTCTCTTGACCGTATATTTTTCCAATACCGTGCTGCCCCATGCGCTTGCGAATATTTAGGAGCAATGAACCTGAACCACAGGCAAAATCAAACACGCTGTCTATGTGTGAACGCTGCCCAGTGGCAGGTTCTTGGCTATCCAGCGTAACAATGGCAGATAAGATATCTGAAATATGTTGAGGAGTGTAGAACTCACCGGCTTTTTTACCTGAGCCAGCTGCAAACTGACCGATTAAATACTCGTAAGCATCCCCCAATGTGTCACTGTCGGTAGAGAACTGTTTCAACCCATCAGCAATTTCTTTGATTATCTTGCAAAGGCGGTCATTTCTCTCACCGTATGTTTTGCCAAGTTTTTCTGAGGCAAGATTGATTTCTGAGAACAGCCCTCGAAAGACACTGGCGAAAGATTCTTCCTCAATGTACTTAAAGCCTGCCTGTAATGTATTAAGCAGTTTCACATGTTGAGTCCGCGCCATTTCGGCAATGCTTGTCCAAAGGTACTGGGGTTCGATTACGTAATGCACTTTACGGCGCATTAACTTCTCAAACTCAGGAATGTCCTGCTCATTTTGTTCATACCACAGAGTTAATGGTGGTTGACGTTTCCCCTCTTTTTGTTTGGGGTAGTCTACTCCTAGCTCTTTTTGAGCCGCTGCTTCGTAATTATCCGATAGATATCGCAGGAACAAAAATGCTAGCATATAATCGCGAAAATCATCAGCATTCATAGCACCGCGTAGTTGATCAGCTATGTTCCAGAGCGTTTTGCCCAGTTTTTGTTTTTCAAAGTCAGTCATAGTTTCTCTTCACTTTCCTCAATCTGTTGGGGAAATAAATCAGGATTAAATGGATAGCGTTTCAGAAAATCATGCAAAATCTTTCTGAAATAAGTTTTATTTTCTTCAAGCATAGGTTGAGGCTCGAAAAGCGAATAGTTTCCATGGCTCAAAATATTGATGAGTCTCGAATGTAAAATCCTTTCAGGGTCATCAGCATCCTGCGCAATGCAGGCTGAGAAATTTGAGAAACCATGGAAGCTAGCTGATTTTTCCAGAACTGAACGTAACATATTGAAATGATAGGTATATAATTCACCTGATTGCTCCGCTTTATACAACTCAGTTAGTATCGCAACATGATGAAAGAATGGTGTCGCACCTGTATAAGTTAGGGAATAACTGCCATCAACCCGGGATCTTGATAAAAAGTAGGCTGCGACCTTTCTGGATTTACGAGCATCAAGTTCATTGTGCATGACATTGAAGAATAATGGATGATGAGACGAGATCATCACCTTCAATGGGTTATCTGCTTTGTTCAATAGTTGCGCCAGATGACTGCCAACTGTGATTGCGTTATGCTCATCCAATGAAGATATAGGATCGTCGATGTAGACATATTTTACCCACTGGTAAGCATCTGCACCATCAAGTGCTAATTGTACGATAGCTAAGAAGAAACACCAAATGAAGATATTTTCTTCTCCTCGTGAAACCTTGATGTTATCAATGATTTGACCATCTACAGTTCGTGAGAAGCGTATCGCCCATTCTTCTGTATCAATTCGAAAGTCGAAGTCTGTATAACGCTGCAATAACGGGCGTATACGGTTGTCCATTTCCAGCTCAAATAACCCCTGAAAAAATCGCGAATCCCTGTTGAGGAGCAAGCGTCGATCTTCATCACCTACCAGATCGTTGTTCCAGTGGAAGAGATCTTCGGTGAAAGCATTGAAATACAATGTATCGTGATTACCTGTATCCTTGAAGGCCATTGATAAACGAGTCTTACCTGTACCATTGTAGGCGTACAGCAGGATTGCCTTCTTGCTTATCAGTTCTGTGCGTAAGTGAGTACTAAGTGAGAACAAGTCAGCAAATGTTTTTCCTAGTTTCATAAGATCACCTCATTAACCTTAGGAAAAATCTGTTGCAATAGGCCCTTTTTAAAGGTTTTAAGTGTTTTAACTTTTTGAGCTTGAGCTACGATTAGGTTGTCGAAAGAATATAGACAATTAGCAATATCTTGTTGCTCTGCTTCTGTGGGAATAGGTAACTTAATTCGGCGTAGTTCATTTAATGAAAGAACTGTTTGCGAAGTTCCGACACTATGTTTGCCAACATACTCTGCATATTGAGCAAGTAATTCGATAAAGAATTTATTTATGCCTTTATTTATGCGAAAGACAGGGTAATATGTGCTAATAATTCCAGTTATACCTAAGTTGTTTTCGTTAAAATAAAATCGTCTATCATCACTTCTGCTGCGATATGTGATGTAATTTACAGGAATAATATTAAAGCCGACATTATTACGTTCTGTAATTCGTTCATTATCGTAATATTCACGTTGTTTGATAAGACCATTTCTAGCAGAAGTTAATACATCATACTCATCTTGATATGTAGACTTTTTTCGATATTCCTCAATAAAATCACCCAATGGACATATTTTCCATTCCGTTGTGCCTTGGAAATTAGGAAAACGTAATTTGGGCAGGGTTTCTCCTTCACGAGGAAAAAGCTGCTGCAACAGGCCTTTTTTATATTTCTTTAACGCATCCAGTTTCTGGACTTCTGCTGTGAGTAGAGCATCCAAAGATGATAAACAATTGGCGATTTTTTGTTGTTCTTCTGGAGTAGATACAGGAAGTGGTAGCTCCATGAATGCGTTATTACTGATGTTCATTCGGTCATGGCGTACGCCTGTGCTTGAAACTTGGCGCATGTAATGATGCCAATGTGTTGACTTAAAATAATGAGTATAAAAATCATTATTTTTGCTATTAAATTTGAACACTGTATATAATGGTGAGATCACGCCTAATCCGATTTTATTTTTTGAAATCGGTCCTACAGGAGCCATCGTTGAAACCCGAGGGTTATAAACATAGCTTCCTTCTTCAACAAGGTAATACCCTTCAAGATTGTTTTGGTTAGCAATATCTTTCTCGAAAAAATCTCGCTGATCAACAACCCCATACTCTGCTGAGTTGGTTAGAACGCGGGTTATTTTACCATCAACATTTTTTCGAACTGAGCGTTTCGCTAGTTTTCCCAATGGTTGGAATTCCCATGGACCTGAAGCTTTAAATGATTGAAAGCGCAACCGGGGAAAAAATTGTTTAACATTGTCATTCATTTTCTTTACTCCAAAAACCATGCACTTATTAAATTTGGTATATCGCTTAATGTGCAAAAAAATACGACCAAACTGCTATCATTATCATTGTTCCTCATAGGCTGATAGTCCCGTGATCTCACGCCCTTGTGCCAGTTTGTGTAGCAACGGTGTCAGTTCATCCATAAGCGCCAGCTCTTTCTGTGTACGTGTTTTCCAGCCCAGATTCAGCGGAGCCATTAATTCGGAAAGGCGCTCACCATCAAAGATACGACGACGTAGAATTTCATCAACAAAAACTTGCAGGGCATCTGGTGCAAGGTCATGTCTGACGGCGATCTCAGAGAGTTCTTTCGCCTTCTTCTCTGCCTTGAAGTGTTCAAAACCTGTTCGAATCTGTTTTTCGTTTAATGCCTCATTTACTGGCAGACCACGGATGTACGCAGCAATATCTTCACGTTCGTCGATAAACTTGGCATCGGACTGGATCAGTCCAATGAGTTCTTCGCGATTTAGGGTGAGTTTGCCTGGTTTCTGCTGAGTCAGATTAGCAATAAGGCCCATGATAAAGTCGTAATCAATAACCGCAGAGGCAAAAAGTACAAATTCAAAATCGAGTTGTTGTACTTCTGGTAATGTTTGGTCTTTGTCCTGTTGTTCCTTTAGGCGCCTGGCCGTTTCTAGATACACGCCCTTAAATCCCAGCAATTGATCTGCTGACACGATCCTCTCGATCTGTTGTTTTTGCTCTTCAGATAGATCGGTATACTGATCGAGCTGAGTTTTAAGTCTCTGAACATCTTTGAACAGGTTAATGAATTGCGCTCTGGCAACATCGCCTTTAAGGTTAGCAACTTCTTCCGGTGTATTAGCCAGTCCCTGTGATTGCATAAAGTCAGCCAGTTTCTGTGTGGCTGTTTGCAGATTCTCAATGACTTTAGGAGCAGAATCTACCAGCCAAATTTCACGTGGGTTATTAATTTTTTCACCGGAAAAGAGTGCAATGGCCCCTTCCACCGACTTTTGTTGTTGACGAAAATCGAGAATGTTACCGTAGGGTTTCGTATCGTTGAGAACGCGATTAGTTCGCGAAAATGCTTGAATTAAACCATGGTGTTTGAGATTTTTGTCCACGTACAGTGTATTGAGGTACTTGGAGTCAAATCCCGTAAGCAGCATGTCCACTACGATGGTTATGTCAATTTTTTGCGCAGCAGATAAGTCAGTATTGGGATACTGTTGATCCTTGATACGCTTTTGTACGTCCTGATAGTAAGAGTCAAATTCACTTATGCGGTGATTGGTCTTGAAACGCGTATTGTAGTCAGCAATGATACGGGTGAGTGCAACTTTCTTGCCTTCCGGGTCTTGCTGGTTATCTTCTTTTTCCTGAGGCAGATCTTCCTGTATCTGCTGAACATCTTTGTTTCCTTCAGAAGGTGGGGAAAAAACACATGCTACGTTCAATGGTCGAAATTCAGTATTTTGTTCTGCATTTTTTGTCTGAATGCTGTCAAATAACTCAAAATATTCGATGGCATCGTTAATGCTGGCAGTTGCCAAGATAGCATTAAATTTGCGTCCATTGGTCGCAGAATCGTGTTTAGAAAGAATGGTTTCGATAACCTTAGATTTAGCGATGCCTTCGCCGGGCTTAGGTGGGTTCTTTCCTTCCGGTTTGAAATAGTCTATGTGAAAGCGTAAGACGTTGCGATCTTCGATAGCATGAGTGATGGTGTACTGATGCAAACAGCGTTCGAATAAGTCGTCGGTGGTACGCAGGCTGGCTTGTTGACCTTCGATTTGCTGGTAGCTGGCATTTTGCTCGAAGATAGGTGTTCCCGTGAAGCCAAAAAGCTGTGCATTAGGGAAAAATTCTTTTATAGCTTTGTGATTTTCGCCAAATTGAGAGCGATGGCATTCATCAAAGATAAATGCTATACGGGCGTCTCGTAATGGCTCCAGACGCTCTTTGTAGTTACGTTTATTTGTGCTGTCCAGCGCCAGCCCCAACTTTTGGATAGTTGTGACAATAACTTTATCGGCATAGTCGTCAGATAAAAGTCGGCGCACCAGCGTTTCAGTATTCGTGTTCTCTTCTACACACCCTTCCTGAAAACGGTTAAACTCTTCCCGAGTCTGGCGATCCAAATCTTTACGATCCACCACAAAAAGACATTTTTCAATGTCAGGATTATCCTTGAGCAAAGTGGACGCTTTGAACGAAGTCAATGTTTTGCCTGAACCTGTGGTATGCCAGATATAGCCGTTTCCGCAATTCTGATGAATGCAATCGACGATAGCCTTGACCGCATAAATTTGGTACGGGCGCATCATTAATAACTTCTGTTCGCTGGCAACCAGAACCATATAACGACTGATCATTTGCGCTAAAGTACACTTGGCTAAGAATTTGTCGGCGAAAATTTCTAGCTGGGTAATCTTTTTGTTATCTTCACTGGCGAACTGGTAGACTGGCAGGAATCGCTCATCGGCATTAAAACTGAAATGTCGTGCATTATTGTTCGCGAAGTACCAAGTATCAGTACGATTGCTAACGATGAAGAGTTGGATAAAACACAACAGTGTCTTACCGTAGCCATTGCCAGGATCAGTTTTGTAATCCACGATTTGCTGCATAGCACGACGTGGACTAACAGACAGTGCTTTAAGCTCGATCTGCACAACTGGTACACCGTTTATAAGAAGCATCACATCATAGCGGTGATAGCTGTTATCGGTGTTGATGCGTAACTGATTCACTACCTCAAAATCGTTCTTGCACCAGTCGCGAAGATTAACCAGACTGTAGTTCAGTGGTGTACCATCATCACGCTCGAAGCTGTTGATATTGCGTAGTGTCTGAGCTGCATTATACACATCAGGAGTAATAACAGCATCAAGCAGACGCTGAAACTCGTTATCGGTCAGATGCACCTTATTGAGAGTTTCAAACTTTTCCCTAAAGTTTTTTTCGAGTGATGCACGATCGCGAATGTCGGGCCGCAGTGTGTATTTTAGTTCAGTCAGTCGGGCAATAAGATCCTGCTCAATTTGATTTTCGGTTGTACTCATTGGTGGATTCCTCGCCTCAGTCTCACTTTTTACTTGACCAAGTATCTGATTGTGTGAAATGAAGTACTAAAAGTGAGCTACTTAGTAGTGTTATATTTTAGAGTGAGTCGGCGTTAGTCTGTGTGCTTTCGCATCATTTATAACCAAAGCTTTAAGCATTGAGGCGGCAGAGTGGCACTTACGATCAGCAGCCTGGTGAAGAAGTTGTTTAATACCGACAGATGTACGTATAGAAAATGTTTCATCTTTAAGGCGAACCATCAGTGAAGCCCTCAATGCCAGAGCCTGTAAATGTAATGCATTTTGCATTGCAACTCTACAAAACTCAATGGGTTCTTATGGACTGAAGGTAATTATTGCTGCTGACATAATTCTTAATAATTTCATATATATCATTTCTCAAGCACGCTGACTATAACGGCTGATCAGCAGGTCAGCCGTTGTTGTTTTTTGTTCGGAAAAATAGATGAGTAAACAAGAAGGTATCAACACTCTATCCACACAACGGTCTGAGACAATCCTGAAAAACATTCACTCGCTAACCGACTATGGGTCGGTGAGTGGCATTATGGGAAAAACTGGAGCCGGGAGCCCCTGTCTGTGTATTCCTGTTTGCCGGGAAGGTTTCGCCGGTCTTGCAGAGTTCCTGTGAACAGCTGTGCTTTCGTTTACAAAGCCGACGAGCGCTTTATGACCATAGTATATCGGCACTGTGTTGGTGGAAGTGAGAATCGTGATATGGAATATATCGCGATGATCGTCCGCAATTGCCACATCTCGAGCTGGTGTTATAGTTGGTTAAATCTGATGACTGGACGCAGGCAGTGGATAAATATCAATGCGTCATGCTGATATATCGATGGGGCTATAGTAGTTTACTATAGATGATGATGGAAAACATGCTCAACGCTTCAATTAATATCAGTAGCGGATAAAAAACATATCGTTTTTGTAACCAACTCAGTTAATATATAAATACTGTTTTTATGAAAATTATCATATATTATATCAAGTTTTAATCAGACGCCTCAAAATAAATAAAGTATTGGACGCCTGATTATATTTATTCACTAATATCTGTCATTAATTGCCTTATTGTCAACTATCCCCCGTATTAATCAGAGTTTTCATTTATTTTTAGTGCATAATCAGACGCTGCCTCATCATTATCCTCACTATTATCATAGCCGAAAACTTCCCCCGGACACGGGCGTTCACGATAATAGTCATCGTAATAGTTTTCATTGTCAGATAATGATATGTCGTATTCTGAATATGATTCACCACAATTATACATAAAATCATCTCCTTTGGGATGGTTACAATAATTAGTGAGTTTATTCGAAAAAATGATGAGCGCCAGACCAATCCACCCAACTTTTGATTATAATCATGAAGATACCTGTCTCAGTACAAATAGAATCAAACGCAGTGCAGGATGATTCATGCTTTATATTCTCTCAGGGCCACTACTCAACTATTAAGAACAAAATTCTGGAGGTATGATTATCTGAAGATACCTGCATCCTAAATAATTTCAGACAGATATTATCGTTGTGAATCCCCCGCCACCTTTCTAGTGCGCGGTTTTTTGTCTTTTTTCACCGGGAATACATGTATGAATCCGTCTGATGCCATTGAGGCAATTGAAAAACCGCTCTCCTCCCTGCCTTACCCGATTTCCCGTCACATCCTGGAACATCTGCGCAAACTCACCCGTCACGAACCCGTGCCTGGCATTATGGGTAAAAGCGGGGCCGGTAAATCCTCACTCTGTAATGCACTGTTTCAGGGGGAGGTCACCCCGGTCAGTGATGTTCACGCCGGCACCCGGGAAGTGCAGCGCTTCCGTCTGAGTGGTCACGGTCACAGCATGGTTATCACTGACCTGCCCGGGGTGGGCGAGAGCCGTGACAGGGATGCAGAGTATGAAGCCCTGTACCGTAACATTCTGTCTGAACTGGACCTGGTACTGTGGCTGATTAAAGCTGATGACCGTGCCCTGTCTGTGGATGAGTATTTCTGGCGACACATACTGCACCGGGGACATCAGCGGGTACTGTTTGTGGTGACGCAGGCCGACAAAACGGAGCCCTGCCATGAATGGGATATGGCCGGCATTCAGCCTTCTCCCGCACAGGCACAGAACATTCGCGAAAAAACAGATGCGGTATTCCGGCTGTTCCGGCCCGTACATCCGGTTGTTGCCGTATCGGCCCGCACCGGCTGGGAACTGGATACGCTGGTCAGTGCGCTCATGACAGCGCTTCCCGACCATGCCGCCAGTCCCCTGATGACCCGCCTGCAGGACGAGCTGTGCACGGAATCTGTCCGGGGGCAGGCCCGTGAACAGTTTACCGGTGCGGTGGACCGGATATTTGACACGGCGGAGAGCGTCTGTATTGCCTCTGTTGCACGCACGGTTCTGCGTGCCGTCCGTGACACGGTGGTCTCTGTTGCCCGCGCTGTATGGAACTGGATTTTCTTCTGAACAGTCTGCCAGGGAAATGCCTGATTACATTACGTTAACCAACTGAAAACATGACACAAACACCTCATACCCCTCCTGTTTCTCTTGCGTGACTGCTCCGCTATTAATAGAATAAAACGATCGATAAAACAGGTATCGATCGTTGGTATCGATCGTTTATAGTGGTTAATGGCCTGCGAAAAGGCAGCTGAATCTCTTCATCATGCAGAACGGAATTGCACACAACGGACTGATACTTCTCTGCCTAATGAAGGGTGAGAGCGTTTACGCCCGGGGCGTATCGCTGTGCCCGATAACTCTGTTTTGTACCTGCCGGTATCCACTTTTGTGGGTACCGGCTTTTTTATTCACCCTCTGTAAGGAAAAGCTGATGAAACGACATCTGAACACCAGCTACAGGCTGGTATGGAATCACATTACGGGCACCCTGGTGGTGGCCTCCGAACTGGCCCGCTCACGGGGAAAACGCACCGGTGTGGCGGTTGCACTGTCTCTTGCGGCTGTCACGTCAGTTCCGGCACTGGCTGCTGACACGGTTGTACAGGCAGGAGAAACCGTGAACGGCGGAACACTGGCAAATCACAACAACCAGATTGTCTTCGGTACGGCCAACGGAATGACCATCAGTACCGGGCTGGAGTATGGGCCGGATAACGAGGCCAATATCGGCGGACAATGGATACAAAATGGCGGTATCGCCAACAACACTACTGTCACCGGTGGTGGTCTTCAGAGAGTGAATGCCGGAGGAAGCGTTTCAGACACGGTTATCAGTGCCGGAGGCGGACAGAGCCTTCAGGGGCAGGCAGTGAATACCACTCTGAACGGCGGTGAGCAGTGGGTACATGAAGGCGGGATTGCAACGGGTACCGTCATTAATGAGAAGGGCTGGCAGGCCGTCAAATCCGGCGCAATGGCAACCGACACGGTTGTGAATACCGGCGCGGAAGGGGGACCGGATGCAGAAAATGGTGATACCGGGCAGTTTGTTCGCGGAAATGCCGTACGTACCACCATCAATGAAAATGGTCGTCAGATTGTGGCGACCACCGGAGTAGCAAATACCACGGTGGTTTATGCCGGCGGCGACCAGACGGTACACGGGTATGCGCTGGATACCACACTGAACGGCGGTAACCAGTATGTGCACAACGGCGGTACAGCGTCTGGCACTGTTGTAAACAGTGACGGCTGGCAGATTATCAAGGAAGGTGGTCTGGCGGATTTCACCACCGTTAACCAGAAAGGCAAACTGCAGGTGAACGCCGGTGGTACAGCCACGAATGTCACCCTGAAGCAGGGTAGCGCACTGGTCACCAGTACTGCTGCAACTGTCACCGGCACAAACCGTCTGGGGAGTTTCTCCGTGGGAAATGGCATGGCAGATAACGTCGTTCTGGAAAATGGCGGTCGTCTGGATGTACTGGAGAGCCATTCAGCACAGAATACCCTGGTGGATGACGGCGGTACCCTGGCAGTGTCTGCCGGTGGTAAGGCAACAGATGTCACCATTACATCCGGTGGTGCCCTGATTGCAGACAGTGGTGCCACTGTTGAGGGGACCAATGCCAGCGGTAAGTTCAGTATTGATGGCATATCCGGTCAGGCCAGCGGCCTGCTGCTGGAAAATGGCGGCAGCTTTACGGTTAATGCCGGGGGACAAGCCAGCAACACCACTGTCGGACATCGTGGAACACTGATGCTGGCTGCCGGGGGAAGTCTGAGTGGCAGAACACAGCTCAGTAAAGGTGCCAGCATGGTACTGAATGGCGATGTGGTCAGTACCGGCGATATTGTTAACGCAGGGGAGATTCGCTTTGATAATCAGACAACACCGGATGCCGCGCTGAGCCGTGCTGTTGCAAAAAGTAACTCCCCGGTAACGTTCCATAAACTGACCACCAGTAACCTCACCGGCCAGGGCGGCACCATCAATATGCGTGTCAGCCTTGATGGCAGTAATGCCTCAGACCAGCTGGTAATTAATGGTGGTCAGGCAACCGGCAAAACCTGGCTTGCGTTTACAAATGTCGGAAACAGTAACCTCGGGGTGGCAACCTCCGGACAGGGTATCCGGGTTGTGGATGCACAGAATGGTGCCACCACAGAAGAAGGTGCGTTTGCCCTGAGTCGCCCGCTTCAGGCCGGCGCCTTTAACTACACCCTGAACCGTGACAGCGATGAAGACTGGTACCTGCGCAGTGAAAATACTTATCGTGCTGAAGTCCCCCTGTATGCCTCCATGCTGACACAGACAATGGACTATGACCGGATACTGGCTGGCTCCCGCAGCCATCAGACCAGTGTAAGCGGTGAAAATAACAGCGTCCGTCTCAGCATTCAGGGCGGTCATCTCGGACACGATAACAACGGTGGTATTGCCCGTGGGGCCACGCCGGAAAGCAGCGGCAGCTATGGCTTCGTCCGTCTGGAGGGGGACCTGCTGAGAACAGAGGTTGCCGGTATGTCACTGACGACAGGAGTGTATGGTGCTGCAGGCCATTCTTCCGTTGATGTTAAGGATGATGACGGCTCCCGTGCCGGCACGGTCCGGGATGATGCCGGCAGTCTGGGCGGATACCTGAATCTGGTACACACGTCCTCTGGCCTGTGGGCTGACATTGTGGCACAGGGAACACGCCACAGCATGAAAGCGTCATCGGACAATAACGACTTCCGCGCCCGGGGCTGGGGCTGGCTGGGCTCACTGGAAACTGGTCTGCCCTTCAGTATCACTGACAACCTGATGCTGGAGCCACAACTGCAGTACACCTGGCAGGGACTTTCCCTGGATGACGGCCAGGATAACGCCGGTTATGTGAAGTTCGGGCATGGCAGTGCACAACATGTGCGTGCCGGTTTCCGTCTGGGCAGCCACAACGATATGACCTTTGGTGAAGGCACCTCATCCCGTGACACCCTGCGCGACAGTACAAAACACGGTGTGAGTGAACTGCCTGTGAACTGGTGGGTACAGCCTTCTGTTATCCGCACCTTCAGCTCCCGGGGAGACATGAGCATGGGTACAGCCGCAGCCGGCAGTAACATGACGTTCTCACCGTCCCGGAATGGCACGTCACTGGACCTGCAGGCCGGACTGGAAGCCCGTGTCCGGGAAAATATCACCCTGGGCGTTCAGGCCGGTTATGCCCACAGCGTCAGCGGCAGCAGCGCCGAAGGCTATAACGGTCAGGCCACGCTGAATGTGACTTTCTGATAATCAGGTCACTCCCCTTCAGGCCCCGGTCATAATGACCGGGGCCTTTTACTTTCAGGGAGTAACAGATATGCCGGGTTGTACATCACGTTTATTGCCGAAGGCTCTTTTGCTGCCAAATGGCATCTGAATCGATCACAGTCTGGCCGGTTATTACCCGATCCCGATGGGGTTATTGGGTGATCTCCTTCCATAAAAATACGCAGCTCGCCAGTGAAGGGCTTCTCAGACAATAAACGTCATTCATTTCATCTGTCAGGCCGTGTCTTCTCCGGGAGACGCGGCTTTTTCATTTATACCGCTAACTCATTCATAAGGAGCAAATCATGCGATTAGCAAGTCGTTTTGGTCATGTAAACCAGATACGCCGTGACCGCCCCTTAACTCGCGAAGAACTGATGCAGGTCGTCCCCAGCGTATTCGGGGAAGATAAGCACACATCCAGAAGCGAGAACTATACCTGGATCCCCACCATCACAGTGCTGGAAAGCCTGCAGCGGGAAGGTTTTCAGCCCTTCTTTGCCTGCCAGACCCGTGTGCGTGACCCGGGCCGCCGGGGGTATACCAAACACATGCTGCGTCTGCGCCGTGACGGAGAAATAAACGGACAGCATGTCCCTGAAATCATCCTGCTGAACTCCCATGACGGTACCTCCAGCTACCAGATGCTGCCGGGTTACTTCAGGTTCGTCTGCCAGAACGGGTGCGTCTGTGGTCAGTCTCTGGGGGAAGTGCGTGTTCCGCACCGGGGAAATGTGGTGGACAGAGTCATTGAAGGGGCTTACGAGGTAGTGGGCGTGTTTGACCGGATTGAGGAAAAGCGTGATGCCATGCAGTCGCTGATTCTGCCGCCACCGGCACGCCAGGCGCTGGCACAGGCGGCACTGACTTACCGTTATGGTGACGAACATCAGCCCGTCACCACCGCCGACATTCTGACGCCACGACGCCGGGAGGATTACGGTAAGGACCTGTGGAGTGCTTATCAGACCATCCAGGAGAATATGCTGAAAGGCGGAATTTCCGGTCGCAGTGCCAGAGGAAAACGTATCCACACCCGTGCCATTCACAGCATCGACACGGACATTAAGCTCAATCGCGCGTTATGGGTGATGGCGGAAACGTTGCTGGAGAGCCTGCGCTGATGCCGTTTCCCTGAAAGTGCAGCCCTGACTCACGTCTGTACCAGTCCCCAGGCATTCTTCCATTCATTTACTTTTTATAAGGAATCATCTCATGACAACCTTTTCGCATAGCTCCACCACACCTTCTGTTTCCGTAACCACTGCATCAGGGAATAACCAGTCTCAACTGGTTGCCACCATAGTCCCTGATGAACAGCGCATCAGCTTCTGGCCGCAGCACTTTGGCCTCATTCCACAGTGGGTGACCCTGGAGCCCCGTATCTTCGGCTGGATGGACCGTCTGTGTGAAGACTACTGCGGTGGTATCTGGAATCTGTACACCCTGAACAACGGTGGCGCATTTATAGCACCCGAACCGGATGACGATGATGACGAAACATGGGTACTGTTCAATGCCATGAACGGCAACCGCGCTGAAATGAGCCCGGAAGCAGCCGGCATTACCGCCTGTCTGATGGCGTACAGCCATCATGCCTGCCGTACGGAATGTTATGCCATGACGGTCCATTATTATCGGTTGCGGGATTACGCCCTGCAGCATCCTGAATGCTGCGCCATTATGCGCATCATCGACTGAATGGAGGCAGGGACAATGCAGCAGCTTTCCTTTCTGCCAGGAGAGATGACGCCCGGCGAGCGCAGCCTCATTCAGCGGGCCCTGAAAACTCTGGACCGTCATCTTCATGAACCCGGTGTGGCCTTCACCTCCACGCATGCGGCACGGGAATGGCTGATTCTGAACATGGCAGGACTGGAGCGGGAAGAGTTCCGGGTGCTGTATCTGAACAACCAGAATCAGCTGATTGCCGGTGAAACCCTCTTCACAGGCACCATCAACCGCACGGAAGTCCATCCCCGGGAGGTGATTAAACGCGCCCTGCACCACAATGCCGCTGCCGTGGTACTGGCACACAATCATCCGTCCGGTGAAGTCACACCCAGTAAGGCTGACCGCCTTATTACGGAACGTCTGGTACAGGCACTGGCCCTGGTTGACATCCGGGTGCCGGACCATCTGATAATCGGTGGCAGCCAGGTTTTCTCCTTTGCGGAACACGGTCTGCTTTAACCCGTCACCGTCACAATCACCTTCATATCACTTCAGTTTCTCTTTCTCAGCTGTTTCTTACTTTCACATTCAGGAGGACTATTCTCATGAAAATCATCACCTGTGGTGAAGCCATGCGTATTCACCGTCAGCATCCGGCATCCCGTCTTTTTCCGTTCTGTACCGGTAAATACCGCTGGCACGGCGGTGCTGAGGCGTATACCGGTCGTGAAGTGCAGGATATTCCCGGCGTTCTTGCCGTGTTTGCCGAACGCCGTAAGGACAGTTTTGGTCCGTATGTCCGGCTGATGAGCGTCACCCTGAACTGAGTCTGGAAGGGCATTCAGAAGAGCAGAATTATCACCACCACCGGACCATTCTTAACCAATTTTCTGTGAGGATTTTATCGTGTCAGACACACTCCCCGGGACAACGCATCCCGACGATAACAACGACCGCCCCTGGTGGGGGCTACCCTGCACCGTGACGCCCTGTTTCGGTGCACGTCTGGTGCAGGAGGGTAACCGGTTGCATTACCTTGCAGACCGCGCCGGTATCAGAGGCCGGTTCAGCGACGCGGATTCGTACCACCTGGACCAGGCCTTTCCGCTGCTGATGAAACAACTGGAGCTCATGCTCACCAGCGGTGAACTCAGCCCCCGCCATCAGCATACCGTGACACTGTATGCAAAAGGGCTGACCTGCGAAGCCGACACCCTCGGCAGTTGTGGCTACGTTTATATGGCTGTTTATCCGACGCCCGAAACGAAAAAGTAACTCTCCAGAATAACCTTCTGCTCCGGCCTGGTGTTTTCACCACGCCACTTTTCCATTTTTCATCTCTGCATATCAGGAAAATCTTCAGTATGAAAACATTACCCGACACGCATGTACGGGAGGCATCGCGCTGCCCGTCTCCCGTCACCATCTGGCAGATACTGCTCACCCGACTGCTGGACCAGCATTACGGCCTCACGCTGAATGACACACCGTTTGCCGATGAACGTGTGATTGAGCAGCATATTGAGGCAGGCATTTCACTGTGCGATGCGGTGAACTTTCTCGTGGAAAAATACGCACTGGTACGAACCGACCAGCCGGGGTTCAGCACCTGTACCCGCTCTCAGTTAATAAACAGTATTGATATCCTCCGGGCCCGCCGGGCAACCGGCCTGATGGCCCGCGACAATTACAGAACGGTAAATAACATTACCCTGGGTAAACATCCGGGGGCGAAACAATGAAACTGGCCCTGACGCTGGAAGCCGACAGCATTAACGTGCAGGCACTGAACATGGGGCGCATTGTCGTTGACGTCGATGGTGTTAATCTTGCTGAACTGATTAACGTGGCCTGCGACAATGGCTACTCCCTTCGTGTTGTTGATGAATCTGACCGGACCGCAACTGACAGCATGCCCCCCTCCGCTGCCCTGAGCGGTATACGCTGCAGCACCGCACATATCACGGAAACAGACAACGCCTGGTTGTACTCGCTGTCACACCAGACCAGTGACTTCGGCGAATCAGAATGGATTCATTTTACCGGTAGCGGATATCTGTTACGTACCGATGCGTGGTCATACCCGGTTCTGCAACTTAAACGTCTGGGCCTGTCAAAAACATTCCGTCGTCTGGTTGTCACACTCATCCGGCGTTATGGCGTCAGTCTCATTCACCTGGATGCCAGCGCTGAATGCCTGCCGGGTTTACCCACCTTCAACTGGTAACCTGGACAAAAGACACAGTATGGAATCATTAACCACAGAAACGGCGCTGGATATTCTGATTGCGTGGCTACAGAACAATATCGACTGCGAATCCGGAATTATCTTCGACAACGATGAGGATAAAATGGATTCGGCAGCACTGCTGCCCTGCATTGAACAGGCCAGGGAAGATATCCATACCCTGCGCCAACTGCAGCTTCTGCAACAGAACCGGTGAGTCTTACTCACCAGGCTTCATTCCACTGACGCCAGCCTGAACAGGGCTGGCGTTTTCATTTATCTGCAAAAAGGAATATCGATTATGTCTGATATCACAGCCTCCCGTCCGGAAGTTGTCAACGGGCATACGGACGTTATCTGCTCAACCAGTATCCGCCACATTCTGGCTGTACGAAAGAGTTCACTGCTGCAAATCGACACACTTATCCGGCAACTGGCTGAAATCTCAGCAATGACAGAAAGTATTGGCGGTAAAACCGCACTGGACTGGGCGATGAAACAGGATTTTCGCTGTGGCTGCTGGCTCATGGAGAAACCTGAAACGGCAATGAAAGCCATCACACACAATCTTGATCGCGAACTCTGGCGTGATCTGATGCAACGTTCCGGGATGCTGTCATTAATGGATGCGCAGGCCCGTGATACATGGTACCGGTCACTGGAGTACGATAATTTTCCGGAAATCAGTGAAGCGAACATTCTGAGCACATTTGAACAACTGCACCAGAATAAGGATGAGGTGTTTGAGCGAGGGGTGATCAACGTCTTCAGAGGGCTGAGCTGGAATTACAAAACCAATTGCCCCTGCAAATTTAGCAGTAAAATTATCGTCAACAACCTGGTGAGGTGGGACCGGTGGGGGTTTCATCTTATCACCGGGCAACAGGCCGATCGACTTGCCGACCTGGAAAGAATGCTGCATCTGTTCAGCGGCAAACCGATCCCCGACAACCGGGAAAACATCACTATTCGTCTGGATGATCACATTCAGTCTGTTCAGGGTAAAGAGAGCTATGAAGATGAGATGTTCAGCATCAGATACTTTAAGAAGGGCTCCGCGCACATCACGTTCAGAAAACCGGAACTGGTTGATCGGCTAAATGACATCATTGCGAAGCATTATCCGGGGCAACTATCAGCCATCTGAGTCAGATGGAGAAAAAGCTTACCTGACCCATTACCTGGCCCAATTCAAAGGCAAAAGAAAAAGGGTTAGCTGGTTTATTAGCTAACCCTTTGTTGTATATGGTGGCCCCTGCTGGACTTGAACCAGCGACCAAGCGATTATGAGTCGCCTGCTCTAACCACTGAGCTAAGGGGCCATGGTAGCGGATTATAAAGTAACTCCGTGTCGCAATCCAGCCATTACCGCGCGCCTGCTGTTTTTATAAACAATGTATTTTCAATCCGTTATACTTTTCCTGGTGATGTTAGAAAGGAGTAAATATGGTTGAGGATATTTTGGCTCCAGGGTTACGGGTCGTGTTTTGCGGTATCAACCCTGGTCTTTCATCCGCCGGGACTGGTTTTCCCTTTGCTCATCCGGCAAATCGCTTCTGGAAGGTGATATATCAGGCCGGGTTTACCGACCGTCAGTTGAAGCCGCAGGAGGCACAGCATCTGCTGGATTATCGTTGTGGCGTCACCAAACTGGTAGACCGTCCAACGGTGCAAGCCAATGAAGTTTCAAAGCAGGAGCTACACGCAGGCGGGCGTAAGCTGATTGAAAAAATTGAAGATTATCAGCCGCAGGCGTTGGCGATTCTGGGCAAACAAGCATATGAACAGGGATTCAGCCAGCGCGGTGCACAGTGGGGGAAACAAACGCTCACCATTGGTTCGACGCAGATTTGGGTGCTGCCAAATCCCAGCGGTTTAAGTCGCGTTTCACTGGAGAAACTGGTTGAAGCGTATCGCGAGCTGGACCAGGCGCTGGTGGTGCGTGGGCGATAAAAACGCCACCGAAAAGGTGGCGTTTGTGCGGAGGGACTAGTGCCGGGTGCGGCGTAACACCTGATCCGGCCTACCGATTAATCGTCCAGGAAGCTACGCAGCACTTCAGAACGGCTCGGGTGACGCAGTTTGCGCAGCGCCTTCGCTTCGATCTGACGGATACGTTCGCGGGTAACGTCGAACTGTTTACCCACTTCTTCCAGCGTGTGGTCGGTGTTCATATCGATACCGAAACGCATACGCAGAACTTTCGCTTCACGCGCGGTCAGGCCAGCCAGCACGTCGTGCGTTGCCGCACGCAGGCTTTCGGTGGTCGCAGAATCCAGCGGCAGCTCGAGGGTGGTATCCTCGATGAAATCCCCCAGATGCGAATCTTCATCATCACCGATCGGCGTTTCCATGGAGATTGGCTCTTTGGCGATCTTCAGCACTTTGCGGATCTTGTCTTCCGGCATCAGCATGCGTTCAGCCAGTTCTTCCGGCGTTGGTTCACGGCCCATCTCTTGCAGCATCTGGCGAGAAATACGGTTGAGCTTGTTGATAGTCTCAATCATATGCACCGGAATACGGATGGTGCGCGCCTGATCCGCGATAGAGCGGGTGATCGCCTGACGGATCCACCAGGTAGCGTAGGTGGAGAACTTGTAACCACGGCGGTATTCGAATTTATCAACCGCTTTCATCAGGCCGATGTTACCTTCCTGAATCAGGTCAAGGAACTGCAAGCCACGGTTGGTGTATTTCTTGGCGATAGAAATAACCAGACGTAAGTTCGCTTCAACCATCTCTTTCTTCGCACGGCGGGCTTTCGCTTCACCGATGGACATACGACGGTTGATATCTTTAACCTGCTCGATGGTCAGGCCGGTTTCTTCTTCAATCTGCTGCAGTTTCTGCAGGGCGCGATGCACTTCTTCAGAGACATCATGCAGTTTTTCCGACCACGGCTTGTTCATCGCAATTGCCGCGTTGAACCAGGTATCGCTGGTTTCGTTGCCGGTAAACAGGGTAATGAAGTTTTTCTTCGGCATTTTGCACTGCTCAACGCAGAGCTTCATGATCAGACGTTCTTGCGTACGAACGCGGTCCATCATGACGCGCATGCTGTTGACCAGGTAGTCAAACTGCTTCGGCACCAGGCGGAACTGTTTGAATACTTCAGACAGTTTCAGGATCTCTTCCTGAGCGGCAGCGTGACTGCGGCCTTTCGCTTTGATGGTGTCACGCGTTACAATGTACTGAGCGCGCAGTTCCGCAAATTTTTCGCGAGCCAGTTCCGGGTCGATGCTGTTGTCATCATCGGCGGTATCGTCGTCACCATCTTCTTCGTCTTCATCTTCGTCATCGTCCAGATCTTCCTGGGAAAGCTCAGAACCGACGTGAGTGGCGGTAGGTGCCAGATCTTCTTCTGCGTTCGGGTCAACAAAGCCGGTGATCAGATCGGACAGACGCGCTTCTTCTGCTTCAACACGATCGTACTGTTCCAGCAGATAGGTGATCGCTTCCGGATATTCAGCAACGGAGCATTGAACCTGGTTGATCCCGTCTTCAATACGCTTAGCGATGTCAATTTCGCCTTCGCGGGTCAACAGTTCAACGGTGCCCATTTCACGCATGTACATGCGTACCGGGTCAGTCGTGCGCCCGATTTCAGATTCCACGCTGGAAAGCACCTGCGCGGCGGCTTCGGCAGCATCTTCGTCCGCGGTGTTTTCAGCCAGCATCAGATCATCGGCATCCGGTGCTTCTTCCATCACCTGAATGCCCATGTCGTTGATCATTTGGATGATGTCTTCGATCTGATCTGAATCGACGATATCTTCCGGCAGATGGTCATTGACCTCGGCATAGGTCAGATAGCCTTGCTCCTTACCACGGGTGACAAGAAGTTTCAGCTGTGACTGCGGGTTTTGCTCCATAAGACGGTATCCACACTTATTTCATGAGGTTGGTGTTGGGCGATTGACCCGATGTCCTTCAGCCGTTAACGCTGAAATCCAACGGTTGTTTACCGCCAACGATAATTACGAGGGCGTACTTATATATTTGCCGCTGCCTCTCAGTGCGGCTGTCGGGGGCTTCCCGATCGCTCTTCGGCACTTAAGCCGTTAAATCACTTTTTCGCCAGCTCCTGGTTTAATGTCCAGAGCTCCAGGCGTTCTTCGTTGCTTAAACCATGCGTGCGCTCACGAGCGATTAACTCTTCCTGGCGCAGTTCAAGCAGCGAATCAAACATATGGTTGAGTGAGTCGGTGAAGGTTTGCTCAGCAATATTCTTATCTGCTATATCGTCCCACATCGACAGTTTTTCAAGGGTGGCAGCATTATTTGTACCACGATAGTGCTCTAAAAGTTGCCCGGTGGTCAGACCTGGCTGGGAGAGACAAGTGTTGACCAGTTCTCTGAATAAGCCAAGTCCAGGGAGCTTATTTTCATCCAGATTCTCAAGCGGCGGGACCAACGTCGCTAATTCTGGATTTTGCACCAGCAACCCTATAAGTATACGCATGGTCGTGCGTTTTAGCTGCGGAACAGGGCGAGAAACGCCGCTCTCTGCCGCTTTTGGCATTAATCGTTCAAGCTGGCTGTCATCAAGTATGCCTAATTTGTTGCCTAATTCCTGACGAAGATATATTCGCAGCGTTTCGCCCGGCACTTGCGATATCAGTGGCAGTGCCAGCGTACTCAAACGTGCGCGCCCGTCAGGGGTACTCAGATCAACTTGCGGCATCAGACTGTTAAACAGAAATGCGGAGAGTGGCATCGCCTGCTCCATCCGCGCTTCAAACGCTTCTTTACCTTCTTTTCGTACCAGCGTGTCAGGGTCTTCGCCATCCGGCAAAAACATAAAGCGTAGCTGACGACCGTCTGTCATGTAAGGCAACGCCGTTTCCAGCGCTCGCCAGGCGGCATCGCGGCCTGCACGGTCGCCGTCATAACAGCAAATGACATTGTTGGTCGCGCGGAACAACAGTTGTATGTGATCGGCGGTGGTTGACGTACCTAACGACGCAACGGCGTAATTAATGCCGTATTGCGCCAGCGCCACCACGTCCATATAGCCTTCGACCACAAGCAGACGATTGGGTTCAGCGTTATCCTGCTGCGCTTCATAAAGACCGTAAAGCTGGCGGCCTTTATGGAAAATGTCCGTTTCCGGCGAGTTCAGGTATTTGGGGGTATCGTTGCCCAGCACGCGTCCGCCAAAACCAATCACCCGACCGCGTTTATCACGAATGGGGAACATCACCCGCTCGCGGAAACGATCGTAACTGCGCCCCTGATCGTTAGTGACCAACATGCCCGCATCAATCAATGACTGGCGATTTTCTGGATTGCCGCCAAACCGCTTCAGGACGTTGTCCCAGCCGGGGGGCGCAAAACCAATCGCAAAGCGAGCGATAACCTCGTGGCTTAATCCGCGTTTTTCCAGATACTGGCGCGCAGACATGGCAACAGGTTGTTGTAAAGATTGTTGGTAAAACGTATTCAGACCGTCCATCAACTGATAAAGCGTTTGCCTCTGATGGCGCTCGATCTGGCTGGGGCCGCTGCCTGCTTCAAATGGCACTTCAAGATTGTGCATTGCTGCCAGCTCTTCGACCGTTTCGACGAACTCGAGCTTGTCGTAGTTCATCAGGAAGTCGATCGCGTTGCCGTGCGCGCCACATCCAAAGCAGTGGTAAAACTGTTTCTCACCGTTAACGGTGAATGACGGGGTTTTCTCGTTGTGGAATGGACAACACGCGTGGAAATTCTTGCCCTGCTTTTTCAGCTTCACACGGGCATCGATCAGATCGACGATGTCAGTGCGTGCCAGCAGATCATTAATGAATACGCGTGGGATTCGTCCAGCCATAGGCCCCGATTTTTAGCAATTCATAAACGAAAATAAGCCGCGCATTCCTTTCGGAAGCACGGCCTTACAACTACAACTCGGTCTGATCGGAGAGCAACGCTCTCGGGGAATTAGTACAGACGAGTGCGGCGTGCGTTTTCGCGAGCCAGTTTCTTCGCGTGACGTTTCACTGCAGAAGCTTTAGCGCGCTTACGTTCGGTAGTCGGTTTTTCATAGAACTCACGACGACGAACTTCCGCCAGAACACCTGCTTTTTCGCAGGAACGCTTGAAGCGACGCAGAGCTACGTCGAACGGCTCGTTTTCACGTACTTTAATTACCGGCATGTGCCTCTCACCTTTGATTAATTCGGTTTGCCGCTGGCATCAACGCCAGCTTATTTCAAAATGGTGCGGAATTTTACTGCAATTGCTGCTGCTTTGTAAAGCACCGCGGCCTTTTTTGAAAGGGACTTTTATAAGGGTGAGGAGTATACACGAGGCTTTCTCCAGGGGCGAACAAAGTTTTACATCAACCCGCATTGGTCCTACACTGCGCGGTAATAAAGCGAGGTAAAACAAGTCATGCGTGTACTGGGTATTGAAACTTCCTGCGATGAAACCGGCATCGCCATTTACGACGATGAAAAAGGTTTGTTAGCCAACCAATTGTATAGTCAGGTGAAATTGCACGCTGACTACGGCGGCGTCGTGCCTGAACTGGCCTCCCGCGATCACGTGCGTAAAACCGTACCGTTGATCCAGGAGGCGCTAAAGGAGTCTGGTTTAACGGCAAAAGACATTGATGCTGTGGCCTATACCGCAGGCCCAGGATTAGTCGGCGCACTGCTGGTTGGCGCGACCGTGGGGCGTTCTCTGGCGTTTGCCTGGGACGTTCCGGCAATCCCGGTACATCATATGGAAGGACATCTGTTAGCGCCGATGCTGGAAGATAACCCACCGGAATTTCCGTTTGTCGCGCTGCTGGTTTCCGGCGGTCATACGCAGTTAATCAGCGTGACTGGCATTGGTCAGTACGAGCTGCTCGGCGAGTCTATCGATGATGCTGCTGGTGAAGCGTTTGATAAAACCGCGAAGCTGCTGGGGCTGGATTATCCTGGCGGACCGTTACTGTCTAAAATGGCGGCTCAGGGTACTGCCGGGCGCTTTGTTTTCCCGCGTCCGATGACCGACCGTCCGGGGCTGGATTTCAGCTTTTCTGGTCTGAAAACCTTCGCGGCAAATACCATACGTGACAACGGCACTGACGATCAGACGCGTGCCGATATCGCCCGCGCCTTTGAAGATGCAGTGGTCGATACGTTGATGATTAAGTGTAAGCGAGCACTGGATCAGACGGGCTTTAAGCGACTGGTCATGGCAGGCGGCGTGAGTGCTAACCGCACGTTGCGGGCGAAACTGGCGGAAATGATGAAAAAACGCCGTGGCGAAGTGTTCTACGCGCGTCCGGAATTTTGTACGGATAACGGTGCGATGATCGCCTATGCCGGAATGGTGCGGTTTAAAGCAGGCGCGACGGCGGATCTCGGCGTGAGTGTGCGTCCGCGCTGGCCACTGGCAGAGTTACCGGCCGCGTAAAACTATTGGGTGCCGGAGAGCAATTTCCGGCACCGTCCTCACTTAAAGCAACACCACGGGCATCCACAGTAAGCCGGTAATCACCAGCAATACGAGGAATATCAGCCCAAAAATCGCCCCCAGTCGCCAGTAATCCGCCGTTGGCAGATAACCACTGCCGTAGTAAATCGGACTGGGTCCGGTGGCGTATGGTGTAAGAATGCTCCCCAGACCAATTGCCGCACCAACCATCAGGCAGAACACCGGCAGCGGGATTTCCGGCATCGCCAGCGCGGCGGCAATCATCATCGGTGCGAGAGCGGAGGTATACGCTGTGGCGCTGGCAAAAAAGTAGCGCAGCAGATAAAAGACCACAATCAACGCCACCATCACTATCGTTGGCGAATAACCGCTTAAGCTGCCTGCTAACAGTTTGCCAAACCAGCTAATAAAACCGGTGTTGTTGAGTCCGGTAGCGAGGGTGATAAGCGAGGCCAGCCAGAAGAAAACGTTCCACGCCGCTTTATTACTGACAATGTCGTCCCAACTGATAATGCGCAGAAGCAGCATCAGCGCCACCACGCTGTAACCGACCATCGCGGCATCGATATAATCACCGCCAAAAATCCACAACACCAGTGCGCCTACCATCAGCCCCAGCATCCGTTTTTCACGCGAACAGAGCGGGCCCATTGCCTGCAGTTCCGTCTCTGCCCAGCGCGGCACCTGATCGCCAGACTTCAGTACCGGCGGGTACAGCACGTAAGCCAGCCAGGGAACCAGCAAAACCAGTAAAATGCTGAGCGGCAACATCCCGAGGAACCAGTCGCCCCAGCTTAGCATGGCGTGAGATGCGCTTTTCATCAGTCCAATTAACAGCAAATTTGGAGCCATCGCCGTCAGGAAAATGGCGCTGGTCACGCAGTCGGCAACAATCCCCATCCACATGATGTACGAGCCAATGCTGCGCGAACTGCTGTCGTTTGGTTGTGATTGATAGAGCGGTGGCAGGTTACGGATGATGGGATAGATAATCCCCGCACCACGCGCCGAGTTGGACGGTGTTACAGGCGCGAGTATCAGCTCGGAGAACATCACTGCATAGCCGAGAAACAGCGTGCGATGCCCCATTTTTTTCACCAGAATCAGCGCGATGCGACGTCCAAGCCCGGTTTTTTCATAGCCCGTACCAAACATAAAGGCGGCGAAAATAAGCCAGATAACTGAATTAGAAAAACCAGAAACCGCCCAGGAGAGGGATTTGGCGGTGAACTTAAAACCTGGCTGGGCGAGCTGCTCCGGGCTAAACAGCAGCCACGGCGAAAGAATGGCGATGATGGATATACCCACCATCGCCACCACGGCACCCGGCACGGGTTCGAGGATCAGTCCAACGATCACGCCAGTAAAAACGGCAAAGTAGAGCCAGGTATGACTCTCCAGCCCTGCGGGAAGCGGAAGTAGAGCAATAATGGCGATGACCGCCAGCGGCGCAAGGTATCGCCACCATTCAGTGGAAGGTTTCATCGTGTTATGCCTGCGAAAAAGGAGAGGGGCGAGCCTCTCCGTGAGGGTTATTTGATGTAGTGGACGTGCTCGCAGATCTCTTCCACGATGGGATCGCGGCGTTCGGCGAACAGCTTTTTATTTTCGGCTATCAGGTTGTTGCCGTGGGTATCTATAGAGACAATCAGCGGGCCAAACTCTTTGACCCGGCAGACCCACAGCGACTCTGGCATCCCGAGTTCTGTCCAGTGCACTTCTTCAATCTCTTCCACTTGAGTTGCCGCCAGTACCGCACAGCCAGCCGGGAAAATCACATGCAGCGCCTTGAATTTCTGGCAGCCTTCTTCGGTCAGCGGCCCCATTCCGCCTTTGCCGACCACCAGTTTCACGCCGGTCTGCTCGATAAATTCACGTTCAAAACTTTCCATACGCATACTGGTTGTCGGGCCGACGGATACCATCTCCCATTTGTCGCCGTTTTTGCGCACGATGGGGCCAGCGTGGAAAATCGCTTTGCCGTTGAGATCGTAAGGGATCGGACGTTTCAGTTCGATCAAGCGACGGTGACAAACGTCACGGCAGGTCACCAGCGTACCGGTCAGGTAGATCACATCGCCGACGCGAATATCTTGCAGATCTTCAGCTTTGATCGGGGTTGTCAGGATCTTTTTCATAACGCGCTCCGGGTGTGAGACAGATTTTCAAAGGTGAGATCGGCATGAACCAGCAGTGTGCCGCGACGATGCGCCCAGCAGCCGGTAGAAACAGCAACGCCGATGGTTGACGGATGGCGAGCGGCAGATTCGATATGCACGCCCATCACTGAACTGTTGCCAGTCAGCCCTTGTGGACCAATCCCCAAACGGTTGAGTCCTTCTTCCAGGCGTAGCTCCAGCTCTGCCGCTTTCGGATTGGGGTGGCGGCTGCCAATCGGGCGCAAAATGGCTTTTCGCGAGAGCACTGCGGCGGTTTCCACCGAGGTAGCGATGCCAACGCCCACCAGTACCGGCGGACAGGCGTTTACGGCGAGGGTGGAGATATTTTCGAAGACGAATTTCACTACGCCTTCGTAGCCTTCTGACGGCATTAACACTTTCGATCGGCCAGGTAGCGTGCAGCCGCCGCCTGCCATGTAAACTTCGATTTCCGCATCGTCACCGTCGGGGACGATATCCCAGGTGACCCACGGTACGCCGCTGCCGGTATTTTTGCCGGTGTTTACTTCGTCAAAAATTTCTACCGCATTGTGACGCAGTGGCGCTTTGACGGTTGCCTCTTCCACGGCTTGTTTGAGTATGCTTTGCAGCTCGCCAAGCAGTGGGAAACGGGAACCGACCTTAACAAAAAACATGATTTCGCCGGTGTCCTGACAGGCAGGACGATTCAGGTCGATCGCTTTTTGCATGTTATCGAACATCGTGTGGTAGATGATTTTTCCCATCGACGATGTTTCGGCATCCTTTAGCTGTTTTAGTTTATCCACCACGTCATCAGGCATTCGGGTAGAAATCATGGCGGTAAAGTTAGCGACAATCTCCGTCAACTTATTCACTGCCTGTTGCTTATTACTTTCGCTCATCATGGCAACTCCAGTTTATGTATTTGTCTGGAAAAATTCACCGCCACAAACTACCACTAAAAATGTGGTTTTATATTTTTTGCCACCGTGAATATGTAATTAACAGTTCGTGAATCAACGCGAAAATAAGAACGAATATTGCGCCAGAGCAGGGAATGGTAATGTTTTGCGAAATACACTGCGTTTATCAAAACTGCGGATATTTAACAATGCTAAATAGCTGGCCTTTAGCCAAAGACTTGCAGGTACTGGTGGAAATCGTCCATAGCGGGAGTTTTAGTGCTGCAGCGGCGACGCTTGGGCAAACGCCTGCATTTGTCACCAAGCGGATCCAAATCCTTGAAAATACGCTGGCAACAACGCTGCTGAACCGCTCCGCTCGCGGCGTGGCGCTGACTGAAAGTGGCCAACGTTGTTACGAACATGCGCTGGAAATCCTCACCCAATATCAGCGACTGGTCGATGACGTCACGCAAATCAAAACGCGCCCGGAGGGGATGATCCGCATTGGTTGCAGTTTTGGTTTTGGGCGCAGCCATATTGCGCCAGCTATTACCGAACTGATGCGCAATTATCCTGAGTTACAGGTGCATTTTGAATTGTTCGATCGACAAATTGATTTAGTGCAGGATAATATTGATCTGGATATTCGTATTAATGACGCAATTCCTGATTATTATATTGCGCATCTTTTGACAAAAAATAAAAGAATATTATGCGCAGCACCTGAGTATCTGCAAAAATATCCGCAGCCACAATCCTTACAGGAATTAAGTCGTCATGACTGCCTGGTGACCAAAGAGCGCGATATGACCCACGGAATATGGGAGTTGGGGAACGGTCAGGAGAAAAAATCGGTGAAGGTAAGCGGACATCTTTCCTCCAATAGCGGCGAGATTGTGTTGCAATGGGCGCTGGAGGGCAAAGGGATTATGCTGCGTTCCGAGTGGGATGTGTTGCCGTTTCTGGAGAGTGGCAAACTGGTGCGAGTATTGCCGGAGTATGCACAAAGCGCCAATATCTGGGCTGTTTACCGGGAGCCGCTCTATCGCAGCATGAAATTACGTGTCTGTGTGGAATTTCTGGCGGCATGGTGCCAGCAACGGCTGGGCAAGCCCGACGAAGGCTATCAGGTCATGTAGATCCACCAGAAATCACTCGGGATCCTTTTCGCGCTTTCTTTTGAATTTCGTCCAGATTTTTGTCTCCTGGCGACGCCACAGACGCTGGATGTTGTCATGATGACGCAGCAGGATCAGGCAAGAGAGCATCGAAACCGGGAAGGTGAATTGTGGCTTAAACCACCAGACATAAAACGGAGCAATCAGTGCACTGACAATCGCTCCCAGCGACGAGTAACCACTCAATAGCACGGTCAGTAACCAGGTTCCCGCCATTACTCCAGTGAGATCCCAGCCAATTGGTGCGATGGCACCAAAAGCGGTAGCAACGCCTTTTCCTCCTTTAAAACCGAAGAAAACGGGCCAGATGTGTCCAAGACAGGCGGCGATGGCAATTAAGCCTAGCCAGAAGGGGCTGACACCTAATTCATACGCGCCCCAGACGGGCAACATTCCTTTCAGAACGTCGAAAATCAGTACTGCTACGGCTGCTCCCTTGCCACCGATACGTAACACATTGGTTGCGCCTGGATTGCCGGAGCCGCTGGTTCGCGGATCGGGTAACCCACACAAGCGGCAAACCAGAATGGCACTGGAAATGGAGCCGCAGAGGTACGCGATGAGGATCATTCCAGGCGCGATTGCACTCATAAGCTGTTCCGTTTTGAAAATTCGTGTTCAACGATGAATCTGTGGATAATACGCACATTTCGCCGGAAGTGGTATCCGGTTAGCCAAAAAGCAGGCAGGACGTGATGGATATTGTATTTATAGAGCAACTTTCGGTAATCACCACTATTGGTGTTTACGACTGGGAACAGACCATCGAACAGAAGTTAGTGTTCGATATCGAAATGGCGTGGGATAACCGTAAAGCGGCGAAAAGTGATGATGTGGCGGATTGCCTCAGTTACGCTGACATTGCAGAAACGGTGGTCAGCCACGTCGAGGGGGCGCGTTTTGCGCTGGTGGAACGCGTGGCTGAAGAGGTGGCGGAACTGCTGTTAGCACGCTTCAACTCGCCGTGGGTGCGTATCAAACTCAGCAAGCCAGGCGCAGTGGCGCGGGCGGCGAATGTTGGCGTAATCATTGAGCGTGGCAATAATCTGAAAGAAAATAATTAATTTTACAGCTGTTAAACCAAACGATTATAACCTGGTCATACTGCAGTAGTTCGGACAAGCGTTACATTTTTATAATTTAGGGGTTTATTGATGAGCGATATGCACTCGCTGCTGATAGCGGCAATATTGGGTGTGGTCGAAGGATTGACAGAATTTCTGCCGGTATCCAGCACGGGCCATATGATTATTGTCGGTCACTTGTTGGGGTTTGAGGGCGACACGGCGAAAACCTTTGAAGTCGTGATCCAGTTAGGATCAATTCTGGCGGTAGTAGTGATGTTCTGGCGGCGTCTGTTTGGCCTGATTGGCATCCACTTTGGCCGCCCGTTGCAGCACGAAGGAGAAAACAAAGGTCGTTTAACGCTGATCCACATTTTGCTGGGGATGATTCCGGCGGTGGTACTGGGGCTGTTGTTCCACGACACGATTAAATCATTGTTTAACCCGATAAATGTCATGTATGCACTGGTCGTTGGCGGTCTGTTGCTGATTGCTGCCGAATGCCTGAAGCCGAAAGAGCCGCGTGCGCCGGGTCTTGATGATATGACCTATCGTCAGGCGTTTATGATTGGCTGTTTCCAGTGTCTGGCGCTGTGGCCGGGTTTCTCCCGTTCCGGGGCGACCATTTCAGGTGGGATGCTGATGGGGGTGAGCCGTTACGCTGCTTCCGAGTTCTCGTTCCTGCTGGCGGTGCCGATGATGATGGGCGCAACGGCGCTCGATCTCTACAAAAGCTGGGGCTTCCTGACTACCGGCGATATCCCGATGTTTGCCGTTGGGTTTATCACCGCTTTTGTGGTGGCGCTGATAGCGATTAAAACCTTCCTGCAATTGATTAAGCGCATTTCGTTTATCCCGTTCGCCATTTATCGCTTTATTGTGGCGGCTGCGGTGTACGTCGTGTTCTTTTGATTGAGAGATAGTGTCGGATATGACGCTTGTGCGTCTTATCCGACCTAAGGGATTTCTGCAATATACTGAATTTAAAAAGTTAATCAGGCTTTGGGCAACGTTGTTCCTTCCAGCTGGCTACCGCCGCAATCCGCCGTCGGGTCAGCTCCTCACGAATCTCCACACCTTTAAATCCTGCTTCAACGACGGCTTTTGTCGGCACTGACTGCGCCACTTCCCAGGCTTCGCGCAACCAGCGGCCTTGCGGGTAGTCCGCTGATTCAAAACCGGTTCTGCCGCGCACGTCAGCCTCGCTGGTCAGCGCCAGTTGCTCGACACGCTGCGGTTTACGCCAGGCGTCAATGGAATCAAACAATTTAACAATGGTTTTCGGGTTCAGCATTGGAAAGGTGTGGATGAGATCGTGAAACTCAGCTACCAGTCTGGCTAAATCGCGAATTTCATTTGGCACGCGCAGACGCTGGCATAGTTGTTCCACTAACTTCACACCCGCCGGGCCATGACCATGATGACGTGGCCAAAGTTCTGGCGGCGTCAGTCCTTTACCGAGATCGTGGCATAACGTTGCGAAACGAACATCGACCTGCGGACTCAGCATCGCCGCCATTGAGAGCGTCATTAAGGTATGAATACCCGTGTCGATTTCCGGGTGCCACCTGGCAGGGGCCGGAACGCCAAACAGGGAGTCAATTTCCGGGAATAAAACGCGCAGTGCGCCGCAATCGCGCAGTACCTGGAAGAACACCTGGGGATTGCGGGTGGTGAGGGCGCTTTCCGTCTCTTTCCATACCCGTTCAGGCGTCAGGTGTTCCAGTTCACCCGCATGGGTCATCTCGCGCATCAGCGCCAGAGTTTCATCGGCAATACGGAAACTGAGGTGGGCATAACGCGCAGCAAAACGCGCTACGCGCAACACGCGTAACGGATCTTCGCCAAAAGCGGGGGAAACATGGCGCAACAGACGATTTTGCAGATCGCCCAGACCGTTGTACGGGTCGATAATCTCGCCGTTATCGTCCTGGGCCAGCGCATTAATGGTCAGATCGCGACGCTTAAGATCATCTTCCAGCGAGACATCCGGTGCGGCATAGCAGGTAAAACCGGTGTAACCGGAACCAGATTTCCGTTCGGTACGTGCCAGTGCATACTCTTCATGCGTTTGCGGATGCAGAAACACAGGAAAATCGCGGCCTACCTGCTGGTAGCCCGCGTCGAGCATCTCCTGTGGCGTACTGCCGACCACCACCCAATCTCTGTCTTTGACCGGTAGCCCTAACAATGCATCCCGAACAGCACCACCGACCAGATAAATCTTCACGCCATCATCCCTTCGTCAAATACACAATTCCTAATAATAAGACAGTGCAACGAAGAAGGCGATTTAGTTCATCCAGCGATCTTTGCGTTTGCGGCTTGGGATCAGGTGCGGCAGTACCAGACCAAGCAGCAAGCCAAGCCCCAGCACGCCACCGCCATACATAAACCACTGCATGATGATGGTGCGCTGTTTGTCATCCAACTGTACGCTGGCGGCATCGACCTTTTTCTGCGCGACAATCAGCTCGTTTTTCAGTTTCTGATTTTCTTCTTTTAACCTGTTGATCACGCTGTCACTCTGCGCCACTTTTTGCTGCATTTCTGCGGTGCGCTGATTCCAGGTGTTATCGATATTGGTGAGTTTATCGGTCAGAGTTTTGACCTGATTTTCCAGATCTGGCACACGGGAGCGCAGGCTTGGTTCAGTGCTAAGTTGTTTCAACGGGATCCAGGCAGTACGGCCAGAGCTGTCTTTCACCTGGGCATAATTGGTGTTGGCGTCAGTTTGTAATAAGGTCACTTCCTCGCCGGCGTTAACCGTGCCCACGAGGCGATAATGATCTCCCGGACCGCTACGGACCCAGGTATTCAGTTCGTCGGAAACATAGCGCGTTTCTTCAGCGTGTGAGACGGCAGTCGCGCTAAGTGCGAGTAAAGTTAATCCGATCAGGCGTAATTTTGGCATCAGGCTGTCGTTATTGTCATGGAAAGTGGAACGATAGTAGTGGCATCAGTGTCGCTACGCAAAGCATTCGACATCAATCGGAATCCTCTGTGTCAGGTCTTGCCACTGCTTCAAACTTTTACGCCCGTCAAATTGCCCGTTGCATGGCAATTTGGCGCAAAATACTATCTACTGACAAAAAAGATCGCATTAAGTTCGCCGTTCATCGTCACTTATGTGACATAACCAGTAAGTAAAGGCCATGGCTCAGGAAATCGAATTAAAGTTTATTGTTAATCACAGTGCCGTTGAGGCGCTGCGTGACCATCTCAATACGCTGGGCGGCGAGCACCATGACCCCGTGCAGTTGCTGAATATTTACTACGAAACGCCGGATAATTGGCTGCGTGGGCACGACATGGGCTTGCGTATTCGTGGCGAAAACGGTCGCTATGAGATGACCATGAAAGTTGCAGGAAGAGTGACAGGCGGCTTACACCAGCGCCCGGAATATAACGTGGCGTTGAGCGAACCGACGCTCGACCTGGCGCAGTTACCGACGGAAGTCTGGCCGAACGGCGAATTGCCTACCGATCTCGCTTCCCGCGTGCAGCCGCTGTTTAGCACCGATTTTTATCGCGAAAAATGGCTAGTAGAGGTCGATGGCAGCCGAATTGAAATCGCTCTCGATCAGGGTGAGGTGAAAGCGGGTGAATTTGCTGAACCTATCTGTGAGCTGGAACTGGAACTGCTTAGCGGCGACATGCGTGCGGTGCTGAAACTGGCGAACCAACTGGTATCGCAAACCGGATTACGCCAGGGCAGCCTGAGCAAAGCAGCGCGTGGCTATCATCTGGCGCAGGGCAATCCGGCGCGTGAAATCAAACCGACCACCATTTTGCATGTTGCGGCAAAAGCTGATGTGGAACAGGGGCTGGAAGCGGCGCTCGAGCTGGCGTTAGCGCAATGGCAGTATCATGAAGAACTGTGGGTACGCGGCAACGATGCGGCGAAAGAGCAGGTGCTGGCAGCCATTGGCCTGGTTCGTCATACACTGATGCTGTTCGGTGGCATTGTGCCGCGTAAAGCGAGCACTCACTTACGTGATCTGCTGACTCAATGCGAGGCGACCATTGCTTCTGCGGTTTCTGCCGTAACGGCGGTCTACTCTACCGAAACGGCAATGGCGAAGCTGGCGTTGACCGAATGGCTGGTAAGCAAAGCCTGGCAGCCGTTTTTAGATGCCAAAGCGCAGAGTAAAATGAGCGATTCCTTCAAACGCTTTGCCGATATCCATCTTTCCCGCCATGCCGCTGAACTGAAAAGCGTTTTCTGCCAGCCGTTAGGCGATCGCTACCGTGACCAATTGCCACGCCTGACGCGTGATATTGACTCAATACTGTTGCTGGCGGGTTACTACGATCCTGTCGTCGCGCAAGACTGGCTGGAGAACTGGCAGGGGCTGCGTCACGCTATTGCGACCGGGCAACGCATTGAAATTGAACATTTCCGTAATGAGGCAAACAATCAGGAACCGTTCTGGTTGCACAGCGGAAAACGTTAATCAGGCAAGGATAAAATCGCTTATGAAGCCGCTCTCTTCACCGTTACAGCAGTACTGGCAGACCGTTGTTGAGCGGCTGCCAGAGCCTTTAGCCGAGGAATCACTTAGCGCACAGGCGAAGTCAGTACTTACTTTCAGTGATTTTGTGCAGGACAGCGTGATTGCGCATCCAGAGTGGCTGACGGAACTGGAAAGCCAACCGCCGCAGGCCGACGAATGGCAGCATTACGCTGCATGGTTGCAGGAGGCGCTCAGTAATGTGAGTGACGAGGCTGGGTTAATGCGCGAGCTGCGGCTATTCCGGCGGCGCATTATGGTGCGCATCGCCTGGGCGCAAACGCTGGCACTGGTTACTGAAGAGAGCATATTGCAGCAGCTCAGCCATCTGGCGGAGACGCTGATTGTTGCGGCGCGTGACTGGCTGTATGACGCCTGCTGCCGCGAATGGGGAACGCCGTGCAATGCGCAGGGCGAAGCGCAACCGCTGCTGATTTTAGGCATGGGTAAGCTGGGCGGCGGGGAATTGAATTTCTCCTCAGATATCGATCTGATTTTTGCCTGGCCGGAACATGGTTGTACCCAGGGCGGACGCCGGGAACTGGATAACGCGCAGTTTTTTACCCGCATGGGGCAGCGGCTGATTAAAGTACTGGATCAACCAACGCAGGATGGCTTCGTCTATCGCGTGGATATGCGGCTGCGTCCGTTTGGGGAAAGTGGCCCGCTGGTGCTGAGCTTTGCGGCGCTGGAAGATTATTACCAGGAGCAGGGGCGCGACTGGGAGCGTTACGCGATGGTCAAGGCGCGGATTATGGGGGATAGCGACGGCGTCTATGCTAACGAGTTGCGTGCGTTGCTGCGCCCGTTTGTTTTCCGTCGTTACATCGATTTCAGCGTGATTCAGTCGCTGCGCAACATGAAAGGAATGATTGCCCGTGAAGTGCGTCGACGCGGTTTGACCGACAACATCAAACTTGGCGCAGGCGGCATTCGCGAAATTGAATTTATCGTCCAGGTGTTCCAGCTCATTCGCGGCGGGCGCGAACCGTCGCTGCAATCGCGCTCTTTACTGCCAACGCTCAGCGCCATTGCCGCGCTGCATCTGCTTTCTGAAAACGATGCTGAACAATTGCGAGTGGCGTATCTGTTCCTGCGGCGTCTGGAAAACCTGCTGCAAAGCATTAACGACGAACAAACCCAGACGCTTCCTTCTGATGAGCTTAACCGTGCGCGGCTGGCGTGGGCGATGGACTTTGCTGACTGGCCGCAATTGACCGGGGTGCTGACCGCACATATGGCCAATGTGCGCCGGGTGTTTAATGAATTGATTGGCGACGACGAAAGTGAAACTCAGGAAGAGTCGCTGTCGGAACAGTGGCGTGAGCTGTGGCAGGATGCGTTGCAGGAAGATGACACCACGCCAGTGCTGGCGCATCTTAGCGAGGATGATCGCAAACAGGTGCTAATGCTGATTGCTGATTTCCGCAAAGAGCTGGATAAGCGCACCATCGGGCCGCGAGGACGTCAGGTGCTCGACCATCTGATGCCACATCTGCTAAGTGATGTCTGTGCGCGTGAAGACGCTGCTGTCACGCTGTCGCGCATTACCGCCTTGCTGGTGGGGATTGTTACTCGCACCACTTATCTTGAGCTGCTTAGTGAATTCCCTGCGGCGCTTAAGCATTTGATTTCTCTGTGTGCTGCATCGCCGATGATTGCCAGCCAGCTAGCGCGTTATCCATTATTGCTGGATGAATTGCTCGATCCAAATACCCTCTACCAACCAACGGCGACGGATGCCTACCGTGATGAACTGCGCCAGTATTTGCTGCGCGTGCCGGAAGATGACGAAGAACAACAGCTTGAGGCGCTGCGTCAGTTCAAACAGGCGCAGCTGTTACGCATTGCGGCAGCGGATATCGCCGGTACGCTACCGGTAATGAAAGTGAGCGATCACTTAACCTGGCTGGCAGAAGCCATGATTGATGCCGTCGTTCAGCAGGCGTGGGTTCAAATGGTTGCCCGCTACGGTAAGCCAAATCACCTGAACGAACGCGAAGGGCGTGGTTTTGCGGTGGTCGGCTACGGCAAGCTGGGTGGCTGGGAGTTAGGCTACAGTTCCGATCTTGACCTGATCTTCCTCCATGATTGCCCAATGGATGCGATGACTGACGGCGAGCGGGAAATCGACGGGCGACAGTTTTATCTGCGTCTGGCGCAACGCATTATGCATCTGTTCAGTACGCGAACCTCTTCCGGCATTTTGTATGAAGTGGATGCACGACTGCGTCCGTCCGGGGCGGCGGGAATGCTGGTGACATCCGCAGAAGCATTTGCTGATTATCAGAAAAACGAGGCCTGGACGTGGGAGCATCAGGCGCTGGTGCGTGCGCGTGTAGTGTACGGCGATCCGCAGCTCACCGCGCACTTTGACGCAGTACGCCGGGAGATTATGACGCTGCCGCGCGAAGGCAAAACCCTGCAAACAGAAGTGCGGGAAATGCGCGAGAAAATGCGTGCCCATCTCGGCAATAAACATCGCGATCGCTTTGATATCAAAGCCGATGAAGGCGGAATTACCGATATCGAATTTATTACTCAATATCTGGTGTTGCGCTACGCTCACGAAAAACCGAAGTTAACGCGCTGGTCAGACAACGTGCGCATTCTGGAACTACTGGCGCAAAACGACATTATGGAAGAGCAGGAAGCGATGGCGCTGACCCGTGCTTACACGACGCTGCGCGATGAACTTCATCATCTGGCATTACAGGAATTGCCGGGCCATGTGTCGGAGGATTGCTTCACCGCAGAGCGTGAACTGGTGCGGGCAAGCTGGCAGAAGTGGCTGGTGGAAGAATGAAGTATGGTATTATCGCGCGCAAATTTTGAATCTCTCAGGAGACAGGAATGAAAGTAACGCTGCCAGAGTTTGAACGTGCAGGAGTGATGGTGGTTGGTGATGTGATGCTGGATCGTTACTGGTACGGTCCCACCAGCCGTATCTCGCCGGAAGCGCCGGTACCCGTGGTTAAAGTGAATACCATCGAAGAACGTCCGGGCGGCGCGGCTAACGTGGCGATGAATATCGCTTCTCTCGGTGCTAATGCACGCCTGGTCGGGTTGACGGGCATTGACGATGCGGCGCGCGCGCTCAGTAAATCTCTGGCCGACGTCAACGTTAAATGCGACTTTGTTTCTGTACCGACGCATCCGACTATCACCAAATTACGGGTACTTTCCCGTAACCAACAGCTGATCCGTCTGGATTTCGAAGAAGGTTTCGAAGGGGTTGATCCGCAGCCGCTGCACGAGCGGATTAATCAGGCACTGAGTTCGATTGGCGCGCTGGTGCTTTCTGACTACGCCAAAGGTGCGCTGGCAAGCGTACAGCAGATGATCCAACTGGCGCGTAAAGCGGGTGTTCCGGTGCTGATTGATCCAAAAGGTACCGATTTTGAGCGCTACCGCGGCGCTACGCTGTTAACGCCGAATCTCTCGGAATTTGAAGCTGTTGTCGGTAAATGTAAGACCGAAGAAGAGATTGTTGAGCGCGGCATGAAACTGATTGCCGATTACGAACTCTCGGCTCTGTTAGTGACCCGTTCCGAACAGGGTATGTCGCTGCTGCAACCGGGTAAAGCGCCGCTGCATATGCCAACCCAGGCGCAGGAAGTGTATGACGTTACCGGTGCGGGCGACACGGTGATTGGCGTCCTGGCGGCAACGCTGGCAGCGGGTAATTCGCTGGAAGAAGCCTGCTTCTTTGCCAATGCGGCGGCTGGTGTGGTGGTCGGCAAACTGGGGACATCCACGGTTTCGCCGATCGAGCTGGAAAACGCAGTACGTGGACGTGCAGATACCGGCTTTGGTGTGATGACCGAAGAGGAACTGAAGCTTGCTGTAGCGGCAGCGCGTAAACGCGGTGAAAAAGTGGTGATGACCAACGGTGTCTTTGACATCCTGCACGCCGGGCACGTCTCTTATCTGGCAAATGCCCGTAAACTGGGTGACCGTTTGATTGTCGCTGTGAACAGCGATGCCTCCACCAAACGGCTGAAAGGGGATTCCCGCCCCGTTAACCCGCTCGAACAGCGTATGATTGTGCTGGGCGCACTGGAAGCGGTCGACTGGGTGGTGTCGTTTGAAGAGGACACACCGCAGCGCTTGATCGCCGGGATCTTGCCAGATCTGCTGGTGAAAGGCGGCGACTATAAACCAGAAGAGATTGCCGGGAGTAAAGAAGTCTGGGCCAACGGTGGCGAAGTGCTGGTGCTCAACTTTGAAGACGGTTGCTCGACGACCAACATCATCAAGAAGATCCAACTGGATAAAAAAGGCTAACTGGAAAGCGGTTCACAGATCTCGCTTCGTAGCAGGCAGGTCTATTGACGCTGTTGTTTTTTCAACCTAAAGTAAAGGAACAAGGGTAAGGGAGGATTTCTCCCCCCTCTGATGAGTTGTTAGTAAGTCGGGAAACTTAACAGTAACAACACAACCAGTATGATGACGAACTTCATCATAACCCTTTCCTTCTATAAGGCCCCTTCCTCGGGAGGGGCTTTCCCGTTTCAGCCCCTTGCTGACTCCCCGATTGTTGATGAGCGCCGGACCCCGCGCAACGCTTTCCCAGAGGCAGTTTTGCCTTCCCCGAGCAGTCACGCAAAATGCTGCAACAGCCTGATCATTTGCACCTTTTAGCGGAACGCAGATATAAAAAATCCCCGGCTTTTTGGGCCAGGGATTATTCATAGAAGAGGGTTTACTCTGCTTTTTCTTCGACGGGAGTTGTTGAGCTTAAGGATGAAGTCAATGCCGCCAGTGAGCCGCCTGAAACGCCAATTTCATTGAGCAAGGAGTCAATCAGCGGTGCCTGTGTGCGGTAAGAGAGTGCGGCTGATAACGCTTGTTCTGCCAGGTTTCCGCCCCCCACATTACCCGTGTTTGCATCACCCGTAGCGCCGCCACGATTCAGACCATCGACCTGAATAATTTTGATGCCGTCGATAGACTTCATAGGCTCAACGGATTTCTCAATTACCGCAGGCAGCGCCTGCAATAATGCCAGTTTGAATTTAAGGCTGGTTTGTTCATCAGAAAGTACGTTGATAGCATCGTTCAGCGCACGTTGTGCTTCTGCTTCCGCCAGACCCTTTTTACGTGTAGCTTCGGCTAACTCAACGATAGCCGCCGCCTGCATTTCTGCGGCTTCTTTTTCTGCTTTCGCCCGCACGGTCAGTTCAACCGCTTTGGTTTCTGCATCCTGCGCTGCGGCGATCAACGCCACTTGTTTAGCACGATCGGCTTCGGCAGTCTGGCGAGTGGTTTCTACGTTTTGTTGGGCGCTTACTGCTTCTGCGAGTGCAAGGTTAGCACGCGCTTCTGCCTGGGACTGTTGTTCCGATTTGGCGGCAATAGCGATCGATTTCGTCTGGTTAGCGATTTCGGTGACCTGCTGCTGTTCGATCTCTTTAATGCGAACTTCACGTTCGGCCTCAACCTTTCTTGAGCGGACGGCCTGTTCGCGGTCGATTTCCGTTTCCTGAATCTGTCGTTCAGCCAGAATTCGCGTCTGCTCTGCTTCACGACGACGTTCAGCTTCAAAAGCCGCAATTTTCGCATTCTGCTCAGCGGTACGGGTTTTAACCTGCTGCTCCTGCTCAAGCGTCATAAACGCTTCTTGTTGTTCAATCTCCAACTTGCGCGAAAGTGCATCACGGTTTTTCTCACGCACTGCGACTTCCACATCCTGTTCAACTTCGTTACGTTCGCGACGACGGCGCTCCGTCTCCTGAGTCAGTTTGGTTAAACCTTCGGCGTCAAAGGCATTGTTCGGATTGAAATGTTCTTTCGAGGTCTGGTTAAAGTTGGTAAGTGAAACGCTTTCCAGTTCCAGGCCATTTTTCGACAGATCTTCAGCTACGGTATTTTGTACTCCCTGCACGAAGTTCTCGCGGGTATCCTGTAACTCATGCATGGTCATTTGTGCCGCTGTTGCACGGAGGGCATCGACAAATTTATCTTCCACCAGCATACGTAAGTCTTCAGGCGACAGGGTGCGTTGCCCCAGCGTCTGGGCGGCGGTGGCAATCCCTTCTACTGAAGGTTTTACCCGCACAAAGAAAGCAACCACGACATCGACGCGCATACGATCTTTCGTAATCAGGCTATCAATGGTTGAGCGGCTGACTTCCAGCTTCAGGGTATTCATATTGATGGGAATTATTTCATGAAAGATCGGCATCACGATTGCGCCACCGCTCATCACCACTTTTTGCCCACTTAAACCAGTACGAACAAATGCTTGCTCTGCCGAAGCGCGACGATAGAGCCTGGCGAAAATAATTCCAATAATAAACAGAATGCATACGGCGATAATCGCGGTAAACATCCAGGAGGGCACAGAATTAACGATATCATCCATTATTAAATTTCCTTTTGATTAATAAATCACAATATCTGGGGCCAGGGATTATTTTCCGCCAAATATCGCGTTGCAGAAAGTCGGCAAATAATTAACACTTTGTCTCCTTTAGTGAAAGTTTTTCCTTCTTCAGGCTCCAGTAGCAAATAATGTATTTGGCCAAATTGATCGGTGAGTTTTCCTTCGCAGGGGTTACCTGAAGTGGCTTGATGGCCGGTAATTAATGCCATGCTACCAACATATTCTTCTTCTGTAATAGCTGAACTATGGTCGCGTGGAATCCAGGGTGCAACGACTTTACCGGTATAATGCACTGCAATAATTGTAAACAGTAAACTGACAGGAACCACGAACAGGTTGGGGAGTGGTGATTGCCAGAGCGTAACGCAGGCATGTTGCAACAGGATGCCAATAAGACCAAAAAAACCAGCGAGTAAGCAGAGGACGACGAGAGCTGGCAATCTTCCAATATTGAGATAATGAAGTGCCTGGCTAATATGACCTGTGGTTATGGAATCATAATGGTCAAGATGTGCATCAAGAGCACCGGAGAGCATGTGACCGCAGATAAGTGCAAAAATTTCTAAAAGGCCGATCAAGAGTACAAAGGAAATAGCGAAAAGATAAGGGGTGTTATAGTCGGCGAATAAAATCATATGTCACTCCAATGTCCATTTAGTGACGCAATATTTACTTTGGAATAGTTTCCTTGATTACTTTTATCTTTGTTAATAATAACACATGTTTGAGAAGTTCTGGAAGAGAAAGTCTTTTAATATGGTTTTTTTATTTTTCACTAAAAAGTGTGATCGGGGACAATATATTTACGCACGTTATGTTTAAAGGCACTACACTAATTGGGGAATACTGAAATCAGAAAAAGCATATGGCCTTAAAAGGTATGCAATAACCGGAGGATGTGCTTATGGATCATAGTCTTAATTCTTTAAATAATTTCGATTTTCTCGCGCGTAGTTTTGCCAGAATGCACGCAGAAGGTCGCCCGGTCGATATTCTGGCCGTTACTGGTAACATGGATGAAGAACATAGAACCTGGTTTTGCGCACGTTATGCCTGGTATTGCCAACAGATGATGCAAACCAGAGAACTTGAATTAGAACACTGATATTACGGGCCGTCTGGCCCGTTTTTGTGGTGCTTTATTCTGCTTTATCAACTGGCGGGATAGCCGGAGGAGATTGAAGTTCTGCTGCCGGATTATTGCGCGCTTCCAGTTCGCTGATGCGCTGCTCCAGTAACGCCAGTTTTTCACGAGTCCGTAACAGGACTTGCGTCTGAACGTCGAATTCTTCGCGGCTTACCAGATCGAGACGCGTCAGCTGCGCTTGTAGGGTTTGGCGGATTTTTTTCTCCACATCTTCCCCGAACTCCCTGATTCCTTTAGGCATTGATTCGTGAACCTGGCGAGCGATTTGCTCAATTTTTTTCGGGTCAATCATTGTAGTTTCCCTGTACTGATAGGTGTTGAGTGCCATTGTAGTGCGATAAGGGTAAGTCATAAACCAGAATTATGTGAAGCTATGCGTTGCTGGCGCTAATCATTAGCGTTATAGTGAATCCGCTTATTCTCAGGGCGGGGCGAAATTCCCCACCGGCGGTAAATCAACTCAGTTGAAAGCCCGCGAGCGCTTTGGGTGCGAACTCAAAGGACAGCAGATCCGGTGTAATTCCGGGGCCGACGGTTAGAGTCCGGATGGGAGAGAGTAACGATTCTGTCGGGCATGGACCCGCTCACGTTATTTTGGCTATATGCCGCCACTCCTAAGACTGCCCTGATTCTGGTAACCATAATTTTAGTGAGGTTTTTTTACCATGAATCAGACGCTACTTTCCTCTTTTGGTACGCCTTTCGAACGTGTTGAAAATGCACTGGCTGCGCTGCGTGAAGGACGCGGTGTGATGGTGCTTGATGATGAAGACCGTGAAAACGAAGGCGATATGATCTTCCCGGCAGAAACCATGACCGTTGAGCAGATGGCGCTGACCATTCGCCACGGGAGTGGTATTGTTTGCCTGTGCATTACTGACGATCGCCGTAAACAACTCGATCTGCCAATGATGGTAGAAAATAACACCAGCGCCTATGGCACCGGTTTTACCGTGACCATTGAAGCAGCTGAAGGTGTGACTACCGGTGTTTCTGCCGCTGACCGTATTACGACCGTTCGCGCAGCGATTGCCGATGGCGCAAAACCTTCAGATCTGAATCGCCCAGGCCACGTTTTCCCACTTCGCGCGCAGGCAGGTGGTGTACTGACGCGTGGCGGTCATACTGAAGCGACTATCGATCTGATGACGCTGGCAGGCTTTAAACCAGCTGGTGTGCTGTGTGAGCTGACTAATGACGATGGCACGATGGCGCGTGCACCAGAGTGCATTGAGTTTGCGAATAAACACAATATGGCGCTCGTGACTATTGAAGACCTGGTGGCATACCGTCAGGCACATGAGCGTAAAGCCAGCTAATGACGTGAAATACTAAATATGAAAATGCCGGGGTGTTCCCGGCATTTTGCTGTTCAGTTATAGTTTATTTTTACGATGAGATCTTTTTTGAAAGGCCCATAAACGAGAGTCTCCCCCGGTTTTTGTGAAAGTTCAGCCTGGTAATCACGGGTAACCATCGCTCCAGTCTGACCTGGAATATATGTGGTGAAGCGTTTGTACTTATTAAACTTAATGTCTTCTTGTGTTTTTTGATCAGTAATACGCATTAACAAACCATTACCCATTTCCAGATGCGTATCATCATGTAACGTATCTGTCGTATAAAAACTGGTGACAACATCAAATTGCTCGGTACAGTCGGCAGCAACATCTTTTATAGTAGATACGCTAAATGCAGCTTTGGGTCGATAAGTAGCAATAGAGTTTGCAGAGATTTGCCCGAAATTAACGATCTGGCTTTCTGGAAAAATACGGACATCGACACTACAATCAAGAAATAAAATATTATTTAATCCATCAATAATATAACGTAGATTTTTATTATCTGCTGCTAAGTTAGCACCACCTTCACCATCAAATTGCAGAACATTTACCACGCCAAAATCCCAGGTTTGATCCACTGCTGGACGTGCTTTAAATTTCACATATGCGCGAAAACGGGCATTAAACGTGACATTTTTTTGTAGGGTGCTGCCATTACAAACTGGATCATGATAAATACCACCATAATACTGTTCATACTTATCCAGACAGGCGAAAGTATCAATTCCTACATCGCTATCTTCATAGTCCACACCATTATAGGTTACACCGAATGTCAGGTATGGGTTATTCAAAATGTCTGCACTATTTATAGCCGGCATTTTAATCCAGGCATAAATATTTTCTGCGGGATCATCAGCTCTCCATCCTGTCGCGTTATCACAATATACCGTAACATTAACGTCATCGCTTTCCCAAATTTTTTGTCCCGGCTGGGCGTTTTCTGGAATTCTGAAGGAAGGTAAAGTACCACGTATTTGTGTATTACCACCTCTTTGATCCTGATAGCAATTTACAGCATAAACTGAAACGTTATAAAAAAGGCAAAGAATCGCCAGTAAACGGAAAAGCGTAATCATATTTTTCCCTTCTTAGCAGGAGAGCTTTGGCAGAGGGATTGGACGGAATTACATTCGACTTTAAACATCTCCAGTCCACCATAGTCAGCAACAAAGCCTAACTGGAAAGTTGAGGGCAAGTTGTTCAAGTATTGAGTTGCAGAAGCAAACGGAGTCACCATAATGCTGTCTGCACCGGGCATCAGTGTCTTGCCGTTAGTACCGATATACCCGACGGTGATGTGATAAGGCGTTGGATTATTGAGTGTCAGCCCTGCAGCGGTCCGTGTTATTGTGACTTTTTGTAAAGGCACCATCTGCCCTTCTTTTAATTCGATTGCTTTCGGACGCCAGAATAATTTCAGTCGACTCTGCATGGCGATTTGCATCACATTCTGTTCTTTAGTGCGAGGCGGAATTTCCCGCACGTTATAGTAGAACAGCGTTTCTCTGTCCTGCGGTAAGTTGTTTAATGAGGCCAGCGCCATCAGGCGAATTTGTACCTGTTCATCCGGCTCAATACGTTCCATCGGCGGCAGTGTTGATATGTAACCACGCGTTTTTTTACCGCTGGCATCTTCAATCCACGACTGAGCCAGATAGGGATCGATTTTACTTTGGTTAGTCAGACGGACCGTTGCGCTTTTATTCGAAGCATTAAAAATGATACGTGTCCTGTCGGGGGAGACAGTCGCCTGGGCAAAATTGCAGATCCCCAGTAAACAAATCATTCCTGTTGTGATTAATGGTGATTTCATTATATTCATCCTGAATTATTTGACTGTTTTACAAGGTAAAATTATTGCGCTTTCGCTAATGTTACTTTGGTTTGGCGGCGTGACTTCACAGGTATTATCACCCCAGGTTAAATGCAGAATACTGTTTTCCTGAATACCGCTGAGATAAACGAAGCCGTCTTCCGCGACCAGGCCCACATCTTTACCTGTCGCTTTATCCGTGACATTCACACCTAGTGGAGGGAAGCGGCCATTTTCCTGACGAATAACGCCGACGATTTGGTATCCGGTGGTGGCATTCAGTTTTGCGTAGCCGATGGCACCCTGGGTGAGCGTAGTACGAATAACCGAGTTTTCGACATCGACACCTTCTGGCAGATCGTTATTGTTCACCCGCAACATGGAGGTGGTGTAGTTCGATAACGAAGGTACAACGGCAATGCCCAGCCCGTTGGTAACAGTTCGGTTAGAGTTGATTTCAACGCCGGAGATGCCGTCGGTATCGACCATCATGCGGGCGTTATCAGCATAGCTATAATCGTGAAGGGCGACACCATGACGTGTAGCGGTAAGTGAACCGTACCAGCCTGCGGTAACAGAATTGTACTGATTCGGCTGTACACTGCCGTTAATGTTCAGACGTCCCCACGGTGAATAGTGCTGGTAGCTGCCGCGCAGTGTTGGTTCGCCATCACGTATATTGTCGTCCGTTGCCGACGCTGAAATATTCCAGATATTGTTGCGATCTGATGAATCGTACCAGGAAATCATCTGCGAAGTATTACTGCTTCCCGTACGCTGCATACTGTAGGAGATGTTGCGGTTTTGTTGTAAAGGTAGAGAGAAAGAGAAGTAATATTGATTCTCTTCGTCGTCATCCCAGCGGATTCGACTTACTGCCAGCGATGCAGAGATACCTTTGAAATCGCCAATATCAAAGTTTTTGCTTACAGATACGGAGTAGTTGGTATTGCTGGCGCTGTCCCAATAAGTATTGCGTGTAACGTTGAGATAAGAGTTTAATTCCAGTGTTTCAAAGTACTGGTTCAAGGAAATGACATAACTCTCTTTTTCATTATCAATTGACTCATCGCCATTACGCGAGCTTAGGTACTCACTCATCGACACGTAATCTTTATCTGAGAAGCGATAACCCGCGAAGGTAATCTGACTACCTGTCGATTCGAAATGCTTTGCATAGTTGAAGCGATAGCTGTAACCACGCAGATTGTCGCTATTTTGTTTCTGCAAAGACGCGTCTGCTCCGGTGACATCAAAAGAAAGCGAACCGAATTGGTTAAGATTAAAGCCAATACCGGTAGTGATAGCCTGATAATCATCAGCGGTGAACATGCCGCCACCATACAGCGACACATTGTTCAACCAGCCCCAGGAGGCTTCCGCCGTCCAGAAAAAGGGATTATTGATATCGTTATGCCCGACGGATGTCGGTTTTCCCAGCGACGTTTTATAGCGCACTTGCCCTTTACGGGTTAAATAGGGAATGGATGCGGATCCAACCTGGAAGGTGCTGGTGCGGCCATCTTCTTCTTCCACTGTGACATCCAGCTGCCCCTGAAACGATTGCCCCAAATCAGAAATAGTAAAAGGGCCTGGCGCGACAGTGGTTTGATAAAGTACACGACCATTTTGTGCCACAGTTACTTTCGCGTTGGTCTGCGCGATGCCGGTAATTTGTGGCGCATAACCCTGTAAATCTGGCGGCAGCATGCTTTCATCACTTTCCAGCGATGCGCCAGTAAAGTGGAAGGTATCGTAAAGATTGGAGCTCAGGTCGTACTGGCCCATAGTGAATTTTGACGACCAGGAGGGGATAGGGCGAAACAGATAAGTTCGCGCAAATTCGCTGTCGCGGTTTACCGAGCGTCCATCAGCAAAATTCTGATTATATTGGTAATCGCTACGTAAGCGCCATGCGCCGAGGTTAAAGCCTAACGTACCATAGGAGCTGACGTTTTGGGTGCTGTCTCCATGATGTGGGGCATATTGGCTGGCGTACACATTGTAATCAAGGATAAACCCGGCGATACCGGTATCCCAAAACTCTGGTGGCGTCCAGTTTGTTGCCTGGTATTTTAACCACGCCTGGGGAACACTTAGCGATAATATCATCGTAGCTTTATCAAGCCGTGTCGTTAACTCCTGACGTTGGCTTAAATCGAGACATTCTCTGCCAGCTATGGTTTGCAATGATTCAATAAATTCCGTATTAAGACCGAAACTAGTCAGATCTTCTTTGGTTAAGCAGAGTAACGAACCACTTTCATTATCGGCTTTTACCCATTCCAGTATTAACGCTTGTGGCAACATATTTTTATTTATTTGCACACGAGCGAGGTATCTGCCTGGGGGGATATAGCCTTTTTTCTCAAAACGAGAGATGTCGATATTCTCACGGTCTTCAACATCAATCATATCAACGTTGAATTCCACTGCATGGGCAGGTAAAACGAAGAGTAGCGAACACACTACGCCAGACAGGGCATTTTTAATTGCGTGGGATAATGTATCCCCGGTAAACGTGTTTTTATTGTTCATAAAAATCCATTTCAAAAAAGACCCAAAGTTGCCGATGACATATCATCGGCTTTACCGTCTGACGTTGTGCGTATTAATTGCCGCTTACTTGTAGTCGAGTACGTAATTGGCCTGTGCCTGCACGTTACCCGGGGTCGCGGTGCGTCCCAGAGATTCCATACGGGCTTTAAAGTTCAACTCCTGGTAGGAGTTAGTCGTCGGGAAGTTGATAGTGATTGGAGTGCCAAGAGTCACGTTGGTGTTGTCTGATTTCACCAGACGTACGCCTACATCAGTTGCGCCGCCGATGTTACCTTCCAGAGTGTTTTTAAGCAGGTTGGAGTCGGTAGCGTCAACACTGGCAGAACTAAAGGTGATTTTGACTTTATCAACAGTGTTAGTGCCGTCAGATAAAATACAATCCTGCAAGTGAATGGTGACATCTACAGGAAGAGATTTCTGTCCGCTTTTTAATACAGTATCAGCAACTTCACCGAGGTTTATTGTCTGATCTTCATCACCAGGAGCAATAGAACAAGGCGCATCGATAACTTCACCTTTAAATGTTATTTTACCAGAACCCTGATTTGGGTCATCAGCAAGCGCGTTAAAAGCAACGCCAGATAACAATGCGGTTGCGAACATAGATAACAATGTTTTTTTTAACATGACTATAATCCTTTATAGATTAGGATAGGCTGTGAATGGGACAATTAATACAGGTCTAATTTAATATTAATTGCATAGAGAGATTACCATAGTTAGAGGTGGCCAGATATGTTTATATTGAAGATTGGTTAAGTAAATTTCAAACATATAATTTATAATTATATGTTTGAGCATATTTTTCTGGTTATTAGCTGTTTGAAGTTTTTATAATATATTTAGTGTATATTTTGATTGATAAATAGCCATTTATTTACAGTTATTTACACGGGTGTTGAAGTGGATTAGGGAGTGTTTTTTATGAAAATCGGAGGGAGGAATAACTTCAAAGATATAATATATATCTAGTGATACTTATTAAATTTTATTATCCTGAGTAATGTTTTATGGAGAATTGATACATAATCAATATTATCGATCGATTGTTTTTTGAACAATCATGAGATATAATACAACACTTACTATGATCGAAATCATATACATGATCCACAACTATGCGAGTATATGAATATATTCAACGTTGGATATGTGAAATTTTAACGCTAAATGTTTAGTAATGTTAAATTTTGAAGGTGAAAAGGATGTTTATTGCCTGGTACTGGATTGTATTAATTGTTCTACTAGCTGGTGGCTATTTTCTTCATCTTAAACGTTACTGTAAAGCTTTTCGCCATGACAGAGATGCGCTGTTAGCTGCCCGAAGTAAATTAGATAAACGCTCCGATAAAGAAGTGTTTGAAAAGCATCAATAATACCTTTAATAACGATACAGATGTTGCCTTTAGCAATGGGCAACATCTGTCATTATCATCTTTAACCAATTCCTGCCGTTTGTAGCAGCACTAAACTGAATCCCATCACTGACATTCCACATAGCACGCCATAACTGGGGTTATTATTGGGGTCAATCTCTTTGGCGAGCGGCATTAATTCATCAACCGAGAGCGCCACCATAATACCGGCAACCGCCGCCATGATTGCCGCCATGACCACCGGAGAAATCATGCTGCCAAGAATTAACCATGCCAGCACACCACCGAGAATTTCAGCCAGTCCGGAAATCCCCGCCCACAGAATTGCGGTACGTTTTGACCCCGTTGCCGCGTAAACCGGGCCTGCAACCGCCAGACCTTCAGGAATATTGTGCAACGCTACGGCCAGGGCGATACCAAATCCCAGCTCCAGGTTGCTGCTCGCCGTGACAAAGGTGGCAATCCCTTCCGGGAAGTTATGCAGACTGATACCGAGAGTGAGCAGAATGGCTGTGCGCTTGATCGATTTTGGCAACGGCTGCACCGATTTTTGCATTAAATCCTGCGGATGCGCATGTGGCAACATGCGGTCCAGACCAAAATAGCCAAGCAGACCGAAGATAAACATTCCATAACCCAACACAGGTGACATTCCTTCGGCGGCTAATGCGGCAGGAAGCATTTCCATTAATGAGATGAGCAACATGATCCCCGCCGCAAATCCTAGCGAAAACGCCAGTAAGCGGTTCGAGGGTTTTTGCCCGAGAACGCCGAGAAACGCGCCAATAAACGTGGCTGCCCCCGCCAGTATGGTCAGAATGAGAGGTACTGACATCGACAACTCCTTATAAATCTTCACCTTCAGGCAGATCGTCAAAATAACTGATGATCATCATCATTGTTATCCGGGTTCTTACTCCGCCGAACAAGCGTATTGTGAGGATATCAAAATGACACCTTTAGTTAAGGATATCATCATGTCTTCAACACGTATGCCAGCATTGTTTTTAGGTCACGGTAGTCCGATGAACGTGCTGGAAGATAATTTGTATACCCGCAGCTGGCAGAAGTTGGGGATGACATTGCCACGCCCGCAAGCGATTGTGGTGGTTTCGGCTCATTGGTTTACCCGTGGAACAGGAGTGACCGCGATGGAGACGCCGCCCACGATTCATGACTTTGGTGGCTTCCCGCAGGCGCTGTACGATACGCATTATCCTGCTCCGGGTTCACCTGCGCTGGCACAGCATCTGGTTGAGCTGTTAGCGCCGGTCCCTGTGACGCTGGATAAAGAAGCCTGGGGCTTCGACCACGGCTCGTGGGGCGTACTGATTAAGATGTATCCTGACGCCGATATCCCGATGGTGCAGTTGAGTATCGACAGTAGCAAACCTGCCGCCTGGCATTTCGAAATGGGGCGCAAACTCGCGGCGCTGCGTGATGAAGGGATAATGTTGGTCGCCAGTGGCAACGTGGTGCATAACCTGCGTACAGTGAAGTGGCACGGTGATAGTTCACCGTATCCGTGGGCGATGTCGTTTAATGAGTATGTGAAAGCGAATCTGACGTGGCAAGGGCCGGTGGAACAACATCCTCTGGTGAATTATCTCGACCATGAAGGTGGCGCGTTATCGAACCCAACGCCAGAGCACTATCTGCCGTTGTTGTATGTCTTAGGGGCGTGGGATGGGCAGGAGCCAATTACCATTCCGGTCGATGGTATAGAAATGGGCAGTTTAAGTATGCTGTCGGTGCAGATAGGTTAATAAAAGAACCCGAAGCCAGAATGACTGGCTTCGGGTGTTGCTGAGTTAGCCTCTGATGATTTTAAGCGCCCATGCGCCACTCATAATGACCAGCAGCACCAGACACATACCAAAAGCCAGCATACAAGCCTGAGCCATATTCATAAAATGCCATGGTGGTAGCAGATACCAGCCTTCAGATTGCTGATACATTTCCACAAACCACTGTTGCGTGCTGCTCAGTGTGACGCCATCAGGAACGATTGGTGCGTCATAGCCACAATCCCCGGTAGGCTTGAACCAATTTGGTGCCCACTGTGCCAGCGGCAGGTTAAAGGGAAAAGTGGGATCGGTAGAGCAACCCTGTACGCCAAACAGTGAATCGGGATCCGGATTATGTACTGCATGGTGGATATCGTTCAGTTTGAGCGAAAACTTCAGTCCCAAAATGCTGCCGTAAAATGCCATCACGCAGCCAATTAGCTTGAGGATGATGTTCTTTGGATTGATCGCTGCAACCAATCCTCCAATCACCATCACAAACATGGCGTAGCGAATGTATACACATTGCTCACAGGGTGCCATGTAGAGATAGATCTGGAAGAAAGAGTGCGCCAGGATAATTAACGTGCCCATCGCAACGGCCATTAACAACCACAACAAGCGTTGCTCCTGCCATCTGACCAGTGTGTCAACTGGTGATGTGCGAAGATCTTTCCACATTCCCTTAATACCCATAGCCTGTTTCCCTGTTATTTGCTTGCTAACTCACGGATAAGGTCTGCCATCGCGTCGATGGATTTGATGCTCTTGGTGTAGATCAAGTACTTACCATTAACGACATAGGCTGGAACCCCCTGGATTTTGGCGACATCATAAGAGGCTTTCCATTTTTCCAGTGTTTCTTGAACTGCTGGTTCTTTCAGTGCCGCTTCAAAATCCGCCTGACTCATACCTGCGGCATCCAGACCAGTTTTGATAAAGGCAGCGGGATCTTTACCGTCAGACCAGCGTTCTTTTTTGTCGTGATAAGCCGCGTAGTAGGCAAACTTGGCTTTCTTAAACTGAGAGTTAGCATCAAATAAGGAAATGCCTGCTGCTTTATCTTTATTGATCAAGACCGCAAAGACTTCGCTTGCTTGTTTGCCGTATTCACCTTTGGTTTCCAGATGGAACGGCGTGAAAGCAACGATATCTTTCACTTTTTCCGATACCGGACCGGTAACCGCTTTGTCGTACTTGTAACAGAACGGGCAGGCGTAGCTAAATACCTTAATCAGCGTTTTGTCGGCATTCGGAATAGGTTTTTCCAGAACCATGTAATCCGTGCCTTCGGTAAATGCAGAAGCGGTAAATGAAACAGCCAAAGCTGCGGTAAGCAGTATGGTTTTAAATAGTGATGAGATCCCTAATTTCGACATTTTTATTCCCTTCTTAATTATTTGAACATCTGTTGTGGACGGACTAACAGTGCACGATAGTGAGTCTGATTGGGTTTATCTGACAGCACGTCGATTTCCACTTTCACTTCTTTGGTTTTGTAATCGATTTCGTTCAACTTACCGATGGTTGGCTGCCCGACATCGAACAAATGAATAGAACCACCGAAGCCAAACATGGTGTTACGGTCGGCTTGATATTCAATGATGGAGGTAATCGGGCTATAGAAATCGTAGCCACGTTCTTTACCGTATTCCCACACTTGCTGAACGGTGCCTTTCTTCTCATCAATCTTATATTCCACAAAGCGGGAGTATTTCATGGTTGGTAAGGCAGGTTGTTCCAGATGACGCCCATCGCCATTATCAAAAATGGTGAGCGTTCCTTTGCTGGAAATCCAGGCGGTATGCTGGGTGTAGGTAAAGTCGAAGTCTGAGTTTTCGCACAGGCCATTTTCGTTACAGGTAATTGGCTTACCGTTAGCATCAACCGGTTTCAGCAGCTTGCTGGCCAGCGGTTTTTCCCAACCTTTAGAGGGCGCAAGGATCCATTTCACTTGCTTATCACGACCAATCTTCACAACACCCTGGTGGCGAGAGGAGAGGATGATAGAGTCATCTTTTGCGTCATAGGCGATAGAGTTCACGTGCGCCCAGTTGCGGCCTGGCCCTACACCCAGCGCGTCGCCGAACGGTGTATCTGGTTCCAGTTTTGCCTGTTGTCCTGCATGGGCAAGGTCAACGTTAACGCAAACTGCACCTGCATCCAGCGCGCCGAGCAGTGCATCGCGTTTCGGATCGAGGATCTTGGTCAGATCCCATACATCGACAACGCGACCAGATTTATCGACTTCGAGGATATGGTCACGAATGGTGGTGACGTGTACGCCGTCATCGCGACGATAGTTACTCTTACCTACGCGCAACAGTACCGTGCCATTTGGCGTCTCAATGGACTCATGAGTGGCGTCAGCAAATCCGCGCGGTAGTTTGTGATCTTCGAGCACCTGCCCCATCATGTCGAACTCGTACCAGTGCTGACCTTGTACAGCGGTAAAGGTGCCGCGTGGCGTTTCACGGATACCCATCAGATAACCACGTTTGTTAATGTTGCGGTCACGACCATCGTAGAAGGTGTTTTGATCCAACCACCAGCGGTATTCGCCTTCCGTATCGACGATAAAGGTGAATGGCGCGATATCAAAAGGGAGTGCGCCAGTTGCCGGACCCGCATCAAGGATACCGGCATTTTTATCTTTCTCACCATGCCAGTGGAGATCGGAACCTTGGGCGGTAAAGGTGTGGGTATTAACCAGATAGAGGCGATCTTCAAAACCTGGCGCGACTTTAACGACTTTGGTTTGCTGTAGGTCGGAGATGGAGCGGTTATCCATGTAATTGTTGACGATGGCGGAAGTCTGCACCACGTAATCATCTTTCATGGCCTTACCGTTTTCTTTCCACTCAACGGTCACTTTGTTCGCAAACTTCTGGTAAAGACCAAAAATCGGTACACCATCGTAAGTTTTCAGTGACTCGTTGCCCACTTTATAGCTGATGTCAACGCCTTTTTCGCCCTTCCCGTGGACGGTAACTTTGACGTCAGAAATAACATGGCTGTCTAAATCAACCAGCGCGGTTAAGGGCGCATTACCGTAGGGATCGACGATAATCGCCCCAAGCTGCCCGGCAGGCGGTGCTGGTTTAAAACCCGCAGCCATCACCCCCGATGCTGACAAACCCAGGGTTATCGCCACAGTTCCGGCTACGAGTGTTTTTCTATATTTATCAAACATGGATATATCTCCTTATATAACGCAAATATATAATAATGATGAATATCGACTGTTGAGAGGGTGCTAATAAATTCGTTACGTGAATATAAATATTAATTCAATAAAGAGTGAGAATGTTTTTGTGTTTCTTTTAAATATGTTGTTATTCGGTGAAACAAATATTTATGTTTAATGGATAGTAGGGGGGCAATATATCAATCACAATGTTCAATACTGTGTAGTGTGATCCCTGCAACATTGTTTTTTAATTATTAAATTTAAATCTGGTGAGATAAAAGTAAAGTATTTAAATAATATCAAATAGTTATGTTGTGATGTATTCACTTACTTTAATTACAATATCGCTTGCATATGACGATTTAACATTAAATTGAGTATTAATGTTAAATAAAGGTTGGATATGTATGTGTTTATATATTGATGGGAATTATGAATGGTGGATTATAAGAGATTGCCCCGCTTATCGGGGCAATATTAAGCTGTATTACTCAACAAAAATATGTGGATAAAACCGAGACATATCCTGGGTGATCAATGCACGGTCTTCACGAATGCCAATTCCGGCAGGTTGATCGTTCACCAGCCAGCTACCAATCAGCATATAGCTGTCGCCGAATTTCGGTAACGGGTGGAATTGCTGAACAATCATCCCTTCTTCGCCATACGGACCTTCCGCTGCTTCAATGGTTTTGCCGTTCTCAATGATCGACACGTTTGCGCCTTCACGGGAGAAGATCGGTTTAACCACATATTTTTCCATTTGCGGATGATCATCTTCCGCAAAATAAGCGGGCAGCAGGTTCGGGTGATTCGGGAACATCTCCCACAGTAGCGGTAGAAGCGCTTTGTTGGAGATAATGCTCTTCCACGCCGGTTCCAGCCAGCGTACGCCTGCATCCTCCAGCTTGGTGGAGAACATCTCACGCAACATAAATTCCCACGGATACAGCTTGAACAGGTTGGAAATCACCTGATCCTGTAAATCCGTGAACTGACCTTTTTCACCTAACCCGATATCGTCAATGTAGAGGAACTCGGTGGCGATTTCAGCTTCCGTTGCGCAGTCCTGCAAATACTGAATGGTTCCGCGATCTTCCACCGTGTCGCGACAGCAGGTGAGATGCAGCAACTGGAAGCCATACTGTTCACGCAGCTCAACGAAGCGATCGATCAGCTTTTCTTGCAGACTGTTAAACTGGTCGCTGCCCTCCGGCAAGTTACCGGCGTTAAGCTGATCTTCCAGCCAGATCCACTGAAAGAACGCCGCCTCGTATAGTGACGTTGGCGTATCGGCGTTATTTTCCAGAAGTTTAGGTTCGCCAGTGCCATCCCACGCCAGATCAAGACGCGAATAAAGCGATGGCTGGTGCGTCAGCCATGACTGGCGCACAAAACTCCAGGTGTGTTTTGGTATGCGGAATTTGGTCATCAGCTCATCGCTGGCGATCACTTTTTCCACCACTTTCAGGCACATCTGGTGCAGTTCGGCGGTGACTTCTTCCAGCTTTTCAACCTGAGAGAGGGTCAACTTGTAGTAAGCATCTTCACACCAGTACGGCTCGCCGTACATGGTGTGAAAATTGAAACCGTATTCGTGGGCTTTTTCGCGCCAGTCCGGGCGCTCGGTAATACTGACTCTTTCCATCGGTATCAGCCACCCATTGAACGAGAAGAGGTGCCGGTTGCGCTACGCTGCATAGTGCTTTGTTTGGCAACAGATTCACCAAAACCGCCACGGGTAACAGTAGTAGTGGTCGCCGGTTTTGGTGCCATTGCCGTCTTCGGTACGGTCATGGTGCGGCCTGGCTGGGCTGCGCCATAGTTTTTACCGGTCGCGTCGGTATATTTACCGTAAGCCGGGCTGGCCGGGTTTTTCGAGGAGAACAGCGGCTGCTGTGCAAATCCCGCGCCGCCGCCCATCAGACGTCCCATCATGTAACCGGCCATCAGCGGCATCCAGAAACTCCCGCTGGATTGCTGGGCCTGCGCCTGGTTTTCTGGTGCCATGCCAGCCTGGGCTGGTGCCTGCTGGCACTGACCTTCACCAAATTCAGCAACACAGTCTTCACGGGTGGCGTATTTCGGCGCAGTACGTTCGGCTTCTTTCAGCGCATTGTTGTACGCGGTGGTACATTCGGCGCTTTTGCCTGGGTTTGCAGCTGAACAGTCGTCAGCATTTTGATAGAGAGACACTGTTTCATCACTCTTTTCACAGCCCGCCAGCATAAAAACAGTGGCAACCGCGAGAGCGACTGGTGTCAGATGGCGTGCGCTCCAGTTTTTGCGGAACGATGCGTGGCGTATGGATTTTGTCCGTTTCATTTTTGTCTTCCGGGACCAGTGGTAAATACCCATCAGAATAGAGGATGGCTGGTCGAAATTGAAGCGAGAAGGGGGAAGAATGCGGCAGATAACCCGTATCTTTACGTTGCCTTACGTTCAGACGGGGCCGAAGCCCCGTCGTCGTCGTCAGTTACGGAAAGGGTTATGACCGTTACTGGTGGTAGTGCGTGCGGATGTTTGCTGAACGACTGGTGCCGGGCTATCAGGCGCATAACCATCAGCAATAGCATTCTGTTCCGGCGTTTGCGGGGCAACGTTTTCCGGATTAGTGGAAACCGGTTTGCTCAGCGCATTGTTCAGTGCCAGCAGATCCTGCTCGTTCAACGTACCCAGAGCTGACTTAATATTCAACTGGTTAATCAGGTAGTTATAACGCGCATTTGCCAGCTCTTGCTTAGCGTTGTACAGCGTGGTGGTCGCATCCAACACATCAACAATGGTACGCGTACCGACCGAGTAACCCGCCTCCATCGCGTCTAATGAGCTTTGAGCGGAAACTACGGCTTGTTTGTAGGCGTTAATGCTACTGATAGAAGCATTAATGTTGTTGAAGGAGGAACGTACGGTTTGTACGACGCTACGATGCGCGCTTTCCAGTTGCTCGCTGGCACCAACAAAGTTGTACTGGGCCTGTTTCACCTGCGAGTTAACCATTCCGCCCTGATAAATCGGCAGCGAGAAGCTCAGGCCAACTTTGTTCTGGCCCATATTGCTATCGTCATACTGGGTACCAGCGGCACCACGGGTTTTCGAACCGCTATAAGAGGTGTCAGAAATCCCGGTAGAAGCCGTTAAATCCAGAGTCGGTAAGTGACCATCCTGCGCCTGGCGAATTTGCTCGCGCGCCAGGTCCTGGCTCAAACGCGCCTGTAACAGGGACAGGTTGCGTTTTTCGGCTTCTTTCAGCAGCGTGTTAACCGGCTGTGGTTTGTCGGTTTTAAAGTTTTCGACATTCAGCGCCGCCAGTTCCGGATAGTAGTTACCGGTGATCTGGCGCAGCTGCTCTACCGCGTTATCAAGGTTATTACGTGCGGTCACTTCGTTCGCCAGCACGGTATCGTACTGTGCGCGGGCGTTCTGCACGTCGGTGATCGCTACCAGGCCCACGTTAAAACGTTGGGTGGTTTGATCTAATTGACGGTAGATCGCTTCTTTTTGCGCCTGTGTATAGGAAAGAACGTCAATCGCATTCAACACGTTGAAATAAGCGGTCGCGGTGTTGAGGATCAAGGTTTGTTGATCGGTCTGATACGTGACGTCCTGAATCCCAGCTGCTTTTTCCTGCAGCGTTAACGCACGCCATTTCGACATATCAAAAATGGATTGAGTTAACTGCAGGGACGCACTGGTCGCGTTAGAGTTGATGCCGTTCGCGTCGCGGTAGCCGTTGCTATAGGTGTAATCTGCACCTAAACCTAGCTGTGGCAGTAATGGACTGCGCGCTTCATTAATTTTTTCAAAGGCAGCATCACGATCGGCGGCAGACTTACGCAATTCCGGGTTACTAAGGCGTGCTTGCTGATAAACTTGCATCAGGTTCTCGGCCTGGCTCAACGAACTGAACCCAGAGAGGCTCAGGCCGATAAGAATGGGGAGCAATTTCTTCATTTGCATTCCTTGTGGTGAAGCAGTATTTAGCGCGATCAAACTGTAAAATTATTGCGGATTCTAGCAGAAGCCGCTACCGCAAAAGGTTGGCGTTACGTGCCATAGGGCGTTAATGTGCCTCAATTTAACACATGACTGCTCAAACGGCAGTCAAACGTCGCTGAAATTCACATTTAATTCACTATTAGTGCCAGGACATTAACAATGCTTAAGCCAGACAACCTGCCCGTTACATTTGGCAAAAACGATGTAGAAATTATTGCACGAGAAACACTTTATCGCGGCTTTTTTTCATTAGATCTTTATAGATTTCGTCATCGTCTATTCAACGGGCAAATGAGTCATGAGGTACGGCGGGAAATTTTTGAGCGCGGTCACGCCGCAGTCTTGCTACCCTTTGACCCAGTGCGTGATGAAGTTGTGCTGATTGAGCAGATTCGGATTGCCGCGTACGACACCAGCGAAACCCCTTGGCTACTGGAGATGGTTGCCGGGATGATTGAAGAGGGTGAAAGTGTGGAAGATGTTGCCCGTCGCGAAGCGATTGAAGAGGCGGGACTGATAGTCAAACGGACCAAACCGGTGTTAAGTTTCCTGGCAAGCCCGGGGGGCACCAGTGAGCGTTCGTCAATTATGGTGGGCGAAGTGGACGCCACGACCGCAAGCGGTATTCACGGTCTGGCTGATGAAAACGAAGATATTCGCGTTCATGTGGTAAGCCGGGAACAGGCATACCAGTGGGTAGAAGAGGGGAAAATCGACAACGCAGCGTCGGTCATCGCTTTGCAATGGCTGCAGCTGCATCATCAAGCGTTAAAAAATGAGTGGGCATAAATGAAGCGTTACACACCTGACTTTCCTGAAATGATGCGCCTGTGCGAGATGAACTTTTCACAATTGCGCCGTTTGTTACCGCGCAATGACGCACCCGGCGAAACTGTAAGCTATCAGGTGGCAAACGCACAATATCGGCTGACGATTGTGGAATCGACCCGATACACTACCCTGGTGACAATAGAACAGACTGCGCCCGCGATCAGTTACTGGAGCCTTCCGTCAATGACGGTGCGTCTGTATCATGACGCGATGGTGGCTGAAGTGTGTTCAAGCCAGCAGATTTTTCGCTTCAAAGCGCGGTATGATTATCCTAATAAAAAGTTGCATCAACGCGACGAAAAGCATCAAATTAATCAGTTTTTAGCGGACTGGTTGCGATACTGTTTAGCACATGGAGCGATGGCGATTCCGGTTTATTAGCGTCGTGAAACCTAAGGACACCATTTGGAAAGCCTGTTAACCCTTCCTCTGGCTGGTGAGGCCAGAGTCAGGATTTTACAAATTACCGACACTCACCTGTTTGCACAAAAGCACGAAGCCCTGTTAGGGGTAAACACCTGGGAAAGCTACCAGGCGGTGCTGGAGGCGATTCGGCCACACCAGCACGAATTCGACCTGATTGTCGCGACAGGTGATTTAGCGCAGGATCAATCCTCTGCGGCCTATCAGCATTTCGCTGAAGGCATCGCAAGTTTTCGTGCGCCCTGCGTCTGGCTGCCGGGCAACCACGATTTCCAGCCCGCGATGTACAGTGCGTTACAGGATGCGGGTATCTCCCCGGCGAAGCGGGTGTTTATTGGTGAGCAATGGCAAATCCTGTTGCTGGATAGCCAGGTGTTTGGCGTGCCGCACGGTGAGCTGAGCGAGTTTCAGCTTGAGTGGCTGGAACGTAAACTGGCCGATGCGCCAGAACGCCATACGTTGCTGCTGCTGCATCATCATCCGCTACCTGCGGGTTGTAGTTGGCTTGATCAACACAGCCTGCGTAACGCGGGCGAACTGGATACCGTGCTGGCGAAGTTTCCGCACGTCAAATACTTGCTGTGCGGTCATATTCATCAGGAGCTGGATCTCGACTGGAACGGTCGCCGCCTGCTGGCAACGCCGTCGACCTGTGTGCAGTTTAAGCCGCACTGTTCCAACTTTACGCTGGATACCATCGCGCCCGGCTGGCGTACTCTTGAGTTACATGCTGATGGCACGCTGACCACCGAGGTGCATCGCCTGGCGGACGCACGCTTCCAACCTGATACCGCTTCAGAAGGCTACTGATGTCTACGCTTCTTTATTTACACGGTTTCAACAGCTCGCCGCGCTCTGCAAAAGCGAGCTTGTTAAAAAACTGGCTGGCGGAACATCACCCTGACGTTGAGATGATCATTCCGCAGCTGCCGCCGTATCCTTCCGACGCGGCAGAACTGCTGGAATCCATTGTCCTGGAACATGGCGGCGATTCGCTGGGTATTGTCGGTTCGTCACTGGGGGGATATTACGCCACCTGGTTGTCGCAATGTTTTATGCTGCCCGCAGTGGTGGTCAACCCGGCGGTGCGCCCGTTTGAACTGCTGACGGACTATCTCGGTCAGAACGAGAACCCCTACACCGGGCAGCAATATGTGCTAGAGTCACGCCATATTTACGATCTCAAAGTCATGCAGATTGACCCGCTGGAAGCGCCGGATTTGATCTGGCTGCTGCAACAGACGGGAGATGAAGTGCTGGATTACCGCCAGGCGGTGGCGTACTACGCTTCCTGCCGCCAGACTGTCATAGAAGGCGGCAACCACGCATTCACGGGCTTCGAAGATTATTTCAACCCGATCGTCGATTTTCTTGGTCTGCACCATCTCTGACGATCAACTCGAATTGCTAACTTAAACCATGACGCAAACTTATAACGCTGATGCCATTGAGGTACTCACCGGGCTTGAGCCGGTTCGCCGCCGTCCGGGGATGTATACCGATACCACTCGCCCTAACCATTTGGGGCAAGAAGTTATTGATAACAGTGTCGATGAAGCACTGGCGGGCCACGCAAAACGCGTGGATGTAATCTTACATGCCGACCAGTCGTTAGAAGTGATTGACGATGGGCGCGGGATGCCGGTAGATATTCACCCGGAAGAGGGGGTACCGGCGGTTGAACTGATTCTTTGCCGTCTGCACGCGGGCGGTAAATTCTCTAACAAAAATTACCAGTTCTCTGGCGGCCTGCATGGCGTGGGGATTTCGGTAGTTAACGCCCTGTCGAAGCGCGTAGAAGTTAACGTACGCCGCGATGGTCAGATCTATAACATCGCCTTTGAAAATGGCGAAAAGGTGCAAGATTTACAGGTTGTCGGCACTTGCGGTAAACGCAATACCGGTACCAGCGTGCACTTCTGGCCGGATGAAACCTTCTTTGACAGCCCGCGTTTTTCTGTTTCACGCCTGACGCATGTGCTGAAAGCCAAAGCGGTACTGTGCCCGGGCGTTGAGATCACTTTTAAAGATGAGATCAACAACACCGAACAGCGCTGGTGCTATCAGGACGGTCTGAATGATTACCTGGCGGAAGCGGTAAACGGTTTACCGACGCTGCCAGAAAAACCGTTTATCGGTAATTTCGCTGGCGATACTGAAGCGGTGGACTGGGCGCTACTGTGGCTGCCGGAAGGCGGTGAACTGCTGACCGAAAGCTACGTCAACCTGATCCCAACGATGCAGGGCGGTACCCATGTTAATGGCCTGCGTCAGGGCCTGCTGGACGCGATGCGTGAGTTCTGTGAATACCGCAACATTCTGCCGCGTGGTGTAAAGCTGTCGGCGGAAGATATCTGGGATCGCTGCGCCTATGTGCTGTCAGTAAAAATGCAGGATCCGCAGTTTGCCGGGCAGACCAAAGAACGTCTCTCTTCGCGTCAGTGTGCGGCATTCGTTTCGGGCGTGGTGAAAGATGCCTTCATCCTGTGGCTGAACCAAAACGTTCAGGCGGCGGAGCTGTTGGCAGAGATGGCGATTTCCAGCGCCCAGCGTCGTATGCGTGCGGCTAAAAAAGTGGTGCGTAAAAAGCTAACCAGCGGCCCGGCGCTGCCTGGTAAATTGGCTGACTGTACCGCGCAGGATCTTAACCGTACCGAACTATTCCTTGTGGAAGGTGACTCCGCAGGCGGATCTGCCAAGCAGGCGCGCGATCGCGAATATCAGGCGATCATGCCACTGAAAGGTAAGATCCTTAACACCTGGGAAGTCTCTTCCGACGAAGTGCTGGCTTCGCAGGAAGTGCACGATATTTCGGTAGCTATCGGTATCGATCCTGACAGCGACGATTTGAGCCAGCTTCGTTACGGCAAGATCTGTATCCTGGCGGATGCTGACTCCGATGGTCTGCACATTGCCACGCTGCTCTGCGCTTTGTTTGTAAAACACTTCCGCGCATTGGTGAAACACGGTCACGTTTACGTTGCACTGCCACCGCTCTACCGTCTTGACCTCGGGAAAGAGGTTTATTACGCGCTGACGGAAGAAGAGAAAGAGGGCGTACTTGAGCAATTAAAACGCAAGAAAGGCAAGCCAAACGTCCAGCGTTTTAAAGGTCTCGGGGAAATGAACCCGATGCAATTGCGCGAAACCACGCTTGATCCGAACACTCGCCGTCTGGTGCAGTTGACTATCGATGATGAAGACGATCAGCGTACTGACGCGATGATGGATATGCTGCTGGCGAAGAAACGCTCGGAAGATCGCCGCAACTGGTTGCAAGAAAAAGGCGACATGGCAGAGATTGAGGTCTGATAATCCTCCCGCCAGAAGAATAAAACATAGCCCGGTATACAAGTGTATACCGGGCTTTTTTGATCAAAATTCCATTTTCACCGTGAATTGCACTTCACGCGGATCGCCAATCTGATTCCCCAGATTATTTGTGGCGATGGAAGAGGTGTAATACGTTTTATCAAACAGGTTTTTGACGTTTAATTGCAGTGTGACCGGATACTGCAATTTCATTTTGTATGCGGCGAAGGCATCGGCAACAAAATAGCCTGGCAGATAATAGTCAGCCCCATTGGTTGCCGAACGACGGCTTACACCATGTCCACCACCGCCAAATGTCAGCGTATTATTGCCTGGCATGTTATGAATATCATAGGTCAGGAATAGCGAACCGGTATGACGAGGAACATTCGGCAATGGTTTCCCTGCATAATCAGGATCCTCCAGAACCTTAGCATCGGTATAGCCGTAGCTGGCAATGATATTAATGTTTTCAGTTAATGCTCCCGCAAGGTCGACTTCTACCCCTCTTGAACGAACACGGCCTGCCGTTTTGGCGATGGTTTCATCACCAATACTTTCGGTATACAACACATTACGTTTATGGATATCAAACAGCGCAATATCTGCGGTGATACCATCGAATAGCTCGAATTTTGCCCCGACTTCGTAAGCATTAGATGATTCCGGTGGAAGATCGCCAATGTAGCTGGCAATTGACGACTGCGGCATAAATGTTTGCGAATAATTGGCAAATAAGGATACCGATGGCGTCAGTTTGTAGACCAACCCCAGTTTGGGAGTCCATTGTTCATCGCGGCTGTCAGTATTGACATTAAAAGGACGGCCTTTACCCGCATACTGCGTGTAATACTGATAGCGGATCCCGGCGACGGCAATCCAGTTATCGGTCAGATAGAGTGCGTCCTGTGCATACGCTGAGTAGCTCTCCTGTTTGATCGTCTGATCACTGTCCGACGCCGAAACCGTTGTACATTTGCTGGTATTACCATAAACAGGGTTGTAAATATTGAAATCTTTAGCTTTTTTACAGCGAATCATATCTGTACGCAGAAGATCATAATATTCATATGACACCCCACCCAGAATCTCATTATAGAATCCGGCAATATCAACATTCCCTTGCAGATCCGCACGAGTAGCATGCATACGCTGGGTAGAGCCCTGAGTTGCATCAACACGCCGTGTCAGTGTTCCTGTCGTTGCATCATATGCGGTAACACGCGCCTGATTATCGCTGTATTTATCCTGGCTGTAGCTGTAATCAAAGCGTGCTGTCCACTGGCTATTGAGATGATATTCTGCGTTGAGTTGCGCCAGATCGGACTGACCATCTGTAATATTAAACGGTTCGTCAAAACGTATTTTTCGATCAACGTTTACGGGCTGTTTCGTCGTAAGGTCGAAAATCGTTCCACGATCGAACGGAGTTTTATAGTCCCGATGGGAATAGAGCATGGTTACTGTTGCATTATCACCAAACCATGTGAGTGACGGGGCAATAAATGTACTGCGCTCTTTACCGAAGTTTCGCCAGTAATCTTCATCCTGCACTTCCCCGGTAAGGCGATACGCCAGCTGAGTGCCTTCAATGGGACCTGTGATATCAAGTTGCCCAGTGCCGCCACCAAAACTGGAGGAGGTGGCTGAAACCGAACCATGGAATGTTTTTTCCGGGCGCTTGGTCACGACGTTAATCAGTCCGCCAGGATCGAGAATGCCATACAGCGTGGAGGCCGGGCCTTTTAGCACTTCCACACGTTCTGTGGCGGCGTTGAAACTGCGAGGAAGTACGGTTCGCAGACCGTTGGTCATGATGGAGCCATCCCGGTTTGCGCCAAACCCACGGCGTACAAAGGCGTCCTGAGTTCCGCCTAATGTATTGGTCTGTACCACGTTACTGACGTTATAAAGCGCCTCATCCAGCGTTGTCGCATTCTGGTTTTCCAGAACCTGATCGCTAACCGTATTGACCACCTGCGGGATATCCAGCATCGGCATATCGGTTAATGTCGCCGTAGAGGTGCTCAGAGGTTGATAACCATCGGTTGCCTCAGTTGCGGTATTTGCATCTGCTGTAACAGTGATTGTTTCGCCATCTTTGGTCGTTACAGAGTCTGTTGCATGAATCATCGGTGCCGCAAAAAGCAGTGAAAAGAGCGCCCGACCTTTGAGTCCTGAGAATGAAGGTGTGAACATAGCCATTTAGTCTGTTATCCCAAAAACTCGCGGATTGTCGCGAGTGAAAATTGTTTCTTATTGCTCACTAAGCACTATCCGTTTGTTATTTCGCCATCGGATATGTAATTGAGAATCATTCAATCACGCAGTAATGTAGTAGTAAATGAGAAATAACAAAAAATTGCTACATGTGTTTTTATGAAAGGTTTATACAATTTGATTGCTTTTAATTTATTGATATTTAATGTTTTTATTTTTATGTATAAAAATATTTTACCTGTTATTTACCTTGTTTTTGTGTGGCTTTTAACTGCTTGACTACTACATTTTGTGGCGTCAAACTCTCAAAGGAGAATGAGTTTTATTTTTGTTTGTCTTTGATTAAGTTGGCGTACACGTGGCACATAACGCAAAAGGGCAGGGGCTGATCCTCGACAATGTTTCTGCCGGGTATCACAAGAAAATCATTGTTGATGGTGTTTCTTTCTCCGTTCCCACAGAAAAAATGACCGTTCTGGTTGGGGCAAACGGCTGTGGAAAGTCGACGTTGCTCAGCACCATTGCACGTATCTTGCAACCTATGGGCGGTTCGATATTGCTTGATGGCAAAGCGATTCACGAGCAACCAACGAAAGCGTTATCCCGTAGACTTGGGATCTTGCCGCAGTCGCCATTATTGCCGGAGGGCTTAACCGTTTATGAACTGGTGTCGCGTGGGCGTTTTCCCTGGCAAAATTTCATACGTCAATGGAGCGACGCCGATGAGCAGGCGGTGGAAGAGGCCCTGAAATTAACCGGTACGCAGGAGTTTGCACATTTACCTGTTGAAAAACTCTCTGGTGGGCAGCGCCAGCGTTGCTGGATTGCGATGGTGTTGGCGCAAAAGACGCCTTATATCCTGCTGGATGAACCCACAACCTGGCTTGATTTACGTTATCAGGTTGAAATTCTTGAGTTATTACATGATTTAACGCGTCATCACGGGCGTACAGTCGTCGTGGTGTTGCATGATCTGAATTTTGCCGTCAATTATGGCGATACGTTGATATTTTTACGCCAGGGGAAAGTGGTGCGTGTGTTGAATGAGGGGGAGCATTGCACGCCTGAACTGGTAAAAGCTGTCTTTGACGTTGATGTTCACGCATCAATAAATCCTCTGACGGGAAAGCCGTTCTTCATGCCGTTTCGTGGTGTAGAAAAAGTATGATGCGCACAGGGCTGGTTACTGTAATTTTCCTCGCCTTACTGCTGGTGGGATGCGTGGTATATCCAGGGATTGGTGCCCGATTTATTGCACCACAAACGGTGTTGCAGGCATTTCTTCATTTTGATCCGCAAAACTTCGATCACAACGTAATTGTAAGACTCCGTTTGCCGCGTTTAGCGGCAGCATTGCTTACCGGTGCTTCTCTTGGTGTTGCTGGTGCTTTGTTGCAGGCTGTCATTCGTAACCCATTGGGGGAACCACATATTTTAGGCTTAAATGCCGGAGCCGCTCTTGCTGTCGTTGCCGCCAGTGCGCTTGGACTGGCCTTTCCGGTTGGACGCCCACTGCTGGCATCTACGGGGGGCGCGTTATTGTTCCTGTTGATATTGCTGCTTTCCTCCGCAGGGCGTTCAGGGTTAACGCCAATGAAAGTTACTTTATGCGGCGTGGCGCTATCGGCGTTCGTGTCCTCAATAACGGCTGCAATCCTGATTCTTGACGAACAAACACTGCTGGCGATGCGGACATGGCTAGCAGGTGATTTAGCGGGGCAGGATTGGGCGACGCTGGGTACGTCCGCCTGGTTTTCTCTGGGGGGATTTGTGTTAGCCCTTTACCTTGCACCCTCCCTTAACATGTTGGCACTGGGCGATCGCATGGCGCAGGGGCTGGGCGTCTCTGTACTCCGCACGCGAACATTCACCCTGCTTGCGATCGCGTTGCTCTGTGGCGCAGCCGTATCGATTGCTGGCCCCATTGGTTTTGTCGGCCTGCTAGTACCGCAGATTGTCCGGCGTCTGGTATCAGCGGATCTGCGCGTTCTGCTCCCTCTTTCAGCTTGTGTCGGCGCGCTTTTGTTATTACTGGCAGATATTATTGCCCGGACGCTTTTCACGCCCCATGAGTTAGCGACCGGTGTCATGACGGCGTTAGTTGGTGCGCCTGTTTTTGTCATTATGGCGACGAGGATGTTCAAATGAGTCGGATAATGAACGTCGGGCTACGCCCACTACGTGTTGGTAAGTTTTCGACACTGGTGCGCCCTAAAAATCTGCTGTTGCTTGGTGGGCTGTTCCTGCTTGCGGTTGGAATACTGATATTCGGTCTGATGCAGGGTTCTTTCTCTGTTCCGGCATCGGAAGTAGGACGAGCGTTGTTTGCTCCAGAAAACGTAAGCACAGACGCACGTTATATTGTGCAGGATATTCGCTTGCCGAGAGTCATCATGGCATTGCTATGCGGGGCCATGTTAGGTATGGCAGGGGCCGCAATGCAATCCATTGCACGTAACGGCCTTGCCGATCCTGGTTTAATCGGCGTCAAAGAAGGATGTAGCGTGGCTGTGCTGTGGCTGATTTTCCAGTTTCCAATGCTGGGAATGTTCTGGCGTCCAGTGGCTGGTCTTGCTGGTGGCCTGTTGGTGGCTTTAATCGTGATTTTTTGTGCGCGCGATATTTCCCGCCCGCGATTTGTTCTGATTGGTATTGGTGTTTCCTGGTTTTTCGCCGCCGGTATCGGTGTATTTATGACCACTGCAGATGTTCGAGATGTACAAACTGCATTGATGTGGTTATCGGGAAGCCTGCATGCAGCTAACTGGATGTTAGTCGGTATTTCAGCCTGTTGGATGTTGCCAGCCGCTCTTTTATTGCTGTTCACCGCCAGGACTGCGGATATCGCTCTGCTTGGTCATCAGGTTGCAACCGGGTTAGGGGTGAATAGTTCTCGTCTGGCGTTGTTACGTGTCGCCGCACCCATAATCCTGACAGCCGTCTGCGTTTCGTGTGTTGGTAACATCGGTTTTGTCGGATTGATAGCACCCCATATATCACGTTTTATTCTACGTGGCGGGCAGACGACATTACTGCTGGGGAGCGCGGTATCGGGGGCGTTGTTAGTTATTCTGGCGGATAGCATTGGTCGTTTGGCTTTTTTGCCTTTGCAACTGCCTGCCGGAATCATTATCTCACTGATTGGTGGACCATTTTTTTTACTACTGCTCTGGCAGCGCAGGAACAGTTTTTAACGGGAGTTATATGCGTTTATTTTTTTCTCTGCTGATACTGTTGTCATTTTTTTCCCGTGCAACAGAACCTGTTCAGGTATTTACTGATGATTTAGGGCGCAAAGTCACTGTTCCTGCTCATCCAAAGAGAATTGTCTCTTTACACGATCTTGATATCACTATTCCTCTGATTGAGCTCGGTGTACCTCCTGTCGCCAGCCACGGGCGAACTCGGCCTGACGGTAGCCATTTCATTCGATCTGGCGCGTTATTGACAGGTGTCGACTTTGATAATTCATCGATCGCCTTTATTGGTACCGCTGATATTGATATTGAAGCGATTGTGGCGGCAAAGCCTGACTTGATCATCACAGAACCGACCCGTAATACGCCCATTGAACAACTTGAAAAAATTGCGCCCACGGTGAGCATTGATCATCTCAAAGGGGGCGCGCCAGAAATCTATCGCAAGCTGGCAGAACTTACAGGAACGCAGTCGCAGCTGGCGATACTTGAACGCCGCTATCAGGCACAAATCAATGCGCTGAAGGCGACGCTGGACAGCCAAAAAATAACGGTATCGGTGATTCAGGCAAACCAGGGAAAAATTAATGTGATGCATAGCTATCATTCGCTGGGACGGGTATTACGCGATGCTGGTTTTCGTTTTCCGCCGCTGATTGAGAGCATTCCTGAAGGTGGGCGAATGGATGTGAGCGCGGAGCGTTTACCTGAACTGGATGCCGATTTTGTTTTTGCAACCTGGCGCGGTGACACCGGTGGTAAACCTCAGGATGAGCTGGCAGCAATGGAAAAAGTCATGCCGGGATGGTGTCAGTTTCTGACTGCCTGTCGTTCCGGGCGTTATGTGCTGATTTCTCGTGAAGAGGCAATTTCTAACTCCTTTGCATCTCTGGGGCTGATGGCTGCGCAGATACAATCACAAATTGCAGGGCGACCTCTACCGGAGGCTAAATGATCCAGAAAGATAAAGTGCGGGTTGATATTTTTGGTGAGCGTTTTCGCACTCGCGCGAGTCAGTTAACGCCTGGGTTAAGAGTTGTCGCCAGCTACATTAATGAGCATCGTGAAGTGGTACTCGAGCAAACGGCGATGGAAATTGCGGCCACGTTGAACACTTCCGATGCCACAGTTATCAGGGCTATACAGGCCCTGGGGTTTGCCGGGCTGCGTGATCTGAAACGCACTCTGGAACAGTGGCTTGGTCCAGCCCTTAGTTCCAGCGAAAAGATGTCTACGACGGTGAGTAACTTGACGAGCGATGTTAACACCGCAATCGACTTTGTTCTTGAAGGGCATTTGTATACCTGTAATGTCCTGTCAGAGCCTGAAAACCGCCACGCGCTTGCGCAAGCTGTAGCGTTGTTGGTGCAGGCACGGCAAGTCGCAATTTTTGGCATTGGCGCTTCGGGTATTCTGGCGGACTATACCGCACGACTATTCAACCGCATAGGTTTGCCTGCCACGGCACTAAACCGTACGGGTATTGGCCTTGCCGAGCAACTGATCGCGCTTCAACGTGGCGATGTTCTGATCATGATGGCGCAAAAATCTGCGCACCGGGAAGGGCTGACAACGCTTCGTGAGGCGAGGCGGCTGGGGATCCCTGTTATTTTGCTGACAAACGCGCTGGATTCACGTTTTAGCAAAGACGCCAGTATCGTGATTCATGTTCCGCGCGGGGATGAAAAAGGGAAAACGCCGCTACATGGTACGGTATTGTTGTGTCTGGAAATGATTGTCTGGTCGGTAGCTTCCGCAGTGCCGCAGCGTGCGGTTAAAACCATTAAGCGAATTAACGATTTCCATCGAGGACTGAAAACGGGAAGAAAGAATGGCTAATCTGGGCTGAGACCGGTAGCAGCACCGGCCTCTTTTTAGAAATGTCAAAGCCCCGGCTGCAGGATACGAATATTCATCTCCAGCACGTCACCTTTTACGGCTTCGCTATATGCTTTCATGTGCGGGGTTTGCAGATGCGCTTCAAGATGCGCGATGCTTTCCCACTGCTCAATCATCACGATAGAATCCGGTGCCATAGACTGGAAACTCACGCCAGCAGCGCAATCCACCATTGGCGCATAGCCGTGGCAACCTTCTTCTTTCAGTACGGTTGGAACGATTTTAGCAAACTGATCCAACACTGCCTGACGGTGATGTTGACCAGGACGAGTACGAATTTCTGCGATTACTGTAATCATGGTTAACTCCTTCTAAAGCCAGAGCTCTAGTTAACCAAAAATTTCCACAAGATGCTTGCGATATTCTTCAGTATAGCGGGGAACATCAGGCATTTTTATCACGTCATTAGCGATAAATGTCGGCAGCGGTTCCATGCCAAGGAATTGGTTTGCTTTATGGAACGGCAGGTACACACCGTCAACACCAACGCCGTGGAAGAACTGATCTTTTTCGGTGAAGGCTTCCATTGGTGCGTTCCAGGTCAGAGAAAGCATATATTTTTTGCCCTGTACCAGGCCGCCGGAACCGTATTTTTTTGATGGATCTTTGCGGGTACGACCATCGCTGGCATACAGAGTCCCGTGACCTTCGGTGAATACATCATCAATATATTTTTTCACTGTCCACGGCGCGCCCATCCACCAGCCAGGCATCTGCCAGATCACCACATCAGCCCAGAGAAAGTTTTGTACTTCCGCTTTGACATCGTAGTCGCTGTCGGCGCGAACAATGCGGACATCATGCCCGAGGTCGCGCAGTGTGCCATCCGCGACTTCGGTCAGGGTGTCGTTCAGTTGACCATTGGAGTGGGCGAATTTTTTCGCGCCGTTGATAATCAGGATGTTGCTCATTTTTTTAACCTCAAGGTGAGACGTTTGCCGACTATAGTACGTCACAGAGCGGTACGGTGAAATTAGCAAAATGTGCAAAGTCTTTTGCGAATTTAGCAAAAGTCTGATCTTTCTCTGATTCACCGATGCGGGATAAATATTTTCTGAAAATGACAATACTTAAATCAACTTCCCATAAGCTCCCACAGGAGAGATGTATTATGCAAATGATACAGGAGTTTTTCGGAAAAAATGATTATGGAGAATATATATGTCAAATATGATATACTTATCAATTAAAGGGAAAATACAAGGTTTGATCTCTGAGGGTTGTGGTTCGTATGCATCTATTGGTAATAAATATCAAATAAATCATGTGGATGAAATTTTTGTTTTACAGTTCGACCATTCTTTAAGTCGAGAGTATAATGTAGTGCATCACCCCATAAAATTTTACAAGCCAATAGATAAATCCTCCCCTTTATTAAATGCCGCTCTTTCTGAAAATGAAGAGTTATCAGCTGTATTTAATTTTTATAGAATTAATTCTGGCGGTTGTATTGAAAGGTTTTACACAATTGAATTGCAAGGAGCACATTTATCGAATATTCTGACATGTTATCCACACTCAATTACACATGCGGGTAATCAGCCGGAAGAGGTCATTGTTCTTAATTATAAAAATATAACATGGAAGCACCATATCGCGAGTACGGAATCATATAGTTGTTGGGAAGAAAGGATTTTTTAAATATGAAAAGCGATCTCACTATAAAAAATAGATATTGTACAATTCCACAAGCGAAGTTCCGTAAATGGGATGAAATGGACGTTTTACTCTGGAAGTTAGGAAAAAATGATTCGCGTCGCCGTTCAGGAGTATATTATTTAAATGCTTATAAAGATGCATATGTACAATATAATAGAGACAAAATAATTAAATATGCATACGCCGCTGGAATTCGTCCAGAGTTACTGGGCGGCGTGGCCTGGATTGAGTCAGGAGGTATGCCTGAAAATTATAAGTTTCAGATATATGAAACAAAAAGAATGATCGGATTGTTAGATATGCCTGAAAATAAAACATCATTTGGCTCAATGGGTATACAAATACGAACCGCAGCGATTACTCTAGGTCTAGACCCTTCAGAATTAACTACCAGAAATCAGTTAGAGTTAGCGACATGCCTAATGGAGGATGATTTTACCTTTCAAATTGCTGCTACTTATTTAAGAGATCTTGTTCTTTTTGATTATCCCTCTTCGGCAACACTGTATATGACGAATGAGCAGTATATTATGGCTGGTATTAGATATAATCGTGGTGTTGAACGAGATTTGGGTTTTTTTATTTGTTTAATTAATAATTTGCCTGCGCGTGATACAGATGATTATAAATTCATCTCTTATGGTATGAGGTTGTTAGAGATTAGAGAACATATCAAAAAATTGATTAATGAGTAATCAGATATGTTAAAAAAACAACTACTATCAATATTTGAAGCACTATTATATATAATGCTTACTTATTGGTTAATAGATTCTTTTTTTGCTTTCAATAAGTATGACTGGATGCTTGAGTCGGGAGACAATATTTGCAGTATACCTTCTGTTTCAGGCGAAGATCGTATATTACAAGCAATGATTGCAGCATTTTTTCTTCTGACACCACTTATTATTCTTATCTTAAGAAAACTCTTTATGCGGGAAATGTTCGAGTTTTGGCTATATGTATTCTCGCTCGTTATTTGTCTGGGTTGTGGTTGGTGGCTTTTTTGGGGACGGTTTATATTTTGCTATTAGTAAAGTCTATGAGAGTCGTTTTAACGGCTCTCATAGACAGAGAAGTTACCAGCTTACCTTCGCTTCAAATCCACCTTGTTTCGCATTCCCAAAATCAACATTCATGCCATGCAATTTGGCGATTCGCTGGACAATCGATAGCCCAAGTCCACTGCCGGTAGCGGTTTGTCCGGGTGGGCGATAGAAGCGTTCGCCAATTCGCGCCAGTGCCTCTGGTGTCACACCAGGGCCGTTATCCCTCACGATGAAATTATCGGCATTCAGCGTGACGTCTACCACGCTACCTTGTGGACTGTAACGCACGGCGTTATCCAGCAAATTTCGCACCAACAAACTTAGCAATAGCGGTTGTCCGGTGCGTTTGATGCCGTTGGCATTGAGTGTCAGTCGCACGTCAATGTTCGCCTGCTGCGCCGTGTGGTAAATATCCATCACCGACGATTGCAGGAGATCTTCAAGCGGGATCTCCGCGACGTCCTGAAGGTTATCCAGTGAGTCCAGCCGCGATAGCGTGAGCAGTTGATCAACCAGACGAGTAGCGCGATCGATCCCGGAATGTAATTGGAGCAGCGCTTTTTTCCGCGCCTGCGGATCATCGTCAGAGAGCTGAGCAACTTCGGTTTGCACTTTCAGCGCCGTTAACGGGCTACGAAGTTCGTGAGCTGCGTCGGAGGTAAAGCGTCGTTCACGAACCATCATCGCATGTGTGCGGGCGAACAGTTGATTTAGCGACTCAACCAGTGGGCGCACTTCGCTGGGTACGCCCGTCGCGTTTAGTGGTTTTTCCGAGTCTGGGTCACGCATACGTAGTGCCAGCGCCAGTTTGTTCAGCGGCGCGAGTTCACGACCCAGTAGCACCATCATGATGATTAACATAATCGGCAGTGCGACCAGCCACGGGATCAATTGTCCGGCAACAATCGCCAGCGCCATGTCTTCACGGTATTCCCATTCCTGACCCACAACGATGCGATATTTGCCATCAGGTGAGGTCATCCAGACAAAACGCCAGGGATCGTCTTCACCGACCAGTTGCCCGTCAGCAAAACCTTCCCGCTGATAGCTATAGGGAATATCTTCTCCGTTATCGCCATCGTTAAGGACCATTCTGCCGTCGTGGGTAAAGATGGCAAAAGTCAGCGCATCGTCATCAACATGACCGTGTTTTAATTTATTTGGCGTCTGTGCCATGCGATCCGCCGCGTTGATTTCGTTGAGATCGAGCGTACTTAACCGTTTGGCAAACAGCATCAGTTGGGTGTCGAACAACTCATCGACGTTATCCGTTGTTTGTTTCCAGGCGACAAAGCTGGAAAGCAGCCAGGTCACCGAGGCCAGAATTAAAAAGATTAGCGTCAGCCTGACTCGCAGACTAAGACGTTGGGTAAATTTCATTTCTCACCTAATGTGTAGCCAATACCATGCACGGTACGAATAAAATCACTACCGAGTTTGCGTCGCAGATGATGCACATGCACTTCAACGGCATTACTGGTGACCTCTTCGTCCCAGGTATACAGTTTCTCTTCAATCAGTTTGCGCGGCAGTACCCGACCAGCGTTACGCATCAGTAATTCCAGCAGGGCAAATTCTTTTGGTTTCAGCGTTAAGGGTTCGCCAGCCAGCGTGGCGATACGTTTGCCGGGGTCGAGCATGACGTTGCCGTGGCGCAGCTCGTTGCTGGCCTGGCCGTTGGTTCGGCGCATCAGAGCTTCCAGCCTGGCGGCGACTTCTATCAACGCAAAAGGTTTACACAGATAATCGTCAGCTCCCAGACGCAGCCCTTCTACACGTTCCGCCAGCGCATCGCGCGCAGTCAGGATCAATACAGGCTCACGCTGACCTTTTTCTCGCCATTCGCGCAAAATATCGCGACCATCCATGCCTGGTAAGGTTAAATCCAGGATCACCGCATCATAAGGTGCGCTATATAGCGCCTCTTTTCCCTGACGACCTTGTGTAAACCAGTCGACGCTAAAACCCATTTTACTAAGGCCCGTTTTGATGCCGTCGCCAATCAGCATGTCATCTTCTATCAGTAAAATTCGCATTTTTTCATCCCTGCGATAACCGTATTTGCTGCCAGTAAACCGTGTTGTAACGCGCTCTGTACAGCATTAAATTTTATTTTTTTCCCTTAAGAAGTTGTTAAGGACTATCTTGTTAAATGCTCGGAAACAGACATTAAAGGGAGTAATAAACATGAAAAAATTCGCAGCAGTAATCGCAGTAATGGCCCTGTGCAGTGCACCGGTTATGGCAGCAGAGCAGGGAGGTTTTTCTGGCCCATCGGCAACGCAAAGTCAGGCCGGAGGATTCCAGGGGCCGAACGGCAGCGTAACGACTGTAGAAAGCGCAAAATCCCTGCGTGACGACACCTGGGTAACCCTACGCGGCAATATCGTTGAACGCATCTCTGACGATCTCTACGTGTTCAAAGATGCCAGCGGTACTATCAATGTTGATATCGACCATAAACGCTGGAACGGCGTGACGGTGACGCCGAAAGATACGGTTGAGATTCAGGGTGAAGTCGATAAAGACTGGAACTCTGTTGAAATTGACGTCAAACAGATCCGCAAAGTAAATCCGTAATTGTTACCGCTCCCGGGACGCGTTCCCGGGAATAATTTCGCAGGGAGGCAAAATGACAAACCTGACACTGGATGTAAATATTATCGATTTCCCATCAATCCCTGTGGCGATGTTGCCGCACCGCTGTAGCCCTGAGTTGCTCAACTACAGCGTGGCGAAATTTATCATGTGGCGTAAAGAGACGGGGCTTTCTCCTGTTAACCAAAGCCAGACTTTTGGCGTCGCCTGGGACGACCCTGCCACCACCGCACCAGATGCGTTTCGCTTTGATATCTGCGGCAGCGTTAGCGAACCGATCCCCGATAATCGTTATGGCGTAAGTAATGGTGAACTTACCGGTGGACGTTATGCTGTGGCCCGCCATGTTGGCGAGCTGGACGATATTTCACACACGATATGGGGCATCATTCGCCACTGGCTGCCTGCAAGCGGCGAGAAAATGCGTAAAGCACCGATTCTGTTTCACTACACCAATCTTGCCGAAGGGATGACAGAGCAGCGACTGGAAATGGATGTTTATGTACCGTTAGCGTGATGGGGAATCTTTACCGGAGTGTGAGCCAAATCACTCGCGATAAGTTTGAGCAAACAATGCCACAGGCGTATTGTTGTCGGGCTTATAATTTCTCCGGTAAGGAATACCATGTATACGCGAAATTTATTATGGCTGGTCAGCCTGGTAAGTGCGGCTCCTCTCTACGCTGCTGACGTTCCCGCCAACACACCGCTCGCCCCGCAACAAGTCTTTCGTTACAACAATCATAGCGACCCAGGCACGCTCGACCCGCAAAAGGTAGAGGAGAATACCGCCGCGCAGATTGTGCTGGATCTGTTTGAAGGTCTGGTATGGATGGACGGTGAAGGCCAGGTGCAGCCCGCTCAGGCTGAACGCTGGGAGATACTTGACGGCGGCAAGCGCTATATTTTCCATCTGCGTAGCGGTTTGCAGTGGTCAGACGGTCAGCCTCTGACGGCAGAGGATTTTGTCCTCGGCTGGCAGCGCGCGGTTGACCCGAAAACGGCAAGCCCTTTTGCTGGCTATCTGGCACAGGCGCACATTAACAATGCCGCGGCTATTGTTGCGGGTAAAGCAGATGTTACATCGCTGGGTGTCAAAGCGATGGATGATCGTACTCTTGAAGTTACGCTTGAGCAGCCGGTTCCTTGGTTCACGACGATGCTCGCCTGGCCGACGCTGTTCCCGGTTCCTCATCATGTCATCGCTAAACATGGCGATAGCTGGAGTAAGCCAGAGAACATGGTTTACAACGGTGCCTTTGTGCTTGATAAATGGGTAGTTAACGAAAAGATTACTGCACGCAAAAATCCAAAGTACCGCGATGCGCAACATACAGTATTGCAACAGGTTGAGTATCTGGCGCTGGATAATTCGGTCACCGGCTATAACCGCTATCGCGCGGGAGAGGTCGATCTCACCTGGGTTCCGGCGCAGCAAATTCCCGCCATTGAAAAATCACTGCCTGGCGAGCTACGAATTATCCCGCGTCTGAACAGCGAATATTACAACTTTAACCTTGAGAAACCGCCATTTAACGATGTGCGGGTGCGTCGGGCGCTATATCTTACGGTTGATCGACAGCTTATTGCGCAAAAGGTACTGGGGTTGAGAACGCCCGCAACCACGCTGACGCCGCCAGAGGTAAAAGGCTTTAGCGCGACGACGTTCGATGAACTGCAAAAGCCAATGAGTGAGCGCGTCGCGATGGCAAAAGTCTTGCTGAAACAGGCGGGATACGACGCCTCTCATCCGCTACGCTTTGAGCTGTTCTACAACAAGTACGATCTGCATGAAAAGACCGCGATAGCGTTGTCTTCCGAATGGAAAAAATGGCTGGGTGCACAGGTGACGCTGCGCACAATGGAGTGGAAAACCTATCTTGATGCCCGACGAGCCGGTGATTTTATGCTGTCTCGGCAGTCGTGGGATGCGACGTACAATGATGCCTCCAGCTTCCTGAACACGCTCAAAAGCGATAGTGAAGAAAACGTCGGCCACTGGAAAAACGCGCAGTATGACGCCTTACTAAACCAGGCGGCACAAACGGCTGATGCAACAAAGCGTAATGCGCTGTATCAGCAGGCAGAAGTGATCATCAACCAGCAGGCACCGCTGATTCCCATCTACTATCAGCCGTTAATCAAACTGCTTAAACCCTACGTTGGCGGTTTTCCGCTGCATAATCCCCAGGATTATGTCTACAGCAAAGAGTTGTATATCAAGGCACATTGATGCCTTTATCGCCGCCGGAGCACGTCCGGCGGCGCTATTCACGCTGATCTCCTGTGACTCGACGCGGCAGATAATGTAGTATCTCCGGCAATATTGCCCCTTTGAAGGCTGGCGAATAAGTTGAGGAATCAGAATTAATGAGCGATATGGCAGAGCGCCTTGCGCTACATGAATTTACGGAAAACGCCTACTTAAACTACTCCATGTACGTGATCATGGACCGTGCGTTGCCGTTTATTGGTGATGGTCTGAAACCTGTTCAGCGCCGCATTGTGTATGCGATGTCTGAGCTGGGCCTGAATGCCAGCGCCAAATTTAAAAAATCGGCCCGTACCGTCGGTGACGTACTGGGTAAATACCATCCGCACGGCGATATTGCCTGTTATGTAGCGATGGTCCTGATGGCGCAGCCGTTCTCTTACCGTTATCCGCTGGTTGATGGTCAGGGGAACTGGGGGGCGCCGGACGATCCGAAATCGTTCGCGGCAATGCGTTACACCGAATCCCGGTTGTCGAAATATTCCGAGCTGCTATTGAGCGAGCTGGGGCAGGGGACGGCTGACTGGGTGCCAAACTTCGACGGCACTTTGCAGGAGCCGAAAATGCTGCCTGCCCGTCTGCCAAACATTTTGCTTAACGGCACCACCGGTATTGCCGTCGGCATGGCGACCGATATTCCACCGCATAACCTGCGTGAAGTGGCTCAGGCGGTAATTGCCTTAATCGACCAGCCGAAAACCACGCTCGATCAGCTGCTGGATATCGTGCAGGGGCCGGATTATCCGACTGAAGCGGAAATTATCACTTCGCGCGCCGAGATTCGTAAAATCTACGAGAACGGACGTGGTTCAGTGCGTATGCGCGCGGTTTGGAAGAAGGAAGATGGCGCGGTGGTTATCAGCGCATTGCCGCATCAGGTTTCAGGTGCGCGCGTACTGGAGCAAATTGCTGCGCAAATGCGCAACAAAAAGCTGCCGATGGTTGACGATCTGCGCGATGAATCTGACCACGAGAACCCGACCCGTCTGGTGATTGTGCCGCGTTCCAACCGCGTGGATATGGATCAGGTGATGAACCACCTCTTTGCTACCACCGATCTGGAAAAGAGCTATCGCATTAACCTCAATATGATCGGTCTGGATGGTCGTCCGGCGGTGAAAAACCTGCTGGAAATCCTCTCCGAATGGCTGGTGTTCCGCCGCGATACCGTGCGCCGCCGACTGAACTATCGTCTGGAGAAAGTTCTCAAGCGCCTGCATATCCTCGAAGGTTTGCTGGTGGCGTTTCTCAATATCGACGAAGTGATTGAGATCATTCGTAATGAAGATGAACCGAAACCGGCGCTGATGTCGCGGTTTGGCCTTACGGAAACCCAGGCGGAAGCGATCCTCGAACTGAAACTGCGTCATCTTGCCAAACTGGAAGAGATGAAGATTCGCGGTGAGCAGAGTGAGCTGGAAAAAGAGCGCGACCAGTTGCAGGGCATTTTGGCTTCCGAGCGTAAAATGAATAACCTGCTGAAGAAAGAACTGCAGGCAGACGCGCAAGGCTACGGTGACGAACGTCGTTCGCCGTTGCATGAACGCGAAGAAGCGAAAGCGATGAGCGAGCACGACATGCTGCCGTCTGAACCTGTCACCATTGTGCTGTCGCAGATGGGCTGGGTACGCAGCGCTAAAGGCCATGATATCGACGCGCCGGGCCTGAATTATAAAGCGGGTGATAGCTTCAAAGCGGCGGTGAAAGGTAAGAGCAACCAACCGGTAGTGTTTGTTGATTCCACCGGTCGTAGCTATGCCATCGACCCGATTACGCTGCCGTCGGCGCGTGGTCAGGGCGAGCCGCTCACCGGCAAATTAACGTTGCCGCCTGGAGCGACCGTTGACCATATGCTGATGGAAAGCGACGATCAGAAACTGCTGATGGCTTCCGATGCGGGTTACGGTTTCGTCTGCACCTTTAACGATCTGGTGGCGCGTAACCGTGCAGGTAAGGCTTTGATCACCTTACCGGAAAATGCCCATGTTATGCCGCCGGTGGTGATTGAAGATGCTTCCGATATGCTGCTGGCAATCACTCAGGCAGGCCGTATGTTGATGTTCCCGGTAAGCGATCTGCCGCAGCTGTCGAAGGGCAAAGGCAACAAGATTATCAACATTCCATCGGCAGAAGCCGCGCGTGGCGAGGATGGCCTGGCGCAACTGTACGTTCTGCCGCCGCAAAGCACGCTGACCATTCATGTTGGGAAACGCAAAATTAAACTGCGTCCGGAAGAGCTACAGAAAGTCACTGGCGAACGTGGACGCCGCGGTACGTTGATGCGCGGTTTGCAGCGTATCGATCGTGTTGAGATCGACTCTCCTCGCCGTGCCAGCAGCGGTGATAGCGAAGAGTAATATGCCGGGGAGGGCGCTGTTTCCTCCCGCTTGCAAGGAACGCCGGATGAAACGTTAAGTCGTCATCCGGCAGCGTATTCAATCCCCGGAAACGATAAAAATTCCCTTGAAACCGTTGTTTATTCATGCGTTGCGATTAACAATACGCTTTTCCAGAGAGCGGCTTTTAACAATGCCCTAACCTGATTTTCAGGTGACGTACAATGCCAGTCTCTCAGACCTTCAGAGGGTGTTATGCTATATATCTTTCGTCTTATTATTACCGTGATTTACAGCATCTTAGTCTGTGTATTCGGCTCCATTTACTGCCTTTTCAGCCCGCGTAATCCGAAACATGTGGCCACCTTTGGGCATATGTTTGGTCGTCTTGCGCCGCTTTTCGGCCTGAAAGTGGAGTGCCGCAAACCTGCAGACGCTGAAAACTACGGCAATGCTATCTATATTGCTAACCACCAGAACAATTATGACATGGTGACGGCATCGAACATTGTGCAGCCGCCGACAGTGACGGTAGGTAAAAAGAGTTTGCTGTGGATCCCCTTCTTCGGGCAGTTGTATTGGTTAACCGGCAACTTATTGATCGACAGAAACAATCGCACTAAAGCTCACGGCACTATTGCGGAAGTAGTGAATCACTTCAAAAAACGCCGTATTTCCATCTGGATGTTCCCGGAAGGAACCCGCAGCCGTGGTCGCGGCCTGCTGCCGTTCAAGACCGGGGCATTTCACGCGGCAATTGCGGCGGGCGTCCCGATTATACCCGTGTGCGTCTCTACAACTTCGAATAAGATTAATCTTAATCGGCTACACAACGGTCTGGTGATTGTCGAAATGCTGCCGCCAATTGACGTCAGTCAGTATGGCAAAGATCAGGTTCGCGAGTTGGCTGCCCATTGTCGTTCGATAATGGAACAAAAAATCGCCGAGCTCGATAAAGAAGTCGCAGAACGCGAAGCCGCCGGAAAAGTTTAAGTCGGCAATCTGTATTTTTGCGGGGAACACTTTCCTGCACGGTATTACTTTAGCCAGTTTTACATGGAGCAAATATGTCACTCAGTCGGCGTCAGTTCATTCAGGCATCGGGGATTGCACTTTGTGCAGGCGCTGTTCCCCTGAAGGCCAGCGCAGCCGGGCAACAGCAACCGCTACCCGTTCCGCCGCTGCTTGAATCTCGCCGTGGGCAACCGCTGTTTATGACTGTACAACGTGCGCACTGGTCATTTACGCCAGGGACACGCGCGTCGGTTTGGGGAATCAATGGTCGTTACCTGGGGCCGACTATCCGCGTCTGGAAGGGCGACGATGTTAAGCTTATTTACAGCAACCGCCTGACAGAAAATGTCTCAATGACGGTGGCCGGGCTACAGGTACCTGGCCCGCTGATGGGCGGTCCGGCACGGATGATGTCGCCAAACGCTGACTGGGCACCCGTACTGCCCATTCGCCAGAACGCAGCTACTCTGTGGTATCACGCCAATACTCCCAACCGCACGGCTCAGCAGGTCTATAACGGCCTTGCCGGAATGTGGCTGGTGGAAGATGAAGTCAGTAAATCGCTGCCTATCCCCAACCATTATGGTGTGGATGATTTTCCTGTCATTATTCAGGATAAACGGCTGGATAACTTTGGTACGCCAGAATATAACGAACCTGGAAGCGGCGGCTTTGTTGGCGATACGCTACTGGTTAACGGTGTACAAAGCCCGTACGTTGAAGTCTCGCGTGGCTGGGTGCGCTTGCGTCTGTTGAACGCGTCGAACTCTCGTCGCTATCAACTACAGATGAGCGATGGTCGCCCGTTACATGTGATTTCTGGCGATCAGGGATTCCTGCCCGCTCCTGTATCGGTGAAGCAACTTTCGCTGGCACCGGGCGAGCGTCGTGAGATTCTGGTGGATATGAGCAACGGTGATGAAGTGTCGATTACCTGTGGCGAAGCGGCGAGCATTGTTGATCGTATTCGTGGCTTCTTTGAGCCATCCAGCATTCTGGTTTCTACGCTGGTGCTAACGCTGCGCCCAACCGGCCTTCTGCCGCTGGTCACAGACAGTCTTCCGATGCGCTTGCTGCCAACTGAAATCATGGCCGGTTCGCCGATTCGAAGTCGTGATATCAGTCTGGGTGATGACCCGGGGATTAATGGGCAGTTGTGGGACGTCAACCGTATTGATGTTACTGCGCAGCAAGGAACGTGGGAACGCTGGACGGTGCGCGCGGACGAGCCGCAAGCGTTCCATATTGAAGGCGTGATGTTCCAGATCCGTAACGTGAATGGCGCGATGCCGTTCCCGGAAGACAGAGGCTGGAAAGATACCGTTTGGGTTGACGGACAAGTGGAGCTGCTTGTTTATTTCGGTCAGCCTTCCTGGGCGCACTTCCCGTTCTACTTCAACAGTCAGACGCTGGAAATGGCGGACCGTGGCTCGATTGGGCAACTGTTGGTCAATCCGGTACCGTAATGGACCAATTCAATGCCCCACAGAGTGGTGGGGCATTGAAAATTACTCAGTATGCAGTCTTCATTGTGTATCAGGTCGAAAATAATCCTGGCAGCATCAGACTAAGCTGCGGGAAATAACAAATAATTGCCATTACTACAAACAATGCCAGAAACATCGGCAGTAATGGTTTTATTGCCCTGTCGATACTGACCTTACCAATGCTGCATCCCACAAACAGAATGGTGCCGACAGGTGGTGTGCAAAGGCCAATGGTTAAGTTGAAAACCATAATGATGCCGAAGTGAATCGGATCAATCCCCAGATGCTGGGCGATCGGCAGGAAAATAGGTGTAAATATCAGGATCGCCGGCGTGATATCCATAAAGGTACCAACGATCAACAGAATGATATTGATAATAAACAGAATGACCCATTTGTTATCCGAAACGCGGGTAATCAGTTCGTTGATCAACTCAGGAACATCAGCATTCGTCATGGCCCATGACATCCCCATCGAGCAGCCTACCAGTAACAGAACAATTGAACTGGTTACTACCGAATCTAACAGAATATCATTGAGCTTCTTAAGAGTGATTTCCCGGTAAATCATCGCCAGGGCTAAACTATAAATTACCGCAATTGCCGATGCTTCTGTAGGCGTAAATACCCCCGCGATAATACCGCCAATAATGATAAAAATAAGCATCAGGCTAGGAATTGATTCGCGGAATACCTGTAAAAACTGACGGTAATTAATGCGCTCGGCCACCGGATAATGGTGACGTCGGGCATAAAGTGCAGCTACAAACATTAAGGCAACAGCGGTGAGGATGCCCGGCAGATATCCAGCTAAGAACAACGCAGCGACAGAAGTCCCGCCACTGGCAAGGGAATAAACAATCAACACATTGCTCGGTGGGATCATCAGGCCAATGGGGGCAGAGGCAATATTAACCGCTGCTGAAAACGCCGGATCATATCCCTCTTTTTCTTGCAGTGGTGACATAATCCCACCTACCGCGGCGGCTGACGCAACGGCTGAACCTGAAATCGCACCAAACAGTGTATTCGCGAGGATATTACAATGAGCCAGTGAGCCAGGAAGACGCCCAACTAATGCTTGCGCCAGGTTAACCAGTCGTCTGGCTATACCACCGGTATTCATAATGTTTCCGGCTAACACGAAGAAGGGAATGGCTAATAGCGTAAAGCCATCCAGCCCCACAGTCATCTTTTGCGAAATCACAGAAATGGCGGCATCGGGTGGTAAGGCAGTAATAATAGATAACAGCGAAGAAAGACCAATCGCAAAAGTAATTGGCACACCTATTGCCAGCATGACGGCAAAACTGCCAAATAAAATTAAGACGGGGTAGATATATTCAAAGTCCATATTTCCCTCGTTAATGAAAATTCCGTTTACGATAGTTGTCAATAATATTCATTACTGAATACCAGACCAGAATAAGCCCACTGACAGGCATAACCCAATATACTTTATCCATTGGCCATTTTAATACTGGAGAGATTTGTCCAACATGTTGTGCTTTTTCAACAACAATATTCCCGCCATAGATCATGAAAATAACCGCAAAGACCGTAATAATAATTTGGATAAAACTGTCAAGCGTCAGAACAGATGCAGCCGGAAGTTTTTGAGCCAACAAATCAATGGCCAGATGTTTTTTTAACCCCGCAGTATATACACCGCCAAGTAAAATCATCCACATAAATAAAATCTGGGTGAACTCATCAAGCACAGTGCTGGGAGCGTTAAAAATAAAACGTGCAATAACTTGCCAGGTTACGCAGAACACCATAATGGCGAGAATAATGCAGCAACATCCGGCAAGGATCTTATTAAGAATATGAGTGAGTGTTCGCATAAGTCTTCCATGAAAAGGCAGGAATTACCTGCCCATTAGGGTTACATACTTTCTACTAGCTCAAGGTTTTTGGCTGATTGTGCATCTTTCGCCTTGAATTCATCGTATAACGGTTTGACGCGTTCTTTGAAAGCGGATTTATCAACATCAACAACTGTTGCGTTCATCCCTTTCATTTTGTCGTAGGCTTCTTTTTCAGCCGCAGGCCAGATGACGTCCTTCATCTGCATCATTGACTCATCGGCTGCTTTTAATAATGCCGTGCGCTCTTTATCACCAAGTTTATTCAACACGTCGGTGCTGATAATTAACACATCAGGTACCATGGTGTGTTCATCACGTGAATAGACTTTTGCGACTTCGGCGTGACGCATATCGGAATAGACAACGGTATTGTTCTCTCCGCCATCAACCACTCCTTGCTGAAGTGCGGTGTAGAGTTCGCCTTGCGCCATCGGGGTAGCGACACCACCGAGTGCTTTCATCATTGCAATGGCGCTGGGGCTTTGTTGAACCCTGATTTTCATTCCCGCTAAATCTTCGGGTTTTGTAATCGGTTTATTGGAATAAAAACTTCTCGCACCGCCGTCATAGTACGTAATACCAACAAAACCTTTGCTTTCTGATGACTTAAGTATTTTTTTACCTAAATCACTTTGCAGAACACGATAATAGTGATCACGGTCGCGGAATAAGAACGGCAGACTGAAAAGGCTGTAATCCGGGGCAAATGATTCTAGTGATGCAGCATTAACCTTAACCATCTGTAATGCACCGGAGTTCATTAATTCCAGTGATTCACGCTCATTGCCTAATGTCGCATTTGGGTAAATGCGAATAACTAATTCACCATTAGAATACTCTTTGGTTTTATCCGCTAAATAGCTTAATGCTTTATGGACAGCATGGCTTTTATCCTGATTATGACTCAGTTTTAATGTTGTTTTTGCCAGTGTGGTATTAGATATTAATAAACAACTGGTTAACAGCATAAGCGATGCCGTCAGAGGACGAAGTGCTTTCATATCCTGCTCCTGGTTAATATAACAGAAACGATAAATACAGCGCTTTTCTATCGTTATAATAAAAAGTAGTGATTAATTCTCTGCCAGATAATGGAATATTCCTGCTGGAACCGGAATACCTTCCTGTTGGCATTTTTCTTTGTAGTGCATTTGCGGATCGTTCGGCGCTAACACTTTTTCGATACCGGGAGCCGGTTTAACGGCATGCAACTCCGTGACCATTTGCGCCATGGTTTTTGCAAAAACAGGATTGCCGAGCTTTTTCGGATCGATGGCAATAACCAAACTTGCCAGCTTACGCATCTTGTCATAATCACCATACATGCGAACAATATGGTTGCCAAAATTCGCATTCATCAGCATGCCAGTCAGTGCATCAATAGCCAGCGCAATGCCTGAACCTTTGTGTTGGCCGAAAGGTAGCAGGTTTTCAATCTTATGCGGATCAGTGGTGCCATAACCGTCTTTATCTATCGCCAGCCCTTCACCAATATGTTTTCCTGTTTCCTTTGCATGAAGTATTTTGCCAAAAGCCGTGGCACTGGTTGCCATATCAACAATCATCGGATGGCTGTTTTCCACCGGGAAACCAAAGGCGATGGGGTTAGTACCCAAAAAGCGCTCGGCGCCGCCATGGGGAGCCACGCAGGTATCGGTTTGCGTCATTACGATAGCAACCAACCCTTTGTTGGTGACCATCTCTGCAAAATAAGATAACGCGCCACAGTGAGACGTATTTTTAACGCTAACAAAACCGAGACCCTCTTCCAGGGCCAGTTTAATAGCGTGCTCAGTGGCGCTAATTAATGCCGAATGCCCCATTCCGTCGTCAGAGTCGAGAATGGCCACTGACGGTGAAATTTGCTCAATACTAAACTGCGGGGCTTTATTTAACCCTCCGGCAGCAAGGCGGGTACAATAATGTTCGACACGCATAACTCCATGTGAATGCACACCTGTAATATCGGCATGTATTAAAACATCTGTCACCTGTTGTGCAGTGTCGGCATCCAGCCCGGCGGTATGTAATTTGTGGTGCACCAGTGATTTTAAATTTTCTTCACTGACATAAACAGTTGTCATATATGTTCCCTTAAAAAGTGATCACACCCTTGACCATATTTTTATTTTCTACAACGTTACGCTGGTAATCTTCGCCAACACTAAAGAAATTGAACGCCTGGTTTTTCATTAAATTTTCGTGAATTTTATTGCTGCGCATCAGTTCAATCACCAACGCAAAATCTTCCCGTGTGGCATTGCGGCTGCTGAGTAACGTTGTCTCTTTTTTATGGAAGGTCGGATCGTCAATAACAAGTTCACCAATGTACAAACCGATGAAAACAATTTTGCCGCCATGACGAATAAGATTTACATCATGACTCATTGAAGCTTTATTTCCCGTCGCATCCAGGACTACGCAAGCCAGTTCGCCGCCAAATACTTCACTAAGCGCGGCAATAAAACCTTCCTGTGTTGGGTCGAAGACATTAATTGCCAGATGATCCACAACGTGCTGGCGACGTTGACAGTCAATATCAGCAACAACAACATGCGCCCCTTTAGCCCTGGCGATGGCTGCGGTAGCCAGACCGATTGGCCCAGCGCCAATCACCAGTACGTTTTGTTCAGCCTTGATCTCTGCCCGACGAACGGCATGTGCACCAATGGCGAAACATTCAACCAATGCTCCGGCACTGTCGCTGACCTCGTCAGGGAGAGGCACAAGGTTGTCTTCACGTACCGCAAGGTACTCACTAAAGCCCCCATCCTGATGCACGCCATACAGCGAAACACGTTCGCAGCAGTTCGTTTTCTTTTCCCGACAGGCTGCGCACTCGCCACATGGAATGCATGGGATGACGGAATAGCGCTGGCCTGATTGTGCTGTTTGGCACTGGCTGCCTCGCGAAACCGCTTCGGCGCATATTTCATGACCTAATACACGTGGGTAGCTAAAAAAAGGCTGTCTGCCGGCAAAAGCGTGAATATCAGTACCACAAATACCCACAGCTTTGATTTTTAACAGCACTTCATTATCTGCTGGTGTGGGAATATCCTTTTCCACATATTCCATAACGCCAGGCTGCTGACAAATTAATGTTTTCATTTCTGCTCATCCGATAATAATTGGCTGATGGTGGCCTTGATGCCTTTGTTTTTTATATTTGCAAAGGCGATTTTTATTTCATTTATAAATGGCTGATGGTTGCTTAAATCACCAAATATGGCGCTAAGGTGCAGTAATGCGAGCGCCTGTTGCCATGCGTCTTGTTGTTCCTTTATTAGCGCCTGAAATTGGTCATTCATTGGATCAGCGACAGACTGGCTTTTCTCAACAACATCAATGACATAATGCAACCAACCAGCAACGAGCAGTGACAGAACAGCATTGTTTTGCTTTTGCTGATGTAATTTCAGCCAGGGCGTCAGTGCACGCTGGGGAAGCTTTTGTGAACCGTCCATGGCTATTTGCCCGGTACGGTGCGCAACGTTACGGTTGCTAAAGCGTTCAATTAACAGGTCGGCGTATTCCTGGATGTTGATATTTAAGTCTGGATTAAGTGTTCGGGCTTGTTCATTAATCATCAGTTGGTGGGTAATGGAACGAAAATTAGCGTCTTCCATGCATTGCCAGATAAACTCATAGCCTGCCAAAGAGCCGTTATAAGCCAGAAATGAATGGCTACCATTTAACATGCGTAACTTCATCTCTTCATAAGGCTGAACATTGCTGACAAACATCGCGCCGGCTTTATCCCATTCCGGTCGTCCGCGCACAAAATTATCTTCGATCACCCACTGACGAAATGATTCGCAGACGATCCCGCAGGGATCGGCATAACCGGTTTTCGTTTCCAGTAAGGCGAATTGCGATTCAGTCATTGCCGGAACAATGCGATCTACCATCGTGCCTGGAAATGAGACATTTTCTTCGATCCACTGAGCCAGGGGCTGGTCCAGTTGTCGGGCAAAACCGAGAACGGCATTGCGCGTCAGATGCCCATTGTCTGGCAAGTTGTCACAGGAGAGCACACTAAAAGCGGCGAGTCCTGCCGCTTTACGTTGTTGCAAAGCACAGACGATCACGCCAATAGCTGACAGAGGCGCATCCGGGTTTTGTAGATCGTGTTGGATTAATCCATTGGTGAGATCAAGTGAACGTGTTTGCGGATCGAGGCAATAACCTTTCTCGGTGATGGTTAATGAAACGATTTTTACCTGAGGTTCAGCCAGTTTATGGATTGCTGCGGCAATGCCATCTCTGGGGGTATGAATACCGCCAGCCACCGAACGCACAAGGCGTGAGGTAGATTGCGATGCAGATGTTTCCACAACCGAAAACAGCCCATTTTGCGCATTTAAGTTTTCGATCAGTTGAGCATCACCAAACAGGTTGATCTCAAAGATCCCCCAGCGGGTGTCCGAAAGTTGATTAGTGAGATCCGTGTAGACAGCCTGGTGTCCGCGATGAAAAGCGCCAAAACCAATATGGACAATATCTGCCTGTAACCCGTCCCGAGGCCAGGTGGTTACCTGATCATAGTGGGCGGCAGCGATACTTTCGTTCCCTGACATTATGCTCTTACTCCTGACGACTTGTGTGTAGACCAATTTACATAATTCACTAGACCAAAAACAGAGAGATGCATCACGCTTGCAGAGAAAGGTAAAAGTACGAAACAGAACAACAAGGCGTTATTTATATCTGTATCAATGAGTTATATGAATAAAATGAAAGGAAAGTTTTTTAGAGGTCAGTTTTTAGGATAATTGCCGCTAATCTAAGATATCTGATGATAGTCGATTTATTAGACCAATTAAAAAGAGAGCGTGTACCAGTGGAGGGCGAAAGGCAGAGCCGGCGTTATTTTTCCCGCCAGCTCTGGACTAATGAAGGTTAACGAGCGAAGAAAAAGTCATCAAAATCGCTGATGGAAGCGTCTTGTTTGAAGATTTTGATCAGTTCATTTTTGCTGTTTTCCAGATGTCTCCAGGACGCTTCCCTGGCGAGCTCTGAATCTTTCTGTTGCAGAGCCAGGAAAATAGCCCGGTGATCTTCCAGCCATTGCAGACGCAAATGCTTTTCATGCAGGTACTTGTAGTTAAGTTTCTTCCAGCGGGGGTTTTCTGTACGCACTGCCCGCCATAATTCAGCGGCTTGTTTGATGAGTACCCGATTTTGCGTCGCTTCGGCAATAATGCTATGAAAACGATGATCCAGGTCTTCAAATCTATCACTTTCCGCAGCGATAGCGTTTTCCTGCAAACTAATGATTTTCTTTAACTCTTGTAACTCGTTAAAGCTAATCTGGCTGGCTGCAAAACCAGTAATATTGCTCTCAATCACCTGACGCGCCTGCAACAGTTCAAACGGGCCAATTTCTGAATAGGGCATTAATGATTTCTGGTTGAGCTTATCGGTGGAGTCGACAAAAAAAATCCCTGACCCTTGCTTCACATTCAATACGCCTTTCAGTTCCAGCATAATGATGGCTTCACGAATGGTAGTTCGGCTGGTATTAAACCGCTCGCTCAGTTCACGTTCTGAAGGTAAGCGTTCTCCGGCTTTGAATACGCCTGAATACAGCAGCTCTTCAATCTGTAGACCAATATCGTAATAGCGGCGCTTTGTAATAACCTGTTCCATACCTTGCCTTACTGTGGGTGTCCTCGGATAGCCGATCGTCGTGCAATATGATTTGAACGTTGCTGATCGGCATAAATAGTAGCGGCAGTTGCCACGATACCGCCAGCCTTAAATGTGCTTGCCCAAGTCGGGCAGTGAAAAACCTCACCAGGGTATTTCGCCACCGTTCATCAACATCACTTCATTTCCGCGCGTGATACAGCGTATAATCCCCGGCCTTTGATTATTTTTTTACCATTTCTGGAAGCAAAATGAGCTCTATCTCCCTGATCCAACCGGATCGCGACCTGTTCTCCTGGCCGCAGTACTGGGCCGCCTGTTTTGGACCGGCACCGTTTTTGCCGATGTCACGTGAAGAGATGGATCAACTTGGCTGGGATAGCTGCGACATCATTTTGGTTACTGGCGACGCGTATGTCGATCACCCAAGCTTCGGGATGGCGATTTGCGGTCGTATGCTGGAAGCGCAGGGCTTTCGCGTCGGGATCATCGCCCAGCCAGACTGGAGCAGCAAAGACGACTTTATGCGTCTGGGTAAACCGAATCTGTTTTTCGGTGTTACTGCTGGCAACATGGACTCGATGATCAACCGCTATACCGCCGATCGCCGTTTACGTCATGACGATGCCTACACGCCAGATAATGTCGCGGGTAAGCGTCCGGATCGCGCCACACTGGTTTATACCCAACGTTGTAAAGAGGCGTGGAAAGATGTGCCGGTGATCCTCGGCGGTATTGAGGCCAGCCTGCGCCGTACCGCGCACTATGATTACTGGTCGGATACCGTGCGCCGTTCCGTGCTGGTGGATTCGAAAGCCGACATGCTGATGTTTGGTAACGGTGAGCGTCCGCTGGTGGAAGTGGCGCACCGTCTGGCGATGGGCGAGCCGATTAGTGAAATCCGCGATGTGCGTAATACCGCGATTATCGTAAAAGAGGCGTTGCCAGGCTGGAGCGGTGTGGATTCCACCCGTCTTGATACCCCTGGGAAAATCGACCCAATCCCGCATCCGTATGGCGAAGATTTGCCGTGCGCGGATAACAAACCGGTAGCTCCGAAAAAGCAGGAAGCCAAATCTGTAACCGTGCAGCCACCACGCCCGAAACCGTGGGAAAAAACCTACGTGTTGCTGCCTTCTTTCGAGAAAGTGAAGGGCGATAAAGTGCTGTACGCCCATGCTTCGCGCATTCTGCACCACGAAACTAACCCAGGCTGCGCCCGCGCATTGATGCAAAAACATGGCGACCGCTATGTATGGATCAACCCGCCTGCTATTCCGCTTTCTACCGAAGAGATGGATAGCGTCTTTGCGCTGCCGTACAAGCGCGTGCCGCATCCGGCTTACGGTAATGCCCGAATTCCGGCTTACGAAATGATTCGTTTCTCGGTCAACATTATGCGTGGCTGCTTTGGCGGCTGCTCTTTCTGTTCTATTACCGAGCACGAAGGGCGCATTATTCAGAGCCGTTCCGAAGATTCGATTATTAATGAGATCGAAGCGATCCGCGACACTGTTCCAGGTTTTACGGGCGTGATTTCCGATCTCGGTGGGCCTACTGCCAACATGTATATGTTGCGCTGCAAATCGCCACGCGCTGAGCAAACCTGCCGTCGTTTGTCGTGCGTTTATCCGGATATTTGTTCGCACATGGACACTAATCATGAACCGACCATCAATCTCTATCGCCGTGCGCGTGATCTGAAAGGCATTAAAAAGATCCTGATTGCCTCTGGTGTGCGTTATGACATCGCTGTAGAAGATCCGCGCTATATCAAAGAGCTGGCGACCCATCACGTTGGCGGTTATCTGAAGATTGCCCCGGAACATACCGAAGAAGGGCCGTTATCGAAGATGATGAAGCCGGGCATGGGCAGCTATGACCGCTTTAAAGAGCTGTTCGATACTTACTCGAAACAGGCAGGTAAAGAACAGTATCTGATCCCGTATTTCATCTCCGCGCACCCGGGTACGCGTGATGAAGATATGGTGAATCTGGCGCTATGGCTGAAAAAGCATCGCTTCCGCCTCGACCAGGTGCAGAACTTCTATCCGTCGCCGCTGGCTAACTCGACCACCATGTATTACACCGGCAAAAACCCGCTGGCGAAGATTGGTTATAAGAGTGAAGACGTCTTCGTGCCGAAGGGCGACAAACAGCGTCGTTTGCATAAAGCGTTGTTGCGTTACCACGATCCGGCAAACTGGCCGTTAATCCGCCAGGCGCTGGAAGCGATGGGCAAAAAGCATCTGATTGGCAGCCGTCGCGATTGCTTAGTGCCTGCGCCAACTATTGAAGAGATGCGTGAGGCTCGTCGCCAGAACCGCAATACCCGTCCGGCGTTGACTAAACATACGCCGATGGCGACCCAGCGTCAGACGCCTGCTACGGCAAAAAAAGCGTCGTCTACGCAATCTCGCCTGCAGAATGCTGGTGCGAAGAAACGCCCTAAAGCGGCGGTTGGACGTTAAAAAATATCCCCGGTAACAGAATGCTGCCGGGGATTTTTTTATCATTCTGCGTACATACGCAAGCAGCGCAGGCAGTCGAAATAGTCCTGTGCATCAAGACGCGTATTGGCTCTGTTAGCTTCGGATTTGGCAGCATAGATTTGTGGGCGTAATGCTTTCATATCCTGCTCAAGCCGGGCGATTTTTGCATTTAATGTTTGCACATTGCTCGCCAGTTGATTGACCTTTTGCTCATTGACGCAGCCACTGAGCAAGCAGGTTGCCAGAACAACAGCTCCCACGGTGAAAATCGTTTTCATATAGTGTTCCCTTTTATTTATTGTTCCGGCTAATTGTTATTTAATTCAGCTCATTGTTTTAATCTGGCGGCGGTTTTTGCCTCAATCTGCTTAAGTAGGCTGCCGCTGTTCGGGCGGATAAAATCAGCGATTTCCCACTTACCTTCGCGCCGCTGTAAAATCAGTTCTTGCTCTTCGTTGTTGCCATTGGTCAGCGTAAAGCGAACATGAATGCGGGCGGAATCGGTGGTTTTCTCCAGGACTCGAATTTCATCAACGCGGGAAAATAACGACTCTTCGCCAAAACAGATCGGATTGTCGTAAATAAATTGCCGTTCTATTTGCATATCTTCATCGGGATTGTTGGCCGTCTTGAAGGTGGTTTTATAGAAGGCATTGACCGCCTGGCGGTAAGAGTCGGAAACCACCCACGTCCACGGCCAGCTATAATCAGCAATATGTTCAAAGAGTTCGGCAACAAAGGCTTCCGGCTGTTCTTTTTGCAACGAAGCTATAGTGGCCAGCGTTTTTTCATTCTCGCTATTAACCGCTTGTAAGACGCTGCCATGATTGCTGACAATATCGTCAATGACCCAACGACCATTTTCCGCCACCATTTTCAGTGTCTGCGAGGTCTTTTCTTTATCGTCTTGAAAGATACGAAAGCGCACAGCGGCATCGGCATGATCGGCGTCAGTTTGGGTTATCGCTACGCTTTCTAACACCAGATTGCCAAAATCCTGACAATCACAAACCGGATCATAATCCAGCCAGCCAATATTGCCCGGCAGCGTAAGATTGTCGTTCAGGATAAGCGCCTGTTGAATACGCGCAGAAGTTATCGCTCGCTCTCCGGTTTCACCAAAATAAGGGGCAGTGGCATCTGATTTATAGTTCTGATAAATATGCCGGACTGTTTGTTCTACGGTCTGTGAGGGGGGCTGTGCGTGTACGGTAAAACTTGCCAGGGCTGCTAAAAACAGAAGTATTATTTTCATCTGTTTTTCACCTCTCCGTTGCGTTTATCCCGGATATAGATGGGTTGTTCTTTTAAGAGCTTCCGGCTCTGCATGATGATGTCCTTATATTTGGCATTCCTGAACAAGGAAGAGTAGCAACGGGCGGGACGCGAGGGGAATAAATGATTTCTGAAAAGTCCGGTAGCGGAACATTACCGCCACCGGGATAATTTGCACGTTAGCCGCCGAACTGGTCAGGATCGGGACCGAGACGCTTGCCCTGATCGAGTTTTGCAATTTCGCCAAGTTCGTCTTTGTCGAGACGGAAATCCCAGACATCAAAGTTTTCGACAATGCGTGAAGGTGTGACCGATTTTGGGATCACCACCAGGCCGCTATCCAGATGCCAGCGGATAACAATCTGCGCAGGGGTTTTGCCGTATTTATCTGCCAGATCGCGAATGACTTTCTGATCGAAAACGCCTTTCCCTCCTTGCGCTAATGGGCTCCAGGATTCGGTCTGGATTTTGTGTGTCGCGTTCCAGGCATGTAGCTGGCGTTGTTGCATCAGCGGGTGAAGTTCGATCTGGTTTATCACAGGCGTCACGCCAGTTTCATCAATCAGGCGTTGCAGGTGATGGATCTGGAAGTTGCACACGCCGATGCTTTTGATTAATCCCTCTTTTTGCAATTCGATCATGCCTTTCCATGCTTCGACATAATGGTCGATAGCGGGAACGGGCCAGTGCATTAAATAGAGGTCGATATAATCAAGCTGGAGTTTTTTCAGGCTGTCGAGCAGGGCTTCGCGGGGGCGCTTGTGGTCGTCGTTCCACAGCTTAGTGGTGATGAACAGTTCTTCTCTGTTGACTGAGGCATTTTTCAGGGCTTTGCCGACACCTTCTTCGTTCTTGTAGGCTGCGGCGGTATCAATCGAGCGATAACCCACTTCTAACGCTTTTTGAATGGCGGTGATTACTTCCTCATTACTTGCTTGCCAGACGCCCAGTCCCAGCTGGGGCATGACATTGCCATCCTGTAGCTTAATAACGGTTGGATTAGCCATACGTTCCTCCTTTATATGAACTCACCGGAGCAGGCTCCGGTGAGGTGTTGTGAACTTAAGTCTGGACGAAATGCCCGAAAACGAAAGTTTGAGGCGTAAAAAGCTTAGCGGGCGGCTTCGTATATACGGCGGCTGACATCCAGCGTAATGTCATGATTTTCGCCCAGTTGGGTCATGCCGTGCTCTTCCAGTTTTTTCAGCAAAGCCGGGATGGAGCTGCCGTCCAGACCGTAGTCGGAGAGGTGGGTCGGCACGCCTAATTGCTCAAAGAAATTGCGGGTTGCGGCAATCGCGGCGTCAATACGCTCATCGTCTGAACCTTCAGTGATGTTCCAGACGCGTTCAGCATATTGCAGCAGCTTAGCGCGCTTGGTATCGCGTTTTTCATTCCACAGTGCAGGCAGGACGATAGCCAGTGTTTGCGCGTGATCCAGACCGTGCATCGCAGTCAGTTCGTGGCCCAGCATATGCGTTGCCCAGTCCTGCGGTACGCCAGCGCCGATCAAACCGTTCAGCGCCTGAGTCGCCGCCCACATGACGTTGGCGCGCACATCGTAGTTTTCTGGCTCTTTCAGGGCTTTCGGACCATCTTCGATCAGCGTCAGCAAAATGCCTTCTGCGAAACGGTCCTGAATTTTGGCATCAACCGGTTTGGTAACATACTGTTCCACGGTGTGTACAAAGGCGTCCACTACGCCGTTAGCCACCTGACGCGACGGCAGGGTGTAGGTATAAACCGGATCGAGCACGGCAAATACGGGCTGAACATGGGCAGAATGGAACGCCTGCTTGTCGCCTGTGGTTTTACGGGAGATCACCGCACCTGCGTTGGATTCTGAACCGGTTGCTGGCAGCGTCAGCACACAGCCCATCGGGATGGCGCTTTTAATCTCTTTGCCGCCCGTTTGCAGAATGTGCCACGGATCGATATTTTCCGGATAGTTAGCCGCTGCGGCGATAAATTTGGTGCCGTCCAGTACAGAACCGCCGCCAACCGCCAGCAGAAAAGTCACTTTTTGTTCGCGAACCAGTTTCACGGCGTTCATCAGCGTTTCATAAGCCGGGTTTGGTTCAATACCGCCAAATTCCAGCACGTCCATGCCTTTCAGGGCATCCAGAACTTGATCGAGAACGCCGGTTTTTTTCACGCTGCCGCCGCCGTAGGTAATCAATACGCGAGCATCGTGAGGAATTTGTTCGCGTAAACCAGCGATTGCGCCTTTACCAAACAGAATGCGGGTTGGGGTGTGCAGATTAAAGTTGTTCATTACTTGCTCCCTTTGCTGGGTCAATATGAGGGCAGAGATCGGTCTGCCTGATGTTTTTCATTGTGGTCGCCAGCGCCGTACCTCTCAATGCTCATTTCTGCCAATGTCTTGCCTATTTCTCCAGAGTGCTGGAGAAATGCTACAAAATTGCGCACAATCAAATTGCCGCATTATTCCTAAGAAATTACGCGATATGAAACGTGAAGAGATTTGCCGCTTGCTGGCGGATAAAGTTAATAAACTGAAAAATAAAGAAAATAGTTTGTCAGAGCTGTTGCCCGATGTGCGTTTGTTGTATGGCGAGACGCCTTTCGCACGCACACCGGTGATGTACGAGCCTGGCATCATAATTCTCTTTTCCGGACATAAAATCGGTTATATCAATGAACGCGTGTTTCGTTATGACGCTAATGAATATCTCCTGCTGACGGTGCCGTTGCCGTTTGAGTGCGAAACCTATGCCACGTCAGAGGTGCCGCTGGCAGGGTTGCGTCTCAATGTCGATATTTTGCAGTTACAGGAACTGTTGATGGACATTGGCGAAGATGAACATTTTCAGCCGTCAATGGCAGCCAGCGGTATTAACTCCGCCACGTTATCAGAAGAGATTTTATGCGCGGCAGAGCGGTTACTGGATGTGATGGAGCGACCGCTGGATGCGCGCATTCTCGGCAAACAGATTATCCGCGAAATTCTGTACTACGTGCTGACCGGACCTTGCGGCGGCGCGTTACTGGCACTGGTCAGCCGCCAGACTCACTTCAGCCTGATTAGTCGCGTGCTGAAACGGATTGAGAATAAATACACCGAAAACCTGAGCGTCGAGCAACTGGCGGCAGAAGCCAACATGAGCGTATCGGCGTTCCACCATAATTTTAAGTCTGTCACCAGCACCTCGCCGTTGCAGTATTTGAAGAATTACCGTCTGCATAAGGCGCGGATGATGATCATCCACGACGGCATGAAGGCCAGCGCGGCGGCGATGCGCGTCGGCTATGAAAGCGCATCGCAATTTAGCCGTGAGTTTAAACGTTACTTCGGTGTGACGCCGGGGGAAGATGCGGCAAGAATGCGGGCGATGCAGGGGAATTAAATACGTTCCCGGTACAGCAACCGGGAACGGGGAAAATCGTCAGGCGTTACAGTATTTTTTTTTAATCACCACAAACAGCGTGCCCAACAAGCCAGCGGTTAACAAGGCAATTGGCAGGATCATCAGGAACGTCATTACCTGATCTTCATGTCGTTTAACGAACGGAATCATACTTAAGGCATAGCCGAAACTGGTTACCACGCTGACCCACAGCAATCCGCTTAACCAGTTGAAAAACTGGAAGCGGCGGTTTGGCAGACCGGAAATTCCCGCCATGGTTGGCAGCAGCGTACGGACAAATGCAAGAAAACGTCCAGCCAGCAGCGCCAGCAGACCGTGGCGGTCAAACATGCAGGTGGCGCGCTGGTGATATTTAGCAGGAAGCTGTGCCAGCCAGCCTTTCACCGTTTTGGTATTCCCTAACCAGCGCCCCTGAATATAACTTAGCCAGCAGCCCAGACTTGCTGCGGCGGTCAGAATCGCAATCGTAGGCAGAAAATCCATAACCCCCTGGGCAATCAATGCGCCTGCCAGTATCAACAAGCTGTCGCCTGGCAAAAATGAGGCGGGCAGCAAGCCGTTTTCTAAAAACAGCGTGGCAAACATAACAAAGTAAACAACGCTAACAATATGAGGGTCCGCCAGCGCGGCAAAGTCGTGTTGCCAGAGCGCAGCGATGATATCTTGAATAACAGCCATGGACTTTCCTGTGGAACAGCGTTTAAGCCTTTATCTGCCTATTGTACTCCTGAATCGTCCGGGACGCCTTGATCCCGGACGCAACAATTTAAGACTTTTCACAATAAAATGTCTGCAAAATTGTCCAAAAGTGGCAATGTTATACAATTCGCGCAAAACCGGCGTCCAGATCGGCAATCAGATCGTCGACATCTTCCAGACCAATATGCAGGCGAATCAAGGTCCCGCTAAAATCGATCTTGCCTTGTGGGCGAATGGCGGCGATATGTTCTGGTTGATTTGCCAGGATCAACGATTCATACCCGCCCCACGAGTAGGCCATGCTGAATAAACTGAAGTTATCCAGATAGTTCGCCAGCTCTTCATCATTGAGTTTTTTCTTAAGCACAAAGGAAAATAGCCCGCTGCTGCCTGTAAAGTCTCGTTTCCAGAATTCGTGGCCTTTACTGCCAGGCAGAGCAGGGTGGTTAACTCGCGCTACTTGGGGATGTTCTGCCAGCCATTCAGCCACTTTCAGACTGCTTTCATGATGTTGGCGCAAACGCACACCTAATGTGCGCAGGCCACGGCTGGTTATATAGGCGGTATCGGCATCGACCATCTGGCCCATCAGATAGGCATTCTCTCGCAGCTGCTCCCAGCAACGGGCATTGCACACCGCAGTGCCAATCATCGCATCTGAATGCCCAACCAGATATTTGGTGGCGGCCTGAATAGAAACATCGATGCCAAAATCCAGCGCCTTAAACAGCACACCGGCTGCCCAGGTGTTGTCGATCATAATGATGGCATCCGGGACCACACTGCGTACGGCGGCAACAATCGCCGGAACATCGTGGACTTCCATGGTGATGGAACCTGGCGATTCCAGAAACACGATTTTAGTGTTTGGCTGCAGATGCTTAACGATATCGGCACCAATCAGCGGATCAAACCACGATGTCGTTACGCCCAGTTTGCTGAGGATTTTGCTACAGAAATCCTGACTCGGTTCATAGGCGGTGTTGGTCATCAACACATGATCGCCCTGTTCGACAAAAGCAAGAATGGAATTAGCAACCGCTGCCGCCCCGCAGGGAAATAGCACACAGCCTGCGCCACCTTCCAGTTCACACATCGCTTGTTGTAAGGAGAAATGGGTTAACGTTCCACGCCGTCCATAGAACAACTCGCCATTGGCGCGATTACGTGTCGCGTGTTTTTTGGCTTCCACACTGTCAAAGACCAGCGAAGACGCGCGCTGAATCACGCTATTTACCGCACCGAGCGTGTATTTTTTGCTGCGTCCTGCATTCACCAGTTGAGTATCAAGCTTTTTGTCCGCCATGTCGGGATTCCTGTTTTTATACGTCTGGATGTCTAAACTAGCATGAATATTCGCGGGCGCATCCTGAAGAATTGGCATAAAGCAGAAAATTTTCGCAAATGGCGTGCTGGTGACTTTTTTACTGCGTAAACGCAAGGAAAAGAAAGCAAAGGTACGGCAGTATGCAAATAGTAATGAGAACGACTATCAATTCGACGTCGTTTTGATATTATTATGCACAGATTTTGTGACTTGCGTCCTGGAGATACACAGTGGGTAATAATTTAATGCAGACGGACCTCTCCGTCTGGGGTATGTATCAGCACGCCGATATTGTCGTTAAGTGCGTGATGATTGGGCTTATTTTGGCCTCCGTAGTCACCTGGGCAATCTTCTTCAGTAAGAGCGTGGAGTTCTTCAATCAGAAGCGTCGTCTTAAGCGCGAGCAGCAATTGCTGGCTGAAGCGCGTTCCTTAAACCAGGCCAACGATATCGCCGCTGATTTTGGTAGCAAAAGCTTGAGCCTGCATTTGCTCAATGAAGCGCAGAATGAGCTGGAACTGTCAGAAGGCAGCGACGATAACGAAGGTATTAAAGAACGTACCAGCTTCCGTCTGGAGCGTCGGGTCGCCGCAGTAGGTCGTCAAATGGGCCGTGGTAACGGCTATCTGGCAACCATCGGCGCGATTTCGCCGTTCGTTGGTCTGTTTGGTACGGTCTGGGGCATCATGAACAGCTTTATTGGTATCGCGCAAACGCAGACCACTAACCTGGCAGTCGTTGCGCCGGGTATTGCAGAAGCTCTGTTAGCAACGGCAATCGGCCTCGTGGCAGCGATTCCTGCGGTCGTTATCTATAACGTATTTGCACGCCAGATTGGCGGCTTTAAAGCGATGCTGGGTGATGTTGCAGCGCAGGTATTGTTGCTGCAAAGCCGTGACCTGGATCTGGAAGCCAGCGCCGCTGCACATCCGGTTCGTGTCGCACAAAAATTACGCGCAGGATAATGTCCGATGGCGATGCATCTTAACGAAAACCTCGACGATAACGGCGAAATGCATGATATCAACGTGACGCCGTTTATCGACGTGATGTTGGTTTTGCTGATTATCTTTATGGTGGCGGCACCGTTAGCGACGGTAGATGTGAAGGTGAATTTGCCTGCTTCTACCAGTACGCCGCAGCCGCGCCCGGAAAAACCGGTTTATCTGTCGGTGAAAGCAGACAACTCGATGTTTATTGGTAACGATCCGGTCACCGATGAAACAATGATTACGGCGTTGAATGCGTTAACCGAAGGCAAGAAAGACACCACCATCTTCTTCCGAGCGGATAAAACCGTCGATTACGAGACGTTGATGAAGGTAATGGATACGCTGCATCAGGCGGGTTACCTGAAAATAGGTCTGGTCGGCGAAGAAACTGCGAAAGCGAAATAAAAATGATGCCCGGTTGCTTTTCACAACCGGGCATTTTTTTAACCTAAATGCTCGCCGCCGCAGACACCGTGCACTTCTGCGGTGACGTAGCTCGACTCCTGACTTGCCAGGTAAACATATACAGGGGCCAGCTCCGCCGGTTGCCCCGCACGCTTCATCGGCGTTTTCTGACCAAACTGCGGGATCTTATCCTGCGTTTGTCCGCCAGAAATTTGCAGTGCTGTCCAGATCGGGCCTGGCGCGACAATATTCACCCGAATACCTTTCTCCGCGACCTGTTTTGCCAGGCCACGGCTATAGTTCAGAATTGCCGCCTTCGTAGCCGCATAGTCCAGTAAATGCGGGCTTGGCTGGTATGCCTGGATTGAGGAAGTGGTGATGATACTTGCACCTTTCGGTAGCAGGGGGATCGCTTCCTGGGTTAGCCAGAACAACGCGAAAACGTTAATGGCAAAGGTCTTTTGAAACTGTTCGCTGGTGAGGTCTGCAATATCAGGAATGGCAACCTGTTTCCCGGCTACCAGCGCCATAATATCCAGCCCGCCTAACGCCTTGTGTGCTTCGTGAACCAGCGAACGGGCGAATTTCTCATCGCTTAAATCGCCTGGCAGCAGAACGGCTTTGCGTCCGCATTCTTCAATGATCTTTTTCACATCCTGAGCGTCTTCTTCTTCCACGGGAAGATAACTGATCGCCACGTCAGCCCCTTCACGCGCGTAAGCAATGGCGGCAGCGCGACCGATTCCGGAATCGCCCCCTGTCACCAGTGCTTTACGATCTTTCAGGCGACCGCTACCAACATAGGTTTTCTCGCCGCAATCCGGTACCGGTGTCATCTTCGCCTGGATGCCTGGCGTCGGTTGTTTCTGTTTGGGATATTCACCAGTGTAATACTGCGTGGTCGGGTCTTTTAAATGAGACATCATTTTTCTCCCTTCAGGTTCAACGTCCTTTAAGGGTAGACGCTCTCGATGCGTTGATAAGGGAACCAGGAAGATCCCTAACCCTCAGAATTATGCGACAAAGGTTTAACGTATATGTTGATTTGCTGTTGCGTGCTGTTTACTTAATTGCGATATACTGTTGCTCGTTTTAACTACACGACAGGAATGTATGGAACGTTTTCTTGAAAATGCAATGTATGCTTCTCGCTGGCTGCTTGCCCCCGTGTACTTTGGCCTTTCGCTGGCGTTAGTTGCCCTGGCGCTGAAGTTCTTCCAGGAGATTATTCACGTACTGCCGAATATCTTCTCGATGGCGGAATCAGATTTGATCCTCGTGTTGCTGTCGCTGGTGGATATGACGCTGGTTGGCGGTTTGCTGGTGATGGTGATGTTTTCCGGTTACGAGAATTTCGTCTCACAACTGGATATCTCCGAGAACAAAGAGAAGCTGAACTGGCTGGGGAAAATGGATGCAACGTCGCTGAAAAACAAAGTAGCAGCGTCGATTGTGGCAATTTCTTCCATTCACTTACTGCGCGTCTTTATGGATGCGAAAAATGTCCCGGATAACAAACTGATGTGGTACGTCATTATCCATCTGACGTTTGTGCTCTCTGCATTTGTGATGGGCTATCTTGACCGACTGACTCGTCATAATCACTGATCTGATTCGGGCGCGGTTCTCGCGCCCGTTATTAACAGGTCATTTATCGGAAGACGCCTGCCACAGATTCAGCTCGCCATCGGCGATATGCTGATCAATCTGCGCCAGCTCCTCGGTGCTAAATGTCAGATTATTCAGCGCCTGCACGTTCTCCTCAAGTTGCTCCGCGCGGCTGGCACCAATCAATACCGACGTCACGCGATCATCTTTCAGCAACCAGCTTAACGCCATTTGCGCCATTGATTGTCCACGCTGCTGTGCCATTTCATTCAATAACCGCAGGCTGTTGAGGTTGGCTTCGGTGAGCATTTTCGGCGTCAGACCACGAACTTTATTCCCTTCACGATGCATCCGTGAATCTTGCGGAATACCGTTGAGATATTTTCCGGTCAGCAATCCCTGTGCCAGTGGAGTAAAGGCAATGCAGCCCACGCCGTTATTTTGCAGGGTATCCAGCAGGCCGCTTTTATCCACCCAGCGGTTCAGTAAATTGTACGAAGGTTGATGAATTAACAGCGGAATTTTCCACTCGCGCAGCAACTCGACCATTTTTTGCGTCCGCTCTGGCGAGTAAGAGGAGATCCCGACATACAGCGCCTTACCGCTTTGTACAGCATGAGCCAGCGCAGAGGCGGTTTCTTCCATCGGCGTATTTTCATCGACGCGATGAGAGTAAAAGATATCGACATACTCAAGCCCCATACGCTTCAGGCTTTGGTCGAGGCTGGCGAGCAGGTATTTACGTGAGCCGCCAGAGCCGTATGGGCCGGGCCACATATCGTATCCGGCTTTGGTAGAGATAATCAGTTCATCGCGATAAGCGGCAAAATCCTCGCGCAGCAGGCGACCAAAGTTCTCTTCTGCGCTTCCTGGAGGCGGCCCGTAGTTGTTGGCTAAATCAAAGTGCGTAATGCCTAAATCAAACGCTTTACGCAGGATCGCACGCTGTGATTCCAGCGCGTTAACGTGACCGAAATTGTGCCATAAACCGAGCGATAACGCGGGCAGGCGTAAACCACTTTTTCCGCAATAGCGGTACTGCATCTGCCCGTAACGTTCGGGATTCGCTAACCAGACCATGACCTCTCCTTTCCATCGTTCAATTTCGAAACAATGTTTCTAGTTTAGCGATTCGCCAGCGCGTATCCCGTAGTCTGGCTCACAGAGTGACGAAAAACTGGGCAAAAACACGCGCTTATGCTTTGCTTAAAAAAACACCAGTTGAGGAGTGCAACGATGCCGCGTTTAACCGCCAAAGATTTCCCACAAGAGTTGCTGGATTACTACGACTATTACGCTCACGGGAAAATCTCGAAACGTGAGTTCCTCAACCTTGCGGCGAAGTATGCGGTGGGCGGGATGACGGCATTAGCGCTGTTTGATTTGCTCAAGTCAAATTATGCGTTGGCGACTCAGGTAGAGTTTACCGACCCGGAAATTGTTGCTGAGTACATCACGTATCCCTCGCCAAATGGTCACGGCGAGGTACGGGGTTATCTGGTGAAGCCCGCAAAAATGAGCGGCAAAACGCCAGCCGTGGTAGTGGTGCATGAGAATCGAGGGCTGAATCCGTATATCGAAGATGTGACGCGGCGAGTGGCGAAGGCTGGGTACATCGCCCTGGCGCCAGACGGTTTAAGCTCAGTAGGTGGCTATCCTGGTAACGATGATAAAGGCCGCGAACTGCAACAGCAGGTTGATCCAACCAAACTGATGAATGATTTCTTTGCCGCAATTGAGTTTATGCAACGCTATCCGCAAGCGACAGGCAAAGTGGGTATTAGCGGATTTTGCTATGGCGGGGGCGTATCGAACGCGGCAGCAGTCGCGTATCCGGAACTGGCCTGCGCGGTGCCGTTTTATGGGCGTCAGGCACCCACTGCCGATGTGGCGAAGATTGAAGCGCCTTTACTGCTCCACTACGCTGAACTGGATAGCCGAATCAACGAGGGCTGGCCCGCTTACGAGGCGGCGTTGAAAGCCAATAATAAGGTCTATGAGGCGTATATATATCCGGGGGTTAATCACGGATTCCATAATGATTCCACGCCCCGTTATGACAAATCTGCCGCCGATCTTGCCTGGCAAAGGACGCTGAAATGGTTCGATAAATATCTCTCCTGATGGGTTTATCTCTTACAGGATTACGTCTTAAACAAGCATGAAAAAATAGCGTGCGCAAATGTCGTTCTTTGCCTAAAATATCGCTATATATGACAATATATAGCGAATGAGGTGAACGATGAATAACCATTTTGGTAAAGGCTTAATGGCGGGATTAAAAGCAACGCATGCCGACAGTGCGGTTAATGTGACAAAATTCTGTGCCGATTATAAACGCGGTTTTGTATTAGGCTACTCACACCGGATGTACGAAAAGACCGGAGATCGCCAGCTTAGCGCCTGGGAAGCGGGTATTCTGACGCGCCGTTATGGACTGGATAAAGAGATGGTAATGGATTTCTTTCGTGAGAATAATTCCTGTTCTACGTTGCGCTTTTTTATGGCCGGTTATCGCCTAGAAAATTGATCAAACATACGTATTATCTTGCTTTAATTAATTACACTAATGCTTCTTCCCTTCGTTTTAGTGCCCCGCCGCAGTATCATGATATCGATAACCATAATAAATGTGTGGTAAATGGCGCATCGATCGCATTATTGATTTTGCGATTGAGGCAAAATATATGCCAGGTCTTCGCAACGGAATAACTATAAATGACTGGAGATAACACCCTCATCCATTCTCACGGCATTAACCGTCGTGATTTCATGAAGCTTTGTGCAGCATTAGCCGCCACCATGGGGTTAAGTAGCAAAGCCGCTGCAGAGATGGTCGAATCGGTTACTAACCCGCAGCGTCCGCCAGTTATCTGGATTGGCGCGCAGGAGTGCACCGGTTGTACGGAATCTCTGCTTCGTGCAACGCATCCAACGGTAGAAAACCTCGTGCTGGAGACTATCTCTCTGGAGTATCACGAAGTGCTTTCCGCCGCCTTCGGTCATCAGGTCGAAGAGAACAAACATAACGCTCTCGAGAAGTACAAAGGGCAGTATGTGTTAGTGGTGGATGGTTCCATCCCATTAAAAGATAACGGTATTTATTGCATGGTTGCCGGTGAGCCGATTGTGGATCACATCCGCAAAGCGGCGGAAGGCGCAGCAGCCATTATCGCTATCGGTTCCTGCTCTGCGTGGGGCGGTGTTGCCGCAGCTGGAGTTAACCCAACTGGCGCAGTCAGCCTGCAAGAAGTTCTACCGGGCAAAACCGTTATCAATATTCCTGGCTGCCCGCCGAACCCGCACAACTTCCTGGCGACCGTTGCGCACATCATCACTTACGGCAAACCGCCGAAACTGGATGACAAAAACCGTCCGACTTTCGCCTATGGTCGTCTGATTCACGAACACTGTGAACGTCGCCCGCACTTCGATGCTGGTCGTTTTGCCAAAGAGTTCGGTGATGAAGGCCACCGCGAAGGCTGGTGCCTGTACCACCTCGGCTGTAAAGGGCCAGAAACTTACGGCAACTGCTCAACGCTGCAATTCTGCGATGTTGGCGGCGTGTGGCCGGTAGCGATTGGTCACCCGTGCTATGGCTGTAACGAAGAAGGTATCGGCTTCCATAAAGGCATCCATCAGCTTGCCAACGTCGAAAACCAGACTCCGCGTTCACAGAAACCGGACGTTAACGCTAAAGAAGGCGGCAACGTCTCGGCAGGCGCTATTGGTTTGCTCGGCGGAGTGGTTGGGCTGGTTGCCGGTGTCAGCGTGATGGCGGTGCGTGAACTGGGTCGTCAGCAAAAGAAAGATAACGCTGACTCACGGGGAGAATAACCGTGAACAGACGTAATTTTATTAAAGCAGCCTCCTGCGGGGCATTGCTGACGGGCGCGCTGCCGTCTGTCAGTCATGCGGCTGCTGAAAACCGCCCGCCAATTCCGGGATCGCTGGGGATGTTGTACGACTCGACCTTGTGCGTAGGCTGTCAGGCTTGCGTCACCAAGTGTCAGGATATCAACTCCCCTGAACGTAACCCGCAAGGGGAACAGACCTGGTCGAACAACGACAAACTGTCGCCGTATACCAATAACATCATTCAGGTGTGGACCAGCGGCACAGGGGTCAACAAAGACCAGGAGGAGAATGGCTACGCGTACATTAAGAAACAGTGTATGCACTGCGTCGATCCGAACTGTGTCTCTGTGTGCCCGGTCTCTGCGCTGAAAAAAGATCCGAAAACCGGCATTGTCCATTACGACAAAGATGTGTGCACCGGCTGCCGTTACTGCATGGTCGCCTGCCCATACAACGTGCCGAAGTACGACTACAACAACCCGTTTGGTGCGCTGCATAAGTGCGAGTTGTGCAACCAGAAAGGTGTGGAACGTCTCGATAAAGGCGGTCTGCCTGGCTGCGTAGAAGTGTGCCCGGCGGGCGCGGTGATTTTTGGTACGCGTGAAGAGCTGATGGCGGAGGCGAAAAAACGTCTGGCGCTGAAGCCTGGCAGCGAATACCACTATCCGCGTCAGACGCTGAAATCTGGCGACACTTACCTGCATACGGTGCCGAAATATTATCCGCATCTGTACGGCGAGAAAGAGGGCGGCGGTACTCAGGTTCTGGTACTGACGGGTGTGCCTTATGAAAATCTCGACCTGCCGAAACTGGACGATCTTTCTACCGGTGCGCGTTCCGAAAATATTCAACACACCCTGTATAAAGGCATGATGCTACCACTGGCTGTGCTGGCGGGCTTAACCGTGCTGGTTCGTCGCAACACCAAAAACGACCATCACGACGGAGGAGACGATCATGAGTCATGATCCACAACCGCTGGGCGGCAAAATCATCAGTAAACCGGTCATGATTTTTGGACCGTTAATCGTCATCTGTATGCTCCTGATTGTGAAGCGTCTGGTGTTCGGTCTGGGCTCTGTCTCTGACCTGAACGGCGGCTTCCCGTGGGGCGTGTGGATCGCGTTTGACCTGTTGATCGGCACCGGCTTTGCCTGTGGCGGCTGGGCGCTGGCGTGGGCGGTATACGTCTTTAACCGTGGGCAATACCATCCGCTGGTGCGTCCGGCGCTGTTGGCGAGTCTGTTTGGTTACTCACTAGGTGGCTTGTCGATCACTATCGACGTGGGTCGCTACTGGAACCTGCCGTACTTCTACATTCCGGGTCACTTCAACGTGAACTCGGTACTGTTCGAGACGGCGGTCTGTATGACCATCTATATCGGCGTGATGGCACTGGAGTTTGCTCCGGCACTGTTTGAACGTCTGGGCTGGAAGGTGTCGCTACAGCGTCTGAACAAGGTGATGTTCTTCATCATCGCGCTCGGTGCGCTGCTGCCGACCATGCACCAGTCTTCAATGGGGTCGCTGATGATCTCGGCGGGCTACAAGGTGCATCCGCTGTGGCAGAGCTATGAAATGTTGCCGCTGTTCTCGCTGCTGACGGCGTTCATCATGGGCTTCTCGATTGTCATCTTTGAAGGTTCACTGGTGCAGGCGGGTCTGCGTGGCAACGGTCCGGATGAAAAGAGCCTGTTCGTCAAGCTGACCAACACCATCAGTGTGTTGCTGGCGATTTTCATCGTGCTGCGCTTTGGCGAGCTTATCTATCGCGACAAGCTGTCGTTAGCGTTTGCCGGTGACTTCTACTCCGTGATGTTCTGGATTGAAGTCCTGCTGATGCTCTTCCCGCTGGTCGTTCTGCGTGTGGCGAAGCTGCGTAATGATTCCCGCATGCTGTTCCTGTCAGCACTGAGCGCACTGTTAGGTTGTGCAACCTGGCGTCTGACCTATTCGCTGGTGGCATTCAACCCGGGCGGCGGTTACGCCTACTTCCCGACCTGGGAAGAACTGTTGATTTCTATTGGTTTTGTGGCTATTGAGATTTGCGCTTACATCGTACTCATTCGTCTACTGCCGATACTTCCTCCTTTAAAACAAAACGATCATAATCGTCATGAGGCGAGCAAAGCATGAGCCAGAGAATTACTATTGATCCGGTAACCCGTATTGAGGGGCATTTACGCATCGATTGCGAAATCGAAAATGGCGTCGTTTCGAAAGCATGGGCTTCCGGTACCATGTGGCGCGGCATGGAAGAGATCGTGAAAAACCGCGATCCGCGCGATGCATGGATGATTGTGCAACGTATCTGTGGCGTATGTACTACCACTCACGCGCTGTCTTCCGTTCGTGCGGCAGAAAGTGCGCTGAATATCGACGTTCCGGTTAACGCGCAATACATCCGTAACATCATTCTGGCTGCGCACACCACGCATGACCATATCGTTCATTTCTATCAGCTTTCGGCGCTGGACTGGGTGGACATCACTTCTGCACTGCAAGCTGACCCAACCAAAGCCTCTGAAATGCTGAAAGGCGTTTCGACCTGGCATCTGAACAGTCCGGAAGAGTTCACCAAAGTTCAGAACAAGATTAAAGATCTGGTTGCCAGCGGTCAGTTGGGTATTTTCGCCAATGGCTACTGGGGTCACCCGGCGATGAAACTGCCGCCGGAAGTGAACCTGATTGCGGTAGCGCACTACCTGCAGGCGCTGGAGTGCCAGCGTGACGCTAACCGCGTCGTGGCGCTGCTGGGCGGTAAAACGCCGCACATTCAGAACCTGGCGGTAGGCGGGGTCGCTAACCCAATCAACCTCGACGGTTTGGGCGTGCTGAACCTTGAGCGCCTGATGTACATCAAGTCTTTCATCGACAAGCTGAGCGACTTTGTTGAACAGGTTTATAAGGTTGATACCGCAGTTATCGCCGCGTTCTACCCGGAATGGCTGACGCGCGGTAAAGGTGCGGTGAACTACCTGAGCGTGCCGGAATTCCCGACCGACAGCAAAAACGGCAGCTTCCTGTTCCCGGGCGGCTACATTGAGAATGCGGATCTGTCCTCGTATCGTCCGATCACTTCTCATTCCGATGAATACCTGATCAAAGGCATTCAGGAAAGCGCGAAGCACTCCTGGTATAAAGACGAAGCGCCGCAGGCACCGTGGGAAGGTACCACCATTCCGGCTTACGACGGTTGGTCTGATGACGGTAAATATTCCTGGGTGAAATCGCCGACTTTCTACGGCAAAACGGTAGAAGTGGGTCCGCTGGCTAATATGCTGGTGAAACTGGCGGCAGGTCGCGAATCTACCCAGAACAAACTGAATGAAATCGTTGCGATTTATCAGAAACTGACTGGCAACACGCTGGAAGTGGCACAGCTGCACTCCACGCTGGGCCGTATTATTGGTCGTACCGTTCACTGCTGTGAATTGCAGGATATCCTGCAAAACCAATACAGTGCACTGATCACCAATATCGGCAAAGGCGATCACACCACCTTTGTGAAGCCGAACATTCCGGCAACGGGTGAGTTCAAAGGTGTTGGCTTCCTCGAAGCGCCGCGCGGTATGCTCTCTCACTGGATGGTTATTAAAGACGGTATCATCAGCAACTACCAGGCGGTTGTTCCATCAACCTGGAACTCTGGTCCGCGTAACTTCAATGATGACGTCGGTCCTTACGAGCAGTCGCTGGTGGGTACACCGGTTGCCGATCCGAATAAACCGCTGGAAGTGGTGCGTACCATTCACTCCTTCGACCCGTGCATGGCCTGTGCGGTACACGTAGTGGATGCCGACGGCAACGAAGTGGTTTCAGTGAAGGTTCTGTAATGCGTATTTTAGTCTTAGGGGTCGGCAATATTTTGCTGACCGATGAAGCCATCGGTGTGCGGATTGTTGAAGCGTTAGAGCAACGATACATTCTGCCGGATTATGTTGAGATCCTCGATGGCGGCACGGCGGGAATGGAGCTGCTTGGCGACATGGCAAATCGCGATCATCTGATTATTGCGGATGCCATTGTGTCGAAAAAGAACGCGCCGGGAACGATGATGATCCTGCGGGATGAAGAAGTTCCGGCGTTGTTTACCAACAAAATCTCTCCGCATCAGCTTGGCCTGGCCGACGTATTGTCGGCCCTGCGCTTCACCGGCGAGTTTCCGAAAAAGCTGACGCTGGTCGGTGTGATCCCGGAATCGCTGGAGCCGCACATCGGCTTAACGCCGACGGTTGAAGCAATGATTGAACCTGCGCTTGAGCAGGTTCTGGCTGCGCTGCGCGAATCAGGCGTGGAAGCTATCCCACGGGAGGCGACTCATGACTGAAGAGATAGCAGGTTTCCAGACCTCCCCGAAGGCGCAAGTACAGGCAGCGTTTGAAGAAATTGCCCGGCGTTCGATGCACGATCTCTCTTTTCTGCATCCCTCAATGCCGGTGTATGTTTCTGACTTTACGCTGTTCGAAGGTCAGTGGACGGGGTGTGTGATCACCCCGTGGATGCTGAGTGCAGTTATCTTCCCCGGCCCGGATCAACTCTGGCCGCTGCGCAAAGTGAGTGAAAAAATTGGTCTGCAACTGCCGTATGGCACTATGACCTTTACCGTTGGCGAACTGGACAGTGTTTCTCAATATCTCTCCTGTTCGCTGATGTCACCGCTTTCGCATAGCATGTCGATTGAAGAGGGCCAACGCCTGACGGATGACTGCGCGCGGATGATCCTTTCGCTACCGGTCGCTAATCCGGATGTACCACACGCAGGGCGTCGCGCCCTGCTGTTTGGTCGCAGGAGTGGCGAAAATGCATGAGTTGTCGCTTTGCCAGAGCGCCGTTGAAATTATCCAACGGCAGGCGGAGCAGCACGATGTTAAGCGCGTCACCGCCGTGTGGCTGGAAATTGGCGCGCTCTCCTGCGTTGAGGAGAGCGCCGTCCGTTTTAGTTTTGAAATTGTCTGCCACGGAACGGTGGCGCAAGGGTGCGATTTACATATCGTCTATAAACCCGCCCAGGCCTGGTGCTGGGATTGCAGCCAGGTGGTGGAGATTCATCAGCACGATGCGCAGTGTCCGCTCTGTCATGGCGAGCGGTTGCGTGTCGATACCGGCGATTCGCTGATCGTCAAAAGTATTGAAGTTGAATAACTGGAGTTAACAATGTGTATTGGCGTTCCAGGCCAGGTGCTGGCTGTCGGTGAAGATATTCACCAGCTTGCGCAGGTTGAAGTATGTGGTATCAAGCGCGACGTGAATATCGCCCTGATTTGTGAAGGTAACCCTGCCGATCTGCTGGGCCAGTGGGTGCTGGTACACGTCGGATTTGCCATGAGCATCATCGACGAAGATGAAGCCAAAGCCACATTAGACGCACTGCGCCAAATGGATTACGACATTACCAGCGCGTGATGATTAAAGCCGGATGCGGCGTAAATGCTTTATCCGGCTACATAGCGATAAGCCTGCCAATGTTGCGACTTACCCCTGACGCTTATCTTCCGTATTCGTCTCGAAATCACTGGCGTCATGGCGCTCATGCAACTGCTCGTTCAGCGGCCCGTTGGTGCGGTTAACAATACGCCCACGCTTCACCGCCGGACGTTCGCCCACTTCTTTCGCCCAGCGTTGCACGTGCTTATAACTGCCCGCATCCAGAAACTCTGCGGCATCATACACGCCGCCTAACACCACGTTGCCAAACCACGGCCAGATCGCCATATCCGCAATGGTGTACTCATCGCCCGCAACAAACTTGTGCTGCGCCAGTTGCTTATCCAGCACGTCGAGCAGGCGCTTGGCTTCCATGGTAAAGCGGTTGATGGCGTACTCAATTTTCACCGGCGCGTAATGGTAAAAGTGACCAAAACCACCGCCGAGGAACGGTGCCGCGCCCTGTAACCAGAACAGCCAGTTCATCGTTTCAGTACGCTTTGCCAAATCCTGCGGCAGGAAGTAGCCAAATTTCTCCGCCAGATAAAGCAGAATCGATCCAGACTCAAACACGCGGATCGGTGGATTATGGGTATGGTCGCGCAGCGCCGGGATCTTCGAGTTTGGGTTCACTTCGACAAAGCCGCTGGAGAATTGATCGCCATCGCCAATACGAATCAGCCAGGCGTCGTACTCTGCACCAGTAACGCCCAGTGCCAGCAGCTCCTCAAGCATAATCGTTACTTTCTGACCGTTCGGCGTTCCCAGCGAATAAAGTTGCAATGGATGTTTGCCCACCGGCAGCGTTTTTTCATGCGTCGGACCAGAAACCGGGCGATTGATACTGGCGAACGCGCCGCCAGCGGATTTATCCCACGTCCAGACTTTCGCGGGCTGATAAGTATTGTCTGTCATAGTGAGTTGCCTTCTGAGTGGTAGTGTTGAAGCAGTGTAGCAGGTCACTTGCTGTACAGAATGTGAATTTTTTAACCCTTTGCGCCAGCCGCTGCGATGAGGTGTATGATTAGTCTGACCTCTGTCCGGTTAATGTCGCTGAGCAGGTAATCAGAGCACAACAATTACGCCAACTGCTTAGGTTGTATTGTTAAAGGTAAAGTGATGAGCAAAGGAACGACCAGCCAGGATGCCCCGTTCGGGACATTATTGGGCTACGCCCCAGGTGGGGTAGCAATCTACTCTTCAGATTACAGTTCTCTCGATCCGCAGGAATACGAAGATGACGCCGTATTCCGTAGCTATATCGACGATGAATATATGGGCCACAAATGGCAATGCGTTGAATTTGCTCGCCGTTTTCTCTTTCTGAACTACGGTGTAGTCTTCACTGACGTGGGTATGGCATGGGAGATTTTCTCACTGCGCTTCCTGCGTGAAGTGGTCAATGACAACATCCTGCCATTGCAGGCATTTCCTAACGGTTCGCCGCGTGCACCGGTAGCGGGGGCGCTTCTTATCTGGGATAAAGGCGGTGAATTTAAAGACACTGGCCATGTCGCCATCATTACCCAATTGCATGGCAACAAAGTCCGTATTGCGGAACAGAACGTGATTCATACCCCGTTGCCGCAAGGGCAACAGTGGACACGCGAGCTGGAGATGGTGGTCGAAAACGGCGGCTATACCCTGAAAGACACCTTCGATGACACCACTATTCTGGGCTGGATGATCCAGACGGAAGATACCGAATACAGCTTGCCACAGCCGGAAATTGCAGGCGAACTGCTGAAAATCAGCGGGGCGCGTCTGGAAAACAAAGGCCAGTTTGACGGTAAATGGCTGGATGAAAAAGATCCGCTGCAAAACGCCTATGTACAGGCCAACGGCCAGGTGATCAATCAGGATCCGTATCATTACTACACCATTACCGAGAGTGCCGAGCAGGAGCTGATTAAAGCCACCAACGAGCTGCACCTGATGTATCTTCACGCCACCGACAAGGTGCTGAAAGATGACAACCTGCTGGCGCTGTTTGACATTCCGAAAATCCTCTGGCCACGTTTGCGTCTCTCCTGGCAGCGTCGCCGTCATCATATGATCACTGGTCGTATGGATTTCTGCATGGATGAACGTGGCCTGAAAGTCTACGAATACAACGCCGATTCTGCCTCCTGTCATACCGAAGCGGGCTTGATCCTCGAACGTTGGGCGGAGCAGGGCTATAAAGGCAACGGCTTCAATCCTGCGGAAGGACTGATTAACGAACTGGCTGGCGCGTGGAAACACAGTCGTGCACGTCCGTTTGTCCATATCATGCAGGACAAAGATATCGAGGAAAACTATCACGCGCAGTTTATGGAGCAGGCGCTGCACCAGGCGGGCTTTGAAACGCGTATCTTGCGTGGGTTGGATGAACTGGGCTGGGATGCTGCCGGGCAACTGATTGATGGGGAAGGGCGACTGGTTAACTGCGTATGGAAAACCTGGGCGTGGGAAACGGCATTTGATCAAATCCGCGAAGTGAGCGACCGTGAATTTGCCGCAGTGCCGATCCGTACCGGGCATCCACAAAATGAAGTGCGTCTTATCGACGTATTGCTGCGCCCGGAAGTGTTGGTTTTTGAGCCGCTATGGACGGTGATCCCCGGTAACAAAGCGATTCTGCCGATCCTCTGGTCTCTGTTCCCGCACCATCGTTATCTGTTGGATACTGACTTCACCGTGAATGATGAGCTGGTGAAAACCGGTTATGCCGTTAAACCGATTGCCGGGCGCTGTGGTAGCAACATTGACCTGGTCAGCCATCATGAAGAGGTGCTTGATCAGACCAGTGGTAAATTTGCCGAACAGAAAAATATTTACCAGCAACTGTGGTGTTTGCCGAAAGTGGACGGTAAATACATTCAGGTATGTACCTTCACCGTTGGCGGCAACTACGGTGGGACGTGTTTGCGCGGTGATGAATCACTGGTCATCAAAAAAGAGAGTGATATTGAACCGTTAATTGTGGTGAAAAAGTAATACATGTTGTAGCAACCCCGTACTGATTATGAAGAATAATCAGTACGGGGATTAATCAAAACATTCAATATTTATATATTCCAATATTTATTCATTTTATATGTGAATATATTAACCAGCAGAATACCTGTGTTTTGATTATTTCTAAAGGTTTTGAATGAATGCTTATTGTCTGATACACAAGAAATAACACGCTTTTTATCGTTAAAAAATGATATTTCACTTTGCCCATGCCGTTAAAGTCACTGATAATGCGTCCGTTCGTAAATTCAAAATGGCGTAATCTAATATATGCTAAATTTATTTGTTGGCCTTGATATATACACAGGGCTTTTGTTATTACTTGCTCTGGCATTTGTGTTGTTCTACGAAGCAATCAATGGTTTTCATGACACGGCGAATGCGGTGGCAACCGTTATTTATACTCGTGCCATGCAACCACAACTTGCTGTGGTGATGGCGGCATTTTTTAATTTTTTTGGCGTGTTATTGGGCGGACTTAGCGTTGCCTATGCCATTGTCCATATGTTACCAACCGATTTGTTGCTGAATATGGGGTCAACTCACGGCCTGGCGATGGTCTTTTCCATGCTGCTGGCGGCGATTATCTGGAACCTGGGAACGTGGTTCTTTGGTTTACCGGCCTCCAGTTCGCACACCTTGATTGGTGCGATTATCGGCATCGGTTTAACCAACGCGCTGTTAACCGGCTCATCGGTGATGGATGCGTTAAACCTGCGTGAAGTGACCAAAATTTTCTCCTCGCTGATTGTTTCCCCTATCGTCGGCCTGGTCATTGCGGGTGGTCTGATTTTCCTGCTGCGCCGTTTCTGGAGCGGGACGAAAAAGCGTGACCGTATTCACCGCATTCCGGAAGATCGCAAAAAGAAAAAAGGCAAACGTAAGCCGCCATTCTGGACGCGTATTGCGCTGATTGTTTCCGCTGCGGGCGTGGCGTTTTCGCACGGCGCTAACGACGGGCAGAAAGGGATCGGCCTGGTAATGCTGGTACTGGTGGGGATTGCCCCTGCTGGCTTCGTCGTCAATATGAACGCGTCCGGCTATGAAATTACCCGTACCCGCGATGCCGTCACCAACTTCGAACACTACCTGCAACAGCATCCTGAACTGCCGCAGAAGTTGATTGCGATGGAACCTCCATTGCCTGCGGCATCGACTGATGGCGCGCAAGTGACGGAGTTTCACTGTCATCCGGCAAATACCTTTGATGCGATTGCGCGCGTTAAAACGATGCTGCCAGGCAATATGGAAAGCTACGAGCCGTTAAGCGTGAGTCAGCGCAGCCAGCTGCGCCGCATTATGCTGTGCATCTCTGATACTTCCGCGAAGCTGGCGAAACTGCCAGGCGTCAGTAAAGAAGACCAGAACCTGCTGAAAAAACTGCGCAGCGATATGTTAAGCACCATTGAGTACGCACCGGTATGGATCATCATGGCAGTAGCACTGGCGCTCGGCATTGGCACCATGATTGGCTGGCGTCGTGTAGCGATGACCATCGGTGAGAAGATTGGTAAGCGCGGCATGACGTATGCGCAAGGCATGGCGGCACAAATGACGGCGGCAGTGTCTATCGGCCTTGCCAGTTATATTGGGATGCCCGTCTCCACAACACACGTACTCTCATCTGCCGTAGCAGGAACGATGGTGGTGGACGGCGGTGGGTTACAGCGTAAAACGGTAACCAGCATCCTGATGGCGTGGGTGTTTACTTTACCGGCGGCGATTTTTCTTTCTGGTGGGTTGTACTGGATAGCATTGCAGTTGATTTAACCTTCCTGAAAATGCCCGGTCCTGGCGATCGGGCATTTCCATTTTTGACTAGTGATAACCACGCGCGGTCATAAAATCCGTAATCGCTTTTTCTGCATCAATCAGCACCTTTTCCAGTGGCTGATTAGCATCGATATCAACCAGTTGTGCACCGCCAAAGGTTAACTGTGGCGTTATGGCAATCTTCCTCGCCAGCGATTCCCGTTTATGGTCGGGTTTACGCGCGCAGGCAACTTCAAGGTCAACATTGAGTTTGATGACCAGATCAGGTTTATGGCTCGCCATCCAGTGAAACGCTTTACGTTCCTGGCTTGCCAGCCATGAGACAAAACGACCACCTTCAATGTTAGGTGGGAACACTGTACCATCGTAAGCGCCAGGAATTTGGTCCTGAGGATAACGGTCGGTTAGAACAATTAACCCGCGACGACGACAGGCAAGCATATGACGAAAGCGCAGTAAGCGACGGGCGACAAACGCTGTAATTACCAGCGCCGGAACTGGTCCTGGCAATTTTTTTGCTGTTTTCACCTGATTTCGTTCAATTGTTTTATGTAAGGATTTTCCCATCAACGGTAATTTTGTCACTGAACGACCGACATTTCCGGCCTGTTTTCCTAAATGAACTCTTTCGGCAGCACCATATTTTTCGACAACGGTAATGAGATGTTCACACACCGTTGACTTGCCTGAACCATCGCTACCAATAACGGCAATTAATGGAGGTGTTATTGACTGCATGAATATATCCTTTAATTTAAATATCCATTAAAAATATTTATTTGGTTAATATGTTTTTATGAAAGCGTAATTCAGGTCAATGTCACAATTAACCATTGTCACAATAAGGTTGAACGGATATTCTGAGCACGGACCACGTAATATTCAATACATTATTTGCTGCCGGGTTTTTCGTGAATCAACGTAATATGTCAATAATTAATTCCACGCCAGTGCGTGTTATTGCCATTGTAGGATGTGATGGTTCAGGTAAATCGACCCTCACGGCAAGCCTGGTAAATGAACTGGCAGCAACAATGCCAACAGAACACATTTATCTCGGGCAATCGTCCGGGCGAATTGGCGAATGGATTTCACAGCTCCCTGTTATTGGCGCACCTTTTGGGCGTTATCTGCGAAGTAAAGCGGCACATGTGCACGAAAAGCCCTCCACACCGCCTGGCAATATGACTGCGCTGGTTATCTATCTGCTTTCCTGCTGGCGGGCGTATAAGTTTCGCAAAATGTTGTGTAAAAGCCAGCAAGGCTATCTGCTCATCACCGACCGCTACCCGCAGGTTGAAGTGCCGGGTTTTCGCTTTGATGGCCCGCAATTGGCAAAAACCACGGGCGGTAACGGTTGGATAAAAATGTTAAGGCAGCGCGAGCTGAAGCTGTACCAATGGATGGCATCTTATTTGCCCGTATTGTTGATTCGTCTTGGCATTGATGAACAAACCGCGTTTGCGCGTAAACCTGACCACCAACTGGCGGCGTTACAGGAAAAAATCGCCGTTACGCCGCAACTGACATTTAATGGCGCCAGGATCCTTGAACTGGATGGTCGGCAACCAGCCGATGAAATTCTGCAAGCGTCACTACGCGCAATTCAAGCTGCGCTTTCCTGATCACCAAAATGGATAGGGGATGATTTAACGAATGGACGCACTACAAACACAAACTGTTAATAGTACAACCGCGCCGCAGCCCAACTACATTCCGGGGCTGATTGCGGTGGTCGGGTGTGATGGCACCGGTAAATCCACACTGACCACCGACCTCGTGAAATCGCTGCAACAACACTGGCAAACCGAGCGGCGCTATCTGGGGCTGCTCTCGGGCGAAGACGGCGACAAAATCAAACGATTGCCGTTGGTTGGCGTCTGGCTCGAAAGGCGACTGGCGGCCAAATCATCGAAAACCCAAAGCATGAAAACCCAAAGCATGAAAACCAAATCTCCAGCGCTATGGGCGGCGGTGATTATGTACTGCTTCTCGCTGCGAAGAATGGCGAATCTACGCAAGGTTCAGCGACTGGCGCAAAGTGGCGTTCTGGTGGTCAGCGATCGCTTCCCGCAGGCTGAAATTTCGGGCTTTTATTATGACGGACCGGGGATCGGCGTCGAACGTGCGACCGGGAAAATCAGCATGTTTCTGGCGCAGCGCGAACGGCGTTTATACCAAAAAATGGCGCAATACCGTCCTGAATTAATCATTCGTTTGGGGATTGATATTGATACTGCCATCTCCCGCAAGCCTGACCATGACTATGCCGAGCTGCAGGACAAAATCGGCGTCATGTCGACGATTGGCTATAACGGCACAAAAATTCTTGAGATTGATTCCAGAGCGCCCTACAGCGAAGTGCTGGAACAGGCACAGAAGGCGGTTTCTCTGGTTGCCATCGTTTCTGACCGCCGAAGTTTAACTTAAGGCTGGCGGGATACTTTTTACTATCAACGATAAGGTCAGGCTGAATTGGCGGGTTTTAACATCAAACATTGGTTTGCAGATGGCGCGTTTCGCACCATTATTCGCAATAGCGCCTGGTTAGGCTCCAGTAATGTCGTGAGCGCTTTACTGGGTCTGTTGGCGCTCTCGTGTGCCGGTAAAGGGATGACGCCCGCCATGTTTGGCGTACTGGTGATTGTACAATCGTACGCCAAGTCGATCAGCGATTTTATTAAGTTTCAGATATGGCAGCTGGTGGTTCAGTACGGAACACCAGCATTAACCAACAATAATCCGCAGCAATTCCGCAATGTCGTCTCATTTTCCTTCTCGCTGGATATCGTCAGCGGCGCGGTGGCGATTGTCGGCGGCATTGCCTTACTCCCTTTTCTTTCCCATTCATTAGGTCTGGATGACCAAAGCTTTTGGCTGGCAGCGCTGTATTGCACGCTCATTCCTTCAATGGCTTCCTCCACGCCGACCGGCATTCTGCGTGCGGTAGATCGCTTCGATCTAATTGCTGTACAGCAAGCGACGAAACCTTTTCTGCGCGCAGCGGGGAGCGTCGTAGCCTGGTATTTTGACTTTGGTTTTGCGGGTTTTGTTATTGCCTGGTACGTGTCGAATCTGGTTGGCGGCACCATGTACTGGTGGTTTGCCGCGCGCGAATTACGCCGCAGAAATATCCATAACGCCTTCAAATTGAATCTGTTTGAGTCTGCCCGACACATTAAAGGCGCGTGGAGTTTTGTCTGGTCAACCAACATTGCCCACTCCATCTGGTCGGCGCGTAACTCGTGCAGCACAGTGCTGGTGGGGATCGTGTTAGGACCCGCTGCCGCCGGGTTATTTAAAATCGCCATGACATTCTTCGACGCCGCCGGAACGCCAGCGGGTTTACTGGGCAAAAGTTTTTACCCAGAGGTGATGCGTTTAGATCCGCGCACCACCAGACCGTGGTTGTTAGGCGTGAAGTCAGGTTTACTGGCGGGCGGAATTGGTATTCTGGTGGCGCTCGCGGTGTTGATCGTCGGCAAGCCGCTTATTTCGCTGGTGTTTGGCGTTAAGTATCTCGAAGCGTATGACCTGATTCAGGTGATGCTGGGCGCAATTGTGATTTCGATGCTGGGCTTCCCACAGGAGTCATTGCTATTGATGGCGGGAAAACAGCGCGCTTTTCTCGTGGCGCAAACCATCGCCTCAATCGGCTACATCGTATTGCTGTTCATGTTCTGTCATCTGTTTGGCGTGCTGGGAGCAGCGTTTGCTTATTTCGGTGGGCAATGTCTGGATGTGGTGCTCTCGTTAATTCCGACCTTAAAGGCATTTTTTCAGCGCCATTCCTTGCTTTATAACGCAGCCGGAGAGAAATCCTGATGATGAGAAAATATTTCCCGCTTGAGGCGAGCGAGCGTTTATTTGTTGCAGTTGAAGAAGATGATGTCGTTGATGCACAGGTCAGTTTGCCGCCGACTATCGCACTAAGTTGTACCACCGAAATCATCCATGATAATTACGCGTTATGCCTGCAATTCTGGCTCAATGGCGTCAATCGCCAGGAGTTACTGCGTTTAATATGCAAACAGGCCAAAGGCGATGAGCTGACTGCTGATGAGCGCAAACAATTTAAATACATGCGAGCGCGCTACAAGCACCTGCGTTTTGCGCAACGGCTGTATTTAAAGAAGCATCAGGCCGGATTTTTATTCGGCAAAACGACCGTTTTTTTGGGGCGTTTTCAGGACGGTTTTCGTAACGGTAAGAAAAATATTGTGTCGTATTACGGCAACTTGTTACGGGTTTATTTAAGCTCTCCGGTCTGGTCGTTGGTGAACTATTCATTACGCCATAGCCAGTTAGAAAGCGTAAGCGGTTTTATTGCCTATCGGCAAAAGCAAATGCATACCCTGAAAGAGATAATTGCCAAACCGCGACTCACCGGCAGGGAATTTCATGATGTGCGAAAAATCATCAGCCAGCAGGTTTCTTATTACGACACCTTAAGATCGCTTGATCCTGAAAATAAAGAGGCGTTACAGATTTCCCGCTTCCTCGCCGCCATTAATGGCCTGATGGGGGATAAACACGACGACATGGTGGCGGATGATATGGAAAACCGCCAGTCGTATGATGCACCGGTGGCGCTGGATAGCGATATTCGCCAGCGCTTAGAGCTGCTGATTTCGCGTTTTCCGCTATAACCGGAGCAATGATGTCATCTCGTTTGATTATTGCGCTGATTATCATGCTCTTAGCCCAGGGTGTGCAGGCACACAATTTTGTCACTGGCAAAACGGTTACCCCCGTTTATATCCAGGAAGGCGGCGAGCTGCTTCTGAATAGCGACGACGAAATTCACTACCAAAAGTGGAACAGCACACAGCTGGCGGGAAAAGTCCGCATTATCCAGTATATCGCCGGGCGTAAGTCGGCGAAGAAAAAGAACTCACTGTTAATTAAAGCGGTTGAAGCGGCAAACTTTCCGCAGGATCGTTTTCAGCCCACCACCATTGTGAACACCGATGATGCCATCTTTGGTACTGGCTATTTTGTCGTTGGCAAAATCGAAAAAAATAAACGCCGCTATCCGTGGGCGCAATTCGTTATTGACGGCAATGGACTGGGACGCGTTGCCTGGCGGTTGCCGGAGCAGAGTTCAACCATTCTGGTGCTGAATAAAGACGGGCAAATTCAGTGGGCAAAGGACGGCAGCCTGACGCCGGAAGAGGTAGATCATGTCATTGCGCTGGCGCAGAAACTGATCAATGAATAAAAAATTCAAAGGATTGAGGGTGTTAGTGAGATGAAGCTGGTTGAACACTACATCATGCGTGGTACGCGCCGTCTGGTGCTGATTATCGTCGGTTTTCTGATCTTTATTTTCGCCAGCTACTCCGCACAGCGTTATCTGACCGAAGCGGCAAATGGGACCTTAGCTCTTGATGTTGTGCTGGATATCGTTTTCTACAAAGTGCTGATTGCACTGGAGATGTTGTTACCTGTTGGTCTGTATGTGTCAGTTGGCGTGACGCTAGGGCAGATGTATACCGACTCGGAAATTACCGCTATCTCTGCGGCGGGGGGCAATCCGGGACGCTTGTACAAAGCCGTTCTTTATCTGGCGATACCGCTAAGTATTTTTGTCACCCTTCTGTCGATGTATGGTCGGCCGTGGGCTTATGCGCAGATTTATCAACTGGAGCAACAGTCGCAGTCGGAGCTGGATGTTCGCCAGTTGCGGGCAAAGAAATTTAACACTAACGATAACGGACGAATGATCCTTTCGCAGACGGTTGATCAGGATAATAATCGCCTGACTGACGCGCTGATTTATACTTCTACTGCCAATCGAACCCGCATTTTCCGCGCCCGTTCGGTTGATGTGGTTGACCCATCACCTGAGAAACCGACCGTTATGTTGCATAACGGGACCGCCTATCTTCTCGATCATCAGGGGCGTGACGACAACGAACAGATCTACCGTAATCTGCAATTACATCTGAATCCGCTGGATCAAAGCCCTAACGTCAAACGCAAAGCAAAATCGGTCACGGAGCTGGCGCGCTCAGCCTTTCCTGCCGATCATGCCGAACTGCAATGGCGACAAAGCCGTGGCCTGACAGCATTGTTGATGGCGCTGCTGGCCATTTCATTAAGTCGGGTAAAACCGCGGCAAGGGCGATTTTCAACGTTATTGCCACTGACATTGCTGTTTGTTGCCATTTTTTATGGCGGCGACGTCTGCCGTACGCTGGTGGCTAACGGTGCGATTCCCCTCATTCCTGGTTTGTGGTTAGTACCCGGACTCATGCTAATGGGCCTGCTGATGCTGGTCGCACGCGACTTCTCTTTGCTGCAGAAATTTTCCCGATGAATGTTTTCAGTCGCTATTTAATCCGTCATCTCTTTCTCGGTTTTGCCGCCGCCGCAGGGCTATTGCTGCCGCTTTTTACCACCTTCAACCTGATTAACGAACTGGATGATGTCAGCCCGGGCGGTTATCGCTGGACTCAGGCGGTGCTGGTGGTGCTGATGACCTTACCGCGTACACTGGTCGAACTTTCGCCGTTTATCGCATTATTGGGAGGGATTGTTGGCCTGGGGCAGTTATCGAAAAACAGTGAGCTTACCGCCATTCGCAGCACTGGGTTTTCTATCTTCCGTATTGCACTGGTGGCGCTGGTTGCCGGGATATTGTGGACTGTTTCGTTAGGCGCGATAGATGAGTGGGTGGCGTCGCCATTGCAGCAACAGGCGCTGCAAATCAAATCGACTGCCACCGCGTTGGGGGAGGACGATGACATTACCGGCAATATGCTTTGGGCCAGGCGCGGTAATGAATTTGTGACGGTGAAATCGCTGAACGAGCAGGGCCAGCCTGTGGGCGTGGAGATATTTCATTATCGCGACGATCTCTCGCTCGAATCCTACATTTTTGCACGCAGTGCCTCCATTGAAGACGACAAAACGTGGATCCTGCATGGTGTGAATCATAAAAAATGGTTGAATGGCAAAGAAACGCTGGAAACATCAGATAATCTTGCCTGGCAATCGGCCTTCACCAGTATGGATCTTGAAGAGTTATCGATGCCGGGGAATACTTTTTCTGTCCGTCAGCTTAATCATTACATCCATTATTTGCAGGAAACCGGACAACCCAGCAGCGAATACCGCCTTGCACTGTGGGAAAAACTGGGGCAACCGATCCTGACCCTGGCGATGATTTTGCTGGCTGTGCCGTTCACCTTTAGCGCCCCGCGCTCGCCAGGGATGGGTAGCCGTCTCGCTGTAGGCGTCATCGTTGGCTTACTCACCTGGATCAGCTATCAAATCATGGTCAATCTGGGATTGTTATTTGCGTTGAGCGCACCTGTTACCGCGCTCGGTTTACCGGTAGCGTTTGTGTTGGTGGCGTTGAGCCTGGTGTATTGGTATGACAGACAACATTAAACCCGCCGTGGCGCAACACCACAGCGGGCTCACATTACTGCTTCAGAGTAGCAAATGCCTGAATGATGGCATCGATTTGCTCACGACTGTGGGCAGCGTTTACGCTACAGCGCAGCAGAGTGATGCCTGCAGGCGCGGCAGGTGGCAGGATAAGATTCACATAAACGCCCAGCGAAATAAGCTCGCGCCAGATGCGTAAACCTTCCTCTTTCGAACCGATTATTACTGGCACTACCGGGCTAATATGTGAACTTAACTCATAACCCAGTTTTTGCAGACCGTCATACAGATGGTTGGCGTTATCCATCAGTTTTTGCCGCAGCTCTGGTTGTGTGGCAATGGTTCTTAACGACGAGCGCACGGTCGCAATGCAGGACGGAGAAGGAGAGGCGGTAAAAATATACGGGCGGCTGCCGTAGCGCAGCACTTCCATCGCTTCCGAACCGACAGCAAAACCGCCAATCGAGGCCAGACTTTTACTGAAAGTACCAACGATAATATCCACATCATCTTCAACGCCAACGGCTTCAGCCAGTCCGCGCCCCGTTGCGCCTAACACGCCAAACGAATGCGCTTCATCGACAATCAAATAACCACCGAGACGACGTTTGATATCAACAATTTCCGCTAACGGCGCAACGTCACCGAGCATGCTGTAGATGCCCTCAACGATGATAATCGCCTCTTTCGCCCGTTCACCGAGGCGAACCATGCGCCGTTCCAGATCTTTAGCATCGTTATGGCGGAAACGAATAATTTCTGCGCCACCGAGAGAACAGGCGTCATAAATACTGGCGTGGCTGTCGGCATCCAGTAACACCACGGCGTTATGGTCGGCAAGTGCGCTGATGACGCCTAAATTAGCGGTATAACCGGTTGAAAAAACGATAGCGGTAGGGCGATTGAAAAACTCGGCAATCTCTTTCTCTAACGCCAGGTGCGGCGCATAACTGCCGTTTGCCATACGAGAACCGGTGGTGCCGGTGCCTTGGGCCGCTAACGCTGCCTGACCTTCGGCGATGGCATCATGATTAAAGGTTAAACCGAGATAATTATTGGTCCCGGCCAGAATCACTTTTTTATTGCCGATCCGACCTTCGGTGGCGGAATACACTTCATCAATACAGGTGCCAAACGGTGTTAACCCGTTGTCACTAAATTGCAGTCGCTCGCCAGCAAGGCGCGCATATTTATCGTATAGCCCCATTATTTATTCTCCAGCCATGGAAGTAGAGTTTCCATTAATTGCGCAGGGGTTTTGACATCCAGCAGAATATTAATAGGAATGGAAATATCGAATCTGTCTTCCAGCATCATTAAGAGATCCATCACTTTGATCGACTCCAGGCCAAGATCGTTGACGAGATCGCTGTCGGGCTTAATTTCCACACCGTTTTCGACCAAATCCTGTAAACAGGAAAGGATGTAATCCATTACTATTTCACGATTTACCATAGAAACGTTAACACACCTTTAAACAAGACAATCAAAATAGCCCGTTGCGTAATGCGTGTTCCAGGCTAATCCCGGGAAACCAATTAATATCTTCAGAAATACGGTTATTACTTGCCGACCAGTCGGCATGGGTTAATTCACGGATTTTCGAACGAGTCAGCATCGGTTCTTTACCCGCCAGACGGCTCAACGCGGTACTGATATCCGCAAGGCAGGTGAGTAGCGGCAGAGGAATACCGACCATCCGCACGGAACCACAGCGGACATCGGCAACAAGCTGTTGGACACGTTGCCAGTCATAGCCTCCGGCGACGCCATCGCATAATTCATAGGTTTGCGTCTGTACAGTTTCGGCGCTTAACCACTGACCCACTGCTTGCGCAAAATCGGTGACGTGCAGGAAAGAGAGCTGTGTCTCTGGCGTGCCAAGTCGTGGCAGCAGACCGCGCAGCATCCAGTCAAACAGCGGTTTTAACTCTTTATCGCCGGGACCATACACGGCTGTCGGGCGAAAAACGCCCAACGTAATTGCGTCAGCCATTGCAGTCAGCTGTTGTTCGGCGACGTGTTTGGAATTTGCGTACCAGGAGAGTTCGGGATGGCGCGCCGCCAGCGAAGAGATAAACAGAAATCGTTGGCAAAAGCCGCTCTCTTTTGCCGCTTGCATCAGGCGCAGGCTGCCGTCAACGTTGCAGCGGGTAAAAATCTCTTCTTTGTGCCCGCGCACTTGCCCGGCGCAATGGACCACCGCGCTGGCTCCGGTAACCAGTTCGCTAAGCGAATGTGTATCTTCCAGCGAACCGCGCACCCAAGTGAGATTATCATTGACGTGAGCGCGGGCAGTACGCGTCAATGCGCGAACGTGAAAGCCGCGGGCGAGCAGGTTATCAATAATATATTTACCGATAAACCCGGTAGCGCCCGTCACCGCGACAGTTTGATTCATGCCAGGGACTCCTGCACATGAAGACTGGCAGCATAAGCCTTCTGATAACGTTTTTTCGCTTCCGCACGGGCAGGCTTGCCGGAGGATGTTCGGGGAATACTGTGGGGCGGCAACAGATCGATATCCGCGGTAACGCCAAATTCGCTTTGGATCCGTGCTGCCAGCGCGTGGATAAGCTGCCCGCGACGTTCTTCATCGCTGATCCGACACTGGATCTGCAAAATGATTTTTTCCTGGGCGGTAACAAAAGCAATCGCATCGCCAGAATGAATTTCCGGTTCCTGTTCCGCAATATATTCAATATCCTGCGGCCAGATATTACGGCCACGAATAATAATCAGATCTTTAATGCGTCCGGTGACATACAGATAACCGTCCAGCAGATAACCGAGGTCGCCGGTGTCTAACCAGCCCGTCGCGGCAATCTCGTCTTGTGAAATCTGGTCGCCAAAGTAACCGCTCATCAGGCTAGGGCCGGAGATGCAAATATGGCCTACCACACGTTCCGCGACAGGTATACCTGCTTCATTGCGGATTTCAATGCCATGTTCCGGCAACGCTTTACCGCAGTTGACGAAAGTCGATACGGCGCGTGTTTCAGCACCCGGCGCGACGGCTTTACCCTGGTATTCGAGGATGTCGCGATCCACTTCGTTAACCACAACCCCGGAAGCTTCATCAGAGAAGCTGACAGCCAGCGCATTTTCTGCCAGTCCGTAGCACGGCATGAAAGTTTTATCGTCAAAGTTGACCTGACGGAAACATTCAGCGAATTGATGGAGTTGTTCTGCGGAGATGGGTTCTGCACCAATACCAGCGACGCGCCAGCAGGAAAGATCCAGTTCAGCGAGATCTTTTTCATTCACGCGGCGCTGGCACAATTCATAGCCAAACGGCGGCGCAACGGAAACGGTGCCGCGATTTTTACTGATCAATTTAAGCCATTGCAGAGGACGCATGGCAAAATCCTGAGTGCGCAAATAATCTACTGAAAGCTGCGTGGCGACGGGGGTCAGGAGAAAGCCGACCAGTCCCATATCATGGTAGAAAGGCAGCCAGGAGACGCAGCGGTCGCCAGGGCGTAATTTAATCCCATCGTGGCTTATAGCACGTAGATTAGCCATCACTTCGCGGTGAGTAATGATAACGCCACGGGGAAAACGGGTGCTGCCGGAGGTGTACTGGAGGTAGGCGATATCGTTTGGAACTGGACGTTGAAGCGCAACATCGGCTTCCGGTAATGCCTTAAACCAGGCGTGGCTTAAAACATGTAATTCGGGATTGTTATGCGTCGCGGCATTGACCAGTGGCAACCACTCATCACCAGTGATAATGGCTGCGGGCTGGCAACTTGCCAGTAACCCCTGCAGTTTGGCGCTCCAGGAATCCCGCTGACCGACGCCCATTGGAATCGCCAACGGGACGGCGACTAAGCCGGCATACTGGCAGGCAAAAAAAGCCTCTACAAACCCGCTACTCGTTTCGGCAATCAGTGCCACGCGATCGCCTTTTTTCAGGTTCAGCGATAACAACCGCTTCGCACCAGCTTCGGCACGCGCTTTTAACGTCTGATATTCCAGTTGATCTTCAAGTTGGCAACGTCTGTCATAAAAATTCATTCCAGCGCTACTCAGAGCGGCATAGTCCAAAGCATCAACCAGCGTTGGAAAATCGGCATAGCGCATAGGTAGGGAATGCGTAAAGATTTTATTAGACATATACACCACGAAAAAATTGGATATCAAAAATAAAATGACAATAATGCGGTGGATTATATAGGCATAAAAGATAAATGAGATAGTATTTTCATCGGTGCGATATTGAACATTGATTTAAATAATAGGTTTTGTTTTGTTGTTTTTATTGTGAATGATATTTGATTTATGAATGTATTAAGAATGAACCTTGTCTGACCGCATTAAATCGCTAAAAGGCATTGTGGCGCTTCTTCGTTGGCTGTGATCTTATCGTAATCATTAATAAATAATATTTATTCTTATTTTGTATTCATGGTGTTGATTATTAAGATGCCGTTCGTTGCTGTTGCAACCTGTTTTTCATCGTTAATTATTTGTTATCCACAGAGATATGGAATGCGATCTGCTGATGATTAAAATTGAAAAAGTAATTAATAAAAATGACCTTAAGGCATTTATCGCTTTTCCGTCATCACTTTATCCCGACGATCCAAACTGGATACCCCCTTTATTCATTGAACGCAACGAGCATTTGTCTGCGAAAAATCCGGGGACGGACCATATCATCTGGCAGGCGTGGGTGGCAAAAAAAGCGGGGCAGATAGTTGGGCGTATTACCGCGCAAATAGATACCTTGCACCGCGAGCGTTACGGCAAAGATACCGGTCATTTCGGCATGATTGACGCCATTGATGATCCGCAGGTTTTTGCCGCGTTGTTTGGCGCAGCGGAAGCGTGGTTGAAGTCACAAGGTGCAAGTAAGATCAGCGGTCCTTTCAGCCTGAATATCAATCAGGAAAGCGGATTACTGATTGAAGGTTTCGATACACCACCCTGTGCGATGATGCCGCACGGTAAACCGTGGTATGCCGCGCATATTGAACAATTGGGTTATCACAAAGGCATTGATTTACTGGCGTGGTGGATGCAGCGAACCGATCTCACTTTCTCTCCGGCGCTAAAAAAACTGATGGATCAGGTGCGTAAGAAGGTGACCATTCGCTGCATCAATCGCCAGCGGTTTGCCGAAGAGATGCAGATCCTGCGTGAGATTTTCAATTCTGGCTGGCAGCACAACTGGGGATTTGTGCCGTTTACCGAACATGAATTCGCGACCATGGGCGACCAACTTAAATATCTGGTGCCGGACGATATGATCTACATCGCTGAGATTGATTCTGCACCCTGCGCGTTTATTGTCGGCTTGCCAAACATCAACGAGGCGATTGCCGATCTGAACGGATCGCTCTTTCCCTTCGGCTGGGCAAAATTGCTGTGGCGTTTAAAAGTCAGCGGTGTGCGAACTGCGCGAGTACCGCTGATGGGCGTGCGGGACGAGTATCAGTTCAGCCGCATCGGCCCGGTGATTGCGTTGTTATTGATTGAAGCCTTACGCGATCCGTTTGCCCGCCGGAAGATCGATGCGCTGGAGATGTCATGGATCCTCGAAACCAATACAGGCATGAATAACATGCTGGAACGCATTGGGGCGGAGCCGTACAAGCGTTACCGATTGTATGAAAAGCAGATTTGATGGCAGTCACCCCTGCTTCATCTCCAGCGGCACCGCCGAGCGAATCAAATGGTGGCCTTCCAGCTCGATATCGTGGAGATTCTTTTTCACGGTCCGCACATGATCGCGTGCTGCGCGCTGGGCGACGTGCGGCAGCCGCTGCAACACCGCGTTGTAGATCCGCGCATGCTGGCGATCGATCTGCTTTTTTTGCTGTGGTCGATGGTAGAGATTATTTACGCTGGCAAACACCGAATTAAACATCAGGTCGGTCAATGATTGCAGCGTAAACTCCAGCACCTGATTGTGAGAAGCCTGACAAATGGCGAGATGGAAAGCGTGATCCAACTGCGCATGTTCGATCAGCGAAATCTCTTTGTTGTTCTCACTGGCGGCGAGCATTTTTTCATAACAGCGGGTTATCACAACAAAATCAGCCTGGGTTCCCAGCGTTGCCGCCAGCCTTGCCGATTCGCCCTCCAGTAATGCGCGAACGTCGAGCAGATCGTACAGCGTTCGCGGCTGCGTACTGAACAGATGGATCAGCGGGCTGGTGTCCTGCACCCGATTAAGCCGTGCGACACGAGAATCGCGACCCTGCGCCGTTTCAATAATCCCGCGCCCGCGCAGCACGGTCAGCCCTTCACGCAGTGCGGAGCGTGAGAAGCCGAGCTTTTCACACAGTCGACGTTCCGAGGGAAGCGGCTGACCGACCTTCAGTACGCCGTCGATAATTAACCGTTCGATACTCTCTGCAACCACTTCGCAAATAGGGCGACGTTCATCTTTCATTCCCGGACCTCGTGCACAGGTAGGACCAATTTTTCTGTTCTTAACTCGCAAAACACGCACATCACGTAAGTGATTATGTTACATCAATTTAACATTAAGTTAACCAAGACAAGGTCACAGAGCTGGAAAAAAAATGGTCTGACCGGTAGCTAAAGAGATAGACGAAAACGAAAAGCCCGCTTAATAACTGTTCACAGAAGCAGCGCGAAAAAATCAGCTGCCACACAACACAACAAAGCGAAGCCTACTCATGAGCATCTTGTACGAAGAGCGTCTTGATGGCGCTTTACCCGATGTCGACCGCACATCGGTACTGATGGCACTGCGTGAGCATGTCCCTGGACTTGAGATCCTGCATACCGATGAGGAGATCATTCCTTACGAGTGTGACGGGTTGAGCGCGTATCGCACGCGTCCATTACTGGTTGTTCTGCCTAAGCAGATGGAACAGGTGACGGCGATTCTGGCTGTCTGCCACCGCCTGCGTGTACCGGTGGTGACCCGTGGTGCAGGCACCGGGCTTTCTGGTGGCGCGCTGCCGCTGGAAAAAGGTGTGTTGTTGGTGATGGCGCGCTTTAAAGAGATCCTCGACATTAACCCCGTTGGTCGCCGTGCGCGCGTGCAGCCGGGCGTGCGTAACCTGGCGATCTCCCAGGCCGTTGCGCCGCATAATCTCTATTACGCGCCGGATCCGTCCTCACAAATCGCCTGTTCGATTGGCGGCAATGTGGCGGAAAATGCCGGTGGCGTTCACTGCCTGAAATATGGTCTAACCGTACATAACCTGCTGAAAATTGAAGTGCAAACGCTGGATGGCGAGGCGCTGACGCTGGGATCGGACGCGCTGGATTCGCCTGGTTTTGACCTGCTGGCGCTGTTTACCGGATCGGAAGGTATGCTCGGCGTGACCACCGAAGTGACGTTAAAACTGCTGCCGAAGCCGCCCGTGGCGCGGGTGCTGTTAGCCAGCTTTGACTCGGTAGAAAAAGCCGGACTTGCGGTTGGTGACATCATCGCCAATGGCATTATCCCCGGCGGGCTGGAGATGATGGATAACCTGTCGATCCGCGCTGCGGAAGATTTTATACATGCCGGTTATCCCGTCGATGCCGAAGCGATTTTATTGTGCGAGCTGGACGGCGTGGAGTCTGACGTACAGGAAGACTGCGAGCGGGTTAACGACATCTTGTTGAAAGCGGGCGCGACTGACGTCCGTCTGGCACAGGACGAAGCAGAGCGCGTACGTTTCTGGGCCGGCCGCAAGAACGCATTCCCGGCAGTGGGGCGCATTTCCCCGGATTACTACTGTATGGATGGCACCATCCCACGCCGCGCGCTGCCTGGCGTACTGGAAGGCATTGCCCGTTTATCGCAGCAATATGATTTACGCGTTGCCAACGTCTTTCATGCCGGAGACGGCAACATGCACCCGTTAATCCTTTTCGATGCCAACGAACCCGGTGAATTTGCCCGCGCGGAAGAGCTGGGCGGGAAGATCCTCGAACTCTGCGTTGAAGTTGGCGGCAGCATCAGTGGGGAACATGGCATTGGGCGCGAAAAAATCAATCAAATGTGCGCCCAGTTCAACAGCGATGAAATCACGACCTTCCATGCGGTCAAGGCGGCGTTTGACCCCGATGGTTTGCTGAACCCTGGGAAAAACATTCCCACGCTACACCGCTGTGCTGAATTTGGTGCCATGCATGTGCATCACGGTCATTTACCTTTCCCTGAACTGGAGCGTTTCTGATGCTACGCGAGTGTGATTACAGCCAGGCGCTGCTGGAGCAGGTGAATCAGGCGATTAGCGATAAAACGCCGCTGGTGATTCAGGGCAGCAATAGCAAAGCCTTTTTAGGTCGTCCTGTCACCGGGCAAACGCTGGATGTGCGTTGTCATCGCGGCATTGTTAATTACGACCCGACCGAGCTGGTGATAACCGCTCGTGCCGGAACGCCGCTGGTGGCGATTGAAGCGGCGCTGGAGAGCGCCGGGCAAATGCTCCCCTGCGAGCCGCCACATTATGGTGAAGAAGCTACCTGGGGCGGGATGATCGCCTGCGGGCTGGCGGGGCCGCGTCGCCCGTGGAGTGGTTCGGTCCGCGATTTTGTCCTCGGCACGCGCATCATTACCGGCACTGGAAAACATCTGCGTTTTGGTGGTGAAGTGATGAAAAACGTTGCCGGATACGATCTCTCACGGTTAATGGCCGGAAGCTACGGTTGTCTGGGTGTGCTCACTGAAATCTCGATGAAAGTGTTACCGCGACCACGCGCCACCCTGAGTCTGCGTCGGGAAATCAGCCTGCAAGAAGCCATGAATGAAATCGCCCAGTGGCAACTCCAGCCATTACCCATTAGTGGCTTATGTTACTTCGACAATGCGTTGTGGATCCGCCTTGAGGGCGGCGAAGGATCGGTAAAAGCAGCGCGTGAACTGCTGGGGGGCGAAGAGGTTGCGGGTCAGTTCTGGCAGCAATTGCGTGAACAACAACTGCCGTTCTTCTCGTTACCAGGTACCTTATGGCGCATTTCCTTACCCAGCGATGCGCCGATGATGGATTTACCCGGCGAGCAACTGATCGACTGGGGCGGGGCGTTACGCTGGCTGAAATCGACAGCCGATGACAATCAAATCCATCGCATTGCCCGCAACGCTGGCGGTCATGCGACCCGCTTTAGTGCCGGAGATGGTGGTTTTGCCCCGCTACCGGCTCCTTTATTCCGCTATCACCAGCAGCTTAAACAGCAGCTCGACCCTTGCGGCGTGTTTAATCCCGGTCGCATGTACGCGGAGCTTTAAGGAGCAGGCTATGCAAACCCAATTAACCGAAGAGATGCGGCAGAACGCGCGGGCGCTGGAAGCCGACAGCATCCTGCGCGCCTGTGTTCACTGCGGATTTTGTACCGCAACCTGCCCAACCTATCAGCTCCTGGGCGATGAACTGGACGGGCCGCGCGGGCGCATCTATCTGATTAAACAGGTGCTGGAAGGCAACGACGTCACGCTTAAAACACAGGAGCATCTCGATCGCTGTCTCACTTGCCGCAATTGTGAAACCACCTGTCCTTCTGGTGTGCGCTATCACAATTTGCTGGATATCGGGCGTGATATTGTCGAGCAGAAAGTGAAACGCCCACTGCCGGAGCGAATGCTGCGCGAAGGATTGCGCCAGGTAGTGCCGCGTCCGGCGGTCTTCCGTGCGCTGACGCAGGTAGGGCTGGTGCTGCGACCGTTTTTACCGGAACAGGTCAGAGCAAAACTGCCTGCTGAAACGGTGAAAGCTAAACCGCGTCCACCGCTGCGCCATAAGCGTCGGGTTTTAATGCTGGAAGGCTGCGCCCAGCCTACGCTTTCGCCCAACACCAACGCGGCAACTGCGCGAGTGCTGGATCGTCTGGGGATCAGCGTCATGCCAGCTAACGAAGCAGGCTGTTGTGGCGCGGTGGACTATCATCTTAATGCGCAAGAGAAAGGGTTAGCGCGGGCGCGCAATAATATTGATGCCTGGTGGCCCGCGATTGAAGCAGGTGCCGAGGCTATTTTGCAGACTGCCAGCGGCTGCGGCGCGTTTGTCAAAGAGTATGGGCAGATGCTGAAAAACGATGCGTTGTATGCCGATAAAGCGCGTCAGGTCAGTGAGCTGGCGGTCGATTTAGTCGAACTTCTGCGCGAGGAACCGCTGGAAAAACTGGCAATTCGCGGCGATAAAAAACTGGCCTTCCACTGCCCGTGTACCCTACAACATGCGCAAAAGCTGAACGGCGAAGTGGAAAAAGTGTTGCTTCGTCTTGGATTTACCTTAACGGACGTTCCCGACAGCCATCTGTGCTGCGGTTCAGCGGGAACATATGCGTTAACGCATCCCGATCTGGCGCGCCAGCTGCGGGATAACAAAATGAATGCGCTGGAAAGCGGCAAACCGGAAATGATCGTCACCGCCAACATTGGTTGCCAGACGCATCTGGCGAGCGCCGGTCGTACCTCTGTGCGTCACTGGATTGAAATTGTAGAACAAGCCCTTGAAAAGGAATAACAAAATGAAAACTAAAGTCATTCTTAGCCAGCAAATGGCGAGTGCAATTATTGCCGCAGGTCAGGAAGAGGCGCAGAAAAACAACTGGTCTGTTTCCATTGCTGTTGCCGATGACGGCGGTCATCTGCTGGCGTTAAGTCGCATGGACGATTGCGCGCCGATTGCGGCTTACATCTCCCAGGAGAAAGCGCGTACCGCCGCGCTGGGGCGTCGTGAAACTAAGGGGTATGAAGAGATGGTGAACAACGGACGTACCGCGTTCGTGACTGCGCCGTTATTAACGTCGCTAGAAGGTGGCGTACCGGTTGTTGTGGATGGGCAAATTATTGGTGCCGTGGGCGTTTCTGGTTTAACCGGAGCACAGGATGCGCAGGTCGCGAAAGCGGCAGCAGCGGTGTTGGCGAAATAAGCGAAAACGAGGAGAGAAACAATGAGTCAAACCATAACCCAGGGCCGTTTACGCATTAACGCCAATTTTAAACGTTTTGTGGATGAAGAAGTTTTACCGGGAACAGGGTTGGACGCTGCGGCGTTCTGGCGCAATTTTGATGAGATCGTTCACGATCTGGCACCAGAAAATCGTCAGTTGCTGGCAGAACGCGATCGCATTCAGGCGGCGCTTGATGAGTGGCATCGCAGCAATCCGGGGCCGGTAAAAGATAAAGCGGCCTATAAATCTTTCCTGCGTGAACTGGGCTACCTGGTGCCGCAACCGGAGCGCGTAACGGTGGAAACCACGGGCATTGACAGCGAAATCACCAGCCAGGCGGGGCCACAGCTGGTGGTTCCGGCAATGAACGCCCGCTACGCGCTGAACGCGGCGAACGCTCGCTGGGGCTCACTGTACGATGCGTTATACGGCAGCGACATCATCCCGCAGGAAGGGGCGATGGTCAGCGGCTACGATCCGCAGCGCGGTGAGCAGGTTATCGCCTGGGTTCGGCGTTTCCTCGATGAATCACTACCGCTGGAAAACGGCAGCTATCAGGATGTGGTGACGTTTAAGGTGGTTGATAAACAATTACGCATCCAGTTGAAAAATGGTAAAGAAACCACGTTACGTACCCTGGCGCAGTTTGTCGGTTACCGTGGCGATGCCGCTGCGCCGACCTGCATTTTGCTGAAAAATAACGGCCTGCATATTGAGCTGCAAATTGATGCCAACGGACGGATTGGCAAAGACGATCCGGCGCACATCAACGATGTTATCGTCGAAGCTGCCATCAGTACCATTCTCGACTGCGAAGATTCGGTCGCGGCGGTTGATGCGGAAGATAAAATCCTGCTGTACCGCAATCTGCTGGGTCTGATGCAGGGGACTCTGCAAGAGAAAATGGAAAAAAACGGTCGGCAAATCGTGCGTAAACTGAATGACGATCGGCAGTACACCGCCGCCGATGGCTCTGAAATTTCTCTGCACGGACGCTCGCTGCTGTTTATCCGCAACGTGGGGCATTTGATGACCATTCCTGTGATTTGGGACAGCGAAGGCAATGAAATCCCGGAAGGCATTCTTGATGGCGTCATGACAGGCGCGATTGCCCTCTATGATTTAAAAGTGCAGAAAAACTCGCGCACTGGCAGCGTCTATATTGTGAAACCGAAAATGCACGGTCCGCAGGAAGTGGCGTTCGCCAACAAACTGTTTACCCGCGTTGAGACAATGCTCGGTATGGCACCGAATACCCTGAAAATGGGCATTATGGATGAAGAACGCCGAACCTCGCTGAACTTGCGTAGCTGTATTGCTCAGGCGCGCAACCGCGTGGCGTTCATCAATACCGGTTTCCTCGACCGTACCGGCGATGAGATGCATTCGGTGATGGAAGCTGGCCCGATGCTGCGTAAAAACCAGATGAAATCGACGCCGTGGATCAAAGCCTACGAGCGTAATAACGTGCTTTCCGGTCTGTTCTGTGGGCTGCGCGGTAAAGCGCAAATCGGTAAAGGCATGTGGGCAATGCCGGACCTGATGGCAGACATGTACAGCCAGAAGGGCGACCAACTGCGTGCCGGGGCAAACACAGCCTGGGTTCCGTCACCAACCGCTGCTACGCTCCATGCGCTGCACTACCACCAAACCAACGTACAGAGCGTGCAGGCCAACATTGCCCAGAGCGAGTTCAATGCTGAATTTGAACCGTTGCTGGACGATCTGCTGACTATTCCGGTGGCTGAAAACGCTAACTGGTCGGTGGAAGAGATCCAACAAGAGCTGGATAACAACGTGCAGGGGATTCTGGGGTACGTGGTGCGTTGGGTGGAGCAGGGGATTGGTTGTTCAAAAGTGCCGGATATTCATAACGTGGCGCTGATGGAAGACCGCGCAACGCTGCGTATCTCCAGCCAGCATATCGCCAACTGGTTACGTCACGGTATTCTGACCAAAGAACAGGTGCAGGCGTCGCTGGAGAATATGGCGAAAGTGGTTGATCAGCAAAACGCTGGCGATCCGGCTTATCGTCCGATGGCGGGGAATTTCGCTAACTCGTGTGCTTTTAAAGCTGCCAGCGATTTAATCTTCCTCGGCGTGAAACAGCCAAACGGCTATACCGAACCGTTATTACACGCCTGGCGTTTACGCGAAAAAGAAAGTCATTAATAGCGTCAAAAAAGCCCCGGCAAGTTTTATTGTCGGGGCTATGATAGTAACTGCGGTAGTACATTTATCCCGGAAATAACCGGAGCGATTATCAGGGTTTAACAATATTAAATACCCGTAGCGCATTACTAGCGGGCCTAAAACAACAATATGGACATCTTAACGATATTCTGCGCCTGCGTGTGCGGAACAGAAACACTTACCCGATATACTTGTTATGCCAGAGGTAGCAATTGCGTTAGCAGCGTACTGTTGCTGTAAAGTATAACGCCTATATTTTACAGTTCAGTCCTCTTTTGCTTATTACAACCTTAAGTATATCAAGCATATAAAGATAATAAGAGACTGAACAATATGGTTACCTGGACCCAAATGTATATGCCGATGGGAGGACTGGGGCTATCCGCTCTGGTCGCCCTGATCCCGATAATATTCTTCTTCGGGTAATGACTCCAACTTATTGATAGTGTTTTATGTTCAGATAATGCCCGATGACT